>ERZ779866.3133-NODE-3133-length-13816-cov-7.551922_pt1 | contig 13816 bp, 14 predicted proteins | sample MGYA00511248_ERZ779866 | MGnify/ENA primary metagenome ERZ779866 (study PRJEB29588, sample SAMEA2155758) | human gut metagenome | biome: human gut; feature: human-associated habitat; material: faeces | place: Denmark | collected 2008/2010 ... | reverse complement strand
GGAGGCAGTGACCACCGCCCCCAGGGGGATGGGCGCGGCGGCGGGGGCCTTGTGCTGGACCATCTCCAGGTCCCACAGATTTTCCTCCGTGACGGCCTGAGCACAGACGATCTTGCAGCAGTCAATGACGGAGCCGCCGCCTACCGCCAGCACCAGGTCGATCTTGTTGTCCCGGGCCAGCTTGGCGCCCTCTTTCACCTTTTCCCAGATGGGGTTGGACATGATGCCGGTGAACTCGGTGACCGTCTTGCCGGCCTCCTTCAAAATGCCGGTGATCTCGTCGTAGATGCCGTTGCGCTTGATGGAACCGCCGCCATAGGCCAGCAAGACATTGGGGCCATAGGCGGCCAAAATGCCGGCCAGGTGCTGTTTCGCCGCCCCTTTGCCGAAATAGACTTTAGTTGGGTATTCGTAAACAAAGTTTTCCATGGAAATCGCTCCTTTCAGCGGATGAAATTGGTGAATTGGAACGGCTCCTGAGCAGGCAGGCCCAGGCCATGGGCCAGGGCGCTCTCCTTGCATTTCAGGAAGAAGGCCATGTTCCGGCCCAGGATACGCATGGTCTGCATCCCCTCGGCGTCCTGCCGCACCTCCTCCGGCGTGGTGCCGTGAACCATGTTCCAGTAGCGGGAGGTGATGATGGGCATCTGCATCAAGCCGAAATACTTGTTAATTTGATCCCAGGTAGCGGTGGTGCCCGCCCGCCGGGCGGAGATCACCGCCGCAGCAGGCTTCAGGTAAAACCGATCACCGCCGCCGTTCAGATCGGCGTAAAAGGCCCGGTTCAGGAAGGAGGTAAGCGCCCCGGTGGCCCCGGCCCAGTGGACCGGGGAGCCGAACACAAAGCCGTCATAGTCCCCGGCGATTTCCAGAAAGTCGTTGACAGCGTCTTGGAACACGCATCGGTTCAGCTCGGCGCACTTGTGACAGGCGATACAGCCGGACAGGGGGCGGTTGCCGATCCAGATCACATCCGTATCCACACCGCAGGTATTCAGCGCGTCTCCCACCTCGCACAGGGCCGTGTAGGTACACCCCTCCCGGTGGGGACTGCCGTTGACCAGCAATACTTTCATCAAAACCGCTTCCTTTTACAGATCCAGGCTGTCTACCCATGCCTGGACATCATCATCCGACGCGCTGGAGCGGAACCGCTCGCCCTCCAGCCAGTCGCCCGTGCCGGCCAGGCCGGCCAGACGTTCTCCGCTCTCGCCGATGCCGGAGCTGGAGGAGGTGCAGAAGGGGATCACCGTCTTGCCGGTAAAGTCGTTTTCCGTCACAAAGCCCTCCACCGGCCAGGCCGCGTCGTACCACCAGATGGGATAGCCCACAAAGACCACGTTGTAGTCAGCCCAGTTGTCCGGTGCGTAGGTGACCAGCTCCGTGTCCCGCTGATCGGGGTTCTCGTACTCATAGACCACCCGGCTGTCCTCGTCCGTCCAGTTCAGGTCGGCGTCGGTGTAGGGCTCCACGGGGGTCAGCTCGAACAGGTCACCGCCGGTGGCCTCCGCGATGGCGTCATGGAGAGCAGCCCCTTGGATTTCAACGACAGGCCCGTATCCCGCAGATGATGGTTTGACATCACCGTATAATCGCGGGTTTTCTCAATGCGAAATACCGCCATGTTATCATCTCCTTCTCAGGTTTTGAAAAGTGTTTGTTTCGACGGGTTTGCGCCCCCATATCGCCGCCTGGCCTTCCAGGAGGGAAAGGATATGGGCGGCTTCGTTTGCGCCGCCCACAGGCGAAAAAACAGGGGATTTCCCACTCTAAAACGCACACTAAATTTGGGGATAGAAAAAGGGCGACTGTTAAAAAACAGCCGCCCAAAAGGGGGTCTAATACAAGTTATTTGCTATCCGGCAAGCCCGGAAACCGTTGATATTACGGGATTTTTTGAAAAGTTCTGTATCGCCACTCCGACCACGCCGGAGCAAGCTTTGTAACGCTTGTCCGGCTTTTTTATAATCGCCCCTCCCCCGTGCATTTTGTTGCGGCCTCTCTCCAAATGGAACCTGTGCCGTTCCTTTCAAGCGCGTTCTTGGGAGCTTAGCGGGGCTGGTTTGCCGCCGTACGCCGGGCTTAAAATCCAATCTCGGTTTTCCGTGTTGCTTCCCCCACTCAGTGTCCCCGGTGTTTCTCCCGCTTTTTCTGCTGGCGCAAAGCATATTGCCGCTCTTTTTCCGCTTCCCGCTGTTCACGGCTCATGCTTTTGCGCTCCAGTTTGTTCTGCTCATGCTGCAACTTCAGCGCCTGCTGTGCCTTTGTGCCAATCCCGGGTTCCCTGATTTTGCTTTGGACCTCCCGCTGCATCCGTTTGGGATTTCTTTTCCGCTCCGATACCTGGTCGGCTTTGATGGGCGGGCTGAACTCTAGCTTGCTCCAATTCTTGAGCAGGAAGTCCCATACCTCATAATCCTTTGGCTCCGCTCCAAAAGTAATTTTACACACCTCATACCAATCCCCGTCAACACGCTCCAAAACGCCAACCCAAAATGGATTTTCAAAGAATACGGTTAAGGTATTTTGTGCCATTACGGACGATTTCCATCTTCGGAAAACTGGGCCGAAAAGGAATCCAACCATTCTAACAGCGCTTGATATAAAAGCCGCTGCTGGTCAAAGATCGTCCGGCCTACCAGGGGAATATCGGCATATTGCCGTGCATACCCCTCGTTTTTTTCCGCAGATACAAGAATGCTGTTCCGCAGCTTGCTGACAAGAGCTTGAGCATGGGGCCGATCCATTTTGTTGAGGTTCGTAACCACCACGTTGAAGTCAAAGGTAAGCGGTACATTTTCTTCGGCAATGGTATCCATCAGGGCTTCAAAGTAGGTTTTCCCAGCCTCGGTAACGGAATATACCGCCTTTTCAGCAAACCGCTCTCCTTTTACCACATCGCAGGTTAGATACCCCTTCTCTTTCAGTTGGAGCACCTTCTTATAGACAGACGGGATACTGATTTTTGTCCAGCGGGAGAAATTATGGTATTCGATGTCTTTTTGGATATCATAGGCGCTTTGGGGTTTTTCCAGCACAATCCCCAGAATCGCTAAATCAATGGACGACATACATAGTATCCTCCTTTTGCTATAAAGTATAATACTATATATTATAGCAATCGTCAAGAAACCATTTTGTGGAGTTCTGCCCGCGTCACAAAAGCCATGGAGGAGTGCCTCAGCGAAAAGCGGGGAAAAGGGTTTGCGCCAATATCCCGATGGAAAAGCAACGCTGTCTCTGATCCGGCTTTCAAGCAATTCGGTGCTTGCGTGGCCAAAATGGATGCCGCGGCCTTAACGGAAAGCCGAATTGAGGCAGGCTTTAGAAATAGGAAAGGGGCATACCCTGCGGTATCCCCCCCAATGGATGGCTGTGCAGCCCTGCTCGTCGTATTTTCGGCGATGCGCAGGATTTCCCGATCCGGTCATTTCATGGGAAAGGGCGTGCGCTTTATGGCCCTATTCCCCCCGCAGGCGGGCGATCATCGCCTGGGGATCGGGGGCGGAAAATACGCTGCTGCCCGCTACCAGCACGTTTGCGCCGGCCGCAAGGCACAGCTTTGCGGTTTCCGGATTGACGCCGCCGTCCACCTCGATATCCAGGTCCAGGTTCCTGCTTTGGGCCAGCTGCCGCAGCTGCCGCAGCTTGGGCAAGGCTTCCTGGATGAAGGACTGGCCGCCTGCGCCCGGGTTGACGGACATGACCAGCACCATTTCGCAGCTGGGCAATAGATGCTCCGCCATGGCCACCGGCGTACCAGGATTGAGTACCACGCCGGCCTTGCAGCCAAGGGCGTGGATCTGTTGCAAGGTCCGGTGGGCATGACGGTCTGCCTCCACGTGGATGGTGATGATATCCGCGCCTGCCTTGGCAAAGGCTTCGATCTGGGTTTCCGGATGCTCCACCATCAGGTGCACGTCCAAAGGAAGATCCGTATAGGGCCGGATGGCTTTGCAAATGCCGGCGCCAAAGCTGATGGCCGGTACAAAAGACCCGTCCATCACGTCAAAATGTACATAATCCGCTCCCCAGTCTTTTAGCTTTGCCACGGCTGGACCCAGGTTCGCATAATCTGCCGACAGGATGGATGGGGCGATCTTAATCATAACGGTACTTCCTCATTTCCTTTAATTCTTCTATGAATGCTTGATATCTTGCATACCGCTGGGGATGCAATCCTCCAGTTTCCAACAGAGGCTTCACAGCGCAATCCGGCTCCGTAATATGCAGGCAGCCTGGGAACCGGCAATCCTGCTTTACCGCCGCCATTTCCGGGTAAAACCCTGCAAGCGCCTGGGGCTCCATGGGCGCCATGTCGAATAAGCTGAACCCCGGCGTATCCACCACCGCCCCGCCAAAGGCGGGAAACAGCTCCGCATGGCGGGTGGTATGGCGGCCCCGGGCGGTTTTGCGGGAAAGCCCGCCCACCTCCAGGGTCAGTTCCGGCAAAATACAGTTGAGCAACGAGCTTTTCCCTACCGCGCTTTGCCCTGCAAAACAGCAGACGCAGCCTTCCATCCGCTTCACAATCTCCGGGACGCCATAGCCCGTTTGCGCGGATACCGGCAATACCGCATACCCCGCCGGGCCATATTGGGCTACCAGCTCTTGATAGTGTTCCTCCGGCCCGTCGTCGCATTTGTTGCATAGCAGCACCGGCTCGATGGACAGCATGGCGCATTGCAGCAGCAGCTTATCGCAAAGCAGCAGATCCATTTCCGGTCGGGAGGCGGACAGCACGATAAACAGCCTGTCGATATTGGCGACCGCCGGCCTGGTCAGCAGGTTCCGTCGGGGATGGATCTGGAGCAGATAGCCCTTTTCATCCGGCCCTATCGAATAATCCACCCAGTCCCCGGGCACCGGCACAAGCCCCTCCTTGCGGAAGCGGCCCCGGGCCTTGCATACCACAATGTCCGTTTCGCCTTGCACGGTATAAAAGCTTCCAACGCCTTTTAGAATACGGCCTTGCATACTATCGTTCCATAAAGGCGTTGGTAAAGCGCCGCACTTCCGTCCCGCCCACATACACGATGCAGGTATACTCTCCTTCGCTGCGCAAATACCCGGTAAAGGAGATCGGCTGCTGCTTCCCCACGCCCAGGGTATTTTCGTATAATACTGCCTCTACGCCGCTGCTGAGCTGCGCGGTCACCACCACCGGCTGCTCCTCCTGGTCGATATCCAGATTGATGGCGATATCCGCCGCATAGTCCCCCAAATAAGAGCGGTTGACCCAAAGCTCCACCAGGGCGTCCTCGCTGGTTTGGAAGGTTGCCGGCGGGTTTTGCCGCTGCACCTTTTCTTCCTCCGCCCCTTCATCCGGGGTAACGAACCGAATCCAAATTTGCTTATACCCGTTTTCCTGGGCAGCCTGTACCGCTAAGCTCAAACTCAGCCCCACCAGGTTGGGCATTTCGCTGCCGGACATCTCCGTACCGCTTACCCAGATATTGATCCGGTCATCCGCCTCCAGGGGCGTGCCTGCTTCCGGCTCCTGCCGGATCACCTGGCCGGCTGGCTGCTCGCTGATGGCATAGGCGGTCTCTCCCAGCTGTAGGTTTTCCTCCGCCATGATCAGCATGACCTCCTGCAGGGTCTTGCCAAGCAGGTTCGGCGCTACGGCCCCCCCGTTGCCCGAACTGACCACCACGGAAATCACATCCCCCTTCTTCCCGATGGTACCCTTATCCGGGCTTTGGGAGATCACCTGGTCCGCCGGGTATTCCGTGCTGGTTACATAGTTGCTGACAGCCACCTCAAACCCGCGCAGCTTTGCCAAGTCCCGGGCTTCCGTCAAAGGTTTCCCCGTCAGGGTGGGCACGATGTACTCCGAAGCACGGTCTCCGTTCCGGCCGCGCATGGTCTGCGCAATTAGAAACGCGCTGCCGAATAACCCCAACAGCACCACAATCGCCAGGGCTATGGTGCCGATTCCCAGGTTTTTCCTTGGCCGATGCAGCTTTTCCATGCTGGGCTGGGCAATCCGGGCAAATTTCCCATGGGGTTCCCGCAGGGCCCGAATCAGATCCAGCCGCATCTCCTCCGCGCTCACATACCGCAGGGCCGGATCCTTTGCCGCGCCCTTTACGATTACATCGCTTAACGCCCGGGGGATCCTGGGATTCACCTGGATGGGCGGGATGATCTCCTCCTGCAAATGCTTCAGGGCAATGGCAACGGAATTATCCCCTGCAAAGGGTACCTGGCCGGTCAGCATTTCATATAGCATAATGGCGCAGGAATAAATGTCGCTCCGCTCGCTCACCGCGTCGCCCTTGGCCTGTTCCGGAGAAATATAATGCACCGAGCCGATCACATTGGTACCGGCAAAGGTACGGGTGGTGGCCGCCGCATCCCGCGCGATGCCAAAGTCGGCCAGCTTGGCCTTTCCCTTTGGGGTGATCATCACGTTCTGAGGCTTTACATCCCGGTGGATGATGCCCCGAGTATGGGCATATTGTAAGGCGTCCAACACCTGACAGGCGATATGGATGGCGGTTTTCGGGCTCAAGGGCCCCCGCTTTTGGATCCATTCCTTCAGCGTTCCGCCTTCCACATATTCCAAAATGATATATGGCACACCGGTTTCTTCATCGTTGCCCACGTCGTAGCTGGCCACGATGTTTGGGTGAGATAGGGAAAGCACCGCCTGGGCCTCCCGGGCAAACCGACGGACGAACTCCGCGTCGTTCTGATGCTCCTTTTTAAGCATTTTGACCGCCACAGTCCGCTTTTCTTTTTCGTCGTATGCCTTATATACGTTGGCCATGCCGCCTGCGCCGATCAGGCTATCCACGCGGTAACGGCCTCCCAGGATGCTGCCGATCATTTTCCCTCCTCATTCCGAATCAGCACGACGCTGACATTGTCCGTTGTGCCCCCGTACAGGGCGTTGCGCACCAATTGCTCGCAAGCCGCGTCCAGATCCGGCTCTTCCCGCAGGATCCTGGCCATATCCCGATCGTCCAGCACCCCGTACAGCCCGTCTGAACAAAGCAGCAAGATATCCCCCTGCTTCCATTCCCCTCGGAACAGATCCGCCTGCTCTGCCTGGCGGGTACCCAGGGCTCGGGTGATGATGTTCCTTCGGGGATGGTGCATGGCCTGCTCCGGCGTGATCTGCCCGGCGGCCACCAACTGCGCAACGTAGGAATGATCGTGGCTGATCTGGGTCAATTGCAGGCCGTCAAAATAGTACAGCCGGCTATCCCCCACATTGGCGGCCACGTATTTGCTCTTAAAGGCCAGCGCCAGCACCATGGTGGTGCCCATGCCCCGGCAGTTTGGATGTTCCAGGGCGTATTGGTAAACCGCCGCGTTGGCCGCCTCCAGCGCCGCAAGAATCCTGTTCTCGATGGGCTCGATGCCTCCCTTGCGCAGCTGCTCCACCAGCACCTCCACCGCCAGGGTGCTGGCAGTGCTTCCCGCGTTATGGCCGCCCATGCCGTCCGCCACAACCGCCAAGGAGACGTCCCCGGGCCGGGTTGGGATGAAAAGCTGATCCTCGTTCTGGATCCGCTTGCCCTGTTCGCTTTTTGCAGCAAACCTCACTGCAGGCTTCCTCCTTTCCCTTCCGCCAGGACCCGGCGGCGCAGCTGCCCGCACGCGCCCTCGATATCCGTGCCCATTTCCCTGCGCACGGTGGCGGAGATTCCCTTTTCCGTCAGCCAGGCGGCAAATTGGTGGGCCCGTTCCCGGCTGATTCCCGCAAGCCCCCGCTCCTTGACCGGATTGAGGGGGATCAGGTTCACGTGACAGTTTATGCCCCGAAGCAGGGCGGCCAGCTTGGCCGCGTCCTCTTTGGAAGCGTTTTGCCCATCGATCAGGGCATACTCAAACACCACCCGCCGTCCGGTCTTATCCGCATACCCTTTGGCGGCGGGGATCAGCTGGGAAAGACCATACCGGCGGTTTACCGGCATGATCCGGCTGCGGCTTTCGTCGTCCACTCCATGGAGGGAGATGGACAGGGTCACATGGGGCGCATCCTCCATAAACGTCCAGATCTTTGGCACCAGGCCGCAGGTGGACAGGGATATATTCCGGGGGCTGATGCCCATGCCCGCCGGATCTGAGACCATGCGGAGGAATTTGACCACGTTGTCATAGTTATCCAGGGGCTCGCCGCTGCCCATCAGCACGATGTTGGTGACGGTACGGCTCCGGTTCTGCGCCGGCTCGTCCCGTTCCGCGCAGGCGATAAAGGAGAGCATCTCCCCAGGCAACAGGTTCCGCACGCAGCCTTCCAGGGTGGAGGCGCAAAACGCGCACCCCATCCGGCACCCCACCTGGGTGGAAATGCACAGGGTGTTGCCATAGTGGTAGCGCATCAGCACCCCTTCCACCAGGTTGCCGTCCTCCAGCGCAAACAAATATTTTATGGTGCCGTCCCGCTGGGACACCCGCTTATCAAAAATGGCCGCGCCTCCATAGGGCAATTCCGCGAGGCGCTGCCGCAGGGCCTTGGAAAGGTTGGTCATCTCCGCCGGCCTCGCCCCCCGGGCAAGCCACCCGTAGACCTGCCTGGCCCGGAACGCCGGCTCCTTCCAGCCTTCCATGAGCGCCTGCAAGTCCGCAAGATCCATGGACATCAGCGCCAGGGGTTCATCCATTGGCCTTCACCAGCCTTGCCATAAAAAATCCCTCCGTGTGATCCAGATGGGGAAATAGCTGCACCATGCCGTCCTTTGCCCGCCGTTGCAGGGCCGGCGGCAGGGCGTCCATATTTCCCGGCTGAAACGCCCGATGCTTCGCCAAAAAGGAACGAATCTGGCCTTCATTCTCCCGCTGGGATATGGTACAGGTGGCGTATACCAGCGCGCCGCCCGGCCGGACATAGCCCGCACAGGCCTCCAGGATCCGTCCTTGGAGCGCAGAAAGGGATTGGATCATGGCATCGCTTTTTGCATACCGGGCATCCGGCTTGCCGAATACCCCCAACCCGGAGCATGGTGCGTCCACCAGGACCGCGTCAAAGGCCTCCAGCTTGGCAGGGTCCGGCTGGGCTGCGTCCCGCACCTGCACCTCGACCCCTTCCACGTGGAGCCGCTCCAGGGTCTTTTGAATGAGCGCACCCCGATGGGGATGCAGTTCCCAGGCCTCTATATGCCCTTCCCCTTCCAACAGATGGGCCAGATACGCGGTCTTTCCCCCCGGCGCGGCGCAGGCGTCCAGCAGCCGCATCCCCTTTTTGGGGGCCAGCAGCCTGCACACCAGCATGGCGCTTTCGCTTTGCACGGTATAGCGGCCGGCTAAAAAGCCCTCCTGCCGGGCAACGTCCACCCCGCGTTCCAGCACGCAGGCTTCCCCTATCAGCTCCCCTGGCCGGTAAGGGATATGGGCTGCCTCCAGGTCTGCCCGCAACGCCTCCGTTGTATAGGGATACTGGGCCCGCAGGGTCATGCCCGGGGCTTTCGCGTCCAGCAGGGCGGCGGTAAATTCCGCCCCGTATTGGGCCACATATTCTTCCACCAGCCATTTGGGCCAGCTGAATTGAATGCTCAGCCGATCGACCGAATCTTCCGGCAAGGGCGGCAAGCTGTCCCGATTCCGACAGACGGCCCGCAGCACGCCGTTTACATAGCCTGCAAGGTTCTGCTTCCCCACCTGCTTGCACAGGTTCACGCTCTCGTTGCAGGCGGCGCTATCCGGCACCTCCATATACAATAGCTGGGCTACCCCCATGCGCAGGATCCCCCGAATCACAGGCTGAACCCGGCCCTTGGCAAAATGGGCCAGCACATGGTCGATATAGAGCAGATGGTCCAGGGTGGTATACACCACCGCGCTGACCCAGTGGGCTTCCCGCTGGGGCAAGCCTGCCAGCGCCTCCTTCAACCGCAAATTGGCGTACGCGCCGGCATCCGTAATATCCAGCAGGGCTTCTAGAGCGGTCCTTCGCGGATTGGTCATACAAACCGCTTTCCAGCCAAGGGGCGGCCCAGCAGGGCTGCCTTGGCGTCCATCCGCTTGCCGCCGGGGAACTGCAGGGAGGTGATTTGCAAAAGCCCATCCCCGGTCTGGACGAACAAGCCCTCCCTGGGGTCCGCTATGGCGCATTCGCCCGGCGCGCAGGGTTTATCAGCCGTTCGGCTGGTTTTTCTCGTCTCCCAGATCTTGACCGGCGTATCCTCCAAAAGACACCAGGCGACCGGCCAGGGATTGGTGCCCCGCACCAGGTTATGGATCTGGCCGGCAGGCTTGTAAAAATCGATCCGGCCATCCTCCTTTTTGATCATGGCGCAGTGGGTGGCCTGGGCGTCGTCCTGGGGGATGGGCGTCAAAGTGCCCGCTTCCAGCCCTTGGATGGTCTTTTGCAACAGCTGGGCGCCCAGCACCGCCAACCGGTCGAACAGCTCCCCGGCGGTCTCGTCCGGACCGATGGGGGTCTGCTCCATCAAGAGGATGGGGCCGGTATCCAGGCCCGCCTCCGTCAGCATGGTGGTGACGCCGCTCACCGTTTCTCCCTGGATAATGGCCCATTGGATAGGGGCAGCGCCCCGGTATTTGGGCAGCAGGCTGCCGTGTACGTTCACGCAGCCCAGGGTCGGGATATCCAGGTTCTCCTGGGAGAGGATCTGGCCAAAGGCCGCGGTCACCATCAGCTCCGGGGCGAATGCCTTCAACGCCGCCACGCCTTCCGGACGGCGGATCTTTTCAAATTGATAGACGGGGATCCCGTATTTCTGGGCCAGCACCTTGGTAGGCGGGGGCGTCAGGGCCCCATGCCGCCCCTTAGGCCGGTCCGGATTGGTAAACAGCGCCAGGGTATGCCCCTGGTCGATCAGCATCTGAAAGGAAGGAATGGCGAAATCCGGTGTTCCCAGGAAGGCAATCCTCATTTCGCTTCCTCCTCTTCATCCGTTTCCTCGGTATAGCCCTCCGGCGGATCGGTCACCAGCCGGGTATATACCTTGCCGTCCAGATGGTCCGTCTCGTGCATCACCGCCCGGGCAAACAGGCCCTCCGCCTCGTATTCATATAGATTGCCCTTCCGGTCATAGGCCTGGACCTTGACATGGGTAGGCCGCACCACATAGCCGCTTTTTCCCGGGAAGGACAGGCAGCCTTCAAAGCAACCCTCTTCCCCGCTGGTTTCCAGGATTGTGGGATTGACCAGCTCCACCAGCCCATCCCCGCAATCGATCACAGCCACCCGCCGCAGGATGCCGATCTGGCTGGCAGCCAGGCCGCAGCCCTCCGCCGCATACATGGTTTCCGCCATGTCGTCGATCAGCTCGCTAAGCTTTCCATCGAAGCGTTCCACAGGCCGGCAAACCTTATAAAGGCAGGGGGCGTCATCGGTAAAAATCTTTCGTTTTGCCATGCGAACTCATTTGTCCCTTCAACGTATCAGTAATATTCATCATTATACTCCAAGCGCCGTGCCGCGGCAAGTATCGCCTTATGCCGGCCGAAAGCCCGGTTTTCCGTTAAAACATGTCCGATGGATTGATTTCCAGCGTGCCGAAGCCGTCCCCCCGTTGGGGCGCCGCAAAGGCATAGGCCGCCTTTAGGGCCGCGCCGGCCTGGGCGGTACGGGCCAGCTTCATCAGGGCCTGATACCGGTATAGCCCCTCCCGCCGCCGGATGGGCGCCGGGCCGTCCCCACAAAACAAGATGGCCCGGGGATCGCCCCCCGCCTGCCGGATGGCCTGCCCCACCGCCTCCTCCAGGCCCTTGGCAAAGGCATGGGCCCGGAGCTGCAGCCCGGCTTCCTCCTCCCCTATGAACAGCGCCCGCAGGAAGATCCCATAGGGGGGAAACAGGAATGCCCGCCGCTTTGCGATCTCCACCTGATAGAACCCGGCATAATCGTGGGCAGCGGCCAGCTGAATGGCGGGATGGTCCGGGGTATAGGTCTGGATCACCACGTGGCCCGGCTTATCCGAGCGGCCTGCCCGGCCCGATACCTGGGTCAGCAGCTGGAAGGTACGCTCACAGCTGCGGTAATCCGGGATATGCAGCGCTGCGTCCGCCGCGATGACCCCCACCAGGGTCACATTGGGGATATCCAATCCCTTGGCCACCATCTGGGTGCCGATGAGCACCTGGGCCTCCCCCCGTTCAAAGGCGGAAAGGATGGCGTCATGGGCGTTTTTCCCCCGGGTGGTATCCATATCCATGCGCAATACCCTTACGCCGGGAAACGCATCCAAAAGCTGCTGCTGCACCTGCTCCGTCCCCACCCCGAAATACTTGATATAGGGCTTCTTGCACTGGGGGCATACCCGGGGCACGGGGATGCTTTTGCCGCAATAATGGCACTTGAGCATACCCTCCTGCTTGTGATAGGTCATGGAAACGTCGCAGTCCGGGCAGGTAAAAACATAGCCGCAGCCCCGGCAGGAAACGAAGGTGGAATACCCCCGCCGGTTCAAAAACAGGATGGCCTGCTCCCCCGCCTCCAGGCAATGGGCCAGGCGGCGGTACAGGGGGCCACTAAAAATGCTGGTATTCCCGGCGGCAAACTCCGCCCGCATGTCCGCGATCTCCACAGCGGGCATGGGCAGGTCCCGCACCCGGTCCGGCATGGAAAGCAGGGTATACCGCCCTTTTTCCGCCTGCAGGTAAGCGGTCACGCTGGGGGTAGCGCTGCCCAGCACCAAGGTGGCGCCCCATTGCCGGCAGCGTTTGCGGGCCACCTCCTGGGCGCTGTAGCGGGGGGTGATCTCGCTTCGGTAGCTGGATTCATGCTCCTCGTCGATCACGATCAACCGGATGTTTTCCAAAGGGGCGAAAATGGCGCTGCGGGCGCCGATCACCACATCCACCTGGCCCAGCCGGATCCTACGCCATTCGTCGAAGCGCTCCCCCGGGGAGAGCCGGCTGTGGAGCACGGCGATCCGCTGGCCAAACCGGGCGCGGAACCGGCCTACGGTCTGGGGGGTCAGGGAGATCTCCGGCACCAGCACAATGGCCGTGCCTCCCGCCGCAAGGGCCTTGGCAATGGCCTGCAAATAGACCTCCGTCTTGCCGCTGCCCGTTACGCCGTGGAGCAAAAAGGTACCGCCCCGCGCCTCCATGCCCTGTAGAATCGCCGCATAAGCGGCCTGCTGGGCAGGGTTCAGCTGCCTGGGCGCATCCCGTTCCAAGGGCTTGTTCCCATAGGGGGAGCGAAAGACCGTACAGCCCTTTTCCTGCAAAAGCCCCTTGTCCATCAGGGCCTTGACCGCCGCCCCGCTGCCCGGGATAAAGCCATAGATATCCCCCACGCGGATCCCCCCCGCATAGTGGCTGACCAGCTCCAATATCTCATGCTGCTTGGGGGCCCGCAGCGTGCCGTCCTTCTTTTGAAAGGAGGCCAGGGCCGCTTCCAGGTCCACGGTTTCGGGCACATATACCATCCGGATCTGCTTTTCCCGGACCCGTCCCCCCCGCAGCTGGGCGGGCACCATCAGCCGCAGCGCCTCCACCAGCAGGCACCCGTATGCCCCCTGGATCCAGTGGGCCAATTCCAGCTGATCCTCCCCCAATACCGGATAGGGCTCCAAGGTGCGTAGGATGGTTTTTAGCCGGACCGGCCCCGCGTATTCCTCCTGGGAAAGGCCCAACACAAACCCCTCGGTCTGCTTATTCCCCGCCCCAAAGGGAACCAACACCCGCTGGCCTTTTTGGATGGGCAGGTCTTCCGGCACCGCGTAGGTAAACAGCCGGTCCACGTTGGCGTTGGCAATATCCACCATCACCTGGGCATACATGGGCCTTCCCTCCTTTGCATTGGTATGAAAAACAAGGCGGGCATATCTGCCCGCCTTCAGCTTGTCGAAAAACCTCTGGCGAATGGAAGATCGCGGCCCTTTTAGGCTTT
>ERZ779866.3131-NODE-3131-length-13820-cov-5.245405_pt1 | contig 13820 bp, 8 predicted proteins | sample MGYA00511248_ERZ779866 | MGnify/ENA primary metagenome ERZ779866 (study PRJEB29588, sample SAMEA2155758) | human gut metagenome | biome: human gut; feature: human-associated habitat; material: faeces | place: Denmark | collected 2008/2010 ... | reverse complement strand
GGCACAGGCGGGAGTCCGGCGCCGCCATAGCCGTCAGATTCAGCCATCCATCCGCATAGCCCTGGTTGATACAGGCATCACCGCCATAGCCAGCAGGATCCGAAAGGGCGTCTTCTTTATCAAAGGCCCGGCAGATCATTGTTGCCCATTGGCGCACCGTAATCGGTGTGTCCGGTGCATACCGGCCGTTTCCCGTACCGTAAGTAATGCCCTGCCCAGCAAGGTAAGTGACGCTTTCATAAAACGGAGATGCCTCCGGCACATCAGAAAAGCCGTCAGAGGCGGCAAAGGCGGAAACGGACAGCAGCGCGCTGATGATCAGCGTCAAAAGGACGGCAGCAAATCCTTTTTTGTGTTTCATAGTTCAACTCCTCACATTAGAATTGGGAAAGCGCCCCGGATAGGGCGCTTTCCCTGAAAAGGATTGGATTTAGTAGCCAGTCTTGGGGAGTGTAGGTGTATTCCAGAGACGGCGGATGATCGTCACCCAGCTTGCCGTTGCGGTTTGCCATGTGCCCTGATATTTGCCGCCCACATCGGCGCGGTTGACCATCTGATAGCCATTGACCGCGTTTCCGTTCACCATCACGCTCAGCGTGGGATTAACAACGCTTTGGAAGCCGACAGGAACCTTGCCGAAGTCAAAATAGATGTCGGTCACCACTTCGCCGGCCTGCATGGGAATGGCGTTGAGGCTGAAGCTGTAATTATTGCTGGTGAGCAGGTTGCTCGCCAACACCTGATAGCTCGCGTTGCAGTTGGTTTTGTAGAGGATGCGGTAGTTGAGCCGCGCGCTGTAGGTGCCGGTGGTGAGCGTCGTAGGACGCGCCACATCGTAGGGAATTTTATCGTGCCAGAAGAAGGACTCCAGCGGCACGTTGGAGGTGTTGGCCACCGTCAGATCGTAGCGCATGGACTGACCCGCCATGACCTGCGCGTTGCCGCGCTTGGTGATGGTAACGCCGAGACTGGCAGGCTTATCATAGGCAGAGAGCTTGATAATCTGACCGGGATATTCCAGCGTCACATCATGCACGGTAGGGTCGAGCTGCCAATAGGCGGGCGCTGTGACCTCGCGGATCTGATAGCGGGTCAGCGGCAGCGGTTTGCTGGCCGCAACGCCCCGGGCGTCCGTCGTGATGTAGTCCACCACCTTGCCGCTGCGGGCATTGACGATCTCATAAACAGCGCCCTTGAGCGGGGTGCCTGCGGCGGTGCCGGTGACCTCGTTATACTCAGCGGCGTACTTATAAATCTGGATCTGGCCCGTGACAGCGGTATTTTCCCACTCGATCTCCACGGTCTTGCCCGGAGAGACATAGACGGTCTTATACTGCTTATCCAGCGTGTAGCCGGGGGCGGCTTCCAGTTCTCTCAGATAAAAGCGGCCGCTCAGCCCGCCAGGGATCTCGTCAATGTAGATGTAGCCCTCATCGTCCGAGGTGTACTCGCCGATGGGCTTCTTGTTCGCATCATAGAGGACAAACTTTACGCCATAGATCCCCTCGCCCGTGACGCTGTCGATTTTGTGGATGACGATGCCGCTGAGCTTTTTGTTGGTCACCTGCAGCGTCACATGCTTGCCGTCCTTGATCTCAAAATAGTGGGGCGTATCATCCAGCCGGAACGATTTGTTCGATGTGACCTCTTTTGCATAGTAGCTGCCATCCTCCAGAGCCACGAACACACGGCCATTTTTGTCCGTCGTAACGGTATCCACCAAGGCATCGTCCACCTTGCGGATCTCAAAGGTCGTATTGGGGATGCGCTCACTGTGGTTATCCTCGTTGACCTTGATGATCTCCACGCCACCAATAGGCGTGTTGTAGAAGTGGAGAGTCTGTGTGTCGTTGGGATTGACCACAACAGTCTGCGTGCGAGTGTTTTCATCAATGGTGTAACCGGGGATCGTTTTGATCTCTGTGACCACCACGGTGCCGGAAATACCGGAAATGGTGATTTTTCCTTCTTTATCCGTCCAGTACAGGCCGGTGGAGGACAGCGTCCCGCCCGCGGCATCTACATACGAGCCATCCGCATAGACGATCTTGAACTCGACACCCTCCAACGGCTCCTTTGTCACGGAGTCCTGCTTTACGATGATAAGATTGCCCTTTGGCTGATTGCGGAACTCCACCGTGACAACTTCATTGGACTTGACCTTGACTGTCTGAGGCGTAGCATCCAACAAATAGCCGTCCTTTGCGCGGGTTTCCTTGATGATAAGCGTGGTGCCGGGGGCGATGTCGGTAATCGTGAACGTACCTGCACCGTCCGTCACAAATTTGCCGTTGGCATTGCCGATCAGGTTGCCGTCGGAATCCGTGACAAGGAACTCTACATCGGAGATGGGCGCATTTGTTACAGCGTCCACCTTTTTGACGAGCACGCCGCCCTTGGGCTGGTTGCGGAATTCCAGCGTCATGACGGCATTGCGCTTGATTTTGATGCTCTGCGGGGTATCGTCGAGGATGTAGCCATCCTTGGCACGCACCTCTTTCGCGATGACCGTCATGCCAGGGGTCAGGCCGTCAATGCGGATGGTTCCCGCGCTATCGGTCACATACTTTCCGTTGGCGTTGCCGATCACGCTGCCATCCGAATCGGTGATGAAGAACTCCACATCGGAAATGGGGGCGCCGGTCACGGCGTCCTTTTTTACGATCAGGAGGGAACCCATCTTATCGTTGCCAAAGGTCACGGTAATCACGTCCTGATCCTTACCGGAGAGATAGACCGTTTCCGTGGCGTCGGTGATCACATACCCGTCCGGCGCGGAGATCTCCTCGCAGACATAAGTGCCTGCGGCAAGGCCCGTTAAAATGGCGGTTCCGTTTTGCGAGGTTTTGATCTCTCCGACCACGGTGCCGCCGGTGCCGGAGGTGCCGCCAAGGTAGCGGATTCTAAACCATGCACCTTCCAGCGGCTGACCGCTCTCGCTGTCCACCTTGCGGATGATGATGGCGGAAAGAGGCGTGTTCTCGAAGGTCAGGACTTTGCTCTCACCACCGGAGATGAAGCATTCCTGCGTGGCAGGCTCCTTGATGGCATACCCGGACGCAGGTTCCAATTCCGTTACTTTGTACCAGCCATCCTTGACCTCGGGGAGAATGATTTTTCCGCTTGCGTCAGAAAAGTAAGTGCCGAGGTCATTGAGCTCGCCGGTGTCGGTGTGGTTGCTGCCATACCAAATCTGGAACTTAGCACCCTTGATGGGATCGCCGGTGACACTGTCTACCTTGCGGATCTCCAAGCTGGGCTTGAGGGCGTTGAAGAAGGTGACGGTAGAGGTTTCGCCGGGTTTCAGCGCCACTTCCTGGGGGATGGGGCAGAGAATGACATGACTGGGGACATTGATCTCCGTTACTTTGAATGTGCCAACAGGAACAGAGTCGAGGAAAATCCGCCCATGGTTATCGGTCGTGGCGCTGGTAGAAAAGCTGCCGTCGATCTGCTCGATGCGGTAGGTCACGCCCTCGATGGGTTCCCCGTTGGCAATGTTCTTCTTGATGATTTCAAGGCCGGGCTTTTCATAGTCAACGAAAGTGACCTCGGAGGTTTTACCGGGGCGCAGCGCCACGGTCTGCTCGGTATTGGTTACGATGTACGGCTCGGGAACGGATTCCTCACGCACAACATAGACACCGGCAGGAATGGCCGAGAGCGTTGCGGAGCCGTCTGTCCCGGTCGTGACGGAGGTGGAATAGCTGCCGGTAACGGACTTAATGGAAAACACCGTGCCGACAATCGGTTTGCCGCTCATGGCGTCCCGCTTGGTGATCTTCATATCGGGCAGTGCATAATTTTCGGCAGTGACCGTGTACTGCTTGTCACCATCGGTGGTATCGACATAGACGCTGATGGGCGTAGAGTCGGCGCAGAAGCCCTCCGGGGCTTCGGTTTCCACGAAGGACCACAGGCCCTTGGTGACATCCTTGACCTCAATGATTCCGCCATTTTGGGTCACATCGCTGCCGACGATCTGACCGTCGCGGTAAATATTAAATTTTGCGCCATCCAAACCACGGGTCGTTCCTGCGGCAACCTTCCGCAGCGTAATATCAGCGTCCCCAGCTGGCGGCTTTCCCGGCTCAGATGTATTGATGACGAGTTTTCTCGGCGCATAATAGTTAAAGAAAGCCTGACGCCCCTTAACGCTGGATTTCGCGTAGACCGCCCATTTTGCAGCTTCATCTTCTACCACAGTGGCGATGATGCCCTGTTCTGCGTATTCTTCAATTTGGCGCTGAAATTCTGCGTCTTCCTTGGCCTTTTCTTTCAACATCCAATCGATATAGCCCAGGTACATTTCATAGGTATCGGCGTTGGCGTAACCACCGCCATCGATGTCACCATCGCCCTCACCCTTGAAGGTCTGGTGATCCCACACATACGTCTGCGCGGCCATAAAAAGGCTGCCGGGGATGTCACCCTTATAGTCCACGATGAATGACATCATCCATTTGAAGTTTTCAAGCTGCTGGGCATCCAGTTCACCCATGCCGCTCTGCGCCAGCGCCGTTTTCAGGACAGCGTCCGCGTCCGCGCCGGTGGCGGAGGTATAGGTGTAAGAGTTGAGGAACGACGGAGTACCCCAGCGGTAGCCATAGCCGCGATCCAGGCAGTAGAGCATTTTGCCTGCCGCCATCGGGGGCTTATAGCTGTAAGGCGTACCGTCATGGAGAAGCCGCGTTGTCCAGTAGTTTGTGTTGCTGGTAGGCTTGATCCCTGTTCCGGTGCTGGAAGCGGCCAGCGCGGAAGTCGGGAGCAGCGTCAACAGCGTCATGATAACGAGAAACGCCGAGACGAGCCTGGTTCTTAATTTTTTCAATGAGCTACCTCCTTGCAAAATTGCACAAGAAAAAGCAGACCGAGGCTTCCCGGTCTGCTTTGTGATATAGGATAACAGGATTTACTTTGTTGCCGGCTTGTCCACCGCCGAAATGCTGTATCCGCTGCGAAGAAATAGTTGGACACAGTACCAGCACTCCAAGCCGTTGGCGTCAGTCCCTCGTGCAAGGCCGACGCCGATAGCCGCATAGCTTTCATCGGTCATGTTTTCCATGTGTCCTGCGGATTTTGACCATGAATATACGAGCGTTTCCGCAAGCGTGGTTTTTTGCTGCGCAAGATAGAGCAGCGGGATCTGGTGGATATTTTCCCCAACCTGCCTGCAGTCCGTAACGGTGTAATACTTCCTACCGTCCGGTCTGGTATGAGAATAGTTACCTGTGGCAGCCATTTCATCGGCCCGCACCTGCGCGGCGCGCATCAGTTGATCGTCGGCAGTTAAAGCTGCGATGTCACGCTCCGCACGGAGGGCGTTGGTGTGAGCTACAATATCCTGCTTTGCAGCATCCACATCAGAAGGCGCAGCAGCAGACGGAACAGCTTCAGCGGAGGGAGCCTCGCCGGTGTAAGGCGCGTCGGTTTCAATTTGCACACATCCGCTGTCCGCATCCCAGAACACATTGAAGCCGACTGCTTTGCCGATGTCGCGGAGTTTCACATAGTTGTGTCCAGCAATACCATACGCTTCCATTTGCACCTCCTGCCCATCGACAAAAATACGATGGTTGCTGCGTTCAGCGAGGATTCCCGCAGCATAGGCGGAAGCTCCGCCTGTGATAATAGCGCCGATAAAAAGGCCCGTAAACATCGTGAGGATCTGCTTCTTCATGGAAAAGCCTCCTTATTTTTGATCTACTATTCCTTTACGATCATAAAGCGGCTTTTTCAACAAAAAATTTTTAAGAGGTCTGAACAGCCTGCACACACCAGCGCTGACTGGAATCTCCGGCAACGCAGGTAAGGAGAGTCATTCGGTTATCCGTGGTAGAGGACAAATAGCTCCAATCGCTGCTGCTGATTTTGGTCACAGTCTCCACCAGATAGGTGCGGGTACCCATGGATGTGGTATAGGTGATCTTATCGCCCACATTGAGATCCTTGATGCTGCCGATCACATATTTGGCGCCGCGATTATGCCCGCAGACAGCCACATTGCCGTTCCAGACGCTGGTACTGGTGAAATGCCCCAGCCCCTTTTTCATGCTGGCAGTCGTTTCACCTTCCCAGAGATAGTAATTCTTAACTCCGATGGCAGGAATGGAGATCTTTCCGACGGCACCGTTGGAGAGCAGAAAATCCTGTGTCAGCTCCGTGAAAGCGGGCGTCGCAGGAGTAGATGTGGAGCCGCCCTGCAGAAAACCGGGAATCTCGACAGTTCCGCCGCCGGGAGAAATTCCGTAAATGCCGCTGCCGGATGCAGAGATGCCCTGAAGACCAGGCAGCATGATTTTCTCCATCACGCCGGTTTGGGTGGTGCTGAGCTGCCCGTACTCCAGCTCGGGGATCTGGTAGTCCACCACATTTTTTTCGCCGTAATTGTAGCGGGAGCCGTAGACGTCCTCATAGGAAGAGGAGGGATAGTATTCCGGGGTGCCATCGGTTTCAAAGGAATAATCGGCAGCCTGTGCGCTGACCGCCATCGCAGAAAGCATGGCAGCCAGAGTCAAAGTCAATGAGAAAAACTTCTTCATACGGGAGCCTCCTGTTCTTCTTCAGCGGGAACGGTAAATTCATGCCAGTCATTGTGCTTGCTGGCTTGGATCGTGTAGGTATGGTCACTCTGCGGGAAAGAAACGGTGAACTCGCGCCCAGCCAGATGCCTGGCAAGGGATTTTTTCACCTCAACCGCGACGGTATCTCCCGGATTCAGTGTGAGAGCGCCTGCATCGATAGCGGGAACCTCGCTGTCAGGCTCCACACGGAACTTTGCAATCAGCCGGTACTCTCGGGGCTTGCTGTCCGGAACATACACATAGACATTTTTGCGGCGGCGCAGCAGGATGAGTGCAGCGGCGGCGATGCCCGCGCAGAGCAGCACGGCAGCGATGATCAGCAGCGGAGCGGCAAGGCTGCCGTTATCCCAGATATGTGTTTTTACGGGGACGACCTCTCTTCCGGTGTAAACCACGGTATAAGTGATGCTGTCCACGCCTTCCGAAGTAACGGTTCCGTGATATTCCGCCGTGGTGACATAGCCTGTGGCAGCCTGATAGCTGCTGGAGGCGGAATAGGTGGCGACCGCCTGATACTGGGCGGGAACCAGCGCCTCGCCGACGAGCGCCGTGCCGGTGACCTGCCATTCCACATTGGCAAGGGTGAGCGTTTTCCCATTTTTGACGGTCGTGGCCGGCACATAGGACATGTCGTTGTGGTCCAGATTGCCGATCACCTTCGTCTCGGTGGTTTTGCTGTATTTGGTGGTGTAGCCGGACGCCTCTGTGGAAAGCGTGGTATGATCCAGCGCCAACTCGCCGGAGAAGCCGTCTTTTTCATAGGGCATACTGGGCGAAAGCTCTGCGAGGATCTGCGCAAGATCATTTTTGGCGGTGTTGACCGTGACGGTTTCCGTTACGGTTTTGCTTTCCAGATACGGGTGTTCCACCTTGGTGGTGTAGGCCCAGGTATAAAGATAGCCGTCGTAGGAAAAGTCCTCTTCCTTCAGCTCATTCGGGTCAACCTCCGGGGAAAGCGTGTAGGTTTTTACAAGCCGCTGCTGGCCGTTCAGGTTTTCCGCTACCAATGAATCGGGAACCTGAGCGGCAAAGGCGCTGACCGTCAGCGACATGGCAAGCAGCAGGCAAAGGGCCAGCTTTGATAAGCTCTTCATGGTGGCCTCTCCTTTTTTACAAATTCTGTTTGATGATTCTGGTGATGATGCCGACGGCGATGCCGCGTTCCTCATCCAGACGGGTAACGGCAAAGCTGATGTCGTCTTTCTTTCCAGGCATTCGCCGGTCATAGCAGGTGTGGGCAACCGCGTTGACACCGTTGTTGAGCCGGATGAACACAACGCCGTGCCGCACATCGGTCACTCTGCCGGCATATTTGCCCTGCAGGACGCATTTATCCAGATTGCTCTGGTTGGCGGCGGACGAAACGCTGCGGATATCTGCTGTGATGGAAATATGGTTGATGTCGTCGCGGTCAATGGTGAGCACACGGACAAGAACACGGTCGCCGACGCTGTAATACTCGCGGGCGTCACCGAACCATGCGGCAGATAGATCACGGGCGAAAATCGTACACTCCACGCCGAACACTTCCACACGCAGGACTTTTTCCGCAACGCCAATGACGCGCGCCTGTACGACGCGCCCTTCATAAATCATGGGGACGCCATCTTCGTTGGTGTCCAGATAGAAGGTCTGACGCTTACGGAGCATAGCGGCCTTGCGGCTTGCCACAACGCTGCGGGCGGTGTTATCCAGACCCCGGACGATGAAATCGATCTCCGCGGTGAGCATGGTTGCAAGGATACTGTTCATCCGCTCCATAAACGGCTTGTATTTCGCCCCATACGGAACGGGCCCAGAATAGAGCATCATTTCTTTCAGCGGGATCGCAATGCGATAACCCTTGTAGTCAACGACAACGATAGTACGGCCGGAAGGGGTCTGCTCCACGCCGTCCAACGTTCCGGTCAAAATACGACCGGCAATATGCGAGGTCTTGATCTCATGCCAGATGACCTCACGGCGTTCTTCTTCCGTTTCGATACGGTCTTTTGCATCAACGGTCAGAATGTAGGAGTCACGGCGTCCGGCAGGTGCGGGAGGTGCAGTAGGCTGCGGAGCAGCTTCACCATCTGCGGATTCCGTTTCATCTTCAGCGGGCGGAGCATTTTCCACATTTTCTTCCAGCAAAAGTGCATCCAGAGCATTTTCGCCGCTGCTGTCAAGGGGTGCCGGAGTGCTGCTGTTCAGCTCCTGCAAAATGCTGTCGTACTCCGGGTCCTCAGTCTTTTCATCGGAAACAGGGACAGTCTCTGCGGCATCAGCGGTGTTTTCGGCATCCGGCTCGTTTTCCTCAACATCTGCTGTGCCGCTCACATCGCCGGAGCCGAGATCAACTTCCGAGAGTTCTGCCAGCGGAGTTTCCGTGTTGTCGCTGCCGGAGGCCTCCACCTGCTGCTCAGAAAGTTCTTTGGCGGATTCGGTTTCCATGAACTCTGAGGAGAAATCATCAGGGGGCGGGATTGTTTTTTTCTTGGGCATTAAGTATCCTCCTTTTTCTTCATAATGGATTCTTTGGTTACGGCAACGACTTTTTCAGCCGACGCAGGCTTTTTCTTTTGCGCCGGCTTCTTTTCCGCTGCCTGAGATGGCGGCGCCGATGGAGTTTGCTTTTCCTGCGGCTGATTTGCCCGCCATGCAGGGACATGGGAGGTGGCCTTGCTCGGCCGCAGCTTCTTCGCCTCGGGATGTTTGGAATAGTCGTACTTATCCACCTCCAGTACATTCTTGCCCCGAATGAGGATCAGGGCTTTATCAATATCCATACGCAGCACCTCGTCCATGGTCATCAGCTTGCGCCGGCCGACACCGCTGGTTTCCCGGTATTCAGGCGTGTAGTTGGATACGCGCCATGTTCCGAGCTGTTTGGCTTTACTGGTGACAGAGATACTGGCCTCGCCGGTCCGGTCGGAAATAAATTCCGCCGTCAGAGCATCTGTACAGCCAAGAAAAAGCTGCACATCGCAGTTGCCCAGAATTTCCTGCCACTGGTTGTAGGGATAGCGGTTCTGAAGGCCAGCTAAGTTCTGGAACACACATGACATGGACAGATTCCTGGAACGAATGACTGAAATTTTTCTCGATAGATCTGGGATCACTCCACAGGCACACAGCTCTTCACCAAGTACATGAACAGGAACCGGAAGCTCCCCGCCGGGACAATGTTCGTCCGCATAGCGAACCAGGCGGATAAACACAAAGGAAAGAAACAGCGAGGAGAGGAAATCAAAGGTGCTGTCCTGATCGCTGGTAATGCAGTAATACGCGCACGGCTGCTTTCCCGGAAGTTCCAGATCGATCTCGTTGTAGGATGTGATGTTGCGAATATCCCGGTTTTGGAAAACCTGCAGTCTGGAGCCGAGCCCGATGATAACGCCGCCGCGCACACCCTCTGACGCCTGCTTGAAAATGCTGTATGGCGCTTTGGCAGGATGCGTAACCGGAAGAATACCAAAAAGCGCGTTCAACTCCTGTTCGGAGCTGGCGGCAATCAACTGATACACCTCGCCGATATTTTGCTTTTTCTTGGGATAGCTGGTGGAAACATAGAGGACCAGCGCCTTGAGCAGATTCATTTCGGCGCTGTCCCAGAAGTGGTCGCGTTCCTCGCCGCCGGTATTCTTGATGATGACGTCACAAAAAAGCTGGGCCATCAATTCCTGACCGCCGACCTCCGCAAGACAATTCCATGAATCGGAGGCTGATGGTGTGACCAGATTGAACACACGGACGGTGTAGCCCTGATCCCGCAGATATTCGCTGGTCTTTTCGTACAATTCGGACTTGGGGTCACAGATCACAAGGCTTGACTTCCGCGCTGCGCATTGGAGAATCATGTTGACGCAAAAGGCTCTTGTCTTCTTGGAGCCGCTGGCGCCGTAAACCGCAAGATTCCCGTTAAATCGAGTCTTCGGAGGAATACAAATGACCTGATGATCCAGCTCGCCGAGAATCGTGCCGGAATGCTTGCGAATATCTGAAACAAGATCAAGCACCCCCGTCAGTTCCTTGCGGGACATAAACCCTGCGGTGCCGTAGGTTCCCTTGTTGGAATAGACAAGGTTGCGCCGCCGGTCGTATTCGCCGCCTTCGCTGTAGCCCATCCGCATGACCATGAGGATCAGCAGCGCCAGCGCACCGATGCAGAGGCCGAGGCCATACAGCCCATACGGAAGGTGGAAGGCTGCCGCAAGGCAGGGAACGAATCCGGCGTCCGGGAATGTGGGAGACGTCCCAAACACGGCGCCGGCCTCCTGCCATGCACGGTAATTGGAAAAAAGCTGCGAGAGGTAGCCGCTCCCATAGAGCAGCGCCAGCGCAGCGATTGAAATGATAATGAAAAGCTGAATCAGCTTCTTTTTAGGAATAGAGCACGCTCCTTTCAAACTGTTGAAAATCAATGCTTTGCAGCATCACACACTGCCCGCAGATCTCCCGCAAGGCTTCTTCCTGGTAATCGAAGCAGATCAATGTCCCCGTCATTCCGTGCAGCTCCAGCGCGGTATCGAAACGCCGGATGCGAGGAAAATCACAGGTGTAGGCGAATAGAACAGGATTCCCCTCGCTGTCAATGGCGTCGTTCTCGACGCGCCAATTTGGAATCCCCTCATGGAGCCCGTCTGCAAGGATTGCATCGAGCGTCCTGCGCTGCTGCGTGTCGCATAAGAGGCGAAGGATCGCTTCGCCATAACGGTCATTGGTCAGATAGTAGAAATGCGGAAAGCTGCCATCCAGCAGGAAATAGCTGTGCGCGTCCGGCTGCGTCAGGATAGAAAGTTGTTCCATGGTGGAGCCGAACACGATCCCGGAAATCTCCGCGTCTGGCATGCCCCCTTCGGTTTGCAGCAGAGCTTTGAACCGCAGTTCAGCCTTGTACTCCCATTTCATCTGCGCTTTGGCGGTGTTATAGGTCAAAAAAATACCGCCATCCGTCAGCAGGATGCCGGTTGCGCGTGAACTTTTGATTTTCGCCCCTTGCGGGCCGATCTCTTTAACCTCTCTGGAGGTGTAATAGGCGGGGATTGCCGCACTTTGACTGGCAGCGGAAAAAGGAGCCTTTTCCCACGGAAAGGCCGGAATGTCAGCGTTGTGCATGATGGTCAGGACCTCAGCCATCCGGTGAAGCCGGAGCCGTCTGGGAATTTCGCTTTTGAGCTTGTTTGGCTCAGAACTGCCGGTCAGGTAGGCTGAAAACCATTCGGGAGCATCAGCCAACAGCAGCCGTTTGGCTGACGAGGTGAGCCGAAGTCCACGCAGGCCGTCTTTGGAGAAGGTACGCAGCAGCCCATCTCGCCGGAGAGCGGTAACGACATTTTCGAGGTATGCGGAACCACCCGGCAGGTGGCTGATTTGACGGATGGGGTATTCACCGCAGAGGACGGTTAATGTCAAAAGGAGATAGGGCAGCGTATTTTGAGCTGGCAGCTGCCGGGGCTTTCGAGGCATAAACCGTGCTGCCTCCTTGTACGATATTTTACCGTAGGGCTTTATAGCTTGGGTAATTTTGCGACTGGAGCGCCTTGAAAAAACGCAGTATTTTCAGCGCTTTCAGGGCGCTTTTTGTACCTTGGAAAATAAGCGCCCATAAAAGGTCAAAAATCCGATATGCTTTTTACACCATTCTGGCGCTCTGCAAGCCAGGCCGGAAACTGCGTGCTGTCCATGAGAAAAAGCCGTGTGCAATCCTCTTCGCCCAGCTCCGTAGTGTTGTAGGCGTCGCACAGCAGCCCATTGTCATCCGTCAAGATGAAGGAGGCCGCGACATCCAGAAACTGCTTCAGTTCCAGATTGTCATAATCGCGGATACGCCGCTCTGGCAGCTCCTGCGCATAGATATGGGAAAAACAGACCACACAATGCTGAAATTGCGGCATGGTGTGGTGGGCGGCGTAATCGGAGAGCGCGGAGGTAAACGGATCCAACAGGAACTCCGTGCTTTGGCGCTGCCTGCGCTTTGGCAGAAGGCACGGGAGCTTGATCTCCAGAATGCCGTCATTGTCGCTGATCTCAATACCCTGCATGGTTTCAGCAGACCGCAGATATTCCTCTTTTTTGATGCTGGTAGTGGCATAGATCAGGTGACGCAGCCGGCAGGTGATCCGCTCGGCCCGCAGCGCCGCGTCCGTGGACAGCACCTCGTAGTTGTCGGGATAACGCTGAATATCCGTTGTGTTCATGGCGTAGAGCGCATTGTTCAGCCGTTCGATCTCAGCCAGAATAGATGTAATTCTTTGTGATATAATGGCCCTGTTCAAGAAAAAACTCCTTATTCGATTTGATAATACTGCACTTCGCCGCCCGAAGAGACGGTACAGTAGCCGCTGGTGTTTGGTGTGTGAATCTCGGCGATCTGCTCCGGCTGCTCAATCAGAACGATGTATTTGGGCGGAACCTCTTTTACCGCGGAGAGCATTTGGTTGATAAGCTGCTCTTTACCCGGCTCCGCGTAAATGATCTCGTAAACTTCACCATCCGCAAAAAAGATGATTTTGGCGGGATAGTCACTGACAGAATGATATTCCACCTGCTCCATAAAGTCGGTAAGAACCCAAACAGCCTTTGAAAGCCCATGATCGATGCTTTCCTCCACCTCAGCGGGAATGCGGTAATACTCGCCGCGCTGCACAATGCGGCCCTGCTTTTGCAGGTAGGACAGCAGATTTCGGATTTTACTTTCCTTGTGCGGATAGAGCTTCAAAAGCTGCATCTCCGTCAGAGCGCGGTACATGGAAACATCCCGCAGGATGCCGGCGGCTTCCTGCCCATAGATCTGTTCCCTCGTTTTCATTGAAACATCTCCTCGTTATGCGTATTGAAGCCGTATAATCGCCGTATTGCTGTTGATTGTGGAGCGTTATACGTCCTAAATGCGTATTGTGTACGGATTAGCATGGATGCTGCTTTGGCTCAGCACGCTGAGCAAGCTCGGCCAGCTCCCGGCGATCCGTGGTGATCAATTCCTTTTCCATTTGACTGCACTTGATCTCCACGGCAATATTATTGTTATTTGTGCTGATGAGAGCGCTGCCGCGTTCGAAGTGCGTAATTTCCATCAGCTCAGCTTCGGAAAGGTGCAGGACACCTTGGACACGCTGGGCTTCTTCCTCCTCCAAATTCAGCAGGATCTTAGTTTTGCTGTTGTTGATGATGCCCTTGCCGTATTTACCGTCGTCCAGCGCAAAAAAGTCGTTGAGATCCTGTGTGGCGCAGACAAGGCTACCGCCATAGCCGCGGATC
>ERZ779866.3128-NODE-3128-length-13824-cov-6.740431_pt1 | contig 13824 bp, 14 predicted proteins | sample MGYA00511248_ERZ779866 | MGnify/ENA primary metagenome ERZ779866 (study PRJEB29588, sample SAMEA2155758) | human gut metagenome | biome: human gut; feature: human-associated habitat; material: faeces | place: Denmark | collected 2008/2010 ... | reverse complement strand
CCAGGCCAACGGCAAGACGGGCTACATCATCGGCAGCTATGTGCGCATCACGGGCTATCCCGCCTATGTGCCGGAGGTGGAGACCCCCTTGTATCCCTCCCTACCCCTTTCCACCCCCAGCCCGTCGGCCCAGCCCACCGCCACCCCCGACGCTTCCAGCGGCTATACCGCCGTGGAGACCGGCCTGCTCAACGCAGGCGGCGTAAACTTCCGCAAGGGGCCGGATACCAGTTATGCCAGCTATGGCAAGCTGGATAAAAATACCGGCGTATTCGTCCTGGGCCGGGATGGGGATTGGTATTACGTGCAGATCGGCCAAACCAAAGGCTACGTATACGATAGCTATATCACCATCACCGGCACCGCCCGGATCGATAGCCAGGGCAATGTGGAGGGGGCGCCGCCCCAAGGCAGCACCGGCCTGGGCAAGACCACCGGCAACGTATACCTGCGCCAAGGGCCGGGCACCAGCCATGAGGCCCTGGATATCCTGCGCAAGGGCACGGAGGTGATCCTCTATGAGATGGAATCCGGCTGGTACCGGATCAAGCTGGAGGATGGCACGGCAGGCTATGTAAGCTCCAAGTACATCACCGTCACCCAAAGTTATAGCGACGCCATGGAGGACCTGTTCCAGCCGGACGAGCCCGCCAAGCCCCAAAGCACCGGCAAGGGGGTCACAACCACGGATGTGAATTTCCGGGAAGGGCCTTCCACCAGCCACAAGAAGCTGGGCCGCATCCCGGAGGGGGCTTCCCTGACCCTCTACGGCCAGGATGGGGATTGGCAGCAGGTGGAATACAATGGGATCATGGGCTATGTTTACGGCAAATATGTAAAAAAGACCAGCGCAGACCAGCAGGAAACCGTAGGTACGCCGGATACCCCGGTTTCCAGCTCCTTCCTGCGCCTGGCCCAGGGAAGTGCCGGGGGCAATGTAAACTTCCGCAAGGCCCCCAGCACCCAGGCGGAGAAGATCCAGCTCCTCTCCAAGGGGACGGAACTGCAGATTCTGGGCCAGTGGGACGAGTGGTATTATGTGCTGTATAAAGGCCAGGCAGGTTTTGCCTTCAAGGATTATATTCGGGTGGAAAGCCAGGGCGACGCGGGCATTCCCAATGTCAACGCCAACATCCAGCCCCGGGTCTGCTCCACCTCCGCCCAGGTGAACCTCCGGGCCGGGGCCAATACGGACAGCGCTGTGATCCAGCTGCTGGATCGCCGCAGCGAGATCACGGTATACTATGTGCAGGGGGATTGGTGCCTTGCCAGCTACCAGGGCACCCTGGGGTATGTGTTCAGCAAATACGTGAACTTCGGTTGATGGCCAGGCCCAGGCCACCGGATAGAAAAGGAGAAATATAAATTATGAAGCGCGCCCTTTCCCTGGCCCTGCTGTGCGGGGCTATCCTCTGTCTCGTGTCCGGCTGCGGCGGGAACGTCCGAAACGTGGAACGGCTCTATACACCCTCGGACCTGTACGCTGAAGCGGACATAGACGCCGCCATGGACGCGGCCATCCGGTACTTCAAAAAGGAATTCTCCGGCTGCACCCTTACCCAGATCCAGTACCCCGGCGACGATGCGGAAGCCTTTGCCCAGTGGGCGGACCGGTCCGGAAAGGACGAGGCCATTGTGCTCATCTCCTCCTTCACCGTGGACGCGTCCGGCGGGGACGGCTCCTTCAATCCCAACAGCACCTACACCGGCTGGAACTGGATCCTGGCCCGGGACCAGGGCGGCAAATGGAGCCATGTGGATCATGGGTATTGACGGCGAACCGGCCCTTCCGCAGGCTGGCTGTAGCTTTTCTTGGGCCTAATTCCAATGCCAGCTCCCGCAGGTTTCGGCCAGGTTTCGGTATTTGTTTTCTTGTAGCGTTTCGAAACATATTGCTTGTTATGCCCTTGTAAGGCCCCTATTGCGGCTCGTTTGATCCCTGGAATTTTCGCTATCCACTGCTCCGACGACTTGCATCATAAACAAAAGCAGGGCCTTTTTCGGCCTGTATCCCCAGGAAACACGGCGTGCCGGCTGCAACGTTCACATTCCGCATTGGCTCGGGTCCACGAAAAACAGGCGCGCGCCCGTCCATAAGCCTGTTATAAACGCGCAATGCGCGGAGGTGGAACTTTCCCACTTCCGCGCATTGCTTTTTCGCGGCAATATGGCAGCCCTAGGGCAGTCAGGTCTCCATCTGCTTTCCCATGAAGTGGGCGGCGGTCTCGCAGAGCTTGCGCTCCACCTCCCCCATGCTCTCCGCTTCCCGGCTCACCATGAGCACCGCGCCGATGGCGTCGCCCCCCGCCAGGATTGGTACCACCACCCCGGACTGGTATGCGCCGTTGTCCCCGCTGAACAAGGGGATCATATTCCCCTGGGCCCGGCTGAAGGTCCCCCGCTCCCGGGTTTTCATCAGCCGCTCCACCTCTTCGCTGATGGGCTTATCCATCAGCTCCCGCTTGCTGCCCCCCGCTACCGCGATCACCGCATCCTTGTCGCAGATCACCGCCGTATGGCCCAGCGCCTGGTACAATGATTCCGCATACTCTTTTGCAAAATCCCCTAATTCGCCTATGGGGGAATACTTCTTTAGGATCACTTCTCCATCTCGATCGGTAAATATTTCCAATGGATCGCCTTCGCGGATACGAAGAGTCCTGCGAATTTCCTTGGGTATGACCACCCGGCCAAGTTCGTCGATGCGCCTTACGATGCCTGTTGCTTTCAATGCCCTATTCCTCCTGTATTGTGGTTCTGTTGGCTGTAGCACTAGTATTTGTAAGCCGGCCGGATGTATGCGGGGAATTCTGTGGTGTTTTTTGCCATGCTTTGGCACAGCCCATGCTGGATCCCCCCGCGCAAACGGAAAGCCTCCGGGCCGCTCCGCCCAGAGGCTTTTCTGTTTTCCCTATGCAAAGCCTTCGCCCTATTCCAGGGTCACCGCCAGGATCCCAAGCAGATCCGCTACCTTGTTCAACAGGCTTGCATTGTGCCCCACGCTCATGGCAAAATGATGGGTCGGCGACTCCGCAAACCAGGCGTCCATGTAGCTGTCCGGATCCCGTTTGAACCGGACCGGCGTCTGGGTATTGCCGATGGTCATAATGGGGCCGTCGGTGGACTCCGCCTCGGTGATGATAAACTTCAGCTTTCCATCGATGGTCTGGGTGCAGTTTAGATTGGTAATGGGCCCGGCCTTCACCTTGGCCTCCACGGATACCCCGGTGCCCTGCTTGCCATGGTATAAGCCCATGCCCCGCAAGAAGGGCTTGCTGCGGGCGATTTCCAAATGGAAGGGTCCGTCGTGGCCCAACAGAATGACCCCGTCCGCATAGTCCGTCACCACGATCTCGCAGAAGCTGCCTCCCGTTCCCAGGATGTCGCAGATCTTCATAGCCAAGGCGGTCTTCAGATCCCCTTCTCCCGCGCAAGGGATACCCGCTGCGGTCAATAGGGAATGGCCCACGATAAAGCCGCCCTGCACGTCCTCATAATGGCCGCCCGGCGCCCCATGATAATAGTAGGCCAGCGCATCCAGATGGAACGCCTGCACCAGCTTCTCCTGGGCGCAGGCCACCCTGGCGGACCAGTCCAGCTGGACCTCGGTGGGCTTGCTGGCCAGAGGGTCCGCCGCCTGATCGTCGGTGATCAGGAAAAACGACTCGATCTCCTGCCGCTTGGCCGCCACCTCTTCCTCGGTGACCTGCTGGAGCTGCTGCTCCAGATCGCACATCTCCAGCACCTGCAAATGGGCGCCGGTTTGGGCGGAAAACATAGTGAAGTCCGAATACAGGTCCAACATACCCCCATAGGTATTCCCCAGGAAGCCAAACCGGGCGCCCTTCAGGTTCCGCTTCACCTTGGCGGCCTGTACCCATTCTTCAATCTGCTTCCAGGCCCGCTTCGCCTCCGGCCGGTTCGCCGTGTTTTCCTCCGTCAAGGATATCTCCGGGGTATAGTCCAGCCCCAGCAGGCCGTTGATCACCCGGTAAGGGATCCCCGCCCGGTTGAAGGCATTGGCCACCTCCGGCGCCGGGCACGCCCCGCAGTGGGCCAGCCATTCCCCGGTGGTGGTGCGGGCGTAATCGATCCGGGCGGCGGGCTGTAAATTCAATACCACAACCGGCGCCGGGCAAAGCTGATGTACCGGAAGGATGCTGGCGCTGGTACAATAGGTGGCGGAATGGCTGAAGATCAGATCCACGTCCGCCTTGGAAAAATAATCCCCTGCTGCGCTGCCCGCCTGCTCGCAATCCACCAGGCCATAGTTGAATACCTGTGCGCCGCAGGCTTCCAGGTGCTTTGCGATGAACTCCCCATATTCCGCCAGTCGCTCCCGAAGGCCGGGGAACTGGGTCCAATACGCCTTGAGTCCCATGCTGTACAGGCCGATCCGCGGCTTTTTATATTCGATATGACGCATTTCGCTCATCCTCTCATTTATCCTATTTTTGCCCTTTTCGCCCGGCAAGTGATTTCATAATTCGCAAGGTCAATCCAAATGGAATACCAAATCCATATCTACGCATACCGGGCTGTTGTCCGGGTTGGTCTCCATGATGTCCGCCATGAAATCCCACCACTTCCGATTGATCGGCGTATCCGCCGACTTCGCCCACAATTCCGGGTCTTGGATCTCGATGTAGCCGAAGAGCAGGTTGGTCTCTTTATCCAAAAAAATGCTGTAATTCTTGCCACCATATTGATGGATCATTTCTTTCATCTCTGGCCACAGCTGATTATGCCGCTTTTCATATTCCGCTGCCTGGCCTTCATAAAGCTTCATTTTAAACCCTTTGATCATGGTTTTTCTCCTTATTCCCGCCTGCATTTTCGGGTTTTTGCAAAAGGAGGGGCAAGGGCAGATGCCCTTGCCCCATATGGTCGCGAATGTATCTATTTACAGGTTTCGCAATGGCGCATCAATACACTTCTGCCCACTCGGCAATGTTGTCCGCCGTGAACTCGAAGGGAGGTCCAACGATGACTTGGGGGGTGTACACGCCAACGCTCTCGTCCTTTTCAATGACCTCATAGGTGCTGCCATTGCCAGCGGTATAGGTCTCGCCCACCGCGCCGGTGGTGGCGCCGTCGATGAAGGCCTGGATGGCATACGCTGCGCAGGCGCCCACATCAATGGGGTTCCACAGGTACATATACGGGCAGGGCAGGCCTTCGCCAACATAGCCGTTCATCTCGGAGGGCAGGCCGAGACCCGCAACTTTGATGGCGCTGCCGCTGTTCTGCACAGCCTGGGCGCAAGCCAGGATACCCACGGTGGTGGGGCAGCAGATGACCTTCAGGTCAGGATAGTTGGTCATGAGGGATTCGGTCTCGTCATAGGACTTCTGGGACTCGTCGTCGCCATATACGGTGACCACCCACTCCAGGTTCTCATACTTGGCGTCGCCCGCAATGATCTGCTCCATGGCCGCGATCCAGGAATTCTGGTTGGTGGCGGTGGAGGTGGCGGACAGTACGGCAAACTGGCCTTCGCCGCCGGTCATGTCATAGATGGAATCCACCAGTACCTGGCCCACTTCCGTGACGCCCGCCTGGTTGACGAACAGCTGGCTGCCCTTGGCATCGGAATCCAGGGTCACCACTATAGGCGATCATCCGCACCCGCTGCACGTTCACCGCCGCGTATTCCGCCGCCAGCCGGTTGGTGCCCACGGCGAACATATGCCGGCCATATACGGTCCGGTGCATGATCAGCCCGAACACCACCGCCAGCAGGCAGAACAGCAGGAACAAATACGGTACCACGCCCAGCCGGGCCTCATAGAGCTGACCGAACCAGGCTACATTCCGCATACCGGAAGTGGAGGTGTCCCCCAGAATCCTCATGGAGATGCCCCGGAATAGGGTCATGGTAGCCAGGGTGACGATCATGGGGGCCAATTCGGGGAACTTGGTCAGAATCACCCCATTTACCAGCCCGCAAGCCAGGCCGACTGCCAGGGCCGCCAGGATCCCCAGCTCCGCCGAACCTGTGGCGTTGTAGACGATGCCCAGAATGGTAGCGGCCAGGCACACGGTAGAGCCCACGGAAAGGTCGATCTCCCCCAGCAGGAGGATATAAGCCATGGGCAGGGCCACCATACCCTTGACCAGGAAGCTGTTCACGTTGGTAAACAGGTTGTACGCGTTCAGATAATTGGGGGAAATGGCGATGTTCATGGCGTTGACCGCCAGAAACAGGAACACCAGCATGGTTTCCCAGCGCAATAGGATGGTCTTGGCGGTGACCTTTCGGGTCGCCTGGATGGTACGGCCGGATTTGTTAACGCTCATGACTCAATGCCTCCCTCGCTTCCAGGGTCCGCTTGGTAATGCCCCGCTGGACCAGCACATTGATGATGATGGCCGCCAGGATGATGCCGCCTTTCAGCGCCTGCTGCCAGAAGGGGTCGATGCCTACCATGCTCAGGGATTTGCTGATGACCGCGATGGTCACCGCGCCCAGGAATACCCCCACCACGCTGCCCTGGCCGCCGCTCAGGCTCACGCCGCCGATGACGCAGGCGGCGATGATGTCCATTTCCGAACCGGTGGCCATATCGTTCTGGGCGGAGGCGTAATAGCCGGTATACATGGAGCCGCACAGGCCGGCGATGGCCCCGTTGACGGCGTAGACCAAGATCTTGATCCGGTCGATGGGAATACCGCTTACCTCAGCCGCCTCCACGTTGGAGCCTACCGCGTAGATCTGCCGGCCGATCCGGGTCCAGCGCAGGATGATGAAAAACACCACATAGACGCACAGGGTGATGCATACCAGGTTGTTGATCCCCAGGGTGGTACCCTGGGCAAAGGTCTTGAAATCCTGAAGCATATAGGCGGTGCCCACCCAGGTGCTGTCGGATACGAAGTAGGTCAGGCCCCGGTAGATATACATGAAGCCCAGGGTGGCGATGATGGGAATGACCTTGCCTTTGGCGATGACCAGGCCGATGACGATGCCGCACACCAGGCCCACCCCTGTGCTGAACAGGTATACGGTGAGGGCGTTTGGCAGGATCTCCGCCTTTTGCAGGAGGGCTGCGGACATGCCCGCCAGGGCCAGGGTGGCGCCTACGGAAATATCGATGCCCCCGATGAGCAGCACCAGCAGCATCCCCACGGACATGGTCATGGTGTAGGCATAGTTTTTGAAGATGGAGTTGATTACGTTGGGGGTGAGGAAGTTGGAATTGCGCAGCTGGATCACCGCGCATAGCAGCGCCAGCACCAGGAACAGGCTGGCTTCCCGCACCCGGAGCAGCCGCTTGAAGGCTGTGACAAAGGACGATTTTTCCATGTAGGTTCCCTCCTTAAGCGGTTTGCCCGGCCCGGCTCTTGGACATGGCCAGCTCCAGGATCAGCTCCTGGCTGGCCTCCTTGCGGTCCAGCTCGCCGGTGACCCGGCCGTCGCACATGACGAACACCCGGTCGCACATACCCAGGATCTCCGGCATTTCCGAAGAGATCATCACGATGGCATACTGCTACCTGAAAAACATCATGGGCCTGTGGATCATCCAATCCATCCGCCACGAGCTGGACGACCGCTACAGCTACACCCAGCTGGGGGATCTGGCCCGGCGCAACAGCTCCTTCCAGGCCGTCATCGACGCCAACGACAGCCGCTTCCTGGCCCCCGAAAGCATGATCGGCGCCATCCGGGACTATTGCCGGGAGACCGAACAGCCCATCCCGGAATCCCCGGGCCGGCTGATGCAGTGCGCCTACCGGGGCCTGGCAAAATGCTATGCCGGAGCCGCCGCCGAATTGCAGCACATCACCGGCAAAAAGTATACCAGCATCAACATCGTAGGGGGCGGCTGCCAGGATTCCTACCTGAATGAGCTGACCGCCGCCGCCACCGGGTTGCCCGTTTTCGCAGGGCCCGTAGAGGGCACGGCCCTTGGCAACCTGCTATGCCAAATGATCCAGGCCGGTGAATACGCCGACCTTGCCCAAGCCCGGGCCGCCATCCGGGAAAGCTTCGATATCCTGCCCGTCTAACCGGGACCACCATATCCATTATCGCAAAGGAGTTCTATCATGTTTGAGCAAGCAAAGAAACAGTATGCCGCCATCGGCGTAGACGTTGAAAAAGCCCTAAATACCCTGTCCCAGATCCCCATCAGCATTCACTGCTGGCAGGGGGACGATGTGAACGGCTTCGATTCCGACGGCGCCCTCACCGGCGGCATCCAAACGACCGGCAACTATCCCGGCAAGGCCCGCAATCCCCAGGAGCTCATGGCGGATCTGGAGCTGGCCTTTTCCCTGATCCCCGGCCCCAAGCGGCTGAACCTGCACGCCTCTTACGCCATTTTTGCGCCCGGCGAAAACGTGGATCGGGACAAACTGGAGCCTAAGCATTTTGCGCCCTGGGTGGATTTTGCCAAAAAGAACGGCATCGGCCTGGATTTTAACCCCACCTTCTTCAGCCATCCCATGGCCGCGGATAGCCTGACCCTCAGCAGCCCCAACGAGAACGTTCGCCGCTTCTGGATCCGCCACGGCATCGCCTGCCGCCGGATCGCCGCCTATTTCGCCCGGGAGCTGAACACCCACTGTACCTGCAACGTATGGGTGCCCGACGGCTACAAGGACGTACCCGCCGACCGCATGGCCCCCCGGCTCCGGCTCAAGGATAGCCTGGATCAGATCTTTGCAGAAAAGCTGCCCGGGGTGGTGGACTGCGTGGAATCCAAGGTGTTCGGCATTGGCCTGGAGGCCTACACGGTGGGATCCAGCGAATTTTATATCGCCTACGCGGCCACCCATCCCGGGATCTACAACCTGCTGGACAACGGCCATTACCACCCCACCGAGGTGGTCAGCGATAAGATCCCCAGCCTGTTGTGCTACTTCGACCGGATCCCCCTCCATGTGACCCGGGGCGTCCGCTGGGATAGCGACCATGTGGTGCTGCTGGAGGATGAGCTGGTGGAGATCGCCAAGGAGATCATCCGCAACGATGCAGCCCATAAGGTGCTGATCGGCCTGGATTATTTTGACGCCTCCATCAACCGGATCGCCGCCTGGGTGGTGGGTACCCGCAATATGCAAAAGGCCCTGCTCTATGCCTTGCTCCAGCCCTGGGACGACCTGAAGGCCCTCCAGGCCCAAGGCCGGTTCACGGAGCTGATGTACCGGAGCGAGGAGCTCAAGACCTATCCCTGGGGGGTGATCTGGGACGCGTATTGCCAGCGGCAGCAAGCTCCCCAGCGGGAGGGCTGGTATGCCGCCGTTGCCCAATATGAGGCGGATGTGCTCAGCAAGCGTTAAGGAGGCCCCATGGAACTACAGGATATGATCGCCCTGTCCCGGCGCTATGGGAGCGACCCGGAGGCGGTGCTGGCCGGCGGCGGCAACACCTCGGCCAAGGACCCCGACCGGATGTACATCAAGTGCTCCGGCGTGCAGCTGGCTACCATGGATGAAGCGGGCTTTGTGCCCATCGACCGGCATAAGCTGGACGCAGCCATGGCACAGAGCTATCCTGCGGAGGACGCGGCCCGGGAGGCTGCCTTCTTGCAGGCGGTGATGGCCACCCGGGCCCTGCCCGGGGAGACCCGCAGGCCCAGCGTGGAGGCCCCCCTGCACAACCTGTTTCCCCAGCGGCTGGTGCTCCACGTACATCCGGCCCTGATCAACGGCCTGACCTGCAGCCGGGAAGGGGAGGCGGCCTGCCGCCGCCTGTTTGGGGACGCGGTCCTGTGGATCCCCCTCTGCCGGCCGGGCTATGTGCTGGCCAGCCTCTGCCGGGAGGCCATGGCCGGCCACAAGGCTCGCACAGGCCGCTTGCCGCAGATCCTGCTGCTGCAAAACCACGGCATCTTCGTGGCCGGGGATACCCCGGCGGAGATCGACCGGCTGTACGCCTGGGTGCGGGATACCCTGGCCAAGGAGATCCGCCGGGCGCCGGACCTGGCCCCCGCAGGCCGGGAGGATCCGGAATTGACCCGGCGGCTGAAAGCGCGCTGCCAGATGGAATACGCGGCCTTTGGGGGCGGCCGGGATGTTCTGGCCCTGGCCCAATCCCCCCAGGACGCCGCGCCGGTGCTGGGGGCCTTTACCCCGGACCATATCGTATACTACGGGGCTGCGCCCGCTTATCTGGAAAGCCCGGAGGACCTGGCCGCCCTGGAGCAAATACCCGCCGGTTGCCGGCTGGTGCTGGTGGGGGGGGAGCGGCTTCTACGCCCTGGGCCATATCCAGAAGGCGGCCGATACCGCGGCCCTGCTCTTCCAGGATGCGGTGAAGATCGCCGTCTATAGCCAGGCCTTTGGCGGTTACCAGCACATGTCCCAGGAACTGACGGATTTCATCATCCATTGGGAGGTGGAGTCCTACCGGAAATCCCAGATGAAATGAGCGGGGCTCCCGCCCGGAAACAAAGGAGTGTGTATCCATGAATCTGCAAGAAGCAAAGGCATACGCCGCCGCCCATGTGCACCAGCGCCCGGATTCCGCCGGCCGCCTGGGGGGTAAGCTGGCGGTGGTCACCGGCGCCGCCCAGGGCTTTGGTTTTGGGATCGCCCAAGAGTTGGCCCTGGAGGGGGCCAAAGTGGTGATCGCAGATATGAACGTGGCCTTGGCGGAAAAAGCCGCCCTGCAAATCGGCCGGGGCGCCCTGGCCATCGGCGTGAACGTGGCGGAAGAAGCCTCGGTGGAAGCCATGGTGTGCCAGGCGGTGGAAGCCCTGGGGGGCATCGACCTGTTCGTCTCCAACGCCGGGGTCCTGCGGGCCGCCCCCCTGGACGAGATGTCCGCCAAGGATTTTTCCTTTGTCACCAGCGTCAATTACACCGGCTACTTTCTTTGCGCCAAATACGCCAGCCAAATCATGCAGGCCCAGCACCAGGCGGATCCCAGCCTGTTTTTTGACATCATCCAGGTCAATTCCAAATCCGGCCTGGCCGGCTCCAAGGCCAATTGCGCCTACGCCGGCGGCAAATTCGGCGGCATCGGCCTGACCCAGAGCTTTGCCTTGGAGCTGGCGGCCCACAACATCAAGGTGAACGCCGTCTGCCCCGGCAACTATTACGACGGCCCCCTATGGAGCGATCCGGAAAAGGGCCTGTTCGTCCAGTACCTGCACGCCGGCAAGGTGCCCGGCGCCAAGACCCTGGAGGATGTAAAAGCTTACTATATGTCCAAATCCCTTATCCAGCGGGGCTGCCTGCCCGAGGACGTGGCCAAGGCCATCCTCTACTGCGTGGAGCAGTGCTATGAGACCGGCCAGGCCATCCCGGTGACCGGCGGCCAGATCATGCTCAACTAAGGAGAATGCCATGGACAAACAGCAAACCCTAGCCCTGCTCAACCACCCGGATGTGGAGACCCGGCTGGCCAACCTGGCCCGGCTCCTGGCGGAGGAGGCCGCGCCGCCCACCCCCAAGCCCCAATTCGCCAACAACCACATCCATACCTTTTATTCCTTCAGTCCCTATTCCCCCACCGCCGCCGTGTGGTTCGCCCGGGAGGCGGGCTTGCAGACCGCCGGCATCATGGATCACGATTCCATCGCCGGCGGCATGGAGTTCCGCCGGGCAGGCCAGCTGGCGGGCCTGGGGGTGACCTGCGGCATGGAGCTGCGGGTCTCCTTCCAGGGCACGGGTCTGGAAACCCGCAAGCTGAACAACCCGGATCAGGCCGGCATCGCCTACATGGCGGTCCACAGCATCCCGCCGGAGCGCCACAGGGCCTTCCAGCGGGCCATCGAACCCTATCGCCAGGCCCGCAACCGCCGCAACCGGCAGATGGTGGACAACATCAACCGGCGCTACGGCCGCCTGGGCATCCAGGTGGATTTTGACCGGGATGTGCTGCCCGCCTCCCATTGGACGGAGGGTGGCTCCGTGACAGAGCGGCACCTAATGTGGGCCGTGGCCCAGCAGCTCCTTGCCCTTTCCCAGGGGCAGGACCTGGCCGCCTTTTTGGAGGAGCGGCTAAACATCCCCGTCTCCCCCAAGCAGCGGGCCCAGCTGGCGGAAAAGGGGCCCTATCTCCCCTACGACCTTTTGGGCATCCTCAAAAGCCACCTGATCGCCCCCATCTACGTGCCCGCCACCGACGAGTGCATGTCCCTGTCCCAGCTGGTGGCCCTGTGCAAAAAAAACGACGCCCTGCTGTGCTACCCCTACCTGGGGGACGTGGGGGAAAGCGTCACCGGGGACAAGAAAGCCGAGCAATTCGAAGACAGCTACCTGGACCGCCTGTTCCAGGTGCTGGAGCGGGCAGGGGTAGGCTATATCACCTACATGCCCTCCCGGAACACGGATCAGCAGATCCAGCGGCTCAGGGCCCTGTGCCTGCGCCACAGCATGGGGGAGATCTCCGGGGAGGACGTAAACTCCCCCAGGCAGAGCTTCATCTGCCAGAAGCTGGCGGAGCCCGGCCTCTCCCATCTGGTGGACGCCGCCTGGGCGCTGGTGCGCCGGGAAGCCCGGGATTGACCCAACCCATCGATTCTTCTGAAAGGCGGTATACACCATGCAAACCAAAGCCGTACGGCTCTATGGAAAAAACGACCTGCGGCTGGAATCCTTCCAGCTGCCTGCCCCCGGCCCGGACGAGATCCTGGCCCGGGTGGTTTCGGACAGCCTGTGCATGTCCTCCTACAAGGCGGCCGTCCAGGGCCCGGATCACAAGCGGGTGCCGGATAACGTGGCCGAAGACCCGGTGATCATCGGCCACGAATTCTGCGGCGAGATCCTGGCGGTTGGTGAAAAATGGGCCGGCCAGTTCCAGCCCGGCAGCAAGTTCGCCATCCAGCCCGCCTTGAATTACCAGGGGACCCTGGCCGCCCCCGGCTATTCCTTCCCCTATATCGGCGGGGACGCCACCTATGTGGTCATCCCCAACCCGGTGATGGAGATGGGCTGCCTGCTTCCCTACGAGGGGGCGGATTTCTTCGGCGGCTCCCTGGCGGAGCCCCTCAGCTGCGTCATTGGCACCTTCCATGCCATGTACCATACCGTCCGGGGCAGCTATACCCACGCCATGGGCATCCGGGAAGGCGGCTCCATGGCCATCCTGGCAGGGGTGGGCCCCATGGGCCTGGCTGCCATCGACTATATCCTCCGCTGCGACCGCAAGCCCGCCCGGCTGGTGGTCACGGACATCGACCAGGCCCGGCTGGACCGGGCCGGCCAGATCCTGTCCCAGGCGGAGGCCGCCAAAAACGGCGTCCAGCTCACCTACCTGAACACCGGCGCTGTGGAGGACCCCGTCGCCGCTCTATTGGCCCAAAATGGCGGCAAGGGCTATGACGATGTGCTATGCTTTGCCCCGGTGGCTGCCGTGGTGGAGCAGGCGGACGCCATCCTGGGGGAGGACGGGTGCCTGAATTTCTTCGCCGGCCCTTCCAACCCCGCCTTCAACGCCCGGTTCAATTTCTACAACGTGCACTATGCCTCCACCCACGTGGTGGGCACCTCCGGCGGCAATACCTCGGACATGGTGGAGGCCCTGGAAATGATGAGCCAAGGGCTTCTTACCCCGGCCATCCTGGTGACCCACATAGGCGGTCTCAACAGCGTGGTGGATACCACCCTGAACCTGCCCCAGGTCCCCGGCGGCAAAAAGCTGATCTATACCAACATCCAATTGCCCCTGACCGCCATCTCGGATTTTCGGGCGCAGCAGGACCCTCTATTCCATGCGTTGGCGGATATTTGCGACCGGCATAACGGTCTTTGGTCCCCGGAGGCGGAAGCCTACCTCCTGGCCAACGCCACCTCCATCTGATCCGCCTCGCCCTCCTTCCCCTGCGCCCGGGACCCGGCGGCGGGGGGCGGCGGCGGGCGGGCTTCGCC
>ERZ779866.3125-NODE-3125-length-13835-cov-4.537228_pt1 | contig 13835 bp, 9 predicted proteins | sample MGYA00511248_ERZ779866 | MGnify/ENA primary metagenome ERZ779866 (study PRJEB29588, sample SAMEA2155758) | human gut metagenome | biome: human gut; feature: human-associated habitat; material: faeces | place: Denmark | collected 2008/2010 ... | reverse complement strand
GCAAAATATACCACAAATTGTGACGCACATCTTGCAGAAAGCCTTTTTCAGACACACTCTAGGTAAAATAAAAAAGAAGGGAAGATAATATTATGGCAGTACAGGATGATCATATGATAAGAAATATTCAGGACGTAGGAAGACTGATCGCGAAGCTTCTGCTTCATGAGCAGCAGCCCAATTACAAACTTCCGGAGAAGAAAGCAGATTACACAGAGGCAGACCGGCTTTTTGCTACAATTATGAAACTGGCAGAAGAAGGCAAGATCAATGAAGCAGAAAACGAATTATATATGGGTATGGTAGAAGATGATGTAGACTATCTGGAACTGGCACTGACCTTTTATCTGTATCTGAATGATATGGATGGAGATTTCCTGGATGATAACGGATATTCAAGGGAGGAAGTTTTGGAAGGTATGAAAGATCTTGCTTCAGACTGGGGTGTTACAGGATTAGAGGCTTTTTGAGAGAAAGGAAAAAGCATAGCATATGCGCAGAGAACAGACACTGGAAGAGATTTCGGATGGTAAATTATATGATTCTAATGATATGGTAAAGGCAGACTGCCATGACTGTGAAGGCTGCTGTGACTGTTGTCAGGGAATGGGAGATTCTGTGCTCCTGGATCCATATGATGTATACAGATTGTCGGCAGGATTACAGAAATCAGCAGAGCAGCTTTTACAGGAATATCTGGAACTGGGAGTGACAGATGGAAATATCCTTCCGCATCTTCGGATGACAGGAGTTAAGGAACAGTGTATATTCCTTAACAGTGAAGGACGCTGTCACATCCACTCTATTCGGCCGGGATTCTGCAGATTATTCCCGCTGGGAAGACTCTACGAGAATGGCAGTTTTAAATATATTCTTCAGATTCACGAATGTCCTAAAACAAACCGCAGTAAGATCAAGGTAAAGAAGTGGGTGGACACACCGGATCTGAAAAAATATGAGAAATTTGTAAATGACTGGCATTATTTTCTGCTGGATGTGCAGGAAGTACTGTACAATGCTGAGGATCCAAATCTGATCAGAAATCTGAACCTCTTTGTGGTGAACAGATTCTATCTCAAACCATATGATCAAAATCAGGATTTCTACATACAGTTTTATGAGAGACTGAAAGAAGGAAAAGAATTGCTGGCATTGGCGTAGGAGAGACATATGAGTTATCAGAACGAATGGCTTCTTTTTGAGGCAGAAGATGAGTTTGATGAAATTAAGCACAGAGAACCGACAGAGGAATTATTGTTCTATCGTGCAGTTGCAAGTGGAGATATAAAAACTGTTAAGAAGAATTGTGAACGGCAGAGATTTACAGAGTGTGATGGTGTGGGAGTACTGTCAAAGAATGCGGTCACAAATATGAAATATCATTTTGTTATCACTACCGCAATGATAACCAGACTCTGTAAACAAAATGGAATGGAGATGGAACAGGCATTTCGCTTGAGTGATTTTTATATTCAAAAGCTGGATGGCATTCATACAGTAGAAGAGGTTCAGAGCCTTCATGATGAGATGGTGATGGATTATACTGAAAAAATGCGCAGATATTTCAGAGACAACACTTATTCTAAACATATCAACGCAAGTAAAGAATACATTTATTCTCATATCAAAGAACGAATTACAATAGAAGATCTTGCAGATTCACTTGGAGTATCTGCGAGCTATCTCTCCAGATTATTTAAAAAAGAAACAGGAATATCGGTCAGTGCCTATATCCGCAGACAGAAGATAGAAATGGCGAAAAATCTTTTGCAGTACAGTGATTATCCGATCATTGAGATTGCAAACCGTCTTTCCTTTTCTTCCCAGAGTCATTTCATCCAGCAGTTTCGGGAAGTTACGGGAATGACACCGGGCAAATACAGGGATGAACATTATATGATACACTGGGATATAGAAAAAGAACTTTGTGTCGCATCAGAGTCGGAACTGAAAAAAGAACAGGATTAATCAAAATATTAAGATAAGTAAAACAGGCGGCTAGAGCGTGTCTGAAAAAGGCTTTCTGCAAGATGTGCGTCACAATTTGTGGTATATTTTGCCCGGATGAGGGCGCCGTAGCGGGCTACGGCAACTGAATTCGGGTGAAATATCCCGCAAAGTGGGGCGTGCAGATTGCGGGAATGATTTTTCAGACACGCTCTAGCTTACAGGAAATATAAATTTTCTGTAAGCCGGCCGCTTATTTTCATCTGGTAATATCGGGGGATTAAAGAGTTAATATGACTTCGTTCTTATCCTGAAGAAGGTTTTCAGGGATATAATTATCTGCTAATTTCTGTCCGTTAAGAACCAGACTGCAGCAGCCAGATTCTTTTTCGTCTGGATTTTCTACAGAGATATGAAGCTGTTTTCCACGGAAAACTTTCTCAATCTCAAAGTGTTTCCAGCTTTTTGGCACAGAAGGAGACAGTCGAAGTCCTTCAAGATCAGGGCGAAGCCCGAGGATACCTTCCACACATCCTACCATTACAGTAGAAGCAGTTCCTGTCAGCCAGTGAACATGAGAGCGTCCAAAGTGTTTGCTTGCTTTTCCCTCTGTGAACTGACCATAGCAGTATGGCTCAAGACGACGGATTTCGGCACAGTCATTCTGCGCAGCAGGAGAATTTTCCATAAAATAGGTAAAAGCACGTTCTCCATGACCGCGGAGTGCTTCAGCAAGAATCAGCCAGCCCTGGGATTGGGAGAAAATACCGGAGTTTTCTTTTGTACCCTGATTATAGATAACTGCCAGTGCACCATCGAAAGCATGTGCATGGTAAGGAGGATCCATAAGGATTGCGCCATATTCCGTATTCAGACGTTCATATACATTATTTAGTGCTGCGTCTCCCTGTTCCGGGGTAGCAAGACCACTGATAACTGCCCAGCTCTGAGGATTCAGCCACATATTTGCTTCAGGAGCAGCAGCTTCACCGATTCTTTCTCCTGATTCTGTATAACCACGTACGAAGCGGTCGTTATCCCAGCACAGTTCCTGAACTTTTTCGCCAAATGCTTTCTGAGTTTCTTCAAGATACTGTACATATTCTGTATCTTTTTTATATTCGGCAAAGATTTTCAGGATTGTCATTGCATAATAGAACTGTAAAGCAACAAAAGAAGATTCTCCGTTTGCACCCAGACGGAGACAGTCATTCCAGTCTGCATAAAGTCCGGCGGGCATTCCATGAGGTCCAAGGTGATTAAGAGAGAAAGCAACCGCACGTTTCAGATGTTCATATACAGTAGCTTCATCTTTGTTGGCAAAAGGAATCACTTCATCAAGAAAAGCAGTGTTTCCGGTTTCTGAAATATATTTATATACAGTTGGGAAAAGCCATAATGCATCATCTGCACGGTAAGCCGGATGGCCGGTTTCCTGTACATAAGAAGCATCATCCGGAGTATCTTCTTTTCCTGGTGTGTGAGTAAACTTGACAAGAGGGAGTCCGCCACCGTTATTTACCTGCGCAGACAGCATGAAACGAATCTTTTCCAGTGCCATTTCCGGTGCCAGATGGATGATTCCCTGAATATCCTGTACAGTATCTCTGTATCCGTATCCATTTCTGAGTCCACAGTAAATGAAGGAAGCTGCACGGGACCAGATGAAAGTCATAAAACAGTTGTATGCGTTCCAGGTATTAATCATAGTATCAAATTCCGGACTTGGAGTGCTGACTTTAAGATTATCAAGCTTACTGTTCCAGTCAGCTTTTAATGCTTCCAGTTCTTCTGCTACAGTTGGAGCTGGATTTTCGTAACATCTGATTACTTCAGCAGCTTCAGATGACGGTTTCATTCCAAGAAGAAAAGCAATTGTTCTGGTTTCACCTGCTTTAAGAGTTATTTTGCAGGAGAGAGCACCACAGGAGTTTTCATTATAGCTTGTCTTATTACCAAGATCACCACAGACAATACCTTCAGGGTTTCCATATCCATGGTAACTTCCGAGAAATTCATTTTTGTCCCCACAGTAAGAAGAAACCTCAGCACCTGCAAGTCCAAAGAAACGTTCTGTCACATTTTTCTCATCTACATTCTCATTTTCAGGAATTGCATCAAGATTTCCATGAATCTGCTGAGTAATTCTGTTTCCTTCGAACAGTGTACGAGAAATAAAAAGAGAGTACTGTAAATTAACCTGATCCTGTTCGTAATTGCTGTGGTTGGTAAACTCTGCATATCCGCTGAGAGTCAGGTTCCTTTCGTGATCAGAATGATTGGTCACAGATAATGCCCATACTTCATAACTCTTTCCAAGAGGAACATAGTAAAGGGCTTCTGAGTGAATATCGCTGTAGTCGGCAGAAATTTTTGTATAACCGATTCCGTGACGGCATTCGCTCTTATACTGAGCCAGATCTTTGCCTGCAGGCTGCCAGGATGCAGACCAGAAGTCTGATGATCTGTCATCGCGAATGTAAATGTAACGTCCCGGCTGGTCAAAGTTATTAAAAACATAGCGCAGGATACGTCCGTTTGCACCGGATTTTGCAAAACTGTAGCCCCCTGCATTATTGGAAATGATTGCACCGTACTCCGGGGAACCCAGATAGTTTACCCATGGTGCAGGTGTTGCCGGATTAGTAATCACGTATTCTCGGTTTTCATTGTCAAAATATCCGTATTTCATATAGTAAATCCTTTCTGTTAGAACAATATTTATAACTGCCTGTCGACTGCTTTTATGGAGGCTGAGCAGCTATTGTTTTCAGGCAAGTGTCACTGTAATTTCATGAAGATCAGAAGAGAGGTTGTTAATAAATTCTCTGGAGATCATAATATGGGAATCTTCTACGATTTCTATTGCTGTTTTGTCGCAGTCCGCAGCGGCGATATGATAAGAACCATAATCTTTTCTGTCTGTGTTTCGGTAGGTAACATGGAACTGTTTTCCTGCAAAAGTAACAGAGACAGAAGCAGTTCCTGCTTCATCGAACTGTTCTGCCAGAAGTTTTGGATGAACCAGAAGGTTTCCGAAAACTCCACGGACACCAAAGACCTCTGTGATCATGGTAAAAAGATACCAGCTTGCAGCACCTGTCAGATAATGATACATGCCACGTCCATCTGAACGGAAATATTCAGGAATTCCCGGGTAAATATGGCTGGTATCAAAGTCGAGAGCTGTATCAGACAGAGAACGTAATGCTTTCCAGCCTTCTTTTGCAAAGCCTCTCTGATATAAGGCATTTGCATACATAACTGCCATATGAGAGAAAACAGCACCGTTTTCTTTTTCGCCATAAGCGAAACCGAACATACGTCCCATATCAAACTTCAGTTCCTGAAAATCTGTGTTCAGGCGGTAACCGCCAATTTCTTTTCTGTAAAGATAATGATCTGCGCTTTTTACGATTTTTCTAATCTGCGCATCAGTGGCAACATTTCCCATAATAGAGAAAACCTGGCCCGTGAGCATCATACGCACCTGTTCATGGTGGAAACCTTCCACTGCCTCTCCATGATTATCGTAATAGCTGTTATACCATCCTTCTTCGCTGTCTTTGCCATCAATCCATTCCTGTGAACGGATATGATCTGTCAGCCAGTTGGATTTCTGGATCAGGTTGGCAGCAAGTGTGGAGAGAGAGAAGTTTTTCTTTCTGCCGCTTAGGTTATGCCTGCAGCTTTTGGCATATTCAGTAAGAATCTTTTTCTTTTCAGATACACTGTCAAACATATCTGTCTGATCGTTCAGCAGGATTTCAATTTCCTCTGACAGCGGGATACTGGTTTCGCCTGCAGATTCCATAAGGCGTAATATGGAAGCAAGAGTATGGAGATTGCCCGCATAAGCACAGGTAAAGGCAACACTTTCACCATTTTCTGCTGCCATATCCAGGGCATCGTTCCAGTCAGCTCCGCGGAGACGGTAAATATTATGAACACCTACATCATAAAAAGCGGCAAGCTGCTGGATCAGGATGTGCTCCAGAACACTTCCGGTATATACCTGACCGTCTTCGGTGCGCTGTTTATTTCCATATGCGTCATTCCAGAGAGTATCAATTTCTGTGCCGCGCATGGTTTGTGCATCTTTAAAATAAGGAACCTGTTTCTTAAGGATCTCTATATCTCCGGTCTGATTAATATAAAGACTGGTCGTGATTAGCGGCCAGAGTGCATGATCCATCCATACACGTGCGATTCCGTTTCTGTCAGCGATAAAATTGCCGTCACCGTCTCCGATAATAGTAGCATTTGTACCATCAATACGTACGCCGCCATAATTCTTTTCAATCATGGCACCTACATTCTGAGGATTCATCAGCAGAAGAGAAAGACAATCCTGCCACAGATCACGCCATCCGCGTCCACCACGTCCGTAATCATGATGAGGAAGGAAAGAACAGCCAAATAAACGGCGCAGGAATGGCTGGAAACTTACCCATTTCATATAACTGTCAAAGTCAGGATCCTGTGTGTGGAAGTCAACGTTTACCTGTTTTTTCCAGTAAATTCTGGTTTCTTCCAGTGCATTTTTTACTTTATCGGAAGTATTGTATTTTTCAAAAATATTTTCAATTTCTTCTTTACTGTCGGCAATACCTGATAATAAAATAAAGTCTGTTTTTTCACCGGGAGCCAGTGTGAAAGATGAGAAACAGAAAGCACCCATTGCTTCCTTTCCTGCTGCCAGACTGTGTGCGGGAACTCCTTTATATCCTTCATATACTGTGCGTGGATGTGTATAGGTACCACCTTCTCCGATAAAATCTTCTACAGTCGGATAATAGGAAATCGGATTTTCTCCCTTTCCGGAACAGCCATTTACATAATAGATTTTATGATTTGGCTGATGTCCCCGCTCGTCAAATGACATGGTGGGGCAGACGTTGATTCCATGTTCTGTTGTCTCGATACGATGGAGCATGGAAGTGACATTTCGATGATCACGAATGTTATCCGCACTTCTTCCGTAAACAGGAATTGCACCATATGCAGTAAATTTCTGTACGGTATCTGTCTGGTTTTCAACTGTCACATACATAATCTCCACATTATCACTTTTGGGGATAAAAGAAGTAACTGTGGAGATGAGCCCAAGTTCTCTGGAAGTCCTTTTCAAAGTCTGCCACATGAATCCGGCGGTTAGTTCACTGTCTTCCTGCCTGTCAGTAAAACGGTCGGCTTCCTGCTGAGTAGAGGAACCTGTTACTGAATAAGGGATGTGTCCTTCTTTTACGATCCAGAAATTTCTGGAAGAACGATTGTTATGGAGATTTTCGGAACTGACCGGTTCTAGCAGGAAGGTATCCTGATCAATTTTGCTGTCACCTCCAAGCACTGGTGTGACGGAACTTTTCAGACCTGCTTCTGATGCAAGAGGAAAATAAAGATAACTGGTATTTTCCGGTCTGTTCACACAAAAGCTTCCATGATTATCAATAAACTTAATATGTTTCAACATTTTTCTCCTTCCATAAATATTGTATGGAAATTATATCGGAAATGAGATCTTTCGGAAATAAGAAACATGAAGTAAGTATCAGAATCATGACATAAAATAACACAATTTCAGAAAAATATATGAGCAGGTAATGAATCAGATTGCGAATATTCATCTGGCTGATTTATAGAAAAATGGTACCTTTTATACAAAAATACTAATAAAAAAAACAGAAAGATTATGATTTTAGGAAAGATTTCCTTATTAAATGACAAAATCTGTCTGTATATAAAAAGAACACAATGAGGTCATGAATCTGACATTTTGGTGGAAATTATAATATACCCGAAAAGCAGCTTAAGCTATAATCTGATACATCAGGTGAGGCAAGAAACTCACAAAGAGAAAAAAAGAAAAAGGAGGGCTTTTTTAATGAAAAAGAAAGCATTAGCTGTTTTACTTACAGCATCCGTAATTGCAGGTACAATGGGCGGAACCGCTACAATCGTACATGCAGATGAAGAAGGAAAAGTAATCAATATTTATTCCTGGAATGATGAATTCCGTCAGCGTCTGGAAGCAGTATATCCTGAAGTGAAAGAAACATCCAAAGACGGAACAGTAACAACATTAAAGGATGGAACAGAAATTCACTGGATCATAAATCCAAATCAGGATGGTGTTTATCAGCAGAAACTTGATGAAGCTCTTATGAATCAGGCTGATGCATCAGCAGATGATAAGGTAGATATCTTCTTATCAGAAACAGATTATGTATACAAATATACAGATGCAGCAGCGGATGTGGCAATGCCTCTGAAAGATCTTGGAATTGATCCTGACAAAGATCTTGCAGATCAGTATGACTTTACAAAAACAACTGCATCTGATGCAGATGGAGTACAGAGAGGATCTACATGGCAGTGCTGCCCTGGACTTCTTGTATATCGTCGTGATATTGCCAAAGATGTGTTCGGAACCGACGATCCTGAAGAAGTAGGCAAGAGAATGAAAGACTGGGATACAGCAAAAGCTACAGCTGAAGAACTGAAAGCAAAAGGATATTACACATTTGCTTCTTATGCTGATACATTTAGACTGTATGGAAACAGCATTTCCCAGCCATGGGTAGAAGACGGTGCAACAACTGTTAATGTAGACCAGCAGGTAATGAACTGGATCAAAGATTCCAAAGAATGGCTGGATGCAGGATACCTGAACAAAACTGTAAAAGGTCAGTGGAATGATGACTGGAACAAAGCTATGGGATCTGAATCCAAAGTATTTGCATTCCTCTTCCCGGCATGGGGAATTGACTTTACATTGAAACCAAACTGGGATGGAGAAGACGGAGAATGGGCTGTTACAAATCCACCACAGGAATACAATTGGGGCGGTTCTTACATCCATGCAGCAACAGGAACAGATAATCCGGAACATGCAAAAGATATCATTCTTGCACTGACAGGAAATAAGGACAATTTATTAAAGATTTCCAAAGATTATTCTGACTTTACAAATACAAAGAGTGGTATGCAGGAAGTTGCAAAAGATGATACTTTCGCATCTGACTTCCTTGGCGGACAGAATCCATTTACATATTTCTCACCGGTTGCAGAGAACATCAAGATCGCACCACTTTCTGCTTATGACCAGGGCTGCGTAGAACTGATCCAGAACGCTTTCAGCGATTACTTCCAGGGTCAGGTAGACTATGACAAAGCAAAATCAAACTTTGAAACAGCAATCAAAGAACGTTATCCGGAAATCCAGGAAGTTAACTGGGCTGAATAATAAACGCTTTTGAATTGACAGTTAAAAAGTTTCAGGTGTAAATAACCTGTACAGATGCATTTGTATTTGCCAGGCACGCATGAAAGAGATGTGTGTCTGGCACTAATATGTAAAGGAAGGAATGCTGAACTATGAAAAAAAAGAAAAGCATCAGCTATGCAAAATGGGGATACATCTTTATCCTTCCATTTTTTATAACTTTTTTAATCTTTTCTTTGATTCCGCTGGTAGATACTGTACGTTATAGTTTCTATGAATATTATCGTTCAGGAATTAAAGAAATCGGACCGAATTTTATTGGAATTGCAAACTATCTGAGTCTGTTGAAGTCAGATATGCTCAAATACAGTACTAATACACTGATTCTGTGGGTAATCGGATTTGTACCGCAGATCGTGATCGCACTGGTTCTGGCATGCTGGTTTACAGATGCGCGTCTGAAGATCCATGGACAGCAGTTTTTCAAGGTTGTTATTTATCTTCCTAACCTGATCATGGCTTCTGCATTTGCATTATTGTTCTTTACCATGTTCTCTACCAACGGACCGATTAACTCTATTCTGATGTCTCTGGGATGGGTTAAAAAACCGATAGATTTCCTGGGTTCTGTAATCGGAACCAGATCTCTGGTCGGATTTATGAACTTCCTGATGTGGTTTGGTAATACAACAATTATGCTGATGGCTGCTGTTATGGGTATCAGTATGGATATTTTTGAAGCATCTGAACTGGATGGCTGTAACAGTATCAAGAGATTTTTCTATATCACACTGCCGCTGATCCGTCCGATCCTTGCTTATACACTGATCACATCTATCATCGGTGGTCTTCAGATGTTCGATGTTCCTCAGATTCTTACAAATGGACAGGGAAATCCGGACCGTACATCTATGACTCTGATCATGTTCCTGAATAGCCACTTAAAGAGCAAGAACTATGGTATGGCAGGTGCACTGTCCGTATATCTGTTTATTGTCAGCGGTATTTTATGTATGATCGTATATAAGATGACAAATGACACAGACCCGGATGGTTCCAAGAAAGCTGCAAAGAAAAAAGCAAAAGAAGAAAGAAGGAGGAGATAAACTATGAAATCAAATACATCAGGTCGTGTGCGCAGTATTTTTGTTCATCTTGTGCTGATCTTTTTATCCTTCCTGTGTCTGTTTTTCTTTTACATTCTGATTGTAAATGCAACACGTTCCCATGCGGATCTGCAGAAAGGATTTTCAGCACTTCCCGGAAAATATTTTCTTGAGAATCTGAAGAATGTGGCAAATGACGGAAGTTTTCCGATGTTCCGCGGTATTCTTAACAGTGTTGTTGTATCTTCCTGCAGTGCTGCACTTTGTACATATTTTTCTTCTTTGACAGCTTATGGTCTATATGCTTATGATTTTAAAATGAAGAAAGCAGCTTTTACCTTTATTATGGCAATTCTTGTTATGCCTACACAGGTAACAGCAATGGGATTTTTACGACTGATCACAAAGATGGGAATGTATGACTCTTTACTTCCGCTGATCATTCCATCCATTGCATCTCCGGCAGTCTTTTACTTTATGTACAGTTACCTTCAGTCTTCCCTTCCTTTATCCCTTGTGGAAGCGGCAAGAATTGATGGCTCCGGAGAATTCAGAACCTTTAACAGTATTGTACTTCCGATCATGAAACCGGCAGTAGCAGTACAGGCAATCTTTACTTTCGTAGGATCCTGGAACAATTACTTCGTTCCTGCCCTGATCATTCAGTCAAAGAGCAAAATGACAGTGCCGATCCTGATTGCAACTCTGCGTGGTGCTGATTATATGAACTTTGATATGGGTAAAATTTACATGATGATCACTGTTGCGATCGTGCCAATCATTATTGTATATCTGCTTTTATCCAAATACATTATTGCAGGTGTAACACTTGGTGGTGTAAAAGAATAATGAGAATTAAGAACCCCCATAGAGAGAATGCTATGGAGGTTCTTTTCATGAGAATTATAATATTAAAAACAGGAGTATAATTATATGAAGAAATGGATTTACAGTGGAACTAGAGAAGAACAGCCGTCAGAGAGAGAACTGATGCATGGAAAGCTTGCCAGAAAAGCGGCGTCAGAAGGCATTGTTCTGCTGAAAAATGAAGGAATCCTTCCATTAAAGAAAGATACAGCTGCTGCACTTCTTGGGTATGGAGCAGAGAAAACCGTAAAGGGTGGAATTGGTTCTGGAGATGTTAACAACAGAAAGAATATTTCTATTTATCAGGGACTGAAAGAAGCAGGAGTAAAAATTGTAAGCGAAGACTGGATCAGCGATTATCACAATCGCTATGAGCAGGCGAGAGAGGCGTGGAAAGAAAAAGTTCTGGAAGAAGCTAAGAAAGTAGATAATCCTTTTGATGCCTATGCAGAGAATCCTTTTGCAATGCCGCTGGGACGTAAGGTGGCAGAGGAAGATATCTGTGAAGCAGATGTGGTGATTTATGTGATCAGTCGTATTTCAGGAGAAGGAAAAGACCGTCGCAAAGTAAAGGGAGATTACTATTTAAGCGAGAGAGAAGAGGAAGATTTACGTTATCTTGCAGAAATGAACAAACCTGTGATCCTTATTCTTAATGCAGGTGGTCCTGTGGAGCTGACAGATATTCTGGAACAGACAGACAATATAAAAGGAATCTTAAATATTTCTCAGCTTGGTCAGGAAGGGGGAGATGCCCTGGCTGATGTACTTCTGGGAAAAGAAGTGCCGGGCGGTAAACTGACAACAACCTGGGCAAGGCGATACGAGGATTATCCGGCTTCAGAAGAGTATGGGTATCTGAATGGCAATCTGGAAAAGGAAAAATACAAAGAAGGTATTTATGTAGGTTACAGATATTTTGACAGCTTTGACAAAAAGGTGATGTTTCCGTTTGGGTTTGGTCTTTCTTATACTATGTTTGAGATGAAGTGTTGTAGCATAAATATGGAAGAAAGTAAGATCAGAGCAGAGGTTCAGGTTACAAATACAGGAAATGAATATGCTGGTAAAGAAGTGGTACAGATTTATGTTACGCTTCCGCAGACAGAACTGGAAAAAGAGTATAAGAGACTGGCAGGTTTTGCAAAAACCAGAATTCTGAAGCCGGGAGAAACACAAACACTTACTGTTGAGATTCCACAGAAACAACTGGCTTCTTTCAATGAGGAAACACATACATGGATAGTGGAAAAAGGCAAATATGGCATTCTGGTCGGAAACAGTTCAGACAAACTGAAACTGGAAGCAGTTCTGGTAGTTTCAGATGATACAGTACTGGAACAGATGGATAAAATCTGCCCGCTTCAGGAAGAACTGGAACAGATTTATCTGACAAAAGAATTGAAAGAAAAATCTGTGCAGAGACAGGAAAAACTGATAACAGCGCAGGTTCCGGAATATTATTTTAAACCTGCGATGATACCGGCAAAATCGGAAAATGCCGGAAAAAATCAGGAAAATCTGACAGAGGAAGAAAAAAGATTTGTTTCTGTTCTGGAAGACAGAACTACAGAAGAGCTGATTCCTCTGCTTTATGGAAAGATTTCAGAGAATATCAGTACTCTTGGTGCAGCAGGGATTCGAGTACCGGGATCAGCAGGTGAAACCTGCGGTACTTTGGAAGAGGATGGAATCCCGTCTCTTGTTATGGCAGACGGTCCGGCAGGAATCCGCCTCAGACAGTGGTATGAGGTAGATAAAGAGACAGACAGCATCTATGAAATGGGAGTTCTTGGTTCACTGGAAAATGGAATTCTGGAACCTGGTGTGCATCATGAGAATGCAGATACTTATTATCAGTACTGTACTGCTTTTCCGGTAGGAACAGCACTGGCACAGACCTGGGATACAGATCTTATGACAGAGTTTGGAAAAGCAATCGCAGAAGAAATGGAAGAATTTCATGTGAATCTGTGGCTTGCACCAGGCATGAATATCCACAGAAATCCATTATGTGGAAGAAATTATGAATATTATTCAGAAGATCCATATCTGTCAGGGATGCTGGCAGCAGCAGTGATCCGGGGTGTTCAGAGCAAGTCAGGGTGTGGCGTAACAATCAAGCATTTTGCATGCAATAATCAGGAAGATAACCGCATGGGTGTTGACTCCTGTGTATCCGAACGTGCGCTCAGAGAAATCTATCTCCGCGGATTTGAAATTGCAGTAAAAGAAGGAAATCCTGTTTCTATTATGACTTCCTATAATCTTATCAACGGTATTCATGCGGCGAACAGCAAAGATCTGTGCATGACAGTTGCCAGAAAAGAATGGGGATTTGACGGAGCAATTATGTCAGACTGGAACACAACAGTTCCGGAAGATGGAAGCGTTCCATGGAAATGTGTGGCAGCAGGCAATGACATTATCATGCCTGGAAATCCGGATGATGATAAGAATATTCGCCAGGCATATAAAGAAGGTAAACTTACAGAAGAAGAAATCCGAAATTGTGCCGGACATCTGGTATCTATGATCCGTAGATTAGAGCGTGTCTGAAAAATGCTTTACGCAAGATGTGCGTCACAATTTGTGGGAGATTTTGTTCGGATGAGGGCGTCGTAGTGGGCTACGGCAACCGAATTCGGACAAAATATACCGCAAAGTGGGGCGTGCAGATTGCGGGAATG
>ERZ779866.3123-NODE-3123-length-13839-cov-2.298389_pt1 | contig 13839 bp, 15 predicted proteins | sample MGYA00511248_ERZ779866 | MGnify/ENA primary metagenome ERZ779866 (study PRJEB29588, sample SAMEA2155758) | human gut metagenome | biome: human gut; feature: human-associated habitat; material: faeces | place: Denmark | collected 2008/2010 ... | reverse complement strand
CTTCAATCTCCTTATCGGTAAGACCGAGAAGTCTGAACATTCTCTCCTGAAGCTCGGGGTCAGTGATACGGATAGAACCACTGCAAAGCTCAATGCCATTGAGTACAAGGTCATAAGCCTTAGCTCTTACCTTGCCCTTGTCGGTATCAAGATACTCAAGGCACTCCTCCATAGGCATCGTGAACGGATGGTGCATAGCAAGCCAGCTTTCCGACTCATCGTCCCACTCGAAGAACGGGAACTCGGTAATCCATAAGAAGTTGTATCCGCTGTCGGGTACTATGCCTATCTGCTTGCCGACCTTAAGACGCAGAGCACCGAGTACAGGGAGCGTAACCTTGTTCTTGTCCGCAACGATAAGCACTACGTCTCCCTTTTCACAGCCGAGGTGCGAAAGTATAGCGTCAAGTTCGCCTTCTTTGAGGAACTTTGCAAACGAACAGTTCGGAGCGTCATCGTGCCAGCGGATATATGCAAGACCCTTTGCGCCGATGCCCTTTGAGAACTCGGTCAGCTTGTCGATTTCCTTTCTTGTAAGAACCCCTGCTGCATTCTTTGCAACAATTGCTCTTACACTGCCGCCTGCGGCAATAGCCGAAGAAAATACCGAAAACTCTGTATCCTTTACAATATCGGACAGATCCTGTATCTCCATACCGAAGCGTGTATCGGGCTTATCCGAGCCGTAACGTGACATAGCGTCGTTATATGTCAGTCTGGGGAGCGGAGTTGTAATATCAACATCAAGCACATCCTTCATCAGCTTTTTGATGAAGCCCTCTGTAAGCTCAAGTATCTCGTCAACATCCATAAATGACATTTCAAGGTCTATCTGCGTAAATTCGGGCTGTCTGTCAGCACGAAGGTCCTCATCTCTGAAGCATCTCGCAAGCTGAATATAGCGGTCAAAGCCCGAAATCATAAGTAACTGCTTGTATATCTGGGGCGACTGCGGAAGCGCATAGAACTTGCCCTCGTGAACTCTTGACGGTACAAGATAATCTCTTGCTCCCTCAGGAGTTGATTTCATCATCATAGGTGTTTCTATTTCAAGGAATCCGTTGTCATAGAAATATTCACGGGCTGTCTTTGCGATCCTGTGACGCATTATAAGGTTATCCTGCAGCTTCTTTCTGCGAAGATCGAGGTATCTGTACTTAAGACGAAGCTCCTCGTTTGTCTTTGTATCGTTAACTATCTCAAACGGCGTTGTCTGAGCCATTGAAAGTATACGAAGGTCGGTAACGAGAATTTCAACGTTGCCTGTCTTTATATCGTTGTTCTTGCTCTCTCTTTCACGCAGAAGTCCCTGTGCCATAAGCACATATTCGCTCTTTATCTGCTTTGCTTTTTCAAATACGGCAGGCTCTGTTGTATCATCGAATACAAGCTGAACAATGCCTGTGCGGTCACGCAGATCAACGAACATAAGGCTGCCCTTATCTCTTACTCTCTGTACAAATCCCGCAACGGTAACGGTACTGCCGATACCCTCGACCTCGCCGCAATAATGTGTGCGCTTAAGACCTTTCATTGTGTCTAACATAAAATCTATACCTTTCCTACGGTTCTACCCGTTTATTTCCAACCGACAGACATAAGCGTCTGACGATAAACCTTTACAATTATAGCATTTTTCTGTCGGCTTTTCAAGTAGTGAGGCGAAAAAAAGCAACCGCAGAAAACTGCGGTCATTATATATTTCTGCTTTTTACTTTGCTTCAGACCGTCTTTTTTAATCCCCCGAATCAACAGAGTTTGCGCTGATTTTGTCCGATATTGCTTTCTCTGCCTTCTCAGGCTCTTCCGACGCTATAAGAAAGCACAGATTTCCCTTTTGGAATACCACCGTCCTGCTTACGATTTTTTCCTGCTCAGGATATGTTCCGAACTGCTTTATAAGGCTGTCTTTCCTGCTTTGCAGTGCGGCTTTCACGCCGTCTGTGTCATCTGCACGCACAGCAATTATCTCCGACAGCTCAACGCTTATCGCCTGCTGATATACACAGTAATCTGTGATGCCGTATTTGCTGAAATCCATTATCGTATCAAGCAGCGTGCTGTCCGTTGCTTTTACCATTTCGGGAAAATCGCCGCTGTTAAGCGCTGTGAGTACAAGACCCTCGCAGGAAATATCATCGTCAGCCACCTTAGTTACCGTCCATTTTGTAGACGAACGGGAGGAGCTGTCCTCCTGCTGTACAGAGGACGAAACATCATCGGCACAGCCGCAGAGCATTGCGGCAATGATTACGGCTATTAATACAGCGAGTGATTTTCTCATTTGCTTTTTATCCTCTCAAGATTTGCCGAAAGCGCATCGGGGAGCTTGTGCTTATCCTTGTCGTACCACGGCAGATCCTCACGCATTATGACATCGGGATGAGCCATAACACGCTTCATAAAGTCCTCTGTCATATATTTTTCGTTTATCACAGTATAGCCGTCTTTGTCGAAAACAGGCTTGTACCCTTCCCTCTTGTAGACAAACTCGCCCCACCACGGGAGCCACCACAGCCACATGGCGTTGTCCTTTTTCATCTCATCGGGATCGGGGATATAACCGCATTCGGACAAGGTTATCATCTTGCCGTGTGCAAGCTCGCTCATATATTCAAATCTCTGCTTCTGGGAAGAATGATCGTATTCCTTTACCGAATAAATATCATCTCCGCAGATGTCAAACGTGTCCGGGCTTACTTCCATACACTTGTCCTGACCGTTCCATACCCATATAAGATTGGTCAGCTTGTGATAATTTTCCATACGGTCAAAAATCATATACCACAGCTTTTTATACGCTTCACGGTGCTGTTCGTCGTGGTTTCCCCACCAGAACCAGTTGCCGTTTGCCTCGTGCAGAGGCCGCCACAGCACAGGTATATCAAGCTGTGCCATACGCTTAAGCTCGGCTGATACCATATCTATCTCACGGATAATAAATTCATATTCCGCAGTGCCTTCGGTTACACCCTTGCATAAATCGAAGCAGGTCTTGTGATCGTAGCTTGTCGTCTTGTAGTAGAACGATGAGCCTTTTGAATAATCGTTCATATCGTTCGGAGCGTACCAGTGCCAGCACATTGTGACAATGCCTCCGCACTGAGTAGCCCATTTTATCGCCCTGTCAACCTGGTCGTCTGTTTTCTTGCAGGAGCTTACCCCCATAAAGTCATATCCTCTCACGGCAGGGAGCTTTCCCGTCAGATGATAGTACACAAGATCCTCGACTTCTTCACTTTGCAGATACTGCTGACCTGCCAGATGCTTTTTGCCGTAAATGCTTTTAAGGTATTCAAAAAGCATTTTTGTGTTTTTGCTTGCCTGCTTTGAAACAAGCTCAGCGTTTAAATCTGTAGTATACGCCATAGTTCCTCACATTATATCTTTATTTGTTCTTCTGCTCCTGTAACGTTCTTACCGTCCTGAGAAGGAATTTTGTCGGAGCAAATCTTGAGCCTGCCGCAGCCGCCTTGGTGGTAACGCCGGGGATTATCAGCAGATCGCCGCATAAAAGACGCTCGATAGCATAGTCCGCAACATAAGCCTCGTTCTCGCTCGGTATTCCGAAGCTCTTTACGCCTGCAACGCTGTTGAATTCGGTATCTACAGGTCCGGGGCAAAGTGCGCTTATCACTACCCTGCTGCCTGTGCTTCTCAGTTCCTCATAAATCGCCTTGGTAAGCTGTACAACATAGTTTTTTGTCGCATAGTATGTTGCAAGCAGAGGTCCTGCCATAAAGCCTGCAACAGACGCAGTGTTAAGGATATATCCGCTGTTTCTTGCGGCAAAATCACGCAGGAACAGCTTTGTCAGAATATGAACGGCCTTTATATTGACGTTTATCATCGAAAGCTCGTCTTTAAGATCTGTTTCAAGGAACGGACCGTACAGTCCGAATCCCGCATTGTTAAAGAGAAAATCAATTATATATTCCTTTACCCTGTCGTAAAGCTCGAAGCACTGTTCTTCTTTCGAAAGGTCGGCTGTAATTGTCTTGACCTTTATTTCGGGACAGTTGTATACGATTTCTTCCTTGAGTGCCAGCAGACGCTCTGTTCTTCTTGCGACAAGTATAAGATTTACCCCTCTTGTAGCAAGGTTTTTCGCCATTTCTTTTCCGATTCCCGAGCTTGCGCCCGTAATAAGTGCGATCATGTCAGATTCCTTTCCCGGTCAGATAACCGTGTTCATCAAGATATTCTTCAAGTATATCAGCCGCCATACAGACGATTTTCGGACAAGGCTGTTTTTTATAATACTCTTTCGTTCTTTCTTCGGGTATATATGTCTTTTCGGGCTTTGACAGTCCGAGAAGCTCCTTGCAGATTATACTGCCGTTTTCTTTTCTGAAGCGTGAAGCAAGCTCCTGTATTGCGGCATATGTGGATTTCTTGCCCTGTGCGTCAGAAGGATCGCTGTAGCCTGCCACTATGCCCAGTACGATGAACATTCCGCTTACTGCGCCGCATACCTCACGCATACGTCCCATACCGCCGCCGAAGCCCGATGCAAGCATAGCCGCCGTCTTATCGTCAAGCCCAGTTATATCCGAATAGCTGAGCAATACCGCCTGTGAGCAGTTATATCCTTCCATAAACAGTTGCTCGGCTCTTTTGCCATATTCGCCCATAGAAATACCTCTTTTCTGTTTTTGCTTTCACATAGTCCTTACGGCTCGGCTTATGGATAGTATATACTAAACCGCCGCCGATTTCAAGCCCTGAACGCAAAAAATCCGGCAGGATGTGCCGGATTCTTTTGCAGTCTTTATAAATCGTCAGATTTCTGCGTCATCGTCAGAAACGCTGTGCTTTACTCTATCTCTTTCTTCGGCTCTCTTGCCGTTGTTGAATCGGTCAACAGTGCCTACAAGATAGCCTGTTATACGGCGGATACGCTCAAATCTTGTGTTGTCGCCGTGATCGCTTCTTCCGCACTTGGGGCATACGTCACCGATTATACCCGTGTATCCGCAGCAGGGATCTCTGTCTACAGGGTGGTTTATCGAGCCGTAGCCGATACCCGATTCCTTCATGCATCTGATAATCTGCTCAAATGCCTCAAGGTTCTGAAGCGGGTCGCCGTCAAGCTCTACATAGCTGATATGACCTGCGTTTGTGAGTGCGTGATAAGGCGCTTCCAGCTTGATTTTTCTGAATGCGTTGATGGGGAAGAAAAAAGGGATATGGAATGAGTTCGTGTAGTATTCTCTGTCTGTTACGCCCTCGATTTTGCCGAACTTCTTGCGGTCGATCTTTACAAATCTTCCTGAAAGACCTTCTGCGGGTGTTGCGAGGAGCGAGAAGTTAAGACCGGTCTTCTTGCTTTCTTCGTCCATTCTTGCTCTCATTCTGCCTATAATACGCAGACCAAGCTCCTGAGCCTCCTTGCTTTCGCCGTGATGAACGCCGATAAGCGCCTTGAGGCATTCAGCAAGACCTATAAAGCCTACAGAAAGCGTACCGTGCTTCAATACCTCTCCGATAGTATCGTTGGGATTAAGCTTTTCTGAGTCGATCCATATTCCCTGTCCCATAAGGAACGGATAGTTCTTTACTTTCTTTTGCGACTGTATCTTGAATCTGTAGAGAAGCTGATCTACGACAAGATTCATTCTGTCCTCGAGCATCTCAAAGAACTTTACAATATCTCCGCCTGCAAGTATGCCGAGTCTGGGCAGATTTATAGATGTGAACGAAAGGTTTCCTCGTCCTGTTACTATTTCTCTTGTGGGATCGTAAACATTGCCTATTACACGGGTACGGCATCCCATATATGCAATTTCCGTATTATAGTCGCCGGGCTTGTAATACTGAAGGTTGTAGGGAGCGTCGATAAACGAGAAGTTCGGGAACAGTCTTTTTGCCGATACTCTGCAAGCCAGCTTGAACAGATCGTAGTTAGGATCGCCCTCGTTATAGTTAAGACCGTCCTTTACCTTGAAGATATGTATCGGGAAGATGGGTGTTTCGCCGTTGCCAAGACCTGCCTCGGTAGCAAGCAGAACGTTCTTTATTACCATTCTGCCTTCGGGAGAGGTGTCTGTACCGTAGTTTATGGATGAGAACGGTATCTGTGCGCCAGCACGGCTGTTCATTGTGTTGAGGTTATGTACAAGTGCCTCCATAGCCTGATATGTGGCTCTGTCGGTTTCTACTTCAGCCTGCTTCAGTGCAAATTTCTGTATCTTTTCGATTATTTCATCGCTGATATCGGGGCAAATCTCCCTGAGGCATACACGCTCTGCGTCCTGATAACCGTTATCGTTAGCGAGAACAGGACAAAGCTGCTTTTCTTCTTCGAGCTTCTTTGTATATGCCTTTACATCAGCTTCCGCTGTTGCAAGGTCTTCAATGCCGCCTATAAGCTCAAGTCCTCTTACGATATTCTGAGCATAGCGGTGCTTATATGTCTTTCTTACGCCGTCAGCCATAGAATAGTCAAAGTTGGGGATAGACTGTCCGCCGTGCTGATCGTTCTGGTTTGACTGGATAGCAATGCAGGCAAGCGCAGAATAGCTGCTGATTTCGTTAGGCTCTCTAAGGAAGCCGTGACCTGTCGAGAAGCCGTTCTTGAACAGCTTGATAAGGTCAATCTGACAGCAGGTTGTGGTAAGCGTTAAAAAGTCAAGGTCGTGGATATGAATATCGCCGTCCCTGTGCGCCTTTGAATGCTCGGGAGCAAGAACATACATCTCGTTGAACTGCTTTGCACCCTCAGAGCCGTATTTGAGCATAGTGCCCATTGCGGTATCTCCGTCAATGTTGGCATTTTCACGCTTAATATCGCAATCTCTTGCAGCCTTGAATGTAAGATCCTCATAGATCTTCATAAGGCTGGTGTTCATTTCTCTTACCCTTGTTCTGTCAGCTCTGTAAAGGATATATGCCTTGGCGGTCTTTGCGTGGCCGCTTTCTACAAGCACCTTTTCTACAGCATCCTGAACCTCTTCTACGGTGGGAAGCTCCCCTGTCTTATTTACGTTTGCCTCAAGATAATCGCAAACCTTTTCAGCCATTTCACCGGCTTCCTGATAATCGTTGCCACCGACAGCTCTCGCCGCCTTATATATAGCATCGGCTATCTTTTCAATGTTGAACGGCACTGTACGTCCGTCTCTCTTTTGAATTTTAGTCAGCATTAATTTCTCCCTCTCGTTTAAGCTTTAGTCGTAAAACCACAATATGTAGTGGTGAGCGAAATACATTTAATATTATATAGTGTTATCTCCGATTTGTCAATATGTCTTTTAGGAATAAGTAACTAAAAATCCGGGTTCATTTTTATACAATTTGTCTATTGACGATTGACGGATGCGGATATAACGTAAAAATAAAAATACCGCCGTAGAAATTTACGGCGGTGCGGTATTTGTTTATAGCTGTGAATCTCCGTTTCATAGCCGGATTATACCAATCCGATATAGAAATTCAGTAGAATAAGCCCAAGAACCACATTGAAGCCGATGCCCGCGCTAATATAAGGTATCCGCATACGGTTTGTACGCAGAAAACCCGACGCTATGCCTATCCACACGCACGATGCCATCACCGCAAGAAGAAGTATCACCGCAGCGATATTCTTAGGCAGCTCGCACCCCAAAAACGCAGTACAGACAAAGCAGGACACGCAGTTTGCAAGCGGCAGTATCCCAAGCGGAACGGTCGCTATGACCCAGCGGATTCTGTCGGCTCTGGCGAATGAGAACACTATAGCCCCAAGTATAAACGTTATAACAAGACACTCTATAGCCATACGGTTCTCCTTTCGTTTTACTGATTTACTTAGCCATTGCCTTGAAATCTTCGATTGCCTTTGCGTTGTCGGAACAGATGATAAGCGCTACATAGTTACCGCTTGTAACTACGTTGTTGCCGTCTATCTTGTACATTTCATCGGGCGTATAGTCCTTGAATGTGGCACTCTGGCTCTCTACACGCTTTTCGAGAACAGACTTTACAGCATTTACATCGTCTGCAGATTTCATCTTGAAAACCGCAATCTCATCGGGATAAGCGCCCGAGCCGCAGATATAGGCACTGTAGCTGTCTATCTTGTCGGCGGCAACGTCATAGTAACCTGCCATGCGGTCTGCGCCTATTTCAGCCATACCGGGGAACTTGACATCTTCCTGTATCTTAGCTGTGATTTCGGCGGCGGTACCGGTCGCCGTACTGCTGTCAGAAGCCTCGGAAACCGAGCCTGCATCGGATGTGACGGAGCTTTCCGATGCCGATGACTGAGCGGGTTTTTCGGAGCATCCGCATATTGAAACTGCGACCATAGCGCAGACAATTCCTGCCATTATTCTCTTTGTGATACTGCTTTTCATTGTTCATAATTCCTTTCTTTTATGCACATTTTATATTAAGAATGTTTCTCAAGGAAACTTAGCATAACCTGATACGTTGAACCCATAAAGTGAATTCCGTCCATCTCGTGATATTCCTCGTAATAATATCCGTCGGGAGCGGTCAGCACAGAATGAAAGTCGAGAAATTTCGCCTTTGTGCCTTTGATTACGCTTTTTAATGCGGTATTATACTCGTTTATCGCAGATGTTGTGAGTGCGTTATCATAGTCTGCTTCGGCATAATATGTTATCGGCGGGATAGAAAGAACGTATACCTTTGCTTTTGTGATTTGTGAAATATGTTGTACAAGTTCGCCCATACAATTTGCAAGGTAATTGCCGTCGGAATAGCCTACGCTGTTCGTGCCGAGCATAATATATATCTTTTTGGGATTATTTGCTTTTATTTTACTGTTTATGGTTACACCGTCTATTTCGCTTTCCAATGCGGTTGAGGGGGCAAGCCCGAGCTTTGCGTAGACAAGGGACTCGTCAAGATAACCGTAAAGGTAAAGACCGGTAGTAATGCTGTCGCCTATGAACAGCGCATCGTCAAAAAATGAGGTATCAAAGTCTGTCGATGCTGTCGGTTTGGCTTGTGGAGCGGTTTCAGAGGTCTTTGGCGAATCGGTCGGAGCAGGCTTTGGCTCTGTTGCTACAGCTGTAGTTTCAGGCAGTGTCGTTTCGGTCGTTGTAGCGGCTGTAGTTACGATTTTAACGGTTGTCGCTACAGTTGATGATTTGGTGTCGGTTAACGATGTTTTTGCAGGGGTTGTTGCGTCATTTTTTGACAACGAACTATCATGCGACACTGTTACGTCCGAACAGCTGCAAAGAACTATTGAAAATATACAGATTAACGATATTGCTATTGTTTTACAATCAGCTATATGTTTCATTCTTAATATGTTGCCCCTTTGATATTTACGAAGAATGCTTCTGCAGGTAGCTGAGCATTACCTCGTAGGTTTTTCCCATAAAGTGAATTCCGTCCATTTCTGCATAATCGGCATTGAAATATCCGTCCTTGTCTGAAAGGATGCTATTAAGGTCGATGAATGTTGCCGAAGTGCCTGAAATTGCAGATTTGAGTTTTGTATTATAATCGGTGATGTCCTTAAGGGTAAGTGCATTCTCGTCCGACTTCTCTGCTTCTGCTGTTACGGGCGGAATGGATACAACGTATATCTTAGCCTTTGTAAGGGAAGAAATCTTTTCCACAAGCTCCTTCATATTGCCTGCAAGCGTTTTGTTATCGGCGTATCCGACGCTGTTTGTGCCGAGCATCACGAATATCTTTTTGGGCTTGAATGAAGCAATCTTATCCGAAAGCGTCACTCCGTCGATGTCAGCGTCAAGCGCCGTAGAGGGTGCAAGACCCTGCTGAGCGAATACGTTTTGCTGATCGAGGAAGCCGTAAAGGCTAAGGCCTGTGGAGATACTGTCGCCTATGAACAGCGATGAGGAGAAATAGTCCTTATCAAAGTCAAGTGTCGGCTCATTATCCGATGTGGCAACGGATGAGTTGCTGTCGGGCTTTTTCGTACTGCCTGCTGTAGTAGCGGGGCGGAAGTTTCGGGCGGTGCGGATGTCACCGCTGTGAACGGCGGTTCGGATGAAGTATTATCCTCGCCGTTTATAATATTATAGGTAAAGAAACACACTGTGCAGATGATAAGAACCAGTAAAAGATTCAGAAATATCATAGACGGTGTTATTCCGAATTTATTTTTTCCTTTTTTCTGTGCCAAAACACACACCTCACAATCATACTTTATTATTATACAGCATTTTAAGGAAATAATCAATAGATAAAAATAAAAAAATCGATGCGGTTTAAGCATCGATTTTTTATAAAGCTGTTTATAACTTAGTCAGAAACGTAAGGAATAAGAGCTACCTGTCTTGCCTTCTTGATAGCAGTTGTAAGCTCTCTCTGATGATATGCGCAGCAGCCTGTTACTCTGCGGGGCAGAATCTTGTAACGCTCTGTCATGCACTTTCTGAGCTTAGCTACATCCTTATAGTCAATGAATTCAGCTCTGTCGGCACAGAATGCGCAAACTTTTTTTCTTGTACGCTTCATAGGACGAACTGTTGACTTTTCGTTCTTTTCTCTTTCAGACATTGTTTTATCCTCCTTATTTTGATCAGAACGGGTAATCGTCATCGTCACCGGATTCTACGGTGAAGTCCGAATTGTTACCCTGCGACACTGTGGGCGCTGTGTTTGAAGTCTGTGCAGGATGTTCGGGAGCGGCGTTTTTAGCGGCATTACCGGGGTAACTCTGATAAGCAGAGGATGTACCCTGTGTGTTGTTTGCCTTTTCGCCTGTGAACGTGGAACGGTCAACGATAATCTCGGTAATGTAAGCTGTATTGCCGTTCTTATCCTGGTAAGATCTGTTCTGAAGCTCACCCTCGATAAGTATCATGCGTCCTTTTGCAAAATATCTTGAAATGAATTCTGCCTCGTTACGCCATGCGACAACATTGAAGAAATCGGATTTTCTGTCTTCTCCCTTTGTCTGAAATCTACGATCTACCGCAATTCTGAAAGAAAGCACGGAAGCACCCGCAGGTGTCGATCTCAGCTCAAGGTCATTGACAATCCTGCCCATCATAATTACCTTGTTGTACATACGTTATCGTTCCTCCTGTCTGTTTTCAAACCTTGATTACTTGCGTACCGTTACGAGCGAACGGATAACGCCGTCAGTGATGTTGATGATACGCTCGAATTCCATAGGGAAATCAGGCTTGCTGTCGAAGCTGTAAACTACATAATAACCGTCGGTTTCGTAGTTTATCTCGTAAGCGAGCTTACGAGCGCCCCATTCATCAACGTCAACTAATGTGCCGTGTTCCTTGATCAGATCAGAGAACTTAGCAACGAGAGCCTTTACTGCATCCTCACCGTTCTTGAGTGAAAATACAACAACTGCCTCATACTTTTCGCTGAGCTTTGCCATTATAAAGCACCTCCTTGTGGATATTAAGCCCGTACTCTTGTACGAGCAAGGGATGTTGACAAAGTTGTATACTTGTCAAGCTATATTATTATAGCAAACCGAAAACGGTTTGTCAAGACTTTTTTGAAATTTTATATTCTTCCGAAAATCAGCAGGAAAAAGACCATTGCTACAGGCTGGTGCAGAACGTATATCCACAGGGTATATCTGCCTGCAAGCGCAAGCGGTTTGCAATGGGTTTTATAGAAGAACGCCGGCATTTTATCCTCGATGGCATATTTTCCGGTGTAAGCGCCTGCCAGAAACACGAAAAACCACGGCAGGAGCGGAAAATAATCCATTGACTGAAAGCTCGGTGATCTGAAGCCGAGCGGAAAAAGAAGTCCTGCATTGTAGATAAATTCGGGCAGCTTTATTCCGACACCTTGTGCAGGTCCGAGATAGCCGTACATAATTCCTCTTGTTAATAAGAAAAGCACGGCGCACACGGCTATTCCGACCGGTGCGGGAATCTTAAGGAAATACTTATCCCCTATCGCATATATCATCATAGATACGCCCATAAAGTGCAGTATTCCGAAAAGTATTGGGGCGGAGGGTGCGAAGAATGCGAAAATGAAGGTAATTATCATACCAATAAAAAAGCACTGGATGCCACGCTTTGCGTTATTATGCGAATAACGGCTGCTCATACCGGATATGAACATGAATGCCCCCGCAAAAATGTCACGGACAATGTCAAACCAGCCGTCGAACATTATCGGGATGTGAATATTATAGGTGTAATTAAGGTCGAAGCAGACGTGGTATACTACCATACAGAGTATGCAGAAGCCTCTTACCTCGTCCATAAAGCCTGCACGTCTGTATTTTTTAATTTCTGTGCCGCTGACGGTTGCAGTATTTTCCATTTTTATCTTTCCTCATATTTTTTTAGTCGGATAAAGTTATTATATCACTAATGCACGTCAAGTTCCACTGTGCATAATCACCAATAATTAAGGCATATATATAGGTGTTTTCTACAAAAGTGAATTACCTTTTTATATTGCAATGCAGGTGCGTTTGTGATATTATATGTATGAAAAAAACAGCGGAAAGCTCCGCACTATGAAAGGGACGACATATTAATGCTTATTGCAAAGATAACCGAAAGCGATTTCTTTGGCGGTGAGCCTCAGTACATCGATGACGACGCACGTTATAACACAAGAGGAGTCATGACAGACGGTGAGGGCAACATTGCCATGATGAAGATAGAAGACTCCAAATATTACAAGCTGCCCGGCGGAAGTATAGAGATAACAGAAACTCCCGACAAGGCGTTTTTAAGGGAAGTAACGGAAGAAACCGGCTACCCTGCCGAGCTTTTAGGCTATCTCGGATGGATAGAGGAGCATAAGTTCAAGAGAAAATTCTGTATGGTTTCGCACTGCTATGTGGCAAAGAAAGTATCGGACAAGTGTGATACTGCGATGCTTGAACGTTCGCAGGAAAGACTGGGATATAAAATAGAATGGATGCCTTATGACGAGGCTGTAAGCCGCCTCAAGGCTCTTTCCGAGCAGTGTAAGGAATATCAGATGAGCTTTGTGCTTAAAAGGGAGCAGCTTATTCTTGAAAAGGCTAAGGAATATATAGTAAAATAAGGACGGATATGAGCGAAGAAAAAGTATTGGCAAACGCAGAAGACGGCGAAAACCACGAAAATGACGATATGATCGCACAGCACGCAGTAAAAAGCGATGAAACAATCTCATTCAGCGTGAGCGATGAAGCCTGTCCTCAGCACACCTGGACGAAAAAGCAGAAAAGAACGGTATGGATAGCGGCTGTTGTTGCTGTTGTGCTGTTTATTGCTGTCAGCTTTCTGCTGAGCCTTGCGGGGATTGATATGTTCAGTCTGCTTGGCGGTAATCCTGCGATGCAGTAAGGTTTAGAATAAGTAAGACCGCACCTGTGATGAGGTGCGGTCTTTTGGTATGTTGGGAAAGTCTGTTTTTGAAATAAACTTCTGATTTATTATCACTATCCCTCTTAGGACACTCTGATGGCTTTGCCTCTTTACATTGGATTTCTTTTGAATTGTTTTTTTATAATTACAATAATGTTTCGGGAGGGGCAAGCAAGGCAAGTGATAGGTGTTCTTTTACAAAGATTAGCGAAAACAACAAGGATTGGTGCAACGGGAGGGGCAAGCCCACTCCCCTACGAAAAGCGAATAGGATAGTGCGAATTTGAAAGCGTATCGTGCATATAGATGTTGGCATTACGAAAAGCGGGTGGTATAGTGCGGTTTTGGAGGGGTTGGTGCGAAGCGAGGAATGGTGGTGTGGCAATCCCTCCGTCTTGACGGCAGAAAAGTTTGCAATATAAAAAGGGTGGACATATCACAAGTAAATGCAATAATGTTAAGGTTTGTGCCTTGCCGCCAATCCACCTCCCTTTGACAAGGGAGGCAAGTGTGGTGGTGCGAGGCGAGGGATGGTGGTGTGGAAATCCCTCCGGTC
>ERZ779866.3121-NODE-3121-length-13847-cov-13.937210_pt1 | contig 13847 bp, 14 predicted proteins | sample MGYA00511248_ERZ779866 | MGnify/ENA primary metagenome ERZ779866 (study PRJEB29588, sample SAMEA2155758) | human gut metagenome | biome: human gut; feature: human-associated habitat; material: faeces | place: Denmark | collected 2008/2010 ... | reverse complement strand
CGCTCCGGGTCCTGGGGCAGACAGGTATCGGCACACTCCCGCTCCAGTCCCTCCCGCAAATAGCGCAGCAGCTCCTGCTTGTCGTTGAAGTGGGCGTAGAAGGTGGTGCGGTGTACCATGGCCCGCTGGCAGATGTCTACCACGGAGATTTCGCTGAAGGGCTGTTCCTCCATCAGAGAGAGGAGCGCCTCGGTGAGGAGCTTTTTGGTTCTTCGCTGCCGCAGGTCCTCCTTGGACGCTTCGGACGGCTGGTTCCGCATGGTAATGCCTCCTTTTAAACAACATATCAGTTAGATGTGAAGGTTATCTGTACAGGATGAGCTGATGGAGTGTCCCGTAAGGTGGAGGCACTATACCATTTAGGACTTCAGATGTCAAGATAATATACACTTGTATTTTAATTTACGGATGTATTGCAGAGGAGGTCATCAGGGGGTGAGAGAGGGGATAAAACGGATGAAAAGAAAATTTTGAAAAACTTCGAAAAAACACTTGCATAATCTGGGGAGGTGTGCTATTATATCAAAGTCGCCTGAAGCGACAACGAAATGAGATATCCGGGTGTGGCGAAGTTTGGTATCGCGCTTGAATGGGGTTCAAGAGGCCGCTGGTTCGAATCCAGTCACTCGGACCATTGAAAAGGCTTGAAATCGCAAGATTTCAAGCCTTTTTCGCACTTTTTCGATGGAAATGGTATAGTGTGGTTTTCTGAAAGCGCACAAAAAAGCGCACACTTGCCAGAAACGGAGTGCAAATCCATTGATACGCCGGAAAGAAGGGTGTATCAAATGGCAAACATCAGAGAAAACAAGAGGGACGGCAAACTTATTTCCTACCGCTTCACGGTCTGCCTTGGGCGTGACGCGAACAACAAGCAGATACGGCGGTACACCACTTGGGACATTCCAGAGGGCTTGACCCCAGCAAAAGCAAAGAAGGCCGCAGAGCGGGCGGCGGACGCTTGGGAGCGGGAGGAACGGGAAGAATATCAAAAGGAGAAGGAACTGGGGGAGGCTTACACCCTTCCGCCAGAGAAGCGGCGGGACAGCTTCACAGCCTTTGTCAATGATGTTTGGTTTCCCCTCCAAGTCTGCAACGGCAACGATAAGCAAACAACCATCACCTTTTACAAGAACATGAAAAAGCTGATTGTGAAATACTTTGACGGGATGGTCTTGCAGGAGATAAGCCCCCTGCACATTCAGAAGTTTCTTGCCTACCTGAGCCGGGACTACAGAACCAAACAGGGCAAGCCCCTCGCACCCAAGACAATCCGCCATTACTTCAACGCTTTGGGCATGATATTTGCCTACGCCGAAAAGCAGAACATGATAGCCGCAAACCCCATGCAGAAGGTGGACGCCCCCAAGAAGGACAAAAAGCCCGTGGACGCGCTTACCCCGGAACAGGCCAGACAATTCTTTTCCCTCTTGCTGGACAGCCCTTTAGACTTCCGTTGCATGATGCAGTTGCTTGTCACCTCCGGCATACGGCGGGGCGAGTGCATCGGCCTGAAATGGAAGGATATAGACGAGCGGGCCGGGACAATCACCATAGAGCGGAGCGCGGTCTACACACCGGAAAGCGGAATCATCATCAGCACCCCCAAAACCGCCGACAGCATACGGACAATTCCAATCATGCAAAGCACCTTGAAACTGCTCCAACAGTTGAAAAAGCAAGTGAAGGAACAGCACCCCGACACCATTTTGAAAGACGCATTTATTTTCCCCGGCGAAGCCGATCTATTTACACCCCGCGACCCTAACACAGTCACCCGCAGAGTAAAGCGGTTCATGAAGCGCAACGGCCTCCCCGACCTCTCCCCACACGATTTACGCCATTCTTGCGCGACCCTGCTTCTCTCCCAAGGTGCGGACATCAAAAGCGTACAAGAGATTTTAGGCCATGCAGATGCAAGCACAACGCTCAACTTCTATGTCAAAGCGGACTTGCGGCAGATGCAGGCCGCAACGGAGAAATACGCCGCCGCCTTTAATCTATAAAACCATCAAGAGGACAGAGCCGAAGCCCTGTCCTCTTTCCTATTTGCTGGGCCGGGGGTACATTCCCGGACAATCTCAATCAAAAGCGCAGATAGGCCCGTATTCTGGCCCACAGCCCCAGTAAATCCATTTTCCTTTTCCCGTCAAACGAAAGCAGAGGGCGGGGCTTTGGCCCGAAGATAGGCGGCTCCGCCGCCGTATCTGGCAGGGACAAACCGCCCCGCCAGTATTTTCCTCCTACTTTATTTAATGCATATAAAATGTTATAATTATTATATAAAAACAGAAATATTCAAAATAAATCATCCGAAATTATGTGCCGCCGAGGGCGGCGGTTTCAGATTATCCACCGGATTTTTTGTTATATATAGTAGTAATCGAAAAGCAAAAATCCGGTGGAAGAAAGGAGAAGCGAATGCAGTAGTTACAGCTACGCACCTATACCAGAGAAGAGTTGGAAGAAATCTTCTCTACAACCCGCACAGATAGCATCAAGAGAAGCCTGCAACGAGCGGGATATACCTTTGAGAGCGGCGGGCGGGGCAAGGGGTACACAATCACCATCACAGGACTACCAAAGCCGCCCACGCCCTTTGAGGAGTTCGCAAAGCGAGAATTTGCGTGCGGCCCGCAAACAGACTTTCCGGCGATGCAACAACATTTCTTTCTCTTGTTCTATCACCCGGAATATCAGTTTTTACCATCAAACCATTAGGCGAAGTTTTTAGAAACAAATTACGGGATAACGGTTTCCGACCAGAGTTTGCGGAACTGGCAGAAACTACTTATCAACAGGAATTGGATTGCAAAGGACAAGGAGAATGTAAAATACTACCTTTGCCGCAAGGGAGAGCGGCCCCGCGAAATGCCGGAGAAAGAATATAGAAAGGCATGGCGGGAGTTTTATACCAGACTTGGAGCGGGAGAGAGCGGGGACGAGTTACGGAAAGAAATCTATTACAAATACGGCGGAATGCCGCGAAAACAATGCGGATTGATTGAAAACGCATTAGAACAATATAAAATGCAAGAATTAAGGAATATACTGGAATATTTTTGCTGATTACATAAAGATTATACTATATTTTATTCATATCTGCAAGTTGTATTGCATTTTCGACTGTAAACGGGAAATTTCAATTGAATTTCTCTTGATACTTGATAAATCGAGCGGGATATAGTACAATATCATAAAAGGTTACAGAATTGTAGCCAAAATTTTGTCGGAGGTGCTCACTGTGCGTATCATTTTAGACACAGATAAGAAAACCATTACCGTTCCATGGAACTATCAAGCCAAATTGGACGAATACAACAAGATGGTGATGGAAATTTCCGGGGATGAAGCAAAGAAAAAGTCGTTCAAAGGGTATATTGACGAGATCTGGAAAGAGTGCATGGCAGATAGTGACAAGTGTTTAGTGACCGGGAAAAAACCGGGCACAAAGTAATAGGCCATGGGCGCGCCGCGAGTAACGCCCGCCGAGTTTGCTGAAATGCACAGGCTTTACAATGAGTTAGGCAATGCGGCGGAAGTGGCAAGACGCATGGGGCGGAGCGCAAGCACCGTCCGCAGATACATAAAGATGAAAGACTGTCCTGCTCTTGTTCGGCATACCACAAAAGAACTGATTAGGAAGGTCTAATAGGAAAGGCACTGGGGACACATATTCCCAGTGCCTTTATTTTTCTCCGACAATATCTTTCACGATAAGCATAACATGGTCAATCTGTGAAGCAGTCAGCTTTTCAAACTCGTGTAAAAGGTCTTTTACCTTTTGTGGAGAGGAAGAATCTACATTGAAAAATTCTTGTGGAGTAATGCCAAGGTATTCACAGATATAGATAAATCCAGCCATAGAGGGAAGGGTCCTCTTATTTTCGATCTTGTTTATATAACTCTCACTCTGACCTAATGATAGGCTCATGTCTCTTGCCGAAACCCCTCTTTGTATCCGCAGTTCAGCGAGCCGCGAAGGAAACCAATTCAGATAATCCATAAGCCGCCCTCCGTCTTGAGATAAATGTATTATAAATCCATTGCAGCTTTTGTATGAGGAAAATTAGGATATGTTTCTCTTTACGTGGGGATTTATAAGTCGTATAATGGGGTATAAGGGGATTTAATTTCCCTATTTGCTGGCATAGGAGGAACCGCATATGGGCAAATACATGGGCACAAGTGAAGCGGCAGAAAAATGGGGGCGCTCGCAGTCTACAATATCAAAAGCATGTCGGGAGGGAAAGGTTAAAGGCGCAGAGCAAGATGGAAAAGGAAAACCATGGAGAATTCCAGTAGATACACCAAATCCTTTTCAGATAGGAGATAAACAAGAATGAGAAAAAATTTTTTATCCAGCAAGCGGTTATACTTGATGATTGCAGGAATATGTATTATTGCAATCATAGTATTTGCGGTGGCAAAAAATAATACTCTTTCAGCAAATGATAAAATTGCATTAGAGTTTATTGAAGACTTTGCCTACGAATTTAAAGATCCTTCCTCCGTCCGATTAGTTAGCGGTACTGTGGACTTTCCTGATGATCTACCTTGTCTTTGGTGCGGATTATCGGCGACTAACGGATTTGGCGCACGAACTACATCATATTATTTTTTCCGTACTTATGGGAATGGAACTGTCGGTGTAACTGAATCATCTTATGGCCTTACAAATCCTTCATACACAGAAAAAGATAAGTTAAATATAGACTTAATAAACAAAAAGTTAGAACAAATTTTTGGGAGTTATGAATGATGATTGCATATGCAAGACAACATATAGTGGTAGAGAAAGCTTGATAGCGGAGTTATCACACAAGAGGAATTTGACGCAAAGAAAAAGCAGTTGCTAAACCTATAACACTTTGGGCTGGGAACGATCTCTCCCCTTGCTTTGCCGCAAAAGCGCACAAAAAGCGCACAGATTTCAAAAATCTGTGCGCTTTTCCTTTCTGCTTCACACAAAAAATGGTTGTAATTTTGGCGGCAGTGTGGTACAATGAGAGTGTAAAAATCAAGGCGTATCAAGGCTTTCCGGGATTTCAACCTTGGCTTTTCAGTTGTTCCCCGGTGCCGCTGTTGCGGCACATCGGCTTGAATGGGGTTCAAGAGGCCGCTGGTTCGAATCCAGTCACTCGGACCATCGGAGTATCCTTCGGGATGCTCCGGTTTTTTTATCCGCCCCTCTGTTATCACACCTCGTATCAGGCAGCGGCAGAGTCCCCCTGTATTGCCCATGGGAGTATGATATCCCAATATATGATTTTTTATAGCACCTGTCACACCTTCTTTCGGCCACTAAGCCGAATAGCTGACAGCCATCCGAATAGACAGAATACACAGGCCCCCTGCCGTCGTAAACGGCAGGGGGCCTACCTATTTAATCAATCCAAAACTTCCACGCTGTCATCTTCACCGATGGCCAGCTTGATGTACGTCATGGTATCACCCTCGTAGACGCTGTACACGCCCAGAAAAGCGGTATCCGGTGCAAGTTCGGTTTTACTGTATGTTGTTCCATTAAAAACAATATCGGGGCCATCGGTCAGCACGCCAACAGCAGATTCCGTCTCCACAGTGACACCCTCACAGGCTACGAACACCTTGATGAGGTTATCTTCCAGCGTGATTTCCTTGGCAGCACCAGCGGTGACCTCCTTGCAGGTGACAACAGAGCCCTCCCCGAAAGAGCAGCCTCCACCCAAGCTGACCATGGCATGATAGTCTCCCACGATCGTAAGACCACCATTAAAGACGCAGTTGTCAAAATAGATATTGCTGCGCACGTCATTGGATCCGTCCCGTGTACTGGCAGGGTCAACAGTAACCGTGACCATTTCCTCGAAGGTCACATCGTAGACCTCAGTGGTTTCCCCGGCTTTCAGCTGATAGTCATACTGCACCTGGGCAGCATCAGTGCCGGGATCATCGATCTGTGCATCGGTCTGCGCGGTGCCGTTTGTATCGGCGCAGGCGCAAAGCGTCAGCAGCATGGTCGCGAAAAGTAAGGCAAGCAGCTTTTTCATAATCATACATCCTTCTTTTTTATTTGCAGACAGGAGATATTTTTTCCATAATCACCTCCCATGCCTCCGATGAAGGATTATTGCGCTGACAAAATACAGAGTTTCAACTAGTACATCACATCTTTTCCACACCGCGCAGCGCAAAACAGCAGCTGTATTTTACCACATAAAATGGGACCCACAGGGCGCGAGTATTCAGATGTGTTGTATTTTTAGTATATCATACTACAAAAAAGCTGCAAGGAGTTTGTTGGAAACCGCAGCTGCAGCGGATTTCCTCCTGTCTGCCCATGTCCCCGGTCCCTTTTCCCGATCTTTTCTGGCATACCGGCTGCCAAAGGCAAAGAAGTGAATTGACACACTTTTACAGCCAACGGTAAAATGGAGAGGCAATATGAGGATATTGACCCCGGCACTTTTCATGGATGGAGCAGAAAGGAGCTTACACAGTGAAAACACTGATAAAAAACGGCATCGTGATCACCCAGGACCCCCAGGACCAGGTATGGGAAAAGGGATGGCTGCTGCTGGAGGGGGACCGGATCGCGGCACTGGGAGAAGGCGCCCCATCAGCAGACATCAGCGCTGACAAGATCGTGGACGCGGCTGGCATGGCCGTTCTGCCGGGTATCGTGGATGTCCACACCCACGTCTGCGGCTCCCTTTTCAAAGGGATGACGGAAGATCCCGTGGGGGCGTTCTATGGTCTGGCGTTTCCTATGGAGCGATTGCTGACCCCGGAGACCACCTACGCCCTGAGCATGCTGGGGGCCGTGGAGTGCCTCAAGGCAGGCGTCACCTGCATCAACGATATCTACCACTATATGCGTTCCACCGCCCGGGCAATCCATCAGCTGGGCATGCGGGGCGTACTGGCACAAAAGATCATCGAGACCGATCTGGGCACCATCCAGTACAACGACTACACCAGAATTCCCAAGGAGGGCGCTGCACGGGTGGAGGAGAACTGCCGTCTGATCGAAGAATATCACGGCAAGGACGGACGGCTCTTCTGCCGCTTTGGCCCCCACGCCACCGACACCGTCTCGGTGGAGCTGGCCAAAAAGATCGTCGAACTGGGCCGCCGCTACCAGGTAGGCTTCCACATCCATGTGGCCCAGAAGGACCAGGAGGTGGATTTCCTGCGGGAGACCTACGGCATGACCCCGGTGGAGTACCTGAACGAGACCGGCCTGATGGGGGAGGACCTGATCGCAGCCCACTGCACCTGCGCTACCACAGCAGACATCAAGCTTCTGGAGAAGGGCGGCGCTACGGTAGCCCACTGTGCGGAAATGTACGGCAAGCGGGGCAAATTCCCTCCCATCGCCCAGCTCTATCCCAGCAAGGTGCGTATGGCCTACGGTACCGACTGGGTCACCATGGACCCCTGGACCAATATGCGCACCGCTGTAATGGCCGCCCGTATGGCCGGATGTCCCAACGAACTGCCGGATGCCCACACAGCCCTGCGGCTGTCCACCATCGTTCCCGCCCAGGCTCTGGGTCTGGGAGAGCAGATCGGCTCTCTGGAGGCCGGTAAACAGGCGGATGTGATCCTGATGGACCTGCGCAGCCCCAATCTTATCCCCCTGTTCGATGACCCGGTGGCCACCATCGTATATAACGCCAACCGCCACGATGTAGACTCCGTATGGGTGGCAGGCAAGCGGCTGGTGGAAAACAAGCGGCTGCTCCCGGTGGAGGAGTCCTGGGTCCTTTCCGAGGGACAGAAGGCCGCCTCCTCCATCTATGCGGACTACAAAGCAGGGAAGCCCGGCAAATGCTGGGAGGACGACAACTGATCCCTTGCAGGCGGAAGCGCGGCTTTGCGCTTCCGCCCTTATTTTGTCTTAAAGAATCCTTAAAGTGACATTTTTCCAGCGGCAAAGTATAATAATGACAGCAACTATGATCAAGGAGGGCTGTTATGACCGCTCAATACTTCTTTTTTGATACCTACCCGGGTTATTTCCTGCAGGTGCTTCCCTTTGCCCTGCTGGCGGGACTTCTCTACGGCATCCGCCGCTTTGCCCGGGACAAGGCTTCTCCCACCTCCCGGAAAATCTGGGCCTCCCTCCTTATTTCCTATCTGACAGGTCTTTTGTGCCTCACTCTCCTGATCAAAGTCATCGGAAGCCTCTGGTATTTTCTCCTCCACCACCAGCCCAGCGGCATCATCTACCACTGGTTTGACGGGGAGTTCGACCTGGTCCCCGACTTCTTTGCCCGCTTTTCCCGGGAAAACCTGGGAAACATCCTGATGTACCTGCCCTTCGGCATCCTCTATCCGCTCTCCCGGGGCCACAAATCCTGGTGGAACACCCTGTGGACCGGTCTGCTGCTGATCGTTGTCATCGAGCTGCTCCAGCCTGTTTTCGGCCGCAGCTTTGATGCCAACGACATCATCCTCAATTTTGCCGGGGTGCTGCTGTCTACCAGCCTGTTTTTCCTTGCGCATCGCTGTATTGCGGCCAAAAAAGGCTGATCCTGTCCATACCTTTCTGCGGAGCCCTTCCGGGCTCCGCTTTTTCTTGCCGCTCGCCCCCTTCCGCAGACAAGAAGGGCCCTTGACAATCGTCCGATTTCGGACTATACTGGTTGCCATTGCGAAAAAGTCCGATTTCGGACAAAGGAGGTCCCATGGAAGAACTGCATTTTCCGGAATTTCTCCGGGCATATAATTGGCTCTACAAGGAGAGCAACGCTATCTACCACCGGCTGGCAGGATACTTCGGCCTGTCGGATACCGCCTTCTGGCTGCTCTATTCCCTGCGGGAGACGGACCGGCCCCTCAAACAGGCGGAGCTGTGCAGCATTCTCTGCTCCAGCAAGCAGACCGTCAACTCCGCCCTGAAAAATCTGGAGGAAGAAGGCCTTATCCGTCTGGAAAGCGCCCAGGGAGACCGGCGCAGTAAGGAAGTCTTTCTCACAGAGGCAGGATCAGAGCTGGCCGCAGCCTCTGTGGATCGGGTACTGGCTATCGAGGAGCAGGCCGCCCTGCGCCTGTCTCCGGAGGAGCGCCTGGCCATCCTGGCCCTGGAGCGGCGGCATGTAGAGGCCCTGCGGCAGGAGGCAGAACGGTTCCTGGCGGAAAATAAGGAGGACTGAGCCCCATGCAGATCCGTCTTTCCGACCATTTTACCCTGGGCCGGCTGCTGCGCTTTACTCTGCCGTCGGTGATCATGATGGTAGTGGCCTCCCTGTACAGCGTGGTGGATGGCCTGTTCGTATCCAATCTGGTGGGTGATCTGGCCCTGTCGGCGGTGAATATCGTCATGCCCATCGCCATGATCGTGGGCGCTTTCGGCTTTATGCTGGGCACCGGCGGCAGCGCCATCGTGGCCCGGACCATGGGGGAGGGGGACCGGGACCTGGCCAACCGCTACTTCTCCCTCTTCGTCTGGTGCGTGGTAGGCCTTGGCGCAGCGCTATCCCTGGTGTGCGTCATCTTTATGGAGCCCATTGTCCGGCTGGCAGGCGCCAGTGACCTGCTGGTGGATGACTGCGTCATCTATGGCCGTATCCTCCTGGCAGGCAGCGTGCCTTTCATGCTCCAGACCTCCTTCCAGAGCTTTTTCGTGGTGGCGGAGCGGCCTCACGCCGGGCTCGTGTTTTCCCTGGCGGCAGGGGGGACCAACATGGTGCTGGACTATGTGTTCATCGCCCTTCTGGACATGGGGATCGCCGGGGCGGCCCTGGCCACCGTGGCGGGGTACTGCGTGGGAGGGCTGATCCCTCTGATCGACTTCCTGCTCCCCGGACGGGAGGGGCTGCGCATCGTCCCCACCCGCTTCTATGCCCGGCAATTTTTCCACGCCTGTGAAAACGGCTCCTCGGAGCTGATGAGCAATATCTCCTCCTCTGTCGTGGGCATCCTCTACAACATCCAGCTGATGGACCTGATCGGGGAGAAGGGCGTGGCCGCCTACTCCGTGATGATGTACGTGGACTTCGTATTTGTGGCGGCCTTTCTGGGCTTCTCCGTGGGCAGCGCCCCGGTGGTCAGCTTCCACTACGGCGCCGCCAACCACAAGGAGCTGCAAAACGTATTCCGAAAAAGCATGGCGGTGATCACTGTCACCTCCCTGGCCATGGTAATCCTCTCCGAGGTGCTCTGCCGGCCGCTTTCCGCCGCCTTCGTGGGCTATGACCCGGCGCTGATGGAGATGACTGTATCCGGCTTCCGTCTGTTCGCCCTGTGTTACTTCTTCTGCGGCGTCAGTATTTTTGCCTCCTCCTTCTTCACCGCTCTCTGCAACGGCCTCATCTCCGCCCTCATCTCCTTCCTGCGCTCCTTCCTGCTCCGGGGCGGCCTGGTGTTTCTGATGCCCCTGCTGCTGGGAGAGACGGGGATCTGGACCTCCGTGGTAGCGGCCGAAGCCATCGGCGCCGCCATTTCCCTTACGCTGCTGGCCCTTCTGCGCCCCAAGTATCAATATTGATCTCTTTTCCCGGTGCAGCAGCATAATCTTTCATTCAAAGACAATCTAATTTTATTTTGTCTATTTCTCAAAGAAAGTTATTTTATGTTGTAAGAAATAAACGAAATTATCAATTTTAGCCCATTAAATTTAGGAAGATCAAACGTTGCCCGCCGCATATCCTTTCCTGTAACCTATTATCAATATACTTTTCCGTGGGAGCGGAGGAAAGGATCGGTGAAAAATGTTGAAAAGCGCCTATTTGCAGGACGTATACAGCCAGGTGCTGCGGCGGGACCCGGATCAGAAGGAATTCCATCAGGCAGTACTGGAGGTACTGGAGAGTCTGGATCTTATCGTGGATCAGCATCCGGAGTACCAGGAGCGGGGCATCATCGAATCCTTTGTGGAACCGGAGCGGATGATTGCCTTCCGGGTACCCTGGGTGGATGACCAGGGGAAGGTCCACATCAACCGCGGCTACCGGGTCCAGTTCAACTCCGCCATCGGCCCCTTCAAAGGGGGACTGCGGTTCCACCCGTCGGTAAACCTCTCCATCTTAAAGTTCCTGGGCTTTGAGCAGATCCTGAAAAACAGCCTCACAGGCCTGCCCATGGGCGGCGCCAAGGGCGGCTCTGATTTCGACCCCAAGGGCAAGAGCGACGGGGAGATCATGCGCTTCTGCGAGAGCTTTATGACGGAGCTGAGCCACCACATCGGTCACTTCAAGGACATCCCCGCCGGGGACATCGGCGTGGGAGCCCGGGAGATCGGCTACCTCTTCGGCCGCTTCCGTCTGATCCACGGCGACTACGACGCCGGAGCCCTTACCGGCAAGGGGCTTGCCTTCAACGGCTCCCTGGTCCGCACCGAGGCCACCGGCTACGGTCTGTGCTACCTCACCGAGGAGATGCTCCGCTGCCAGGGAAACACCAGCTTTGACGGCAAGACCGTGGTGATCTCCGGTTCCGGCAACGTGGCCATCTTCGCCTGCGAGAAGGCCCAGGCTCTGGGTGCCAGGGTGGTGGCCCTCAGTGACTCCGCCGGCTATATTCACGACCCCGAGGGCATCAAGCTGGACGTGGTCAAGGACATCAAGCTCCGCCGCCGGGGCCGCATCAGCGCCTATGCCCAGGAGGTGCCCGGCAGCTCCTACACCCCCGGCTTCCAGGGGATCTGGAATATCCCCTGCCACATCGCCCTGCCCTGCGCCACCCAGAACGAGATCGACGGGGCTATGGCGGAGACCATCGTGAAAAACGGCGCCATGGCAGTGGCGGAGGGCGCCAACATGCCCTGCCGTCCGGAGGCCATTCAGACGTTCCAGAAGGCCGGGCTCCTCTTTGCCCCGGCCAAGGCCGCCAACGCCGGCGGCGTGGCCACCAGCGGCCTGGAGATCAGCCAGAACGTACTGCGTGCCGCCTGGTCCTTCCAGGAGGTAGACGCCAAGCTCAAAGAGATTATGGTGGGGATCTTCCACAACGCCTATGACGCCTCTCTGGAGTGCGGCGTTCCCGGCGACCTGGTGGTAGGCGCCAATGTGGCCGGCTTCCGGAAGGTAGCCGACGCCATGGTGTCCCAGGGCATCATCTGACTCCCCCTATACAGCAGCGATCCCCGGACAGGAAAATTTCCTGCCCGGGGATTTTTTGTGGTCCGTTTTTTCGTACTGTTGTTCTGATATCCTGCATACAGTAGGACAAGGCCGGCGGCAGAAGTTGCCCCGGCTCACCATATCAGATCACACAAGGAGGGACCACCATGGCACATCCCGCTTCTGCTTACAGCGCCGCCGCCGTTTATCCCGCCGCCCCGTCCAAGGTCATAGACCTGACCCCGCACCTTCAGCGCCGCCGCCGGAACCGGCGGCAGGCTGTTCTTCACACGATCCTGGCCCTTTGGACCCAATATCTGTCCCTGGGCTGCCTGCTGCTGTATGCCCTGCTGCGGGTAGTCCTGACAGGCAGTATCCCTTTGGGACAGTACAGCGGTCCTCTGGCGGTGCTGTGGCCCGTCTCCTACTTCCTGCTGCTGGCCAGCTACAGTTTTGACAAGCTGCTGTGGCGGGAGGAGTGGGCTGCTCCGTCCCAGAGGTAGCGTTTTCTGTAATTCTATAAAAGCAGCCCGGTGGAAAAAATGCTTCCCGCCGGGCTGCTCTCATTATTGTCCCGGAATATCCGGCCGACCGGGAAGAATCACCCGGCCAAAGCAGGCCAGACTTCGGCCGCTGCTGGGGGGCAGCAGGATATCCGCATCTGCCCGGCGGCGGTTCAGGGAGAACAGGTACACCATCCCCAGACCGTCCCGGACGTACTGCTTACAGACCATAGCTCCATCCACGCAGAAAATACCTACATCCCCATTCTGCAGAGGATCGTGGTTGACGTAGACCACAGAGCCATCCTGAATCCAGGGCTCCATGGAATCCCCCTGGATGCGCACCGCCAGTTCCGCGCCCCGGGGCACATTGCCGGTGACATCAATATAATCAAAGTCCTCGCCAAACACCGGAGCGGCCAGCCCCGCTGCCGCCGGGCAGCGATACAGGGGGATCTGCCGGACCTCTGAAGGGGGCGCGGCGGCCTCCAGGTCCGCCTGGTAGGCTCCCAGGGCGTCTGCCACTGCGTGGAGGGTTTGGCGGCCCGGCGTGGACAGCTCCCGGTATTTCCGCACCAGGGCCTGCTCTTCCGCGGAGCAGACAAAGCTGCGGCCGGTGAGGGCATCCTGATAGAGATAGTTGGGGTCCACATCCAGCACCTGGAACAGCCGCAGCAGCACGTCCTCCCGGACGGCGTTCTGTCCGTTCTCATAGTTGCTCACAGCGGAGAGGCTGACCCCCAGGGCTTTGGCCAACTCCCCCTGGCTGATACCCAGTTCCTTGCGCCGCTCCCGCAGCCGCTGCCCAAAGCTCATGGCGTATGCCTCCTTTTCGGTCGTGGTCCCGCCTGAGGCGGGTTATTTTCTCACAGCTGTATCATACCCGGTTTGTCGTCTCCTGTCAACAGCAAAACTAAAATTTAATATTGACATTACAGAATAGCTGTGATAATATACGCTCATATAGAACATATGTTCTATTTAAACAACAGGCTTTGTGGACAGGCAGGACTGGCCTGCCACCAGGTCTGTCCCGGTCCGGACGGTCCCCGGGCCGGAGCAGGGAAGGGGAGACTGCGGGGATTTGAACCACCGCCCGCTGTCGCGGCGGGGTGGAGCGTTGCCCACTTTCACCAAGAAAAACCGCCGTACCTGGCGGTACGGCGGACACAGCCCCTTCCGGACTGCCCTCCCGGCGGCTCAGCCGCCGGGCCTACGCGGAAAATGTGCCACCGGCACATTTTCTGATCGCTGCGGGGATTTGAACCACCGCCCGCTGTCGCGGCGGGGTGGA
>ERZ779866.3119-NODE-3119-length-13852-cov-15.513662_pt1 | contig 13852 bp, 11 predicted proteins | sample MGYA00511248_ERZ779866 | MGnify/ENA primary metagenome ERZ779866 (study PRJEB29588, sample SAMEA2155758) | human gut metagenome | biome: human gut; feature: human-associated habitat; material: faeces | place: Denmark | collected 2008/2010 ... | reverse complement strand
CGCCTGCCGTTGGAGTGCGAGGCCGTGCGTCCGCATCCCCGCCTGCGTGTGGCCGTGTCGCGCTCGCACCAGACACCCGAGACCGCCGAGCATATCGCCCGCCTGCGCGCGACGCACCCCGACCTGGAGATCGTCGAACAGGGCAGTTCGTATAAGTTCTGCCTGCTGGCCGAGGGGCGGGTCGACTATTATGTCCGCACGACGCATACTTACGAGTGGGACACGGCGGCCGGGGAGCTGATCCTCGCCGAGGCCGGCGGCCGGACGCGCACGCTGCCCGACGACGGGGTGCTGCGCTACAACGAAAAAGACCTGCGCAACCCGTGGTTCGTCTGCCGGTCGAAGTACTGCAAGATTTGACGCCGCAGCAATGCGGAACCGGTAAGTCAGGGCGGATTTGTTTCCGCCTTTTTTCGTGTGCTTGCCCCGTTGTGCTGTTTTTACTTGGAATAGTTGCACTTTCGGGCAAAAACTGTTAATTTAGATGTGTCAAAGCTTGCCTCCCATGAAAAAAATCTCCCTGTTCTGTATGCTGGGATTGTTGCTCGGCGTATCCTGTTCGAAGGAAAAAGTAAAGCCGCCCGCCATGACCGATGATACGGTGGCCGTATTCGGCGATGACGCATTCGGGGCATTTTGCCTGCGGACGTACGACCGTAACGGGGATGGTGTACTTACGGTCGGTGAAATCAAAAATGTGGTGTCGCTGGATTTTGACGATAAGGATATCCGGTCGCTGGACGGGATCGAATACTTTACCGGATTACAGTCTTTATATTGTAACCAATCTGCCGGGGGGGAATCTGGTGCGACTCGATGTCAGCCGGAATGCGGAACTCAGGACTTTGTGTTGTGCGGGGAACAAACTCGAAGAACTCGTTGTGGATGGCCTCCGGAACCTAAGCCGTGTCGATTGTGCGGCCAATAACCTGGAAAAACTCGATTTGCAAAATTTACCTGTGTTGACCTTTTTGCTTTGCCGGAATAACCGGCTTCGCAACCTGGACTTTTCCGAAACTCCCGGCTTGAAATCCATAGATTGTGCGAATAACGGGATTTCCGCGCTTGATGTGAGGCCGTGCGGGGATATTACTATGATTTGGTGTGAGGGCAATGCGGGGATGCGAATCTCGCTGGATTGGCGGCAGGCACCGGGCATATTTGGTGACGACGATGTCGTTTTGGAGGTGGCCGGAGATGAAAACCTTGTCTTTGCCGATGCGGCGGTAGAGGCGGCACTGGCCGCAAGGAATTTTGATAAGAACGGGGACGGGCGGATTTCCCGCCATGAGGCGGTTTATGTCCGGGAGTTGTTCGATACCGATTGCAGCGGGTTTGAATCCCTCTCTGATTTTAGTTATCTTATCAATTTGTACTGGTGTGAGTTGGTGTGTGCGGATAAGGGGGCGTGCAAACTGCGCTCGCTGGATTCTTTTGCCCGGAACGGGCTCTTGTATAATCTGGATTTGAGGAACCTGCCGGTGGCAGCTGTCGATTTGTCGAGATATCCTGCTTTGAAATACGTGAGGATGTCGGGCTGCGATGTGGAGGAGCTCGATGTGAGCGGGTTGCAATATTTGGAAAGCCTGGTCTGTGACAATTCGCCCGTCTTGAAAACCGTATTTTTCAGGAATAGTGCCCAATACGACCGGATGTCATGGATCAACCTCGATAAGCACATCCTGATAAGGTTCAAGGAGAGCGATTGATACGAAAAAGAGGAGCGTCACTCCTCTTTTTTCGTTGTCTGTTCGATGTCGCACGCCGAGCAGTTGCCCGAACAGCCCGCGTCGGCGCAGTCTGTTTGTCCGGAGTCCTCGCGCGATTCCTGCACGGCGCACCGGATGCCCAGCCGCTGCATGTTCTTGTTGGTCGATATTTCCGAGTCGATATGGTGTCCCTTGATCATCAGCGTCAGCGACATGCCCACGACGAAGAGGGCTACGGCGCCGAGGGCGAAGAGGAAAACGATTAACCACGTTGGCATGACGATATAGGTATTTTTATGTGCTGAAATTTTGGCTTTCGGCCACAAATGTATACATTTGTAAGATAAATTGCAAAAATGCTGCCTTATCCTGTCGGCGGGCGGCGCAGAAACGAAACGACAACAGACGCAATACTATGAAAATCGTGATAGCGGGTGCGGGCGAGATGGGGAGCCATCTGGCGAAAATGCTCAGTGGCAACGGCCACGACATCACCATCATCGACGCCGACCAGAAGCTGCTTTCCGACGTGGGGAGCCTTGCCGACGTGATTTCGGTCGAGGGCGATTCGACGACCTTCGCCGTGCTCCGCAAGGCGCAGGTGCGCAAGTGCGACCTGTTCATCGCCGTGAACCACGTGGAGAACGACAATGTCGTGGCGGCGATGCTGGCCAAGAAGCTCGGGGCCAAAAAAGCCATCGCCCGCATCGACAACAACGAATACCTGGAACCCAACAACAAGGAGATGTTCATCGACATGGGCATCGACTACCTGTTCTACCCCGAGAAGGTCGCGGCCAGCGAGGTCATCAACCTCCTGGGGCATACCTCGACCACGGAATTCGTCGATTTTTCGAGCGGCAAGCTCTCGCTGGTGGTTTTCCACCTGGAGCCGACCTCGCCCCTGGTGGGCAAGCCGCTGGAGGGGTTCGACGACGACGAGGCGCCGCTGAGCTACCGCACGGTGGCCATCACGCGCGGCGGGCAGACGATCATCCCGCGCCGCGGCGAATTGTTCATGGAGGGCGATGCGATCTATGTGATCGCCCGCCAGGATGCCGTGAAACAGGTCATGGAGTTTTCGGGACAGTCGAACATCGAGATCAAGAACATGATGATTCTGGGCGGGTCGCGCATCGGCATCCGCATCGCCACGGAGCTGCAGGACGAGGTGAACATCAAGCTCATCGACTACAACGCCGAGAAGGCCTACCGGCTGGCGGAGATGCTCGAAAAGACCCTCATCATCAACGAGGACGGCCGCAACACCGAGGCCATGATGGAAGAGGGGCTTTCGAACATGGACGCCTTCGTGGCCGTGACGGGGCGCAGCGAGACCAACATCCTCGCGGCGATGCTCGCCAAGCGCATGGGCGTCAAGAAGGTGATCGCCGAGGTCGAGAACCTCAATTACATCAACCTGGCCGAGTCGATCGGCATCGACACGATCATCAACAAGAAACTGGTGACGGCGTCGAACATCTTCCGCTTCACGATGTCGACCGACGTGCAGGCCATCAAGTGCCTTACGGGCAGCGACGCCGAGGTGCTGGAATTCATCGTCAAGCCCAATGCGCCGGCCGTGAAGAGCCGCATCAAAGACCTGGGGCTGCCCGAGGACACGATCATCGGCGGCATCGTGCGCGGCGACAAGGTCTTCATCGCCGTGGACAACATGGAAATCAACCCCTACGACCGCGTGGTGGTCTTCGCCATGCCTGCGTCGGTGGGCAAAGTGGGATACTTTTTTAACTGACGACGGTGCTGTCGGGCCCGGCGTGCGCCGGGGCCCGCACACCGGCGGAAAATGAAACCGAACAGACAAGTGTCGTTTAGAAGCATATTATTCAAGGCCTGGTTTTCGCAGCGCGAGCGGGCTATCGACCGTTTCCGGCGCCGTCCTGCCGAGATGCAGGAGCGTATCTTCAGGCAGTTGCTGCGCCGCGGGCGCGGGACGGAATTCGGGTGGAGGTACGACCTGGGGCATGTCCGCAGCGTGGAGCAGTTCCAGTCGATGGTCGAGACGTTCGATTACGAAACCTTCAAACCCTATATCGAAAAGATGCTGGCCGGGGAGCGTAACGTCACCGCGCCGGGGCGGGTGAAACTCTTTGCCCGCTCGTCGGGCACGACTTCCGACCGGAGCAAGTACATCCCCGTCACGGAGGAGTCGCTCTGGTGGAATCACACGCTCGGCATGCGGGACGTGGCGACGGTATTCGCGGCCAACAACCCGAAAACGAAGGTCTTCGACGGCAAGACGCTGACCCTCGGCGGGTCGTGCAGCCGCGAGGGGCGCAACCTTGTGGGTGACCTATCGGCGGTGCTGATCCACGAAACGACGTTCTGGAGCGGCTGGTTCCGGGCGCCGCGCACCGCCACGGCGATCATCCCCGATTTCGACCGCAAGGTCGAGGCCATCTGCCGCGAGTGCACGGGCGAAAATATCACGGCCTTCGCCGGGGTGCCGTCGTGGAACCTGGCGATGATGCGCCGCGTGCTGGATTATACGGGGCGGGAGAACCTGCTCGAAGTGTGGCCCAACCTCTGCATGTTCGCCCACGGGGGCGTGGAGTTCGCCCCCTACCGCCGTTCGTTCGAGGCGCTGATCCCTTCGGACAGGATGCAGTACATGGAGACCTACAACGCCTCGGAAGGGTTCTTCGCGCTGGCCGACGACCCGTCGCGGAGCGACATGCTGCTGATGCTCGACTACGGCAATTTCTTCGAGTTCCGCAGCGGGGATACCGTCGTGCCGCTCGAAGGCGTGGAATGCGGCAAGGTCTACGCCATGCTCATCACGTCGAACAACGGCCTGTGGCGCTACGAGATCGGCGATACGGTGGAATTCACTTCGACGAATCCCTACCGCATTCGTTTCGCGGGGCGTACGAGACAGTATATCAATGTCTTCGGCGAGGAATTGATCGTCGACAACGCCGACCGCGCACTGCTGGCCGCCTGCAACGAAACGGGGGCCGTGGTCGGGGAATATACCGTGGCGCCGTGCTACATGTCGCTGCGCGAGCGGGGCGCCCACGAATGGATCCTGGAGTTCGAGCGCGAGCCCGACAGCCGCGGGCATTTCGCCGAGGCGCTCGACCGCGAACTGCGGGCCGTGAATTCGGACTACGACGCCAAACGCCGCACGACGCTCGAGCGGCAGCGGCTGACGGTCGTCGGCCACGGCCGTTTCCTCGCGTGGATGCGTGCCCGGGGCAAGAACAAGGTGCCGCGGCTGGTCAACGACCGCCGTGTGGCCGACGAGATACTGGCGTTCGGCGGGGAAACGAAGTGACGGCGCGTTTTGCTGCGGCGTAATGCCGTGATGCACCGTTGCGGAGCACTCCGGCGGCTGTCCGGAGCGGCCGGGCAGTATTTAGGATGTAAAACAAATATCGTATAATATGTATATAGCCATTGCAGGCAATATCGGAAGCGGGAAGACCACGCTGACCCGGATTCTGACCGAGCGTTACAACGCCAAAGCCTACCTCGAGGAGTGCAACAACCCCTACATCGGCGATTTCTACGAGGACATGAACCGCTGGTCGTTCAATTTGCAGATCTACTTCCTCGGGAGCCGCATTCAGCAGACGATGGATATGCTGGCCGACAACCGCGATTCGGGGGCGATCTTCCAGGATCGCACGATCTACGAGGATGCGCATATCTTCGCGGACAACCTCCACGAAATGGGGCTGATGGCCTCGCGCGACATCGAAACCTACATGAAACTGTTCCGGCTGATGACCACGCTCATCCCCAAGCCCGACCTGCTGATCTACCTCAAGGCGAGCGTGCCGACGCTCATTTCGCAGATCCGTAAGCGCGGACGCGAATACGAGATGAACATCGACGAATTGTACCTCAAGCGTCTGAACGACAAGTATAACAACTGGATCGACAACATCTACGAAGGCGATGTGCTGGTCGTCGACAAAGACCATGAGGATTTCGTTTCCGACCCTACGGTGCTGGAGAAGATATGTGCGCGCCTCGATGCGCTCGAAAACAGATAGCGACGCATGACGCTGCCTGAGAAATTCGCCGCACGCGTCCTTTCGGAGCTGGGGCCGGAAGAGGGGGCGGCGCTGTGCGCCGCACTCGATACCGAGCCGCCCGTGTCCGTGCGGCTGAACCCTGCCAAATGTGCCGGTGCGGCCGAACCCGGAGCGGTGCAGGACGGTACCGGGGCGGCACCGGGAGGATACGGATCGCCGCAGGGGAGCTCCGGGACGGATGTGCCCGCCCCGCTTCCGGTTTTGCAAAACGCCGACGGCCGTGTACCCTGGTGCGCCGACGGGTATTACCTGGCGGTGCGGCCGCAGTTCACCTTCGACAGCGATTTCCATGCCGGGGCATATTACGTGCAGGAGGCGTCGTCGCAGTTCGTGGGGCGCCTGATGGGCGGAGAGGGGGTTGCGGGGAAGCGAATCCTCGACCTTTGCGCCGCCCCGGGCGGCAAGACGACGCTCTATGCCTCGCTCGCGGGGCCCGACGGGCTGGTCGTCGCCAACGAGATCGACCGCCGCCGTGCGCAGGTACTGGCGGACAACGTCCGCAAGTGGGGTACGGGCAATGTCGCCGTGACGACCTGCGAACCCCGGCAACTGGGCGACTTCGAGGCGTGGTTCGACATGGTGGCCGTGGATGCCCCCTGCTCGGGCGAAGGGATGTTCCGCAAGGATGCACAGGCCCGCGCCGAATGGAGCGAGGGGAATGTAAAGCTCTGTGCTGCAAGGCAGGACGGGATATTACGTGAAGCATGGCGTGCGCTCAAACCCGGTGGCAGGCTGATATACAGCACCTGCACCTTCAACCGCGACGAGGACGAAGGCGCTTTGGAGCGTATGCTCGCATGGGCGGGCGACGAGGTCGCAGAGGCGGAAGACATGGCTGTCGACGGGGCGTGGGGGATCGTCTGCGGCCGGGTGGGGGCTTTCCGCACCTACCGGTTCTATCCCTACCGGGCACGCGGCGAGGGTTTTTTCGCCGCCGTGGCCTGCAAGGCTTATGATGCCGGCGGCCGTTGCCGCACCCCGAAGGCGCGGCGCACGGTATTTGCGCAGGTGGACAAGGCGTCCGCGGCTGAGTTGCGCCGTTGGGTGCGCACGCCGGAGCGGATGTGCTTCGCGGCGGTGGGCGATACCTGCTACGGATATTACGTCGCGCAGGCCGAGGCCGTGAAGGCGCTCGGCGAAGCGCTGCCCGTGATCTATGCGGGCGTGGCGATGGGGCAGTTCTTCAAGGGAAGCCTTCGGCCCGATCCGGCGCTGGCGTTCTTCTGCGGGTTGAACCGCGAGGCGGTGTCCGCGGCGGAGCTGGACGAGGCGCAGGCGCTGTGCTACCTGCGCAGGCAGGAGGTCGCCGCCGGGGCGTTTGCCGAAGGGGTGAACCTGGTGTGTGCCCGCGGGCGGGCGCTCGGGTTTGCGAAGCGGATCGGTAACCGGGTGAATAACATGTACCCCAATACATTGCGAATTATTAAACGATAGATATGGCCGAGAAACTTTTTTATTCGATGGGCGAAGTGGCCGAGATGTTCGACGTCAATGCGTCGCTGATCCGCCACTGGGAGTCGCAGTTCAGCGTTATCCGCCCCAAGCGCAACAAGAAAGGCAACCGTCTCTTCTCGCCGCAGGATGTGGAGAACCTCAAACTGATCTACCACCTGGTCAAGGAGCGGGGCATGACCCTCGAGGGCGCCAAGAAAGCCCTGAAACAGAAGCCTGCGGCCGAGGGCGGCGTGCAGCGCGATGCCGAGCTGATGGAGCGCCTGCAACGCATCCGTGCGCTGCTGGTCGAGGTGCGTGAAGACCTGAAGGCGGGCCAGGGCGAACTCCTCGCCGACGGGGATGCCGAAGGCCCGGCGGCGGAGGCGGCGGCCTATGCGGTTTTTGTCGTTGCGGCCTTCGCGGCGCTGCGTCTGGCGAAGTTCAATATCGACGACACGCAGCGCACGGAGTTCTGCGGACTGCCCAGCCCGGCGGCGGCGATGCTCTGCGGTTCGCTGGGGCTGTTGTTCGAGACCAGCGGACTGGAGCTTCCGCGCGAGGCGATTTCTGCCATTGCCGTGGTCGTGGGACTGCTGATGATCTCGAATGTGAGGATGTTCGCCCTTAAATTCCACGGCTTCGGCTGGAAAGGGAACGAACTGCGCTACGGATTCATCATCGCGGCCGTCGTGACGGCCGTCCTCCTGCGCGGTTACGCCGTGCCGGCGATCATCGTGCTGTATATCCTCGTTTCGCTGGTGCGGGGGCTTGCCTGCCGGACAAAAGGCTGTGGGAAAGCCGAATAGTTGTATATTTAAAATTTTTTAATTACATTTGCCGCGGATTTCCGCTCTTTGGCTGACATGTCGAGATTTTCGAACCGCATATTGCTGACGCTCCTGCTCGGTCTGTTTTTTGCAGCGCCCGAGGCGGTGCGCTCCCAAGGCTTCGATGCGAAGACCTTGCAGCGCGCCCAGCGCAACGGCCAGACGGGTAACCTCTACGGCAGCAATCCCTACGAGCAGACCGAAGGCGAGGAGGGTGAGAACCAGCAGCCGCAGGACACCACCAAGAAGGAACGGAAAATCCGCAAGCCGCTCGAGTCCTATTTTTTCAATGACTCGATCCGCGCGCTGAACAACTTCAAATGGCACGTGAGCCGCGATTTCAACCGCGTCGAGATCGGGCCTTTGGACACCACGCTGACCGATTACCGGATCGACTATCCATTCTACCGGGAGGACGTGGGCGACATCGCCCAGGGGGCTTTGGGCCAGACGTCGCTGCCGTTGAACTATTTCCGGCGTCCGCAGTTCTTTGACTTCAGTTTTGCGAGTCCCTACTACGCGTACACCTACAACATGGAGAACGTGCCCTTCTACAACACGAAGAAGCCGATGATCCGGATGAATTACGCGGAGTCGGGGCAGAAGCGTTTCCGTGAGGAGAATTTCGGCATCATGCATGCGCAGAACATCTCTCCGACGACGGGTTTCAACATCGACTACAAGGCGCGGGGCACGCGCGGCCAGTACGTCTGGTCGCGGACCAAGAACCACAACCTTGCGGTGGCCGTCAGCCACACGGGCAGGCGGTATTCGGTCCATGCGGGCTACTACAACAACCACATCGAGCAGCAGGAGAACGGCGGCGTGGTCGGCGAGTGGGCCATTGCGGACACGACGTTCGAGATGCCTTCGGGCGTGCCGATGCGGCTGGCCGACGCCGAGGCCAAGAACCTCTACCGCAACAACGCCTTCTTCGTCACGCAGTCCTACGGCATCCCGCTGCAACGGCTCACGGAGAGCGATTTCTCGATGGCGAACCTCTCGGCGGTGTATATCGGCCATTCGTTCGAGTACAGTTCGTGGAGCAAGGTCTACACCGACAGGAACGAGCCTTATACGAATGAACGGGACCACCGGGACGAGAACGGCGATTTCGTCTCCGCGGAGGGGCATTATTACGATAACTGGTTCATCAACCCTGCGGAGACGCGTGACTCGATCTACGAGCGGAACATTTCGAACCGTTTCTTCGTGCAGGCGCAGCCCTGGGACCGGAACGGAATCGTGGGGACGCTCGACGCCGGCATCGGCATCGACATGCACACCTACTCGCAATTCGAACTGAAAGATTACCTGACGGGGAAGTACACGAAGGTCAACAAGACGAGTTACTTCTTTTACGGCTCCGTCAGCGGAAAGATAAAGAAATATGTCGACTGGGACGGAAACCTCCGTTTCTACCCGTCGGGATACAGAGGCGGAGATCTCTCGATCGGCGCGCACCTCGCGCTGAAAGGCTATCTGCGCGGACACCCCCTGATTCTCGAAGGCCGGTTCTCGATGGACCGCCGCTCGCCGACCTACTGGCAGGAGAATCTGTTCTCTAACCATTATATATGGAACACTCCTTTAAGCAAGGAGAATGAAACTCGGTTCGAGGTCAAGTTTTCGGTTCCCGATTTCGCGTTCGAAGCGGGGGCATGGCAGGGAGTCGTCTCCGACAAGATTTACTATGCGTCGGACAGCAACGTCGCCCAGCACAGCGGCAACGTCAGCCTCACGAGTGTGTATGCTCGCAAAGATTTCCGTTTAGGCGGACTTCATTTGGACAACAGGGTATTGTTGCAGTGGAGCACGGATCAAGATGTTGTACCCGTTCCGCTTTTGAGCGCCTTCCTGTCGTATTACTACGAATTCTGGGTCGTGCGCGATGTGCTGCGCCTGCAGATCGGTCTGGACGGACGCTATAATACCAAGTATTATGCGCCCGGTTACAATCCGGCTCTGTCGGTGTATTACAACCAACGGGAGGTCGAGACGGGGAATTACCCCTATATGGACGCTTTCGTCATGGGAAAGTGGAAGAGAATGCGGATATTCCTGAAATATCAGCATGTGAACAAGGGACTGTTCGGTAACGGAGAATATTTCTCGGCGGCTCGCTATCCGCTCAATCCGGGCATGTTCAAAATCGGTATCTCATGGGGATTCTATGATTGACGTGCTGTTCTGCGCGGTGTAAGCTGCCCGCAAAACAACATTTTATGTTAAAAAAGACCGTATTAACGTTTGCGTTCTTAACCATTCTTACGACATTTTACGGCTTCAACGCCCAGTTCAGCGCACCCGCGACGGACGACGCACTGGCCGAGATGCACCACTCGCTGCTCCCCGAGGGCAGTTACGTCATTTCGGCCTACGACAATCTGATTCGCAACATCAGCGAAGAGGAGGGCCACGACTGGCGCCTGATGAGCGCCATCGCCTACCACGAATCGCGCTTCACGCCCGACATCACCTCGCGCAGCGGGGCCCGCGGCCTGATGCAGATCATGCCTTCGGTGGCGCGTCAGTTCGACATTCCGATCGAGGAGGTGGCCGATCCCGCCACCAACGTGTGGCTGGCGAACAAGCTGCTCTCGAAGATCGAGGCGACGCTCCGCCTTCCGGACGGTATTTCCGAGAAGGACCGGATGGGTATTCTTCTGGCCTGCTACAACGGCGGCATCGGCCATGTGACCGATGCCCGGCGGCTGGCCCGGCTCCACGGCGAAGACCCGAATTCGTGGGAAGTGGTGGCGCGCTATCTCACGCTGAAGGCCCGGCCCGAATACTACGAGAGCGAGGCGGTCCGTTACGGCCGCTTCACCGGAGGCCGGCAGACGCTCGCCTATGTGGAGGACGTCATCGGACGCTATGATACATACTGCCGCATCGCCCGGAGGTGATTCGGCGGAAAATACGGAGAGAGACCGTCCGAAAGGTCTCCGCGAAACGGAAATTCACCCCTGCCGCAATGCATGCGGCGGGGGTGAATTCGTTTTTTGCGGGGTACAGGCGTACCGGACGGCGCCTTTCGTCGGGCCTCGCCGGGAGAGTGGTTGCGGCAGTTGCCGGGGGCTGCCGGGGCGCATCGGTCCCGAAGAATCGCGGGCCCGTGCGGTTGTCGGGGGAGGCGTGCGGCGACGGCCGTATCGGCGCCGGGGACCCGTCGGAAATGAGGACGCCGCGGCACGGATGCACAGGCATCCGCACTGCGGCGTCCTCACGGGCGGGGCGGAACCTCGGGAATTCCGCCCGCACCCGTCAGTAGATCCATCCGAAGTCGTCGAGATAGAGCTGGTTCTGCGAGCAGCCGACCATGAAGTCTCCGTAGGCGCTCGTCGAGCAGGAGATCACGATCGAGATCTTGCCGCCCGGTTTCGCCGCCGTGTCGTAGAACGACAGCGGCAGTTCGAGGTCGATCCACGCGTCGCCGGTGGAGGCCGCGTCGATGAATTTCGAACCGTAGGCGATGATGGCTCCCTCTTCGGTCCGCATCGTCTCTTCGGGGTCCCACATGCCGGAGGGTTGGCCCACTCCGGAGGTCACTTCGTGCCGGTCGCTCCAATCGACGATGGCTACCATGATACGCGACATGTCCTGATCTCCCTTTTCGAGATTTCCCGGGTTTTGATACTTGGCGACGTCCACCGTTCCGATCGTCGGGGCGTAATAGCGGACCTTCATCGCACGCGGCCGCGACTCCCAGGCGTAGGGCTGTCCGAACTTGACGGTGCCGTTCATGCCCTCGTAGTGGAACAGACCCGAGAAGAAGTTGCCCGAGGCGAGGATGCCCAGCGTCTTCGAAGCTTGCAGGTATGCGCATTTCGAACCGCCGAACTCGCCCTGCGTGCACAGTTTGGGCTTGAAGAGATTGTTGCCGCTGCCCCAGAAGCGCACCTGCTCCTCGGTCTCGTTGTCTTTCGTGAAACAGCTCAGCGTGCCGTCCTCCAGGTCGCCGTCGGGAATCGTGTGGCCGGCCGCTGTCGTCTGCGTTATCATGCCGTATTCCTCGTCGCCGACCAGCAGGCGCAGCTCGTAGGTGTGGCCGGCGAAGATGCCCTGTTCCGGAGCCATCGTGTAAACGGTCAGTCCGTTCTTGTTCTGCGACTCCTGCCATCCGGGTTCGACGATCGCGCGGAGAATGCCGTCGGCATAACCCTCCTTGCGGGCCGTCTGCCAGCTTTCGGCGCCTTCGGACCGGTACTGCACCTCGGCTTTCTTCGCTTCCTCCTCTGTGAGGAAGGCCGTGACGGTCGCCGTGTTGTTCCAGAGGTCGATCTCCTGCACGGCCATCCGGATGTCGGTCTCCTGTACGCGCAGCGTCCACTCTTCCGTCTCTCCGTGGCAGGTGACGCGCACCTTCCGCTCCTCGGCGAATCCGGCGGCCGAAAGCTCCTCGACCGTGGGCGAGTAGGTCGTGACCTCCGCGGGCCCGAGCTTGAGCGTTTCGATCCGCACGGCGGCCAGGTCGGTGCCGTCGGGTACGAAGGCCGTCGCGGTGCGGGCCTGCGTGTCGATTTCCGCCTCCTTGATCTGCCCCTTCACCCGGAAATCGAGCGCGATGCGCTGTTCGGCCCGGATGGTCCATGTGTAATCCTGGTAGAGCGAGAGGGTCGTGGTGAGCGGCGTGCGCATGTCGTGCGTGCCGACCAGCTCGACCGAACTGGCGATCTGGCGGATGAACGTCTCCTTGTCGGCATGGACGCTGTGGATCGTCACGTCGTAGTCCACCTTGTCGATGCGTACTTTCCGTATATCGGTCTGCTCGTCGAGGGCGAGGGTGATCGTGCGGTTCGCGGGATCGGTCGCGCCGACCGTGAATCCCTCGCCTTCGATGTCGGCGATGCTGATTTCGACGACGGGATAGGGCACGTCGTTCTCGATGCAGGCCGAGCCCAGAAGGGCGGCCGCCGCCGTGAGCAGCGTTTTCAGGTATCGGGTATTCATGGTCTATTTCTTTTTCTTGTCCCAGAGGTGGATCGTCATGCCGACGTTGATGGCGGCGATGTTGAGTTTGAATTTCATGTTCGATGCCTTGCGCGAGCCGATCTTGTGCCCCTCGGCGTCCTTTTGCGTGACGGAGGTGTACTGGATGCCGCCCAGTCCGAACGAGAGCGTGGCGCAGACGTTGGGGAAGATATAGACGGCCGCGCCGGGGTTGAACGCGAGTTTGAACTGCGTGTTGTCGCTGTACGTGCGTTTGATCCGGTCGCCCGACTCGTAGGCGAAGTTCGTGGAGCCGGTGGACATGGAGAGCTCGAATTCGGCGAACAGTCCGAAGCGTCCCTTCGGGTCGAGACCCGCATAGGAACGGTGGAAGATGCCGAACGAATAGTTGTCGCTGGCCAGGTCGAGGTACGGCAGCGCGCCGGTCAGGTCGTTGCTCTCGCCGAAGTCGTAGTTGCCGCTGTCGAGCGTGCCGCCCATGTGGCGGTAGCCGAAGCGCACGCCCACGCAGTTGTTGTCGCGGTAGAAGTAGCCGACGAACGGTTTGACGGTGGCCACCGAACCGTCGGCGCCGATGCCGTCCACGATGAGCATGCTGGTGGCGGCCATTTGGAAGGGGTCCTCCAGCAGCTGCTCACCCTGGGAGGAGGGCAGGTCCTGGGGAAGATAGGAGAGGATATCGTAGTTGATGCGGGTGGCGGCATAGCCGATGATGGACGGAATGAGCATCACCAGGGCGATGATGGCCACCAGCTTGGGCCTGCGGGTGAGGCCATGGGCAATTTTTTCAATCAAGTGATCCACCTGCACTTTCCAAGGTCAGGAAAAGATCCCGGTCACGGTCATACTTGCGGAGCATGCCGCC
>ERZ779866.3118-NODE-3118-length-13855-cov-5.601449_pt1 | contig 13855 bp, 12 predicted proteins | sample MGYA00511248_ERZ779866 | MGnify/ENA primary metagenome ERZ779866 (study PRJEB29588, sample SAMEA2155758) | human gut metagenome | biome: human gut; feature: human-associated habitat; material: faeces | place: Denmark | collected 2008/2010 ... | reverse complement strand
TCTTTCCAATACCTGGTGTAATAATAGAAGAAGCTACGCAACCCCAAATGGTACACTTGTATGCAGCGAATGGAAACAGATTGACGGAAAGCAGTACTATTTTGGCTGGGGAGGCGAGCTTCAACCATATTATCTATATGTTTCTTTTGATGAGAAGGGTGTCTACACAAAGGAAGGTGAATATCTATTACAAGATAACTACGCGCAGGGTTGGCTGTTAATTGGTGGAATTTACTATTATAAGCAGGGAAGTCACTTTATCAGCAATCAGACAGCAAAAATTAATGGAGATTGGTATCTGTTTGATGTTCATGGAAATATGGTGACAGGATTCTCAAAGCCAGAGACAATTGGACGTAACAGCTATACATATGATGATGCGAAATACTATTATGGAGCTGATGGCAAACGTGTCAACTATATTGGCTGGCAGGAAATTGATGGAAAGTGGTATTATTTCAACTCCAATTCTGAAGCATTAGATGGCTGGAACATCATTAATGGTGCAAAATACTATTTTGGAAAGACCAATCATTTCATGTACACTGGATATAAGGTAATTAGTGGTGATTTGTATTACTTTAATGGAAGTGGTGCTTGCCAGGGTCTTGACAATGCATTCACCGGTTGGCATCAGCAGGATGGAGATTGGTATTACATTCAAAAGGGTCATGTAACAACAGGAACCATTGCTGTAGATGGTAGATTGTATGGGTTTGATTCAAACGGAGTTTGGATTGCTGATTGAAAATTGATAGTTTGAAGTAATATTAGGCAAATCGGATGCTTAATTCGCCTAAGTAAAATCTAAGAATGTAGGAGAGAGCTATGCGATATGCCTCGGTCTATTTGACAGGGGGAATATCAAGCATGGCTCTCTCTTGCTGTTAGATATATTTCATAAAATAACATCAAAAATAGATGAAAAATTATCAGATATATTGAAAAACAGAAAAAGAGAGGGTATAATAAAGAAAACTTTTAAGAAGATACATTGAAACATAGCAATGATCTTTAGAAAGGGGAAGGCATACACATGAGAAAAAACTTATCCAAAAAACAACTTGGAGCAGTCGGACTCGCAGCGATGATGGCAGTCCAGACACCAGCAATGGCAGCAGAAGTGACAACATCACCAGAGGCTACTGTGCAGGAGACAGCACAAGAACAGCAGGAAGAAGTAACAGAACTGCAGACGGAAGAAGTGGAGACTCAGGATCAGACTGTAGAGTCATCACTTGAGGAAAATGAAACTCAGGCGCAGGAAGAGGAAACAGTAGAAATAAAGGAATCTGTAGAAGTAGAAACGTCGGAATCAGCGAAACAGGAAGAATCTCAATCGGAAGAGATTCAGCCGACAGAAGAAACCGAAGCAGAAGAAGTTTCAGAGGAAGTTCCTGTAGAAGAAGAGCCACAGGCTCAGGAAGCAGGAGAGAATGAAGACGAAGAATAAGATTCCCATGCGCCAGTGTACCGGCTGCAGGGAAATGAAAAGCAAGAAAGAGATGCTCAGAGTTCTTAAGACTACAGAAGATGAGATCGTGCTTGATACTACCGGTAAGAAAAACGGCAGAGGCGCATATCTGTGTCTTTCCAGAGAATGTCTGGATAAAGCGATTAAAAATCATGGACTTGAGCGTTCACTGAAAACTGCGGTTCCGGATGAGGTATACGAACGACTTAAGAAGGAGCTGGAAGATATTGAAAAATAACAGAGTACTGTCGCTGATAGGGCTGGCTACCAAAGCAGGCAAGACCGTAAGCGGAGAATTTTCCACAGAGAAATCTGTAAAGACCGGAAAAGGACTGCTTGTGATCGTTGCTGAGGATGCCTCCGAGAATACAAAGAAGAAATTCAGGAATATGTGCAGTTTTTATGAAGTTCCGATTTTCTTCTTCTCAGATAAAGAGAGCTTAGGCAGAGCAATGGGAAAGGAGTACCGTGCCTGTCTGGCTGTCCAGGATGAGAACTTTGCGAAAGCAATCATGAAGGAGGTATAGCGATTGTCAAAATTAAGAGTACATGAGCTGGCCAGAGAGCTTGGACGACAGAACAGAGAAGTGATCGAGTTTCTGAAATCAAAAGGCGTTGATGTGAGAAGTCATATGAGTATGGTGGATGAGCCTGCGGTTTCGGAAGTAAGGAATAGATTAAGAAAAGACAATAATAACAGGGGAAAGGAGCATATTGCGAAATTGGAGACTCCCAAGACAGAAGAAAAGGTTGTAACAGCAAAATCAGAAGGAGATAAAACTGAAACACCTAAAAAGAAAAAAAATATTATCCGCGTTTTTCATGCACAGAATGCAAGTGACGGAGGAAAAACAAGAAAGAAACCTGTGAAAGCTGAAGGCGAGAGAACAGGTTCACCAAGAAATGCAGAAGGAAGAAATTCCGACAGTTCAAGAACAGACGGTGACAGACCAAGAAGAAATAATAATGACCGCCCAGGTACAGGCAACAGAAGACCGGACGGACAGAACCGTCAGGGAAGACCTCAGGGTGAAGGAAGATCCCAGGGAGGACGTTTTGGCCAGGGAAGAAACCAGGGCGAAGGAAACCGTCAGGGAAGACCTCAGGGCGAGGGAAGATCCCAGGGAGATAACCGCCAGGGAGGACGTTTCGGACAGGGAAGATCCCAGGGCGATGGTCAGGGCCGTCCGGGCGGAAGATTCCAGGGCGATGGAAATCGTCAGGGAGGACGTTTCGGACAGGGAAGACCACAGGGAGATGGAAACCGTCAGGGAGGAAGACCGCAGGGCAATGGCCAGGGTCGTCCGGACGGAAACAGAAGTGAAGGACGTGACGGACGCTTCGGCGGCAGTCAGGGACGTCAGGGACAGCGCCAGAATACAAGAAAGAATGACGATATGGCATTTGCACCGGAACTGACAAAGACTTCCAAAGACAGCAAGAGAGAAAGAGACAGAGAGAACAAAAACAAGAAAAAAGATTTTGATAAGACACAGAGTGGCGGACGCAGACCAAATCAGGGTGGATTCAATAAGAATTCCAGAATCCCGAAAGCTCTGCAGAAACCGGCTCCGCAGCCAAAACAGGAAGAGAAGAAACCTGAGGTTAAGGAAATCACACTTCCGGAGAAGATGACGATCCGCGAACTGGCAGAAGCTATGAAAATGCAGCCGTCAGTAATTGTGAAGAAGCTCTTTATGCAGGGTATGATGGTTACCGTAAACCATGAGATCGATTTTGAGAAAGCTCAGGAGATTGCTCTGGAATATGATATCATCGCAGAACCGGAAGAGAAGGTAGACGTTATCGAAGAACTCCTCAAAGAGGATGAAGAAGACGAAAAAGATATGGTTTCAAGACCACCTGTAGTCTGTGTTATGGGCCACGTTGACCATGGTAAAACATCCCTTCTGGATGCAATCCGTAAGACAAATGTAACACGTGGAGAGGCAGGCGGTATCACACAGCACATCGGTGCTTCTGTAGTAGAGGTTAACGGACAGAAGATCACATTCCTGGATACACCTGGACATGAAGCTTTCACAGCTATGCGTATGCGTGGTGCAAACTCCACAGATATCGCAGTTCTGGTTGTAGCAGCTGATGATGGTGTGATGCCTCAGACAGTAGAGGCTATCAGCCATGCGAAGGCGGCAGGCGTTGAGATCATAGTTGCAATCAACAAGATTGATAAGCCAAGTGCTAATATTGAGCGTGTAAAACAGGAACTTTCTGAATATGAACTGATCCCGGAAGACTGGGGCGGAAGTACAATTTTTGTTCCTGTATCCGCACATACAGGAGAGGGAATCGATACTCTTCTTGAGATGATCCTTCTTACAGCCGAGGTATGTGAATTAAAGGCAAACCCGAACCGTTCCGCAAGAGGTCTTGTAATCGAGGCTCAGCTTGATAAAGGTAAAGGTCCGGTTGCCACGATCCTTGTCCAGAAAGGTACTCTTCATGTGGGAGACTTTATTGCAGCAGGAGCATGCAATGGTAAGGTTCGTGCCATGATGGATGATAAGGGACGCAGGATTAAAGAAGCAGGTCCTTCTACTCCTGTAGAAATCCTGGGACTTGGTGATGTGCCGAATGCAGGTGAAATTCTTCTTGCATTTGACAGTGATAAGGAAGCCAAGAACTTTGCAGGTGCATTTGTATCTGAGAACAAGAACCGTCTTCTTGAGGAGACTAAGGGCAAATTATCTCTGGATAATCTCTTTGATCAGATTCAGGCAAGCGATCTGAAGGAACTTCCGCTCATTGTCAAAGCAGATGTACAGGGATCTGTGGAAGCTGTAAAACAGAGTCTGACCAAACTTTCCAATGAAGAAGTGGTTGTAAAGGTGATTCATGGCGGTGTTGGTGCGATCAATGAGTCTGACGTAAGTCTTGCGGCTACATCAAATGCGATCATTATCGGCTTTAATGTCCGTCCTGATGCAACCGCAAAACAGCTTGCTGAGCAGGAAGGTGTAGATCTTCGTCTGTATAGAGTTATTTATCAGGCAATCGAAGATGTAGAAGCTGCCATGAAGGGTATGCTTGATCCTATATTTGAGGAGAAAGTTATCGGTCATGCGGAAGTGCGTCAGCTGTTCAAGGCATCCGGTATTGGTACGATTGCAGGAAGCTATATTCTGGATGGTATCTTCCAGAGAAACTGCAAGGTTCGTATTTCCAGAGAAGGCGAGCAGATATTTGAAGGTGAGCTTGCATCCCTGAAGAGATTCAAAGACGATGTTAAGGAAGTTAAGGCAGGATACGAATGTGGCCTTGTATTTGACGGATTTAACGATGTGAAAGAGGAAGATAAAGTAGAAGCTTATATCATGGTAGAAGTACCGAGATAGTAATGGTTTATAAAGGTAGGGTGCGCGATTCATAGTGTCAGGTACAGTGTGGTGCGCACCTTGACTTGATTGTGGTAATTCAGAAAATAATGTGATTAGGATAGTCGATGATCCGGATTGCTCACAGTATTTGACAGAATTGCCGGATATATAGGAGTAAAACTTAAAATGAGAAAAAACAGTATTAAGAATACCCGGATCAATGGGGAAGTCCAGAAGGAACTCAGCACCATTATCCGCAACGAGATCAAGGACCCGCGTATTCATCCGATGACTTCTGTCATGGCTGTAGAAGTGGCTCCTGATCTGAAAACCTGCAGAGCATATATCAGTGTGCTGGGTGAAAAAGAAGCAAAGGAAGCGACGATCAAAGGTCTGAACAGTGCAGAAGGCTACATCAGACGCCAGCTGGCGCGTAATTTAAACCTGAGAAATACACCGGAGATCCGTTTTATCCTGGACGAATCTATTGAGTATGGTGTAAATATGTCAAAGCTTATTGATGATGTTACCAAGAAAGACAGCAACTCCCACAGACAGGATGAGAATTAAAAGAGGATGAGAACATGGAAAATATTGCGGAAATACTGGAAGGTGTGAAAACAATGGGAATCGGCGGACATATCCGTCCGGATGGTGACTGCGTTGGTTCCTGTATGGCGTTATATTTATATGTAAAAACCTATTATCCGGAAATTCAGGCAGATGTGTACCTGGATAATCCCAAACCTGTTTTCGGACATATTGACTGTATGGATGAGATTAAAACAGAGCTGGACGGTGACAAAGAGTATGACCTTTTTGTTACCTGTGATGTAAGTGCAAGAGACAGACTTGCCATTGCAGGTCCATACTTTGACACTGCAAAAAGAACAGCATGTATTGATCATCATATCAGTAACTCCGGATTTGCACAGGTGAATCATATCAGGGGAGAGGTAAGCTCTGCCTGTGAAGTTCTCTATGGGCTTTTCAATCCTGAGAAAGTGGTCCGTACCATTGCAGTGCCGATCTATACGGGAATGGTTCATGACACAGGGGTATTTCAGTACTCTTCAACTTCACCGGAGACCATGCGTATTGCCGGGGAACTGATGAAGACAGGATTCAATTTCAGTAAGATCATTGACGAATCTTTCTATCAGAAAACTTATGTGCAGAATCAGGTAATGGGGCGTGTTCTTGCAGAGAGTATCCTGCTTCTGGATGGAAAATGTATTATCGGATATCTTAAAAAAAGAGACATGGAGTTCTATGGTGTGGATGGCAAGGATCTGGACGGTATCGTCAGTCAGCTTCGTCTTACAGCAGGAGTGGAAGTTGCCATGTTTATCTATGAAGTGGAAACTCAGTCTTTCAAAGTTTCCCTGCGTTCCAACGGAAATGTGGATGTAAGCAAGATTGCAGTATATTTTGGCGGCGGCGGTCATATGAGAGCAGCCGGATGTGATCTTCAGGGTTCTGTGTATGATGTGATCAACAATGTGACAGAACAGATCTGCAAACAGTTTCAGGAGCAGGAAGTCTGATGGATGGAGTAATTGTAATCCGTAAGGAAAAAGGATTCACTTCCCATGATGTGGTGGCAAAGCTTCGGGGAATCCTTCATATGAAGAAAATCGGACATACCGGAACTCTTGATCCGGATGCAGAAGGAGTGCTCCCGGTGGCTCTGGGAAAAGCAACCCGTCTGGTGGATATGATCACAGATAAAGAGAAAACCTATGAGGCAGTGATGCGTCTGGGTGTTGTTACGGATACCCAGGATATGAGCGGAACTGTTCTCTCACAGACCACAGAGCTTTCCGTTACAGAAGAAGAGCTTTGCACAGTGGTCAGTTCTTTTGTGGGAGACTATATGCAGGTGCCGCCAATGTATTCAGCACTGAAGGTCAATGGAAAGAAACTCTATGAACTTGCCAGAGAGGGCAAGACTGTGGAGCGTAAACCAAGACCTGTACATTTTTATGAGATAGAAATTCTGGATATCAGTTTTCCGCTGGTGCGTTTTCGTGTGACCTGCAGCAAGGGAACCTATATCCGTACTCTGTGCCATGATATAGGGGAAAAGCTGGGCTGTGGAGCTGCCATGGAAAGTCTTTTGCGGACAAAGGTGGGCAGATTTACACTGGATGATGCCATTACCCTGGCGCAGACAGAAGAGGCAGTGCAGAAAGGAACCATAGAGAGTAAAATCCTCGGTATTGAGGAGATTCTTGCAGAGTATCCAAGGGTATGCTGTACAAAAGAAGGGGACAGACTTCTGGCTAATGGAAATCCTCTTGTACAGGCACTGGTCGATGCACAGGAGAAAAACGGATGGATCCGTATGTGCAGCAGTGAAGGCGGTTTTGCCGGAGTTTACCAGTGGGACGAGAAAAGAAACAGGTATTTCCCTGTAAAAATGTTTTAGGAGACATGATGGAATATTTAAGGATTGAGAATGATTTTCCCAGAATTTCACACAGTGCGGTAACACTTGGGAAGTTTGACGGCATACACCGCGGACATCAGAAACTGGTTGAGAAAATTATTGAGCAGAAACAGGAAGGTGCACAGGCGGTTGTACTTGCGCTTGGAACTGCCTCAAGAACAATCCTCACAAAGGAAGAGAGATGTCGTATATTGGAAGAAATGGGAGTGGATATACTGTTGGAATGTCCGCTCACAGAGAAAATACGGCACATGAAAGCAGAGAATTTTATAAAAGAAATACTGATAGGAGATCTGCAGGTTTCCTATGTGGCAGTTGGAGAGGATTTCCGTTTTGGCTATGAGCGGAAAGGAACTCCTGCCATGCTCAAAGAGTTCGGAAAGAAATATGGATTTCATACGGAAGTCCTGCCAAAAGAAATGGACGGACGCCGTAAGATTAGTAGTACCTTTGTCAGGGAAGAACTGAACAGAGGAAATATGGAAAAATTCCGTTTCCTTATGGGAACAGATTTCTCAGTAGAAGGAATCGTTGAACATGGACGTGGAATGGGACATAAATATCTGCTTCCGACCACCAACCTGATCCCTCCGGTAGAGAAACTGATGCCTCCAAACGGGGTTTATATCACAGTATCCCATTTCAGAGACAGAAGTTATCAGGGAATTACCAATGTAGGTCATAAGCCTACTGTTGGCGGCGAGAAGTTTATTGGTGTGGAAACATATCTGTTTGACTGCAATGAAGATCTGTATGGGGAATACTGCAAGGTAGATTTCAAAAAATTCCTCAGACCTGAACAGAAGTTTTCTTCGCTGGAGGCACTGAAGGCACAGCTGGAGAGGGATGCTGTGAAGGGACAGGAATATTTTGAAACTTTGTAAAAAAGAGGTTTACACGCCAGAATCAATGTGCTATACTAACCAAGGTGAATTTAGCCCATGTTCAGGGACCGGACGCTCCGACCATCTCTTAATGTGTGGCGGTCAATCAATAATAATTATAGAATACAGGAGGAAATCACAATGATTTCAAAAGAAAAGAAAGCAGCGATCATGAAAGAATATGCAAGAACTGAAGGCGATACAGGATCACCGGAAGTACAGGTAGCAGTTCTTACAGCAAGAATTCAGGAACTTACAGAGCATTTACAGAGCAACCATAAAGATCATCACTCCAGACGTGGTCTTCTGAAAATGGTAGGTCAGAGACGTGGACTGTTAGCTTACCTGAAGAAAACAGACATCGAAAGATACCGTGCACTGATTGAAAAATTAGGCTTAAGAAAATAATAGCCTTTTAGTATGCGGAAGGGGGCGGATTTCCATCCGCCTCCCTTTTTATGTATATGGCAGTTTTGTAAAATATGGTGTTTTTCAGGATTGCGGTGGCTTGTTGTTTCGACTGCATCTGCATATTCAGAAGCTGCGAAACATGACAGGAGTTATTTCCGAGACTACTGAAAAGATTATTTTGTATATGAAAGTAACAAAACAGGCAGATATATTTGCCTGAAAAGTAGTTTTTTCAGTTGTTTCGGACTCCTGTTTTAATGTGACAATTTCATAAAAAGTCTGAACGTTGATGGACAAGATTGTCAGCAGACGGAACAGACAAATTTGAAAAGAATAAAGTAGTTACCGGACATGCAGTGAACGGTAACAGAAAATGACAACAGAATTATGAAAAAAGGAGAATGAACATATGTACAAAAGTTATTCCATGGAATTAGCCGGAAGAACCTTGACAGTAGATATCAACCGCGTTGCAAAACAGGCAAACGGTGCAGCATTAATGCACTATGGTGATACTACAGTTTTATCTACAGCAACAGCATCCAAAGAGCCAAGAGAAGGAATTGATTTCTTCCCGTTAAGCGTTGAATATGAAGAGAAAATGTATGCAGTAGGCAAAATCCCAGGAGGATTTAACAAGAGAGAGGGAAAAGCAAGCGAGCATGCAATCCTTACTTCCCGCGTGATCGACAGACCAATGCGTCCTCTGTTTCCGAAGGACTACAGAAACGACGTAACACTGGTAAACATGGTTATGTCTGTTGATCCTGAGTGTAATCCGGAGATTCCGGCTATGCTTGGTTCCTCTATTGCAACCTGCATTTCCGATATTCCGTTTGATGGTCCGTGTGCTACCACACAGGTTGGTCTGATCAATGGTGAATATATCATCAACCCTACCATGGCACAGAAAGATGTATCTGACCTTCAGCTTACAGTAGCTTCTACAAGAGAGAAAGTAATCATGATCGAAGCCGGCGCAAAAGAAGTTCCGGAAGACAAGATGATCGAAGCTATCTATAAAGCTCATGAAGTAAACCAGGAGATCATTAAATTTATCGATAAGATCGTAGAAGAATGCGGAAAACCGAAACACAGCTACGAATCATGTGCAGTTCCGGAAGAACTCTTCGCAGCGATCAAAGAGGTCGTACCTCCGGCAGAAATGGAAGTTGCCGTATTCTCTGACGATAAACAGACAAGAGAAGAAAATATCCGTCAGGTAACAGAGAAACTGAAAGAAGCTTTTGCCGACAAGGAAGAGTGGCTTGCAGTTCTGGGTGAGGCTGTATATCAGTACCAGAAGAAGACTGTCCGCAAGATGATCTTAAAAGACCACAAACGTCCGGATGGTCGTGCCATTACTCAGATCCGTCCTCTGGCAGCAGAGACAGATATTATCCCGAGAGTACATGGTTCTGCTATGTTCACACGTGGACAGACACAGATCTGTACCATCACAACTCTGGCTCCTCTTGCAGAAGCACAGAAGCTTGACGGACTTGACGAATTTGAAACTTCAAAGAGATATATGCATCACTACAATTTCCCGTCCTATTCTGTAGGTGAGACAAAACCATCCAGAGGACCGGGACGTCGTGAGATCGGACATGGTGCACTTGCTGAAAGAGCATTAGTTCCTGTACTTCCAAGCGAAGAGGAATTCCCATATGCGATCCGTACTGTATCTGAGACATTTGAATCCAATGGTTCTACTTCTCAGGCAAGTATCTGTGCATCCACAATGTCTCTGATGGCAGCCGGTGTACCGATCAAAAAACCGGTAGCAGGTATTTCCTGTGGTCTGGTAACAGGCGATACAGATGATGATTACATCGTTCTGACAGATATCCAGGGACTTGAAGATTTCTTCGGAGATATGGACTTCAAGGTAGCCGGAACTCATGACGGTATCACAGCAATCCAGATGGATATCAAGATCCATGGACTGACAAGACCGATCGTGGAAGAAGCGATCAGACGTACAAAAGAAGCAAGAGAATATATCCTGACAGAAGTTATGGAGAAATGCATCGCAGCTCCCCGTACATCTGTAGGAGAATATGCTCCGAAGATCATCCAGATCCAGATCGATCCTCAGAAGATCGGTGATGTTGTAGGTCAGAGAGGAAAGACTATCAATACGATCATCGAGCGTACAGGTGTTAAGATCGATATCACAGACGAAGGTGCGGTATCTATCTGTGGAGTTGATCAGAAGAGCATGGATGAGGCAGCTAACATGGTTAAGATCATTGCAACTGATTTTGAAGCAGGACAGATCTTTACAGGTAAAGTTGTCAGCATCAAAGAGTTTGGTGCATTCGTTGAATTTGCACCGGGTAAAGAGGGAATGGTACACATTTCCAAGATCTGTAAAGAAAGAATCAATCGTGTTGAGGATGTTCTCACACTTGGTGATAAAGTTAAGGTTGTCTGCCTTGGCAAAGACAAGATGGGAAGAATCAGCTTCAGCATGAAGGACGTACCGGAAGAAGCGTAAAAAATTATGAGATATCACAATATTACCAAGGACGATATGCTTAATGGCGACGGACTTCGTGTAGTGCTCTGGGTGGCAGGATGCAATCACTGCTGTCCGGAGTGCCAGAATCCTGTCACCTGGGATCCAAACGGCGGACTGCCTTTCGGTGAGGCAGAACGCAAGGAGATTTTTGCGGAACTGGATAAGGATTATGTGAGCGGAATTACCTTTTCAGGTGGAGATCCACTGCACCCGGCAAATATCACTGAGGTAACAGCCTTTGCGAAGGAGATCAGAAAGAGATATCCTGGTAAAACAATCTGGCTTTATACAGGTTTCCTCTGGGAGGAGATCTGCAAAGAAGAGATAGTGCGTTATCTGGATGTCTGCGTAGACGGTGAATTTGAGGTGGACAAGAAAGAACTTTCCCTGAAATGGAAAGGTTCCAGCAATCAGAGAGTGATCGATGTTCCCAAAACTCTTCATGAAGGAAAAGTCGTATTGCATAAATAAGAAATATACAGGCAGTTCAAGTATGCGTCAGGTGTACCTGAACTGCTTTTTTACTGAATCAGTCAGTGATGATCACAAAATATTGTTACTGTTCACTACGTTCACAGTAACGTAGCCAAAATTCATTCCAGATTGCCTGCGGCAATGGAATTTTGGCTTGTATGTCTCGGGATTTTGGCATATTCATGCCAAAACACCTCGCGGGATAGTGGTGTGTGAACAGTAACCAAATATTCAGCTATGAGTGTACTGCAAAGCAGGTGTGTTAGCTTTGCATGACCAGACAGGAGGAAAACAGATGAAACGAATCGCGAAATTTCATAAAGTAAGCAAAGAACGCTTCACAGCAGACTGGATCGATACCTTCGCACAGTCTCAGGAAGAAGCAGAGAAAGTATACGAGGCTATCCGTCTGCCGAAGAGAGCGACAGCAGGAAGTGCCGGCTATGACTTTTTCGCACCGGCAGAATTTACTCTGAAGCCAGGCGAAACAGTAAAGATCCCGACAGGAATCCGGGTGGAAATGCAGCCGGAATGGGTGCTGAAATGTTATCCGAGAAGCGGACTGGGATTTAAATACCGTCTTCAGCTTAACAACACAGTTGGTATCATTGACAGTGATTATTTCTATTCAGATAACGAAGGCCACATTTTTTCAAAGATCACAAATGATTCCAATGAAAACAAAACTCTGACAATCCCGGCAGATACAGGATTCATGCAGGGAATCTTTGTAGAGTACGGAATCACGGTAGATGATGATGCTACAGAAATCCGCAATGGTGGATTTGGAAGTACTACTGCGAAATAGTGAGAAAAAGAAATGTAATGTTCTGGCGGAGCATATTTCACAAAGTTTATGGATGAAATCAGAGCCAGAATGTAAAAAAAGTAGAACATAGGGAAGAATCTGAGATTTTTACTTTACGTTCTGCTTTTTCTTTGCTATAATATTTTGAGATTCAAAATATTTGCAATACATACAATTTAAACGAATCAAGTAAGGCCCTGCTTCAATTGCGAAAAGCAATAAGCAGTGGGTGGGGTCGTATATTCGCAGTATATCAGAAGCAGCTTTAATAGAAAATATCAGGCAAAGGAATAAATTCAGGGAGAAAAGTTATGATCATTGAGCCAAAAGTAAGAGAATATATCTGTACAACCGCACATCCGCAGGGATGTGCAGAGAGTGTGCGCAATCAGGCAGATTACGCCTGTAAGCAGGGAATTGTAAATGGAACAAAGAAAGCTCTGATTATTGGATGTTCTACAGGATACGGTCTGGCATCCCGTATCTGTGCACTGGAAAACTGTGGTGCTGATACTCTTGGAATCATGTTTGAACGTCAGGCAAATGGCAGAAGGACAGCTACACCCGGATGGTATAATACAGCAGAGTTTCACAGACTGGCTTCCGGGAAAGGTGTTTATGCAAAGACCATTAACGGAGATGCTTTTTCAAAGGAAATCAAGGAGAAGGCGATTGAACTGATCAAACAGGATCTTGGAAAAGTGGACCTGGTAGTCTACAGCCTGGCAGCACCGAGACGTACAGATGCAGAAGGAAAGACCTGGTCTTCCTGTCTGAAAACTACAGATGAGCCATTTACAGAGAAGAGTCTGGATCTGAGAAATAATGAGATCACAGAGAAAACAGTAGAACCTGCTACAGAGGAAGAAGTTTTAAGTACTGTAAAGGTTATGGGCGGTGAAGACTGGGCAGACTGGATTGATGCACTGAAAGCGGCAGATGTACTGACTGAGAATGCAGTAACCGTAGCATATTCCTACATCGGACCGGAACTGACTTATCCAATCTACTATCATGGAACCATTGGAACTGCCAAACAGCACTTACAGAAAACAATGTCAGAGATTAATCAGGCACATCCGGATGTCTGTGCGGTAATATCAGTAAATAAAGGCCTTGTAACTCAGGCAAGTGCAGCAATTCCGGTTGTGCCGCTGTATTTTGCAATTCTCTATAAAGTAATGAAGAAAGCCGGAAATCATGAAAACTGCATTCAGCAGATTGCCAGACTATTTACACAGAAACTCTATACCCCAACAGGCTTCCAGACAGATGAGAATGGTTTCATTCGTATGGATGATTACGAACTGACGCCGGAGATTCAGGAAGAAGTAAAAAAATGCTGGAAAGCTGTTACTACAGACACTGTAAAGGAATATTGCGATATTGATGGTTACTGGGAAGATTTCTATCATATGTTTGGATTCCGATATGAAGATATCGACTATACTCAGGATGTGGATGCTGATATAGAAATTGATGGAGTT
>ERZ779866.3114-NODE-3114-length-13875-cov-10.238205_pt1 | contig 13875 bp, 13 predicted proteins | sample MGYA00511248_ERZ779866 | MGnify/ENA primary metagenome ERZ779866 (study PRJEB29588, sample SAMEA2155758) | human gut metagenome | biome: human gut; feature: human-associated habitat; material: faeces | place: Denmark | collected 2008/2010 ... | reverse complement strand
AGAGCAGCTGGTCAGTCTTCTGCCGCCGCTCCTCCGCCAGCACCCGCATGGTGAGGATGGGCACGATGATGAGAAAGACGAAGGACATCTCGCTGACCACGTACTCAAAGTTGGCCACCTGATAGTTCAGGTTGTACACCATGGTGAAGATGCCGGCGAACAGCAGCAGGAAGGCGCCGAACACATAGCCGGTGAGGTTGGTGAAGCAGGAACTGATTTCATGGCGAAAAATGGCTCTCATTCCGTCTCCACCTCCTGTTCTGGTTCTGCTTGGGCGTCTGGTTCTTCCCCGTCCGCCTCGCCGGTTTCGCCGCTGGTGAGTTCTAAGAAGATGTCCTCCAGGCTGGCCCTGGCCATATTCAGCCGGAGCAGGGGCAGGCGGGCGTTGCTGAAGGCGAAGAAGATGCTGCGGCACAGGTCGTCTCCCTCTTCCGGCTGCCCGGTGATCTGGGCGGAGCACCGGCCGTTTACCTCCTGGAGGATCTCCAGCTTTTCGATAGCGGCGAGGGGGGCCAGGAGCCGGCGCACCTGGTCCCCGGTGGCCTCGGCGATGATGTCGATGGCAGAGGAGCCGGCGAACAGTCGCTCCAGGTTATCCGGGGTGTCGCAGGCTACCAGTCTGCCTTTGGAAATGATGAGCACGGTCTGGCACACCTGCTGTACCTCAGAGAGGATGTGGCTGGACAGGATCACCGTGTGGGCCTCCCCCAGGCTCTGGATCAGATCCCGGATCTCGATGATCTGCTTGGGATCCAGCCCCACGGTGGGCTCATCCAGAATGACGATCTCCGGATCACCCAGGATGGCTTGGGCAATACCCACCCGCTGCCGGTACCCTTTGGACAGGTTCTTGATCAGCCGGTCGCCCACATCGGTGATCTGGGTCACCTCCATGACACGCTGGATCTGATCGGGCAGCTCTCGCCGGGTGATCCCCTTGGCGCTGCCCACAAAGCTTAGATATTCCCGGGGAGTTCGGTCCAGGTAGAGAGGGGGCTGCTCCGGCAGGTAGCCGATGAGCCGCTTGGCCTGCCCGGCCTCCTCAAAGATGTCGTAGCCGCCGATGGTCACCTGGCCGGAGGTGGCGGCCAGACAGCCGGTCATAATGTTCATGGTGGTGGATTTCCCTGCCCCGTTTGGGCCGAGAAAGCCGTAGATCTGCCCCTTCCCGATGGAAAAAGACAGGTCGGATACGGCGGTGTGGCTGCCGTACCGCTTGGTGAGATGCTTCACTTCAATCAACTTCCACGCTTCCTCCTTCCGCATGCTCTGGGGACAAACACCACCCCCAGAGGGGCAGACCAGGATAGACCTGCCCGGCGGCTCCATTGTAAGGCCTGGCGCTGAACGGTTCCTGAAAGGAGGGCGCGGGGTTTGTAAATAATCCTTGAACGGGAAAACGGGCCTCTGTCCAGGGGACAGAGGCCCGAATCAGGAGGACGGATTCCTATGTGGGCAGGGCGGGCAACTGGACGGAGAAGGTGTTCACCCCGCCGGAACTCTCCGCCCAGATGCGGCCCTTGTGCTCGGTGACGATGGCCTGGGCGATGGACAGCCCCAGGCCGAAGCTGCCGTCCCGGCTGCGGGCCTGGTCGGCCCGGTAGAACCGCTTGAAGATGTCCTGGAGCTGCTGGGAGGAGAGGGCGGGGCCTGGATTGGACACGGTGAGCAGGCAGTGGCCCCGGTGCTGCCGGATGAGGCGGACGGCAACTTCGCCACTGGGGCTGGAATACTTCTGGGCGTTGTCCAGCAGGATCTCCACCACTTGGGTCAGATGATTGGGGCTGCCCTGGACGGCGATCCCCTCCTCCACCTGACAGGTCAGAGTGAGTCCTTTCTCAAAAAACACCGCCTCGAAGGGGAGCACCGCCTGGTTGACCAATCCGGCAAGGTCGCACCGGGTGAAGGCCATGCTGGTCTGGTCGTTGTCCACCCGGGCCAGCTCCAGCAGCCGTTCCACCAGTCCGCGCATCTGCTGGGACATGGTGAGGATGCTCTGGGAGAACTGGGCTTTGGCCTCCGGCTCGTAGTCGGGGCTCTGAAGCAGCTCGGCGTTGGTCATGATGACGGTCAGGGGGGTCTTCAGCTCGTGGGACGCGTCGGCCACGAACTGCCGCTGCTGCTTCCAGGCCCGGTCTACCGGGCGCACCGCCCACCGGGCCAGCAGCAGGCTGATGACCAGGAAGAGCCCAAAGCTGACCACGCCGATGAGCACACAGGTGCGCAGCAGATGATCCAAGGTGGACAGCTCGCTGGACATGTCGGCGAACACGATGCGCTGGGCGGAGGGGGTGGTCACCAGGCAGAACCGCAGGCTGTAGTCTGACAGCACGCCCACATGCTGCCTGGAGGACAGGGAGAGAGTGGCCAGATTCTGTAGAAATTCCTTGTCCGACAGGTCATAGTAGCCCCCGGCAGTGGCTAACTCTCCCTGGCTATTTACTTCCAAGACAAAGTAGGGCAGGCGCAGTTCACCAGGAGCCTCCCCGGGGATGACTAACTGGAAGGGAGCGGCGGCAATGCTCTGCATCATGTTCACGCTCTCCGTCTCCAGATTATTCCGCGTAAACTGGTAGACCAGGCCGAAGATGACGCACAGCATGGCTGTGACGATGGCCATGTTGATGGCGACAAACTTCAGGCGAAGCTTCCTCAGCATGTTTCTGCCACCTCCAGATGGTAACCCAGCTTTCGGATGGCCTCAATGCGGATATTGGAACCGATGCTGGCCAGCTTTTTGCGCAGGAAGCCAACATAGACTTCCACGTGGTTTTCTACCGCGTTGGAGTCATAGCCCCAGACCCGGGCCAGGATGACTTCCTTGGAGAGGTTGCGCTCTCCGGACTGAAGCAGGGAGCGCATCACATCAAACTCTTTGGCGGACAGCCGAACGCTGCGATCCTGACAGATCAGCATACTGGTTGACAGGTCCAGGGCGGTGTTGCCGAAGGTCATCTCGTCCACCTGGGAGCCCTGGCGGCGCAGCAGGGCGTTGATGCAGGCCAATAGCTCCCGGGTGTCAAAGGGTTTGGTCAGATAGTAGTCCGCGCCGGCGTTTAACCCCTCGATCCGGTCTTCTAGCCCTGCCCGGGCGGTGAGCATCAGGATGGGCACCCCCAGCCGTTTGGCCCGTACCTGCCGGGCCAGCTCGTAGCCGTTCATCTTGGGCATCATCACATCCAGAATAAGTAGGTCATATACCCCCAACAGGGCATATTCCTCCCCAGACTCCCCATCATAAGCCACCTCAACCTCAAAGCCTTTCTTCTCTAGCATGGCCTGAAGAGAGTCAGCCAACAGCTTTTCATCCTCAACGATTAAAATCCTCATGGTATCCTCCAATTCTGGGGTATACGCCACCGGTTCCAGAGACGGTGTGAATCCCGCTGTATAGGCTATTTCCCTATTATAATAATGCTTTTATCTGAAAGAAAGCTGAAAAATTGAGTTCACAATTCTTTTACAGCTTAGCGCAATTTCTTTCATGGTCTGTTCAGTTTTTCGTGCTATGGTAAATTCAGATAGGCCGAACAGAGGTTGTGGAAGGAAAGCCCGCAGTTGGGAGGGCGGGCTCCATGACTGGCGGCGGAACCGATGCCCTGGCAGCCGCCGGGGATAAGCCGACGGTTCCAGGGAGTCAGACCGGCTGCACGGCGTATGCTACAAGATAGGGAAAACGCTTGAGCGCAGTCCGCGCTTTTGGGCTGCGCTCAAGACCGGCATGCGGCAATCCTGACAAGGGCGCTGCCCAGTGGGGGAACGGAGGAAAGGATGGACCCACGGAAAGGAGAAACTCATGCGGTTACTGATTGCGGAAGATGAATTGGAAATCTCAAAAGTTTTGAAAATGGTTCTGGAACAGCAGAAGTATGCGGTTGACGTGGTGGACAATGGAGCAGATGCCTTGGATTATATCTTAGACGGGGATTATGACGGGGTTATTCTGGACCTCATGATGCCCCGGATGGATGGCATCGAAGTGCTGCGCCGCCTGCGGGCAGAGGAGAACGCCACCCCGGTACTGGTGCTCACCGCCCGGAGCGAGGTGAGTGACCGGGTGGAGGGGCTGGATGCGGGAGCGGACGACTTTCTCCCCAAGCCCTTCGCCATCACAGAGCTGCTGGCCCGGGTTCGGGCCATGCTGCGGCGCCGGGCCAATTATGTGCCAAATGTGCTGAAACTGGGAAATCTGAGTTTGGACTGCGGGCGGTACCAGTTGTACACGGGTGGAGAACGACGGGTACAATTGAGCGGCAAAGAGTTTCAATTGATGGAATACCTGATGCGCAATCCAAAACGTATTTTTTCCACCCAGGAACTGATGGAACGGATCTGGGGCTGGAACAGCGAGGCCGAGATCAACGTGGTGTGGACCAATATTGCCTACCTGCGCAGGAAGCTGAGGGAGCTGAATGCCACGGCAGAGATCCGCAGTGTGCGGGGCGCAGGCTACTGCATGGAGGATGCCGGTTGACTGGGACGGCTGAATGAACAGGGCAAACAGGACAAATAGGGAACCCCCCATCGGGCCGAGCCCGATGGGGGGTTCCCTGCTCGCCGGGCCCTGCATACCCGCCGGATGAAAGGATGCGCATGAAAAAGAAGAGAGGAAGGGAATGAAACCTTGTTGCTCTGTATGTAAACCCGGTTCGCAGGATTCCGGGATGGTTACAGCATACACCCGAACGCTGAAACGGAGCCAAAGGGAACCGTAGACAAAGTGTAAACGTTTCATCCAAAAAATGGAGAAAAAGTTCAAACTCCTGTCACAGGAAATTTTGAGTTGATTTAAGGCTGCGGAGATAGCATGCTCTCAACGGGTAGACCTGAGGTCGGCCCGGGATGATATTAAAATCAATCAGACTAAATGGAGGTAAAATGATGAAACGGACAACTTTTCGTAAACGCATGGGGCTGACTGCCCTATTCCTTACCCTGGCGCTGTGTGGCGGCCTGCTGGCCGGATGCAGTTCCAGTGATACGGAGGAATCGGAGAATATCAGCTCCTCTGTGGAGGAGTCGGAAGCGGTGGATACATCCACAGCGGAGCCGGAGACGGGAACAGACGAGACCCAGGAGTCTGAGAGTCTGGAGGATGGAACTGGTGAGACCGCTTCCGACGACGTGGTGGGCGTGGTGTCCGCCATCGCCGAGGACGGCACGGTGACCCTGTCCCTCTATCAGCTGACCGAGGCTGGAGCGGGCTACACCATCACGGACTACGCCGATGTGGCGCTGGACAACTACGAGGACAGCGGGGTGACTCAGGACTATGACCTGAGTACTGTGGCAACCATCCAGAGCGCGGCGGACGGCGCGCTTACCGACGCCCTCCTGGGGGACATCGCTGTAGGGGATGTGCTGATCCTGTACACCACCGCTGATGGTGGGGCAGGGGTGGTCATCTATCCTGCCGCGAGCTGACAAGATCAAGCTGGGAAAATGGCGAAAGCTGTGGTATAATCCCATGAGAGAACCAGGCCCGCCCGTCCCGGACTGGGACGGGCGGACTTTTTCAGGAGGCGTGTATCATGAAGCCGATTGCCCACATTCGTTCTGACTTTCCGGCCAAGTTCGGCATTCCCCGCCAGGCGGGACTGGTGGCAGAACTGAAGGCCCAGGTGGTCTTTGAACCGGAGTTCCGCAATCCGGAGGCATTGCGGGGGATTGACGGTTTTTCCCACCTGTGGTTGATCTGGGAGTTCTCTCAGAACAGGCGGGAGGGCTGGTCTCCCACCGTTCGTCCTCCTCGACTGGGAGGGAATGTCCGCATAGGGGTGTTTGCAACTCGATCCCCTTTTCGGCCCAATCCCATTGGCCTGTCCTGCGTCCAGCTGGACAGGGTGGAATGGGACGGACCGCAGGGCCCAGTGCTCCGTGTGTTGGGGGCGGACCTGATGGACGGCACGCCCATCTATGATATCAAACCCTATGTGCCCTATGCGGACTGTCGGCCAGAGGCGACTCAAGGCTTTGCGCCGCCTGACACGAACCGGCGCTTGGAGGTGGAGATCCCGGAGGAGCTGCTCAACCGGGTTCCGGAGACGCACCGGGCTGCTCTGCAGGGTGTGCTGGCTCAGGATCCCCGACCAGCCTATCAGCGGGATCCAGAGCGGATCTACGGATTCGGATTCGCAGGCCTGGAGGTGCGCTTTTCGGTTCAGGACGGAGTGCTCCGGGTCGAGGAGGTCCGGCCGGAGCACTGAGAGCACAGGGGATGGGCAGCGGCTTGGAACGGACCGGGATGCCTTTGCGCTTTTGGCGTGGGCTGGTATGAAACGGCCTTTTTTCAAAATGGAAGGAAGCAAAAGCTGCGGAGATCTGCCTTTTTGGCAGTGTTCCGCAGCTTTTATGCATAGAATCACGGTTGGTTTGCCTAACGGGGAAAGAGGTATACAACCCCCCGCTTTGAAAGGGGGGACCTATCTCTCACAACACACCGTGTCGTGTGAAGTTGAGCTTGGGGATGGTTTAGACTGCCTCCGGGAAGTATGCCTGGAGAAAAGTACGTACTGCGGTCCAGTACAGCTCAGGATTGGTACCCACACTCAGTGCGTGACCTGCTTCCGGTACCCACAAAAAGCTCTTTGGACACCGGGCAGCCTGGTAGAGACGGTTCATCATAGGGGCGGGAACGAAATCGTCCTTGGATCCGTGGATGAATAGGGTGGGAGTTTTGGAAAGAGGGACAGCCCGGATGGGGGCGGCGTCCTTCAGGTCATAACCGGCCTTGCGCAGAACAGTCTTGCGCAGGGTGTTGAAGAGGACACCGGCCGGCGCAGGCAGCGGGCGGGAGAATTTCTGCCGCGCACCAGATTGGAGGACGTGACGCATCTCCTCCTCGATAGAGGTATAGGAGCAGTCAGAGACAGCGGCCTTTACCTGCCGGGGAAGCACGCCGCCGGTGGCCATCAGTACGGTGGCGGCGCCCATGGAAACGCCGTGGAGTACGATTTCGGCCCGATGGTCTCGCCGGGTGATATAGTTAACCCAGCCCAACAGGTCCAGCCGTTCATCATAACCCCAACCAACGTAGCTGCCCTCACTCTTGCCATAGCCCCGTTGATCCGGCATCAGTACGTTCCAGCCCTGTTCATGATAATGCTTCGCAATAGCGCCCATAGACTCATGGGTGTCGGAATAGCCGTGTATACAGATAGCCCATCGGTGACTCTCGCTCCGGGCGGGGACCAGAGCGGCCCACAGGATCAACCCGTCGATGGACTGGATGGTGGCGGAGCGGAACCCATCTCCGGCCCGAGCCCAAAGTCGGCCTTCGGATTGCGTGGGGTTATCCTCCAGCAGCTCCGGATCCCGTTTCCCAGGTATCATGACTTGACTATAGAGGTAGTTTCCCAAAGCGGTGACACCGCCGGTCACGCCTGCGCCGGCCATGGCCAACCCCAGCAAACCAACCTTTGTACGATGTTTCATAGCGGCCTCCTGATGCGCTTTTTTTCACTATACTCTGAAAAAAATAGGCAGTCAACCCCCAGATTGTAAAGGGATTGTGAATCTTGAGCTCCCGGACAATCCGGTGCAACAGGGATGAAAAGCAGTCCTTTATTTCGGGCTAAGCGTCGGAAAACCTTTCCCATGAACCCTTGACATTCCTGATTTTAGGTGGTAATCTTACCCATGAATATAGAACAAATGTTCTATATTGGGGGAGGGGAAGAAGGCAAGCGTGAAGCAAATGTTCTGGAGAAACGTGCTCCAATGGAAAGCTAAAGGAGGAAAAAGAGGAGCCATGCAACGAGGGGGAGGCTGCATATAAAGTAAAAAGCCGAAACGAGTAAAACTCGTCCCGGCGTGGTAGATGGATTTGCTTCTCTGTGAAAAAGCCTGGAAGCCTGTCTTTTGGCGACGTGCACCGATACCTTGCCAAGAACTGCCTTGTCCATTCTCAGAGGAGAAAACAGAAAAAGCCGCCCGGAGAAGGGCGGCCCCAAGACGGAGCCCAGCCCAGAGGGCCCCTTTTGGCAACAATCTAACAACAATATTATTGTTTTATTTTGCGCTTTTTTCGTTGTTTTTAGTCTCTCCATTTTCCGATGAGACGAACAATAAAAACGCTGGAACCCTTGGAAATCAAGGTGTTCCAGCGTTGGTGGAGGAGGATGGATTCGAACCATCGAAGGCAAAGCCAGCAGATTTACAGTCTGTCCCCTTTGGCCACTTGGGTACTCCTCCATAGAAAGGCCCTCGCGTGAAGTTGGAGCTGGTGGACGGATTCGAACCCCCGACCTGCTGATTACAAATCAGCTGCTCTACCAGCTGAGCTACACCAGCACACAGCACCCCTCACGTTTGCAGCGAAAATCATTATATCAGGGGGATGGAGTTTTGTCAACACTTTTACGGGAAAAGAATGAAAAAAAGACCTGGGGATCATGTGGATCTGCCGGGGCGGGGGAGTTCGCGCGCTGTGGTATGTGCGCTGGTGAACTGTACCAAGGAGATCTGTATTTTTGGATGGATGGTCAGAAAGTCTGCGAAGCATGTCTGGAACGGTATGCCAGAAGAAGATTTGCCCACCGTCTTCGCCGGGTGGGACGGTCGGAAGGGGGCGGGAGGGCATGACGATCTATGAATTGGGAGTGCAGTACGGCATGACCGCCGCAGTGCTTCGGGGGCGTATTGTGGAGCTGGAGCGGATGCTGGAAGAGGCCCAAGACGAGACGGAGCGGCAGCAGCTGGAAGGCCGGATCCGGCCATTACGGGCGATGTACCGGGAGACCAGGGCGGTGGCCCGGCATCTTCAGGGATACTATATCCGTACTGGCAGTGTGTCCCGCAGGAAAGCAGCAGGAGGCAGGAGGCGAGTGAAATGAAAAAGATTTCTTACGACAGTACATTCGGCATGGTGGATTTGGCGGTCTACAGCACGATGATGGCTCAGGACAACAAAGAGCAGATCGGACGGCTGAAGCGAAACTTGACCTATGCGTTGCGCCAGGACATCACGCCGCGCCAGCGAGAATACATGATGATGTACTATGGGAAAAACATGAGCATGGAGGAAATCGCCCGAGAGGCTGGGGTGAATAAATCCACGGTTTCCAGAACTTTGAAGCGGGGCAGGCAGCGGCTGTACCGCTGTCTGCGGTATGGTGCGGCAAATTTACTGGAACAGGCTGACAGTTGAAAAATCAAACAATTTGTGATACTCTAAAAAAGCACTGGGTGTGCAATCCGGCAAACTTTTGGGGGGGTCACGATGGAACTGTCGCTGCAAATGAAACAGACGCAAAAGTTATCTCCTCAAATGATTCAGACCATGGAGATTCTCCAGATGGGCAATCAGGAGCTGCAGGAGTATGTGGATGAGTTGCTGCTGGAAAACCCGGTTCTGGAGCGCACAGGCGCGGATCCTGCGGCCAGTGCCGATGAGCTGCTGCGTAGAATGGAGTGGCTTTTAGGGGATGGCCGGCGGTATTCCCGCAGGGCTGACACCGAGGATGCCGGAATGGCTCCGGTGGCGGTACAGCCTCGGACCGAGGGTCTCTATGAGCATCTCAGGGATCAGATCGAGTTCCGAAACATGTCCATGGAGCTCCGACTGGCAGTGGAAAGCGTACTGACCGGATTGGATGCCAACGGATATTTGGAAGAGAGCACTCAGGAGCTGGCAGACCGCAGCGGGCAGCCGCTGGAGGTGGTGGCGGAGGCGGAGAAACTGATCCGTACCCTGGAGCCGGCGGGCGTAGGCGCCAGGACATTGGCCCAGTGCCTGGAGCTGCAGTTGGAACGCCAGGGGGAGCGGGGACTTGCGCTGACCATTGTCCGTAACCACCTGGAAGATGTGGCAAAGAACCGCTACCACAAGATTGCCCAGGAAACAGGGGCCAGCCGGGAGTCGGTCCAAAAGGCGTGCCGCCTGATCCGAACGTTGGTACCCAAGCCGGGAGCGGCGTTCGCACCCGGGGAACACTTTGGAACCCTGTTGCCTGACTTGGTGGTGCGGGAGGAGAATGGGAAATTTGTGGTGACGATGAATGAGGTACAGGGTCCCCTGCTGCGGGTCAATTCCTTCTATCAGCGCTTACTGGCAGAGAGCGATGACCCCCAGGTGCAGGAGTACTTAACCAACAAGATGCGTCAGGCAGACTGGGTGGTGAAGGGGATCGAGCAGCGTCGGACCACTCTGCTGCGCTGTGGTCAGAGCATTGCCGCCGCCCAGGAGGAATTCCTCCGCCGGGGCCCTGGGCACCTGAAACCTATGACCATGTCTGATCTGGCGGTTGAGCTGGGAGTTCACCCATCCACCGTCAGCCGGACTGTCAGGGACAAATACCTTCAGTGCGGCTATGGCGTATTTCCCCTCAGCTATTTCTTCAGCCGGGCGCTTTCCGGCCCAGAGGGGGAGGAAGCCACCGCCCAGCAGGCTAAGGCGGCCATCTACGCCCTGATCCAGGAGGAGGACAAGCGCCATCCTCTATCCGATCAAAAATTGTGCGACCTGCTGGCCCAGCAAGAACTGATCCTTGCCCGGCGAACTGTAGCCAAATACCGGGAGGCCATGGGGATTGCCCCAGCGGCGGGACGACGGGAATACTGAGTAGAGAGACCATTGGAAAGGCTGTGCGCGGAATGAAGTATCAGGGGATTTTTTTTGATTTTGATTACACTTTGGGGGATTCCACCGGCCCGATTACAGTGGGGTATCAGAGGGGATTTGAGGCCTTGGGCTGGCCTGCGCCCACTCAGGAGCAAGTGCGCCCCACCATTGGCATGACGCTGATGGACGGCTATACTATGCTCACCGGGGACGGGGATCCAGACCACCGCCAGGAGTTCTATCGGCAGTTCCAGCTGGCGGTAGGGGAGGCGGCAGGAGAGGGCAACCAGCGGATTATGGTGGAGGGAACCAGACTGTTTCCCGGCGCAAAGGAGCTGCTGGACTGGCTGAAGAGGTACGGAATCCAGGTAGCCGTTGTGTCCACCAAACTGGGGCAGACGATCCAGCGCATCTTTGCGTATCAGAGGCTGGAGGACCAGGTTGGCCTCATCCTGGGGGGTAAGGATGTGCGCCGGGCAAAACCGGATCCGGAGGGGCTGAACCTGGCCATGGAGCGGCTGGGCCTGACCCGGGAGCAGGTGCTGTTCTGCGGGGACACGGTGATTGACGCGCTGGCGGCGAAGAACGCCGGTGTGGACTTCTGCGCGGTACTCAACGGTACCACACCGGCGGCCGCTTTTTCCGAATACCCCCACGTTCACATCGCACCCGACCTGCTGGAGCTGCGGCGGTGGCTGGAGGGATAACCTGATGCAGAAGGAGCGGCTATAGGATTCCGGAAGAAAGATTGGAGATGCGCCGTGCCAGTTCCTCCAGCCAGCGATGCACGGCGGAAGAATTACCGCTGGCGGACATGTTGAGCAGGCTGTCCTCCCTCCAGCGTATATCCATGAGCCAGAAGGTCTGGATGATCGTGTACAAGTATGGGAACAGAAATTTCTGCTCGGCGGTGAAGGGACGCTCCGATTGATAGCCACGGAGAAAGGCCTGAAGAAGCAAGAGTTCATCCTCCTTCGTGTGGAAAGGGGGATAGTCCATAAGGCGGGACTCAAAAACGGCCTGCATGACAGCATCGCAGTAGAGACTGTTGTCTCCGCTGCGGTTAAAGTCAAACATACCCAAAACACCCTGTGGGGACTGGAACAAGTTGCAGTTGCTGATGTCCCCCTGCACTGCGTAGCGGGGGGACTCCCTGAGAGGGGAGAGAACCGCCATATATTCTTCATATTTGGCGCAGATGTATCGGTGCAGCTCCAGATCGCCATTGACCAGGCCAGGGGTGATGGAGGCAAAGTCAGAGAAAGAGAACAGGTCGTTGCGGGCAAATGGGTCAAATAAGACGTCGTTTGCAATGTGGAAGTCGTGCGCTTCAGCCACGTTGTGAGACTGTGCCAGCAATCTCCCGGTTTGCTCCGATAATTCCGGGGTTACATAGGGGAGCTCCCCGGTGACATACTCCTCAACAGTCACGATCACATCGTAGCCGTGGATGTGGTGCCATTTGGCAAAGGAGCCGCCAGAGGGATATTGGATGGGACATAGGATGCCATTCCGGCGCAGCAGATCTGCGAACTGACTTTGACTTTCTATGAGATCCAGAGACACGTCAGCTTCGTTTTTGAACCGCACGACCAGATCGGGGCCATTGCGGGACGTGACTTTCACAATCAGGCGAACCTCTTTGGAATTCGGATTGTCCTTCTCATAGTGGTATCGCTGGAGTTCAGAAAAAGACTCCAGGCCATTTTGAAAGCCAAAGTCGGCCAGAACCAATTCCAGATCGGCGGAAAACACCTCAAACATATCAAACACCTTCTTTGCTAAGAATAAGGAAAAAATTCCTGCAGGCGAACAACCGCACCGCAGGAATTTCTTGCGTTTTGTCTCAGCTCAGTTCCTCGTTGCCGCAGGCGCCGAGGAGCTGTCTGGCATAGGGAAGGGCGAGTATGGTATCGCACAGGGTATGCCACTCGTCCAGCTTGTGGCTCCGGCGGGCATAGTAGAGGTTGGCCAGCACCTCGTAGTTCAGAGAGACAGTGCGCATCTGATTGTAGCTGGAGGGGAGCAGCTGGATCAGGTCATACCAGTGGGCCTTGTCCTTGGTATCCAGGTATCGCAGGCGGACCTGCTCCAGATAGCCCAGAAACCGCTCAAACTGCTCCAGGGAGGCGGGGGTCATGTGGTCGGTGCTGAAATCCTCCAGGGTGAAGGGCTTGGCGTGGATCTTATGCATAGTGGAGGTGGAATTGGCCACGGTGCCCACCTTATAGGTGTCAAACTCCTTCCACCAGTACAGGGGAGCGGTGATGTCCATGGACACCAGGATCTGCCGGAGGAACTTCCGGTGATCGCTCCCCGCTCGGCACAGCCGGACGGCCAAATCCAGGTCGTTGGGGCCCAGGACGTATTGGCCGGCGCCGTCATAGAAGCTGTCGCTCTTGGCCCAGCTGTTCAGGGGGTTGCGGGCCCCCCGTATGGCGTTTTCCAGATTCATCACGCAGATGTGGTTGGTGTTCAGCATATCCGTCTCCTCCTGCCGCAGAGAAAGTGAGAACTCAGGATCTGGAGATGTAATCCCCCATGATGTAGCCGGTGGTTTCCTCGCCGCCGGAGCCTACAAAGGTGATCTCGTACCAGCCGTCTCCCGCGTCGGATACCACGGTGATGGAGTTGCCGTTGAAGAGGCTTGCCAGAATCTCATAAGAGGTGCCGGGGCCAGAGCGGACCCGGACGCCGCCGGAGGCGTTGATGATGGTAGCGGCACCGGGGGTCAGACCGCCGGAGGAGGGCTGGGTGGTGGTAACAGGGGGATCGCTGGCCACCGGCGCCTCGACCCCGCTGCAGGAGACCGCGCACTGGGCGGTCAGGCCGCCGGCGGTGACGGTGATGGTGGCCTGTCCGGTGGTCTGGGAGGTGTTCACATTGGTCACCAGGCCGGTGGAGTCCACAGTGGCGACACTCTCGTCAGAGGAGGTCCAGGTGACGGTGCCCGCCCAGTCCAAAGGATCAAGGGTGAGAACGAACTGGTGGGTGCCGCCGGCGGGCAGGGTGATCTCCCCGGCATCCAGGGACAGTGCGGTGAGGGGAGTCTCAGGCTCAGCGGTGGATGGGGAGGAAGGCTGCTGGCTGTCCTCCGGGGCCTGGGAGGCGGAATTGTCCGCCGCCGGATCCTGGCGAAGCTGGGGATAGATCACGGTGAAGACGATGACCAGCGCCGCGGCGATGATCACCAGGGAGCACAGGTAGGTGATCAGTCGGGGCCAGTTGATGGGCTCCGGCGGGCGGCGGTCCTCCCCTCCGGCTCCGGAATCCCGCCGGCCGGAGGAGGCTGCCCCGGAGCCGGAGCTCCGGCG
>ERZ779866.3110-NODE-3110-length-13883-cov-2.966445_pt1 | contig 13883 bp, 12 predicted proteins | sample MGYA00511248_ERZ779866 | MGnify/ENA primary metagenome ERZ779866 (study PRJEB29588, sample SAMEA2155758) | human gut metagenome | biome: human gut; feature: human-associated habitat; material: faeces | place: Denmark | collected 2008/2010 ... | reverse complement strand
CTCTTTGCCGACAACACGCTTGACCGTATCATAACCCCGGAAGGATTTGTCCGTACCCTGCCCCAACATCTGGATGAAGTTGGCGGCTGCGATTCTTTCTTCATTGCCCGCATGCAAAAGGTGAAATAATGTTTTTCAAAAAAATTCGAAATCAGGTTCCGGCCGTCCAACCGCAAAAAAACAAACAACGCGCGCCGCTTTACATTATCGGCAACGGGGCTCTGGCCTGTTTTCTGGCAGCAAAATTCCAGGATGCAGGCGAAAACGTCGTCATCGTTTCATCTTCGGCCGGCCTTCAACGTCTGAAAGACAATCTGACCATAAAAGAAGAATATAATCTTCAGAAAAAGACCTGCCGTTTTGACACCGCCTCCGTAGTCGGAAAAGCGCCGCTGGCCGTTATCCTTGCTTCCGATTCGCACACATTGCAGGCCCATCTGACTTTTCTGCCCGGAAAGTCGCTGGGAGAAACGCCGCTGATTTGCTTCAACGACGTCGGCAACAAAAAAATCATCCGCCCCCTGCTTGGAAAAAACTTTTATCCCGCCTATTTTTACGGCTGTCTGGAACTGAACGGAAACACGCTGACCGCTTTTAACCTGCAGCCCGAAATAACCGTTTCCAAAACTCCGAACGAGGAGCAGACCGACATTGTCGACGAACTTCTCTCCGAAACCGGCCTGTCCGTTTCATATTCCCCGGACGACAAAACTAATTTCTGGAAACACTTTTCGGTCAATGCGCTCGGCTTTCTGTTCTCTGCCCGCGGACAAAACCTTTCCTCAATATTAAAGGATAAAAACAACAAAGAAACCATACACGCGGCCGTTGCCGAACTCTCAAAACTCGCCCTCAGCGACCAAAGCCGGATTTCCGCCGACGAAATATCCGGCCGCCTTTACGGACTGCCGGGCGGATGCGTTTTCAAAAGTCCGTCGCTGACACCGTCCGCCGAAATTTCGATTCTGGACGCAATTTTCGAAACAATCAGCCTCAACAGCCGACGACACGGCTGCAAAACCGACACATTGAACCGACTTCTCAAAAACGGTTACCAGACGCTTCTCAAAAAATAGATTTATACTGGCATAACCCCGCAAACATGCTTGAAGATAACGATTAAAACGATTATAACTTGTCTATTATAGAACGTTATTCGCAGGGTAAAAAATATGGATACCAAGTTCGTCATTGCCGTTGCCGCCGCAATAATCTGCTTTCTCATCAGCTTTTTCGGCTTCGTCGCTTTAACCGGGCGTTTTTATCCCGACGAAGAAGACGCCGGCAGAGACAAGCTTGTTTTCATACCGCTTTATGCCGCTTCCGCACTTGGAATCATTTTGCTTTATTTCTTCAGCCCCGACTTTTCCGACTTCATTTACGAAATCGGATTCTTCGACATACTCGTTCCGCTGTTGTGCTCCGGGATAATCTATGCCGTTTCCCTTTCCGGGCGCACTGCCGGATATACTCCGGCAGCAATTTTGCCGGCCTGCATCGTTTCTGCTTTTTTCCTGCCTGAAAACGCCCTCATTTTTGAGGGAGAACTTCCTTTTTGGCTGGATCGTGCCGCAATCATTGCCGTTTGGTTTCTTTTCAGCGCCATGTATTATATTCTTGACGGCATTGACGGCGTTCAGCCGGTTCAAACCGGAACTATTTGCACCGGGATCATCATTCTTGCCGTTTTGGGGGCCACCCCTTTTCTTTACGGTCTGTTTGCCGCCGTCATTCTGGCCGCCGCTGTCGCTTACGCCATTTTCAACTGGTATCCAGCCAGACTCAATATGAACCGGGCGTCATCACAGGCCCTGGGCTTTATGCTCGGCTGGATGCTGTTTGCCAACGCGGCCGAAGGCGCCTCGTCCTCATCGCTGATTTTGATAATGTTCTTCATCATTGAACTGGCCGGCGCCGTTATAAAAAAAATCACATTGCGTGACAAGTTTGCCAACCTCACCACCGACACCGTTTACTATCAGGTCAATGTTTCCGGCCTTTCGCCTCACCATATCTGCACTTTTCTCATCAAACTGCAGATTATATTCATTATTTTGAGCGCTTTTCAGATATATGCGCCCAACGCTTATTCTCTGCCGCTGTTGGCGCTGGTTATCGGCATCTGGTTCCTGTCCAAGCTCAAAAACTGGCAGACGCCGAACAAAACCATCCGCGAGCTCAACCGTGACTTTATGGAAGACATCCGGCAGAATATCGAAGATCTGAAAAACAACATCGGTAAGGACTAGAATGGAACTGTTCAAACAGATAAAAGACGCCCTGTTTGCCAAGCATGCCGACACCAAACCCGATATCGGCGCGGAACAATATGAAGACATTCGTTTCAACATTGTGGTCATAGAGTTTTCCGACAGCGTCGAAAGCCGCAGCGGAGAGATTATTGCCGAAAAAATGCGGCAGCACGAAGGATTGAACGTATCTTACTTCGACGAACCTTTTTCCAAAAACTTTCTTAGTCTGGATACGCGCACGCTTTTTGACCTTATCGACAAAGGACAGGCCATTTTGGACCGGACCGGAGCCGATGTCCTGCTCTGGGGCTACCGGGAAGGGGAAAAAATCCGCATCAATTTTCAAAACAACAACCAGTATGAAAAAGAAGACAACGCTTTTGTTTCGCTGATGGATTGTTTTTACGTTCCCGCAGACATTACAGGCGCGGAACAAGAACTGCCGGAAGCGCTCGGCAACCTGATTTACGGCGCCGTTCTCAGCACCGTCAGTCCCAAGGACAAACCGGCCGGCATCAAAAAGAAGTTTTTGCTGAAAAAAATAATTGACCGACTTTCCCGCGACAACTCGGCCAAAAGCCTCTCCATTGAATATATGCCCTACATTATGAACATTTTGGGCATCATCTACCTGAGCTACGCTTATGACCGCGGCAACGACAAAGACTACAAAATCGTCAAAAATCTTTTTGAAACTGCCCTCAAACATCAGGATCTGATCAAAAACCCCGTTCACCTCGGCTGCATATACAACCACCTCGGACAACTGTATGACAGCGCCGGAAAACATACTTTGCGCAGACCCGACGCCTATTTAAAAAACGCCATTCATTATTACCGGCTGGCTCAGAAGTATCTCAGCAAATATAATTATCCCTACGATTACGGCTGCATATCTTACAAATTATCCGGCCTGTTTTTCAACTACTGGCGGCAAAAAGAAGATATTCAGGCTCTGCGCGACGCCGTTTTCCAACTGCGTGAAGCCGAAAAAATATATACTTACGCGCTGTTTCCCGAATTTTGGGCCAACATTCAGGGTGATCTCGCGCATATGCTGGCGCTGCTCGGCAGTTTCAGCCGCAGCGAAGACATTTCCGAACTGGCCATTGCCTGTTACAAAAACCGCCAAAAAGTCATCACCGAAAAAAGAGATCCCCTGGCTTGGGCGCGCATTCAGGAAAGCATCGGCGAAATCTACTACCGTCTGGGAAAAAACGGTTCCGACCGCGCTTTATTGGAAGAAGCTCTTGAATATTTCCACGACGCCCTTTACATCTTTGAAAACATGGAACTGACCGAAGACGCCAAAAAACTGACTGCCAGCATTGCCAAAACCGGTCAGGCTCTGAACCTCATATAACGGATAAGCAAATGGAAATAGATTTTAGTTTTCTGAAGACGCCGCAATTCCGCCGTTGGCTTTTGTTTCTACTGCTGATGGCCTTGGTTGTTACCGCCGTTGCGACCCGCCGCGACTGGCGCACCGCCCGCCGCGACAGTGCCGGTCTGGCGCCGGCTCCGCAGGAAGTGTCTGAAGCCGTCGTACAAGTTTATGCCGCCCGCACCATCAACTGGCGGGGCTGGTTCTCCGTTCACAGCTGGATTGCCACCAAGGATAAGAATGCCGACCATTACATGACCTACCAAGTCATGGGCTGGAACCTTTATTTTTCCGGCAATGCCGTTTCCGTTCGCCAGGACATTCCCGACCGCTACTGGTATGGTTCCAAACCCGAACTGCTGGAAGAAATTCGCGGTCCGAAAGCGGAAAAAGCCATTGCCCGCATTCAGGAATACGTCAAAGACTATCCTTACAAAACTTATTATAACGTATGGCCCGGTCCCAACAGCAATTCCTTTATTGCCAACATCATCCGCAATACGCCGGAACTTACCGTCGAACTGCCGCCCAATGCCATCGGCAAAGACTGGATAAACCGCGGTGACTTTTTCGGACGTTCGGAAAGCGGCAGCGGCTGGCAGTTTTCGCTTTTTGGCGCCCTGGGAGCAACCGTCGGCAAAGCCGAAGGCATAGAGATAAACATTTTGGGACTGACGTTCGGCATTGACTTTCTCCGCCCGGCGCTCAAACTGCCGTTTGTCGGCCGTCTCGGCATGAAAGACGCCCCGCTCGATTAAAACGGTTCTGACGTTTAAGCGCTGCAGTTCCTATTAAGAAAACAAAGGAATATTACGTTCAATTTTAACGCGTTGCTGTTCCAGAATGGTTGCCAGATTAAGCTTGCCGCTCCGCAGCATTCCGCGAACCTGACAACCGGCATTAACGTCCGGATTCGCAAACAAATACGTTACGCGGGCTCTTTTGGGCGCCCCCTCCAATACCTGATGCAGACAGGCCAGAAATCCGTTGGCAACCAGCTCATAAGCCATTTCCTCGCTGATACCGCTGGAAGCGGCATATTTAACCAGCGCATTCACAGCATCGCTGACGTTATTGGCATGAATCGTCGACAAAACCAAGTGGCCGGAAGTAGCGGCGCGCAAAGCTTCGCTGGCCACGTCGGGAGAACGGATTTCACCGAGATAAACATAACGCGGTTTTGACCTCAGAGCCGATTTAATGCCCTCTTCCCAGATTCCGTCCGGCGGCGTGGTCTGTTTGCAAAGTCCCAGTTCCGCATTGGGCGTAACATAAACACCGTCCAGCGGCATCTCTATCGGATCTTCAATCGTAAACGCATACCCGCCTTTTTGCTGCAGATACTCTTTGAGCAGAGCCGAAACCGTCGTACTCTTGCCCGAACCCGTTGCACCGGCCAACAGAATCAAACCGCAGCCGCCGGCCAGCGAGATCAGATGGTTATAGATTCCCGGCTGCAGTCCCAAATCTTTCAGATTCGGAACCGAAATCGGCATCTTGCGGGCACAATACTGCGGCCCATCCAGCGCAATGGTTCTTTCCACACGGTAATTGCGTCCTTCATAATTCAGAAGATAACTGCGATTTTTGCCGTCATAAGCCTCTTCGATTTTACTGAAAAATTTCGGAAAGTCCGTAAACGAAATAACCTTCAGGCCGCAATCGGTTTTAGCGCCCCAGACATAACATTTTTTGTCAGGCGTAATATAAACGTCGGAAAACTTAACATCGTTAATCAGTCCTTCGTCCATCGGAGCCGTAACCGATACTCTGCTTTCGTCGGCAGGCTTGGTCTCTGTTTTGGAAGCCGCCGGCTGAACCGGCGCCGAAAGTTTGGGCTGCGGCGGCGTTTGCGGCTGTGAAGAAACCGGCGTCTCAACGGGTTTGGGCTGCGGCTTCGGAGTCTCTCCGGCCGACATGGCTTTAATCAGATCCTGACTGGAATGAACCCCGGGCCGTCCGCCGGCACTGTCCGCGGCAGAAGAGGCGTTTACATTCTTTTTCTGAAAAAAATTCATCGTTCAAATCTCTCAAATTGGCATAACCACACTAAGAAAAATACAATCATCATTTTCTTGAGATTTTATTAATTTTCTGATTATTTTTTTATTATAGTCACTTCTTCAACGTTCAACAACAGGCTCTTAGTCTATAACCGTTCATAGATATAATCTTTCAGATTAAAGCCTAATATTTTCCGGCCATGGCTTTGTACACGTAGTTTTCATATTTGATAATCTGATACTTTTGCTGGATCAGATCGGCTTTTAAGGAATTCTCTTTGTTAAGCGCTTCCAGATAATCTTTAAACTCTATCTTTCCGCTGTTGTAACGGTCGCTGTAATATTTTGTAATTTGCCGCGAATTTTTATAGTTTTCAGCCGTATTGGCATACATTCCCGCCGCTTTGGCATAAGCAAAATAATAGTAACCCACTTCGTTCAGCGCCTGATTTAGCACATCCTTAAACTCCACCTCGGCAATCCGGTAATCGGCTTCCGAAAGCTTAATGTTGTTTTTTACCCGATTCCAGTCCAAAAACGGCAGATCAACCGAAACGCTGCCCAAAACGAAAGGAAAGTCAAACGTTGTTCTGGCCTTGTCGGAATTTGAGCCGAGCGCCCCTTTCAATGTAATGTCCGGATACCAGTTTTTGTTCTCGGCTTCCAAGTTTTTAAACGCCTTCTCCAGCCTGTACTGACTAGCCGCCAAATCGGGACGTGCCGCCAGAACCGAAAGCGGAACTTCCGTATTCACCCCCAGCTGTTTCTGAGACAAAATATCGGCAAACTTTATTTTCGGCATATCTGTGGCGTTAAGGATATTCTTCAGACTGGTTTCCATTTCCTTAAACTGCGTTTCCAGTTCCAAAAGCCGATTCTTTTCCGACAGGAGGCTTTGCTTTGCTTCTAAAAATTCCAGATTATCGGCCTTGCCGCTCTTATATTTGGCTTCCGCAATGTTTCGGATATTTTGATACGCGGCAATGTTCTTTTGGCTCACCGAAATCGAATTATTCAGATATTCGAGGTTAAAATACAGATCCACCACACTGTTGACCAGACTCAGTCTGGCCGTCTCCCGGTCCATAACCGTCGCCTTATATTCAAATTCCTGAGCCTCGTTCAGATCTCTGATTTTTCCGTAAAGGTCGACTTCATAATTCAGTCCCAATTCGCCGGAAAAATTACTGGAGAAATTGTCTCCCGTATCTATCCGCCGTTGTGACGAAGCCGATAAGGTGCCGTAAAGCGTCGGAAACAAATCCGAATTGGTCAGATTGAGGTTATACAGCTCCTTGTTAATGTTCAACGCCGCCTTGATATAGTCGGGATTATTCGCCAGAGCGGTTTCCACCAGACGGTTCAGCTCGGCATTGTTATACTGCTTCCACCATTCCCGGTCCGCCGTAAACGTCTTCTGATTTTTCTCAAAATATTGCAGTTCTTCCGTCAGGCTGAGCGGATGGTAATCCAAAGTCGCACATCCGGCAATCAGCAACGTTCCTGCGGCAATCAGCCATTTTAATTTACAAAGCCTCTTCATATCACTCACTCGCCAAAGCATCTATAGGGTTAAGGTTAGAAGCGTTTTTCGCCGGCATATAACCGAAGATAATGCCGATGGCCGTCGAACAGACCAGCGCCAAAACGATTGAAGCCGTTGAAAAAATCATTCCGAAATCTTCGGAAAAGGTATTAAACCCGGCGCCGATTAACAATGACAGCGCCACGCCCATAAAACCGCCGACCAGACAAATGAGAATGGCCTCAATCAAAAACTGCTGCAAAATATCGGCCTGTTTGGCGCCGATTGCCATTCTGATGCCGATTTCCCTGGTGCGTTCCGTAACCGAAACCAGCATAATGTTCATCACGCCGATGCCGCCGACAATCAGAGAAATAACCGCAATGCTGGCAATCAGCAGCTTCATGGTGTTGGTTGCGCTCTCGACCGTTTGCTTAATGCTGTCGCTGTTAATCATAAAAAAGTCTTTTTTGCCGTGCAGCGTGGTCAGGATATGTTCTATGCTTTCTTCCGCCACCTGAGAATTGACTTGATCCGAAATTTTGACGGTTATGGAATTTATGTCGCTGCTGCCGTTGATCTTATACATTGCCGTGGTATACGGCGTCCAGATGTTCATTGAATCGGACATCGGCCCCGGATTGTTGTCCTTAACCGTCACCCCGATAATTTCCAGAGGCTTTTTATTAAATATCAGGATCTTCCCGATCGGATTCGGATCGTCGGCAAACATCTCTTTGCGCGTATTGTCGTCAATGACGACAACCGAGGCCATGCCGTCAACTTCTTCTTTTGTAAAAATCCGGCCCTGCGCTATCTTGCGCCCTTTGACTTCAAAAAACTCCGAACCGACGCCGCTTAACTGAGCCGTCAGAGAATAGTTGCGGTAAACCAGCGTACCGCTGACCGAAACCTTCGGCGTTGAATTGTCTATAAAACCCTGCTTTCCCAAATAATCGGAATCGCTGACTTTAAGCGTTTTGACCCTTCCCGAACGCATATCGCCGAAACCGGTTCCCGGCATAATGTCAATCGTATTCGTCCCCATGGAGTTTATCTGTTCCATAATCTTGGCCTGCGAAGCGTTACCGAGCGCCACAACCGACACCACCGAAGCAATGCCGATGATAATGCCGAGCATTGTCAGCAGCGAACGCATTTTATTGGAAAAAATGGCGTGAACCGACATATTGAGCGATTCCAAAAAACGATATTTCAACGTATCCCAGCGGCTGCGTTTAATGTCTTCCATCTGTTCGGCCGCTTCGTAAAAATCAGATGCCTTTCGTTCGTCGGATACGATTTCGCCGTCCTTGATTTCAATAATACGGCTGGCCTGCGCGGCAATCTTGCTGTCATGCGTTACCAAAATAATCGTATGCCCCTGCCGATGCAGGTCTTTGATAATATCCATAACCATCTCGCCGCTTTTGGAGTCCAAAGCGCCGGTCGGTTCGTCCGCCAGAATGATTTCGCCGCCGTTCATCAGTGCGCGGGCAATACTCACGCGCTGCTGCTGACCGCCCGACAGCTCGTTGGGTTTGTTGTTGAGCTTCTCTCCCAGATTAAGCTTCTTCAGCAATTCAACGGCCCTTTTGTTTCTGTCCTCCGTGTTCAGTCCCAGATAAATTGCCGGCAGCGCTGCATTTTCGCTTGCTTTCAGGCTGGACAGCAGATTATAACGCTGAAAAATAAAGCCGAACGCCTTGCAGCGCAGTTCCGCCAACTGGTCTTTGTCCATCTTTCCGGCCTCGGTTCCGCCGATTTTATAAGAACCGGAAGTAGGAACGTCAAGACAGCCGATAATATTCATCATGGTTGACTTTCCTGAACCCGACTGGCCGATAATGGCAACGAAATCGCCTTTTTCAATCGACAGGCTGATGTCTTTCAACACATGAACCCGGTTGGCGCCGTGACCGAAAAATTTGTTTATTTTTTTCAGCTCGATAATATTCATTTTAAAATCTCCGCGGTCCCCGCACGTTCGACGCCTTGTCGGATATTTCGGACGAAGACATCCGGGCAATGACTATCTGCTCGCCTTCGTTGATGCCGCTCTTTACCTCTACGTTAAGCCCGTCCGACACGCCCGTCACGATATGACGCTGCTGAACGCCGCTCTGCGTCAGAACCTCCACATAACGATCGTCGGCCGAACCTTTAATGGCCGTTGCCGGAACCGTCAGCACTTTTTCCGCGCTTTCGACATAAAGCACGTTCTGAGTGGTCATGCCGATTCTGAGCTTGCCGTCGTCATTGGGGACCTCCAGCCGTCCGTAATAATAAATGGCTTCCCCGTCATCGACCACCTCCGTATATTCGCCGTTGGTCAAAAGTGTCAGGCCGGGATCTATGGACTTCAGCGTCGTTTCATAAACGTCGTTCAAATCGGCCAAAACCGTATAAGAAACCTTTATGCCCGGTTTTACGCTGGTAATGTCGCCTTCCGAAATTTCAATCATAATTTCCATTCGGCTCAAATCGGCAATCTGCACAATCGTCGGCGTATCCATAGCCGCGTTCACGGTCTGACCGACTTTAACCGGAACCGAAACAACCGTTCCGTCCAGAGGCGCCGTAATCTTCGTATAACCCAAATTGGTTTCGGCCGTACTCAATGAAATTTCCGTTTCCTTCAATGACGATTCCAGCTCCGTCACCTTGGACTTTGCCGTTTCATACGCTTCCTCGGCGTTTTCCAGATCTTCGGCCGACGCCGCATTGCGTTTTTTCAAATCCTGAAGTCGCTTATACTGTTTCTCGGCGATGTTAAAAGTCGTTTTGGCCGCCGTCAGCTGCGCCTGATAACTGCTCAATTTGGCCTTGTTAATATCAACCTCATTCTGCTGGGTCGTCGAATCGATTTCGGCAATCAGATCACCCTTTTTCACAACCTGACCGACCCGCGCATACAAATTTTCAATTTTTCCCGTAACCTGCGCACCGACCGTGACCAGTTCAATGGCGCGCACCTCGCCGGTTGCGTTCACCACCTTTTGAACATCCTGCCGCTTCACGTTTTCCGTAATGTAAGAAACCGCGTCCTGATTACCGTAATAACCCGCATACGCGGCAGTACCGGCCAGAACGACCGTCAGAAATGCCAGACTTTTCTTATGATTTTTAACAAAATTTACAATACCCATGAGTTTTCTCTGCTGCGTTATTCGTCATTATTAAACCTGCATATATTTATAAACGAAATATATTGCCAATATGTTCAAAAATTCTTTATATAAAAATTTCCCGGCCTTGCACAAACCCGACCGGAAAATCAGCCAATTAACACCGTTAAGATTTCAGACTGCGGTTTAGCGCGGAACGATGTCTATCACCACAAACTCGGACTTGGTTCCGGTCTTAAATTTAATCGCCCAGTCGGAAAGTCCCGACGTAACGATAAAATCAGTCGCATTCCGCCGTTCGTGACCATAAGTTTTGTCGTTGGCCCCAATCCACTCGCCTACTTTATTCAGCGGAAACAGCTGCCCGCCGTGCGTATGTCCGGAAACGACCAGATCAGCCTTTGCCGCCGCCTGTTTTTCATAATCATTGGGCTGATGATCCATAACCGCAACAAACTTTTCCTTGTCCAGTCCCTGTAGCAGTTCCGCCGTTTCAACCCGGGAACCGCCGCGCAGTATCTCGGAAACGTCCTTTCTTCCCGCAACATAAAACCTATTGTCAATTAACGCCGTCTCATCTTGCAAAACCCTGACTTTATTCTTTTGCAGTTCGGCAATCAAATCATCGCCGGTAAAGCCTCTCGCTGCCGGATCGTGATAACCCTTGTCATGGTTGCCCATGGCAAAATAAACGCCGTATTTTGTTTCAACCCGCCCCAAAGCCCTGCAGGCGGCAATCATCTCATCACGCGAAGTTCCGTCATCGACGAAATCGCCGGCAATCAATACCGCGTCCGGCTGATATGCCTGCATCCGACGGAGATGACGGGCAAAACCGCGGCTGTCAAAAGTCGTGCCGATATGAGAGTCGGCAAAAACGATCAAACGCAGACGATCATTCATCTTATCCGATTCGACAACGTATGAAGTCGCCCACACCTGATGATCCAGATACCACCCTGCTGCCAGAGAAACGACGCTGAGAAAAATTGCCGTCCACCCGGCATAATAATGCGCAAACGGCTTTTTTCTGATTCTTTGCACCACACCGAACGTCAAATCGCTTAACAGCCACAAAACCACAAAATGCAAAAGGCAGACAATGGCATTCATCAAATTTACCAGCAGGCTGAGAACCGCAAAAACAAGCAGAACAATGCTGAAACCAATGATTCTTTTGCGCTGCCGACCGTCGGAACCTTTTCCGCCGCCAAGGCCGAACCGAACAACGCGGCCGCTCAGATAAATCAGTCCGCCGACAGTCGACGCGACAACGATTGCAAGAATTATATACCACATTAACATTTCATTCTCCGTTTTGCGCATATTTGCGGGCAGCAAACAACCCCGCTTCAAACAGCAGATAAGTCGGTATCGTCAACATCAGTTGGCTGACAATGTCCGGCGGCGTCAAAATGCCGGCAATGATAAGTATTGCAACAAAAATATAAGGACGTTTGTCTTGAACGGCCCGATAGGAAACCATACCGGAACGTATCAGCGAATAGGTAATCAGCGGAAACTGAAACATCAGTCCGAATATTACCGACAGCATCAGAGCCAGACCGATAATGTTGGAAACGCCGAACACCGCTTTGATGTCCGCGGTGGCAAAACTGATGCCGAAACTGATAATCAGCGGCAAAATAAAAAAGACGCAGAATAACACGCCGCAAACAAACAGACAGCTGGAGGTCAGTACGATGGACTTGATGAATTTCCGTTCATTTTCATATAACGCCGGCAGCAAAAATTTCCATATCTGCCGCGCGATATAAGGAAAACAAATCAACAAATCCAAGACAACCGCAATTTTGATTTGCAGAATAAAAACCTCCATCGGCGAAAAGAAATTTAACGAAACCTCATTGCCGCCGATAATGATTTTTATCAGCTTTTCCATAGCATAAGGCGCGGCCAGAAACATCGGCACCAGACAGATTCCCAGAGCCGACAAACACCGCACCAGCATGGAACGCAAAGCTTCCAAATGCAGAATCAGACTTTCTTCCCGCTCGTCCATATTTATTTCTCAGACTTTTTTTCTTCTTCCTTGGCCGCTTTTTCAACGCTGTCTTTTAAATCCTGCGCTTCGTTTTGCAGCATTTCCTTGGCCTTTTTGTATTCATACTGCGCTTTACCTAAAGCCTTGGCCAGTTCGGGAATGCGTTTGCCGCCGAACAGAACCAGCACGACGACTAAAATCAGGGCAATTTCGGTTAATCCTAATGACATATATTTTCTCCTTTATAAAAGTCTCTGTTTTTCAACGGCGGAAATATCTATCGCCTTCACCGGACAAGCGCTTTTGCAGGCTCCGCAGCCAATACATATATCCGAGGAAATATGCGGAAAATCACCTTCTTGCTTGCTTATTGCCTCTTTGGGGCATTTCATCACACATAAGCCGCATTTAATGCAGACTTCCTCATCAATTTGCGCCAGACCAATTTGCGTTCTCTGCTTTTCGGACAGTGTCAGACGCTTGATTGCGCCCGAAGGGCAGACTTCCGAACACCTATGGCAATCATAGTCGCAAAAACCGTCCGTATAGTCAAGATAGACCGTTCCGTAATCCCCGCCTGCCTTCTTGATAATTTTCATCGGACAGCTCTGAACGCATAAATTACAGTTTAAACAACGGTTGGCAAAATCACCCCCGTTCCCGGCACCTGCGGGCAAAATGGCTTTTTTGATTTTGGCTGCAGCATTTTTAGCCAGTTCGACACCGCCTTTAACGGCCAAAACCAAAACCGCGGCCGCCGCGCCGCCAATCAGCAAACGCCTGCGCGCGGAATTAAACGCCACCGCCGGTTCCGCTTTTTTGCCGTAACGGATTCCGCCTTTACGGCAACCGCCCGTGCACTTAAAACATTTAATGCAGGTTTCATTATCAACCGTTTTGTTTTTAAAGTCTATGCTTCCGGTCGGACATTTCGACGCACATAAGCCGCAGGAAACGCACTTGTCTTTTTCAATATAAATCCGGTTCACGGCACATTTGGAAACAAGTCCCAAAACAGCGCCGACCGGGCAGATATTACTGCAAAACCAACGTCCCTTAAACCAAACCAGAACCGTCAGCAAAACTACTGCCGACAATCCCCAATACGCGCCGCTGGCTGCGGAACCGGACAAAGTATACGGGTCAATCAGCCGTACCAGACATGCCGTTCCGCCGATTAATGCACCGAACACCGCCGCAGCCAAAAAATATTTGTAAGGACGGTTTTTCTCCGTCGGTACCTTACGGCGTAAAAGCAGCATCAGCAGCTCCTGAAACAACCCCAACGGACAAAGGGTTGAACAGTAAACCCTGCCGAACAAAAATGTCAGCAACAGCAAACCCGCAAGCAAAATACCGGCCGCAAGAGAAAAGTCGACCAGCACCCGCTGCAAAAGCGCCGTCAGCTGAACATCAAAAACTTTTACCGGATAAAACACGCCTGCCAGCGCCAGAATCATCACCAGCGTCTCAAATCCTGTTAAATGCAATTTAGACGCCCCCCCCCCAGTAAAGCCGCCAAAATCAGCGCCATAGCTGGGATTACCAGGTTATCCGCCCCAAAGACGGCAAGGCTCACGGCAGGG
>ERZ779866.3109-NODE-3109-length-13889-cov-7.259578_pt1 | contig 13889 bp, 14 predicted proteins | sample MGYA00511248_ERZ779866 | MGnify/ENA primary metagenome ERZ779866 (study PRJEB29588, sample SAMEA2155758) | human gut metagenome | biome: human gut; feature: human-associated habitat; material: faeces | place: Denmark | collected 2008/2010 ... | reverse complement strand
CCGCCTGTACGTACAGGCGGCTTTTTTCATATCTGAACCGGAGCGTGTTGCCATGAGACCGGATATGCGAATCGATGACGATGTCTGTGCCTGCTGCCCTGAGTGTCGTCTGGGCTGGATTACCTATGAGGCTGTTCCCCGCGAAGACGACGCTGCGGTGTCGGCCGCCATGGAGGCCCTGCTGCCTTCTTTGAAGAGTCGTCTGGATTCGACGCCTCTTGCCGACATGCCCAATCTCGGGGAGTCCCGCCGCGGATACCGTGCCTGCGGCAAGGATCCGGGCCGCTGGCGCGTTTCTTCCGAGGCTCTGTATCGCCGCGTGCGGCAGGGGAAGGCGCTTTACCGCATCAACAGCGTGGTGGACGTGAACAATCTTGTTTCCCTGGAAACGGGATTTTCCCTCGGCACCTACGATCGGGATCATCTGGAAGGCGGGGTGGTGCTCCGGCGCGGTCTGACCGGCGAGAGCTATCCCGGCATAGGCAAGGATGCCGTGGATCTGGAGCACATGCCGCTTCTGGCCGATGCGGCGGGTCCCGTGGGCAGTCCCACGAGCGATTCCACACGCGCCATGGTGACGGCGGAGAGCCGTCGTTTTCTTACGGTGATATATTCCTTTTCCTCCCGTGCGGAACTGGAAAGGGCGTTGACGCTGGCTGCCGGCCGCTTCAGGACGCTGGCGGGCGCCCTGAATATGGAGTACGGCGTTGTTGAACGATAAGAGAATGTCATGAAGCGTACTTTCTGCGATCGCGGCTTCTGGATCGGCACGGTGTACTGCGTGCTGGCGGCACTGGCCTGGGCCATCATCGGGCCGGTGTCCCGCATATGCTTTGAGGAGGGCATGGAGCCCACTTCCGTGGCGTTCTGGCGCATGGCCATATCCGGCGTGTGCTTTCTCGTGCATGCCATGCTCAGCGGCGGACTGCATCCCGGCAGGCGAGACTTCGTGAGCATGGTGCTTTTCGGCGCGATCAACGTTTCGCTCGTCATTCTTTCCCTGCAGATTTCCATTCAGAAGAGCGGCGGCGCCATTGCCATCATTCTCATGTTCACGGCTCCGGCATGGGTGGCCTTCTTTTCGCGCATTCTGTTCCATGAGGCCATAAATTCATCGAAGATGGCGGCGCTGGCGCTGGCCATGATCGGTACCAGTCTGGTCTGTCTGTCCGGTGGAAGCCTCGGGGAAGAGGTTTCCTATGTCGGCATAGGATGCGGTCTGCTTTCGGGCTTTACCTATGCCTTTCAGTTCCTGTTTTTTGCCTGGTACAAGGATCGCTATTCCACGCAGGCGCTGTTTGCCATGACCTTTCTTCCTGCGGCGCTGGTGCTTTCCTTCTTTGCGCATTTTCACCCCATATCGCTGCATGCGGCCGGCGCGCTGTTTATTCTCAGCTTTGTGTCCACCTATGTTTCCTACTTCTGGTACGGGCAGTCGCTGCGCTATCTTTCTCCGGTGCAGGCGGCCATTCTGGGCAATCTGGAGCCTGTGGTCGGCACGCTGCTGTGCTGGTGGCTCTGGAATGAGAATTTTTCCTTCATCGGCTGGGTGGGCTGCGCGCTGGTCATAGGCTCCGTGCTGCTTTTGACGATGAAACGTTCCTGAGCGGCCCGTTTGCCGGACCGCCGTTTGTCGAAAAAACGCCTCTTCCTTTCGGAGAGGCGTTTTTTCGTCGTTCAGAGTGCGGTGTTCAGCAGATCGCCGAGAAAGAGGCCAAGCTCCAGGCGGAGCTGTAAGCCCCATTTCGCCTTCGGCGAAATCATAGATATCCGTCCGGCGCAGCCGGACACCATAATTCTTCATTCTTAATTCTTCATTCTTAATTGTTGGAAAGGAAGGTCTACTATGAACAAGATCGAGCAGCTGTACGAGGGCAAGGCCAAGAAGGTCTACTCCACCGAGGACCCCAACGTGGTCATCGTGTCCTACAAGGACGACGCCACCGCTTTTGACGGCCTGAAGAAGGGCACCATCACCGGCAAGGGGGCCATCAACAACCAGATGACCAACTACCTGATGCAGCAGCTGGAGAAGGCCGGCGTGCCCACCCACTTCGTGGAGGAGCTCAGCGAGCGGGAGACCGCCGTGAAGAAGGTGTCCATCGTCCCCCTGGAGGTCATCATCCGCAACATCTCCGCCGGCTCCTTCGCCAAGCGCTACGGCGTGGAGGAGGGCATCGTGTTCGACGAGCCCACCATCGAGTTCTCCTATAAGAACGACGACCTCCACGATCCCCTCATCAACAGCTATCACGCCGTGGCCCTGAAGCTGGCCACCTGGGACGAGATCGACACCATCAAGAAGTACGCCTTCCAGGTCAACGACTTCCTGAAGAAGACCCTGGCCGAGTGCGGCGTCACCCTGGTGGACTTCAAGCTGGAGTTCGGCAAGACCGCCGACGGCACCATCGTGCTGGCCGACGAGATCAGCCCCGACACCTGCCGCTTCTGGGACTCCAAGACCGGGGAGAAGCTGGACAAGGACCGCTTCCGCCGGGACCTGGGCAACGTGGAGGGCGCCTATCAGGAGATGGCCCGCCGTCTGCTGGGCAAGTAATTCTGCATCTATAAGCGACTGTGCTGCCTGCGGCGGCACAGTCGCCATGGAAAACTTCGAGTAACTACAGGGAGGACATAATGGGCGGCTTTTTTGGCGCAGTAGCACACCAGGACGTGACCCTGGACATTTTCTTCGGAGTGGACTACCACTCCCACCTGGGGACCCGCCGGGGCGGCATGCTGATCCACGATCAGCAGGACGGCTTCCAGCGGCAGATCCACTCCATTGAGAACACTCCGTTCCGAACCAAATTTGAAAAGGACCTGACCGAGTTTCACGGCCAGAGCGGCATCGGCTGCATCAGCGACACCGACCCCCAGCCCCTGCTGGTGCGGTCCCACCTGGGGCTTTACGCCATCACCACCGTGGGCATCATCAACAACGCGGAGCAGCTGATCCAGAAATACTTCTCCGACCACGGCCACCAGTTTATGGCCATGAGCTCCGGCAAGGTCAACTCCACCGAGCTGGCCGCCGCCCTCATCAACCAGAAGGACAATCTGGTGGACGGCATTCTCCACGCGCAGAAGGAGATCCAGGGCTCTCTCACCCTGCTCATCCTCACGGAGAAGGGGGAGATCATCGCCGCCCGGGACCGGGTGGGCCGCCTGCCGGTCCTGATCGGGCAGAAGGAGGGGGCCCACTGCGTCTCCTTCGAGTCCTTCGCCTACCACAAGCTGGGCTACATCGACGCCTATGAGCTGGGGCCCCAGGAGATCGTGCGCATCACCGCCGACGGGTTCGAGACCCTCTCCCCCGCCGGGAAGGAGATGAAGATCTGCGCCTTCCTGTGGACCTACTACGGCTACCCCAACTCCAACTACCAGGGCATTAACGTGGAGGTCATGCGCTACCGCAACGGAGAGATCATGGCCCGGGACGAGATCAGCCGGGGGGCCCTGCCCAAGGTGGATTACGTGGCCGGCGTGCCCGACTCCGGCCTGCCCCACGCCATCGGCTTTGCCAACCGCAGCGGCAAGCCCTTCGCCCGGCCCTTCGTGAAGTACACCCCCACCTGGCCCCGCTCCTTCATGCCGGCCAACCAGGAGGTGCGCAACCAGGTGGCCAAGATGAAGCAGATCCCCGTCCCCGAGCTCATCGAGGGCAAGAAGCTGCTGTTCGTGGACGACTCCATCGTCCGGGGCACCCAGCTGCGGGAGACGGTGGAATTCCTCTACGAGTCCGGGGCGGAGGAGGTCCACATGCGCTCCGCCTGCCCCCCCATCATGTACAGCTGCAAGTACCTGAACTTCTCCCGGGGCAACTCGGACATGGACCTGCTGGCCCGCCGCACCGTCCAGGAGCTGGAGGGGGACGAGGGACAGCAGCACCTGGAGGAGTACGCCGACGGCACCAGCGAGCGCGGCCAGTGCATGCTCAAGACCATCTGCGAGAAGTTCGGCTTCACGCCGTCTCTGGCTGTTGTGACGGGCAGCCCGCCCGTGGGGGACTGGAGCAAGGCGGACGTGATCCGGGAGACCATGCGCCGCCTGGGACTGACGGAGGAACAGAAGCCGGAGATCCTGATGGTGGGGGACCGGAAGTTCGACGTGCTGGGGGCCAAAGAATGCGGCATCGACTGCGCCGGGGTGGAGTTCTTCGGCTACGCCGCCCCCGGCGAGCTGGCGGAGAGTGGCGCCGTGGCGGTGGTCCGGACGCCGGAGGAGTTGGAGCGATTCATCCTGACCCACTGAACGGACATGAGAAAAGAGACGCCTTTTGAAGGCGTCTCTTTTTTGGATGGATCAGCCAACGGCCTCGGCGTCAAGGACCTCTTCCAGGGTCAGGCCCTCGCCGGTGAGGTCGGCGGTGAGGACGGGGTCGATGGGCACCGCCAGGTACATGCTGTTGCCGTAGACATAGGCGCCGGAGGTGACGGCCACCACCTGGCCGTAGACGTTCAGCAGGGCGCCGCCGCTGCTGCCCTCGGAGATGTCGGCGGTGCTCATGACGCAGGGCAGGGCGTACCGCTCCACATCCCGCTGCGTGGCGCTGACGATGCCGGAGCTGACTGCCAGCCCCAGGCCCAGGGGATTGCCGATGGCGTAGACCTGGTCGCCCACCTGGAGCCGGTCGGAGTCGGCCAGCCGGGCGGGGGTGAGGTCCTCCGCCTCCACCTTCAGCACCGCCAGATCCAGCTCCTCATCGTAGCCAATGAGTATCGCGTCGTAGACGCGCTGGGTGGTGAGGAGCATGACCTCCAGGGCGGAGCACTCCTCGATGACGTGGTAGTTGGTGACGATATAGCCGTCGCTGGTGAGAATCACCCCGGAACCCACGTTGTAGGAGCCGCCGTGGTCCGCTTGGACGCACACCACCGAGGGGAGCACCTGCTGGTAGATTTCCTGGGCGGTGAGAAGCTGCCCGGAAGGCTCGCTCAGGGAGATCTCCACATTCGGATCAGGCTCTCCCCAGGGCAGGTCCTCCGGCGACCACTCCTCCGCCTGGGGTCGGGAGATGGAGTTGCTGGGGATTGTGGGAGGATCGGCCTGCTGAGGGGCCAGGTACTCCGCCAGGGTCAGCATTCCCCAGAACGCGGCCAGGACCAGCAGGGCCAATCCGGCCAGGCAGCCCAGGGCGATCAGCAGCGCGCGCCCCCAGTGCCTGCGCCGGGGGAGATCTGAAGAGAGGAGCGGGGAGGAGCTGGGACTGGGGCCGGTGGGCCAGCGGTAGGATAGATGGTTCTGCATCACATACCTCCTGAATGGAGCGGCTGGGGGACTGTCCCGCCAAAGGCGGGTCCCGGAACTATCACCTGAGGGACGGAGCCTGGTCAGGCCAGGGTGAGGGTGAAGGTGAACGTGGTCTTCCCGTCCTCACTGGTGCAGGTGATATTTTCCTTGTGGCTGTTGAGAATGGTCTTGACGATATATAACCCCAGCCCGACACCGTCCCGGTCGGCGCTGCGGGAGTGGTCCGTCTTATGGAACCGGTCAAAGATCAGGGGCAGTTCCTCAGGGGAGATGGCCTGGCCTTCATTGCTAATGGAAATATAGGCCTTGGAGCTCTTGGTGGTGATGGAGATGCGCAGCGGACCGTTTTCCGGAGAGAACTTGGCGGCGTTGTCCAGCAGGTTGTAGCACACCTGGGTAATGGCATCCTGATCTCCCCACACCTGGACGGGATCGTCAGGCAGATGGGCATCCACGTTGAGATGCTTGGCGTTGATCTTGTTCTCCAGGCTAACCAGCACCCGCAGCATGGTCTCGCAGATGTCGAACTGTTGCTGGGCGGCCCGCTCGTCCGACTGGAGCCGGGACAGGTCCAGCATGGAGCGCACCAGCCGGGACAGCCGCCGGGTCTCGGAGGAGATGACCTGGAGGTATTGCTTTTCCTTCTCCGGCGGGATGGTGCCGTCCAGGATGCCGTCGGCAAAGCCGGCGATGGTGGTCATGGGGGTCTTCAGCTCATGGGATACGTTGGCGATGAACTCCGACCGCCGCTGCTCGCTCTTGGACAGGGAGTCGGCCATGGCGTTGAAGGCCTCGGCCAGCTCCCCCACCTCGTCCCGGCGGTGGCCCACGTCTACCCGGACGCTGAGTTCCCCGTGGCCGAACTGCCGGGCGGCGGCGGCGATCTCCTTGATGGGCTTGGATTGGCGCATACTGGTCACCGAGCTGATGATGGCAGCGATGAGAATGACCGCAGTGGCAGTGATCAGGAAGAGAGAAGAGATATCCTGCCACATACTGCTGATCTCCGACGCCTCACAGGACACCAGCACCAGGCCCTGGAGGGTGGCGCCGCTCTGGATGGGCAGCGCCACCAGGTACCGGGGCCGCTCATACATCCCGCCCAGGGTGGTGGCCCCCACGAAGGAACCGCCCACCACCTCGGACACGATCTGGGTGGGGATGGAGCGGCTCTCCAGCTCCAGAAGCTCATTGGCCCCATCGGTAGCGTAGACTACGGTGCCCTGGGCGGTGCTCACCATTACATGGGTGTCCGTAGCCAGGGCCAGTACGCTCAGCTGCCCCTGAAAGCCCATGTCCTGCCAGGAATACTGCCCGTTGGCGTTGATATATTCGGAGGTGTAAGCGGCGATGATGTTGGCGCTGCGCCCCATGGAGTCCTGCTTTTCTTGAATGGCGTACTGGTAGCTCAGTGTGGCGAAGGAGGCGCCCAGCATCAGAAAGGACAGAAGGATCATACCGGCCATAGTGGCAAACTGCCGGCCGTACATGGTTTTCACTGGGGATTCACCTCAAACTTGTAGCCCACACCCCAGACGGTTTTCAGCGACCATTGGTCGGACACGCCCTCCAGCTTCTCCCGCAGGCGCTTGATGTGCACGTCCACGGTGCGGCTGTCCCCGAAGTAGTCAAAGCCCCACACCTCGTCCAGCAGCTGGTTGCGGGTAAACACCCGGTTGGGAGAGGAGGCCAGGTGAAACAGCAGCTCCAGCTCTTTGGGCGGGGTGTCTACCCGCTTGCCGTCCACCAGCAGCTCGTAGGAGTCCAGATTGATCACCAGCTTGTCGAAGGTGAGCTTGCGCTCGGCGGGCTGGTCCTCGCCGCCGAATCGGCGCAGCACCGCGTGGATGCGGGCCAGCACCTCCTTCATCTCAAAGGGCTTGGTGATATAGTCGTCCGCCCCCATTTCAAGACCGGACACCTTATCCTCCAGTTCGCCCTTGGCGGTGAGCATAATGATGGGGACCTTGGAGGTCTCCCGGATCTTTTTGCACACGGACCAGCCGTCCATGCCGGGCAGCATGATGTCCAGCAGGACAAGGTCGGGCTGGAATTGGTGGAACTCGTCCAGCCCGGACAGCCCGTCGCCGGCGATCTTGCACTCCATCTGCTCCTTTTCCAGATAGATGCGCAGCAGGTCGGCAATATTCTTGTCATCTTCCACAACCAGGACTTTGGTAGGCATGATCGGCACCCCTTTCGTGGCTTCCGCCCGGGAAATCGTAATCGATAAGATTATAGCGCAATTTGCGGGATTTGTATAGATAAAGTGTAAATTTACACCCGTTTGACTGACCTGGCTACAGGACATAGCTGTGGTCAACCTGGATGACGGCGTTGTAGCGGGGGTCCTGCTCCTGGAGCATCCCAGTCAGGCGCTGTTTGACCTCCTCGTCGGACAGCTTAACGTCATAGGGGACCACCACATCAAAGATGAGATTGGTGTGCAGCGGGCCGGCGGTGATGCGGAAGTCATGGATGGTGAGGGCGGGGCAGATCTGGGCGGCCAGCTTTTGAGTAAGCGCCCGCAGCCGCTCTACCTCCGGATTGCCCACCTGGATGGGGTCCATATGGATGACCGCCTCGATGTGGAACTTCTGGTTGAGTTCCCGCTCGATGTGGTCAATAACATCATGGACCTCCAGAACATTGGCATCGGCGGCCACCTCGGCGTGGACGCTCATCATCCGCCGCCCAGGGCCGTAATCATGGATGACCAGATCATGGATGCCCACCACCTGCCGGTGGCTGAGGATCACATCCTCAATGGCCTTGACGGTTTCCGGTTCCGGAGCCTGCCCCAGAAGGGGGTCCAGGGTGGACTTGGCTGCGCCGAAGCCGGCTTTCAGGATGAACAGGGCCACCAGCAGACCGATCCAGCCGTCCAATGGAAGGCCAGAAAAATGGGAGACGGCTAGGCCCACCAGGACGGCCCCGGTGGCCACCGCGTCGGAGCGGGAGTCCACTGACGTGGCCCGCAGGGCCTCTGAGGAGATGCGCTTACCCAGGGCGCCCTGGAACCAGCCCATCCACAGCTTGACCAGGATGGAGGCCGCCAGGATGCCCGCAGTGAGCGGGGTGAGCAAGGTGTCCTCGGGATGGAGGATCTTCTCAAAGGAGCTCTGGCCAAGCTCCACCCCCACCAGCAGAATAAGCAGGGAGACGATCAGGCCGGCCAGGTATTCCGCCCTGCCATGGCCGAAGGGGTGGTCTGCGTCCGCCTTCTGTCCCGCCAACCGGAAGCCCACCAGGGTGACCACGGAAGAGGCGGCGTCAGAGAGGTTGTTGAAGGCGTCGGCGGTGACGGAGATGGCGCCGGAAATTAGTCCGGCGGCCAGCTTGCCCGCGAACAGAAGCAGGTTGAGGGCGATGCCAATGGCGCCGGATACCACGCCGTAGCGCTGCCGGACATCTGGGTTTTCCGTGTCAGTATAATTGGGAATAAACATGCGGAGAATGGTGTTGAGCATGGGAAAAGACCTCCGGAATTATGGTTGTGGCAAGGAAGCTGGGCCTGTGGAGAGAGCCTGCCAAAAAGGGAAGGAGAAGCCGCGCGGACCTGCATCAACTGGCCAGCCATTGGCCAAAGCCGGCCTTCTCTTCTGGCGAGGCCCTGGTCTAGTCATTTCCCATGCATTATATACAACACTGCGGGAAAAGACAACGCTAACTGAAGTAGAACCGCCCCGGGAGATACCCGGGGCGGAAAAAGAACAGTCAGAAGGTGAGAGCGGGCAAGGTCAGACGCATCTGGTGCCAGGCCACGCCGCCGTGTTGGGAGGAGGACATCCCCTCATCTCGGAACCCAAAGCGGGCATAGTAGGGAACCAATGCGTCCTTGCAGGTGAGCACCAGCCCCTTCCGGCCTTGCCTGGCTGCGTCCTCGATCACCTGGCGCAGCACTTGAGCAGCGCAGCCATGGGACCGGGACTGGGGCGTGGTGCCAACGCCGAAAATCATCTGCCAGGCGCCATGTTCCCGATGGACGCTGGGGTCGTGGTACATCCAATCAGTCAGGTCGGGCTGATCCGTGACGGGACCATTGACATAGGAGACCAGATGACCGGACTGCCACAACAGCCAGAAATGGTTGGGATAGACCGCCAGCCGGCTGCGGAGGGCATCTAGCCCTGCCGCCTCCGCAGGAGGAAAGCACAGGGCTTCCAGCCGGGTCAGGGCATCCAGATCGGCGTGGTAGGCGTGGCGGATCTCCAAGAGAACTGGCTCCTTTCAGGAATTGGGCCGGCAGGCCCGCAGGATGGACAGCGGGGGAACCTGCCGAGACAGCTTCATGTGAAAAATCATCTGGGGATGTCTGGGCTCCGCCAGTGGCTGGCCCTCCTCGTCCGTCATCATGGGAGCGGTGAGGGGGAAGGCGGCCACATCGGGCCCCACCACCTCGACGGTGTCCCCGGCGGAGAACTTATTGCGCAAAGACAAGGTGGCATTGCCATCCGGGTCACAGGAAGTGATGACAGCCAGTACTTGCCAGTCCCGGACATACCGGGCGGAATCGGTGTACTGGCCGGGCTGGCCGAAGTAAAAGCCGGTGGAGTAGTGCCGGTGGCTCACCTTGTCCACCTCGTCCCGCCACACCGGGTCCAGGGGGAGCCCTTGAGCGGCGGCGTCGATGGCGTGGCGGTAGGCGGCGGTGACCATGCCGGTGTAGTAGGCGCTCTTGGCCCTTCCCTCAATTTTCAGGGAGTGGAGGCCGGCGGCCAACAGCTCCGGGATGTGATCGATCATGCACATGTCCCGGCTGTTGAGGATGAAGGTTTCCCCGCCCTCCTCAAAGACGGGGAAGTACTCCCCGGGGCGCTTCTCCTCCATGAGGGCGTACTGATAACGGCAGGGCTGGGCGCAGGCGCCCCGGTTGGCGTCCCGCCCGGTCATATAGTTGGACAGCAGACACCGGCCGGACACGGATACGCACATGGCCCCGTGGACGAAGGCCTCCACCTCCATGCCTCGGGGGGCCCTGGCGCAGATCTCCGCAACCTCGTCCAGGGACAGCTCCCGGGCCAGGATGGCCCGGCTGGCCCCCAGCTCATGCCACATCCGCACCATCTCGTAGTTGGTGATGCCCGTCTGGGTGGACATGTGCACCTGGACATGGGGAGCATAACGCTGGCAGAGGTTCAAGACATCCACGCCGGCGGCGATGACCGCATCCACCCCGATGCTGTCCAGGTACTCCAGATACACGGGCAGCGCGGCCACCTCTTCGTTGCGGGCCAGGGTGTTGCAGGTCACATGGACCCGAACCCCCTGCCTGTGGGCCAGCGCTACCGCATGGGCCAGTCCCTCCCGGTCAAAGTTGCCCGCGAAGGCCCGCATGCCATAGGCGTCGCCCGCCAGATAGACTGCGTCCGCGCCATAGGCCAGGGCCATCCGGAGCCGCTCCAGATCCCCTGCCGGGCTGAGCAGCTCCGGCTTAGCCATTGTTGGCGTACTGGGCCACCTTGGCCTGGTGCTCGGCATAGGTGCGGCTGAAGTCGTGCCGGCCGGTCTCGGGATTGAGCACGTAGTAATAGTAGCTGGTGTTGTTGGGGTTCATGGCGGCGTAGAGGGACTCCATGCCGGGGTTGGAGATGGGACCGGCGGGCAGGCCCTGGTACAGGTAGGTGTTGTAGGGGGAGTCGATCTCCCGGTCGGCGTCGGTGGGGACGTTGCCGCCGTTGATATAGACCAGCGTGGCGTCAATTTGGAGGTAGCCCGCGGTCTCTGCAGCGGTGTTCTCCAGCCGGTTGTAGATGACCGAGGCGATGTCCCGATAGTCCTCACCGTCCGTCTCCTTCTCGATCATGGAGGCGATGATGACGATGTCGTGGAGGGAGTACTGGCTCTCCTCGGTGAACTGCGCGAAGTAATCCTCCATGCGGTTATAGAAGTTCACCAGCATCTTGTTGATGACATACAGGGGGTCCTCGCCCAGGTAGAAGGTATAGGTGTCCGGGAAGAGGTAGCCCTCCAGCCGGTGGTAGTCCCCCAAGGGAATGTCCTCCAGGAAGTCGAAGGCGTAGTCGTGGTTGGCTGCCATCTCCTCCAGCTGGGCCACGGTGGATACCTCCTCCTCGTCCAGCAGGTTGAAGATCTGGTCGATGGTGTAGCCCTCGGGGATGGTCAGGTCGATGGTCTGGCGGGTGGAGGAGGACGAGCTCATGTTGGTGACCAGGGCCCGGTAGTCCATCTCGGTATTCAGCTCATAGGTGCCCGCGACGATCTTTTCGTCGGCATTGGAGAACCAAGAGTAGAGCTGAAACAGGAACTTGTATTCGATCAGGCCCTCTTCCTCCAGCTGGTCTACGATCTGCCCCATGTCCGCGCGGGTGGCAGTGTAAGTGTTTCCGTTCTCATCGGTTTCCTCGGTGTAGGTGATAGCTTCGTCAGGGACGGTGATGATCACGGAGGTATACTCCTTGTTCAGAGCCAGCAGGTCATTGGCCCAAACCCAGCCCACCGTGGCCAGTACGGCGGACAGGCCGATGACGAACAGGACGTACAAAAACGCGCCGGCCACTTTAGATTTGCGGCTGCGCCGCCTGCGGGTGACCCGGGCGCTGCGCTGCGGCTGCTGCTGCCCGGAGGACGGGCTGCGGTGTTCTTCTGCCATGGCATTTCGCTCCTATCATAGTTTCAGGGTAAGTTGCTCGCTTGTATGGAAAGTCCGGAGAGGGCTGGAACCAATTTCCCCGCCTCCACATAGGATGACGCAGAAACGGAGAACGGGTGCCGCCTCGGGCGCCGCTCCCGGAGGGGGCGGGGTCCGAGCCGGTACCTGTGACCGGACATCAAATGTGAGGTGACAAAATCATGTGTTGTGGTAACAATGGTTTCGGCGGCGGCTGCTGGTGGATCATCATTCTGGTTCTGATTCTGTGCTGCTGCTGCGGCAACGGCTTCAGCGGCAATGGCTGCGGCAACAGCTGCGGCTGCAACGACGGCTGCTGCTGACCTTCAGAAGGCCCTTGCGTTGGTCACCCGGCGTGAGGGTAATGCAGTATGCGATCAGCCGGACGCGCGCCGGGGCTGACCATACATTTGCCTTGACTGCCGCAAGCCTGACGCGGCCGGCGCCGGTTGCCGCGTTGAGAGGATTCGGACGGAGGGGCATATGCCCCTCCGTCTTTGCTGTTCGGGAAGTGGACAGGCCCGCTCAACCCTGGTAGTGGGTATCGGTGCGTACCTGCTGGGCGGCCGGCGCGCCAATCAGAGCCTCCACCAGGGCCAGCCCGAAGTCAAAGGCGGAGCCGGGAGCCCGGCCGGTGATGAACTTGCCGTCCACCACGGTGGAGCGATCCATCCGGGGCGTGACGCCGTTGGCGGTCAGATCGCGCTCCATGCCGGGGTAGCACACCGCCTGACGGCCGGTGAGCAGGCCCATCCGGGCCAGCAGGGTGGGAGCGGCACAGATGGCAGCCAGCCACAGGGCTTCCTCCTGGGCAGCCTGGCGGATCAGAGAGAGGACGGTATCGCTGCCCTCCAGGGCGGCAACGCCAGGGCCGCCGGGCAGCACCAGCATATCCCCCGAATGTAGGATGACCTGTTCCACTGCGGTGTCGGCCGTCACCGGAATGCCGTGGGCGCCGGTAATGGTCCCGCCCTCCACGCCGGCCAGGGAAACCGGAACGCCTGCCCGGCGAAGCAGATCGGCGGGAACGAGAGCCTCCGCCTCTTCGAAGCCGGGGGCCAACAGAATGTATACCATAGAAAAACCACCTTTCCACATGGGTGCGGGGCCGGGACGGCCGCCGCTCCTTATCAAATATAGGAGAGGATTTCCCGGTGGATATCCTCCGGGGTGCGCAGGGCGCCTTCCCCGTCCGTGCAGGGGACGCGCTGCCAGCCGAAAAAGACCGCCGCCTGGGCCGCCGCCTGGCGGCAGGCGGTGAGGTAGGCCTCGTCCACCTCGTGGATGTCGCCGGTGGTGTGGGTGTCATGCTCCCGGCGGCGGAGATTGGCCACCGCCAGCGGGGTGGGCATGTCCAGCCACAGCACCAGGTCGGGCGCGGGCAGCCCCAGGATCCCATACTCGAAGTCCGCCAGCCAGCGGAAAAACTTCTCCCGCTCCGGCGGGGTCAGCTTGGAGGACTGATGGACCGCGTTGGAGGTGGTGTACCGGTCCAGCACCATCAGCCCGCCCCGCTCATAGTAGGCGCCCCAGAAGCGCTTGTAGCCGGCATACCGGTCCACGGCGAAGAAGGTGGACGCGGCGTAGGCGTTGACGTCGGAGGGGTGGGTGCCGAACTGCCCGCTCAGATACATGCGCAGCAGGGCGGAGGACTCCTCCTGGTACTGGGGATAGACAAAGGTGCGGAAATCCCGGCCCGCCGCCTCCAGCGCCCGGCGGGCCAGGGCGAACTGGGTGGACTTGCCCGAGCCGTCCGTCCCCTCGAAGACGATCAATCTGCCGGCCATGGCCGACACCTCACTTTCCTTGGATCCGGGCGCCCACCGCGGAGAGGAGGAACCCGGGCAGTTTGGCGATGCGCTTGAACCGGGAGGGCTGCCGGATGGCCCGGTAGAGCCACTCCAAGCCCAGACGCTGCCAGGATACCGGGGCGCGCTCCACCACGCCTGCAAAGACATCCAAGCTCCCCCCCAGGCCGGCCAGGAGCCGGGCCCCAGTGGCGGGG
>ERZ779866.3104-NODE-3104-length-13907-cov-3.618250_pt1 | contig 13907 bp, 13 predicted proteins | sample MGYA00511248_ERZ779866 | MGnify/ENA primary metagenome ERZ779866 (study PRJEB29588, sample SAMEA2155758) | human gut metagenome | biome: human gut; feature: human-associated habitat; material: faeces | place: Denmark | collected 2008/2010 ... | reverse complement strand
AAAGCCTTACAGGCGCACAAGAGGAACCACCGGCTATGCCGGTGGGGCCCCATTTGTTGCTTCGGCTGTAAAAAAGCCGCTTCTTTGATAATGGAAATTTTAATTCCGTGAAACCCGGGAGCAATATTTTCGGCATATTTTCATCCTGATCATTCAGGAGGTTGTATGCTTCAGGCCTTGAATATTGCCAAAAGGTACGGTCGGACGACGGCGCTTGCTCCCACGACGATACATCTGGATCCCGGCACCTTCACCGTTCTTCTCGGGCCTTCCGGTGCGGGCAAGTCCACGCTGCTGCGCAGTCTGGCCCTGCTCAGTCCGGTATCGGAAGGCAGCATCAGCGTTCGCGGAATAGGCGTTGTCGATTCTGCCGGAAAACTGCGTGAGCTGCACCGGAAAACCGGATTCATCTTTCAGCAGCATCAGCTCATTTTGAGGCAGACGGCCCTGAGAAACACGCTCAACGGCCGCATCGGTTTTCATTCTCTGTTTCATGGTCTGCTTCCGGCTTCTTCCGAGGATCTGGAGAATGCGTATGCCTGCCTTGCCCGTGTGGGAATGGAAGGCTTTGCACTGACGGCTGCGGGCAATCTTTCCGGCGGTCAGCAGCAGCGCGTCGGCATCGCCAGGGCGCTCATGCAGCAGCCGGAGATCATGCTTGCCGATGAACCGGTCGCCAGCCTGGATCCCCAGCGGGCCTACGAAGTCATAGATCTTCTCCACGGAATCTGCCGGGAAAGGGGCATCTGTTCGGTCGTGAGTCTGCATCAGGTGGAGCTGGCGCGACGTTTCGCCGACAGAATCATTGCCCTGAACGGCGGATGCGTGGTGTTCGACGGCAGTGCCGCCGAACTGGACGACAGGGTGCTGAACAGACTCTACGCAACGTCTTCCGCGGAAACATCCGTCCTGCCTCCTGTCGCCGAGCCTTCGCTGAAGCCGGCCCTGGCCGCATAGTTACCGGATACGGGTCGTACCGTTCTTCGTATCGGATCGGAGAGCGGAGTCCTGAGCATGTATTTTCATTTTCAGAGAGGAATTTTTATGAAGATCCGCAACATCGTTCTGGCGCTTCTGGGCGTGTTCACCATGCAGACCGCTGCCTTTGCGGCCGGAGACGGAAACCCTCAGACGCTTCGCGTGGCGCTTCTGCCCGATGAAAGCCCCAGCGTGGTGATAAAGAATAATGAGAATCTGAAGAACTATCTTCAGGAAAAGCTGGGCAGAAAGGTGGAACTCGTGGTGACCACCGACTACTCCTCCATGATCGAGGCCATGCGGCACGATCGTCTGGACCTCGCCTACTTCGGACCGCTTTCCTACGTCATGGCCAAGTCGAAGTGCGACATAGAACCCTTTGCCGCCATGCAGAAGAAGGGCAAGGCCACATACCGTTCGGTCGTCATCGCCAATGCGGCCAGCGGTATTGAAAAGATGGCGGACATCAAGGGACGCGACATGGCGTTCGGCGATGTCGCCTCCACGTCTTCTCACCTCATTCCCAAATCCATGCTTCTGAATGAGGGGCTCAAGAGCGGCGAGGATTACAAGGAACATTTCGTGGGCAGCCACGACGCCGTGGCCATGAACGTGCAGAACGGCAACGCACAGGCCGGCGGCATGTCGGAACCCATTTTCCAGACCATGATGGAAAAGGGACTGCTGAAGGCGGACAAGGTGAGAATCATCGCCACGTCGCAGGAATTTCCCGAATATCCCTGGACCATGCGCTCAGGTCTGAATCCCGAGCTCAAGAAGGCCGTCAGACAGGCTTTTCTCGATATGAAGGATCCTGCGGTTCTCAAGCCTTTCAAGGCGGACGGCTTCACAGCCATCGACGATGCCGCCTATAATCCCGTGCGCGAGCTGGCCAGAATTCTCAATCTCAATCTGGCGCAGATGTAACATGGCGGCGACTCTGGAAGACGTCCGGCGTACCGTAAGCGGCGGCTATCGCAGATCCTGCCTGAAGCTCGTCGTGCTGGGGCTGATGGTTCTTGTCTGTTCGTGGCATACCGGCCTGCTTGATCTGCAGCGCATGGTGGAGGGGGGGCCTGCGCTCTGCCAGCTGCTGGGAGAAATGTTTCCTCCTGATTTTTCCAATATGCGCAAGTGGGGAAAGCCGGTGGTCGATACGCTGTGCATGAGTGTTGCCGGTACGTTCATAGCGCTGGTTCTTTCCTTGCCCGTGGGGCTTCTGGCCGCCGGAAATGTGGCCCCGAACAGGGCCGTCTATCGTCTGGCAAGGGGGATTCTCAATATTCTCCGTTCGGTACCCGAGCTTATCATGGGCATCGTTTTCGTCGCGGCGGTGGGGTTCGGCGCGCTTCCCGGCGCGCTGGCGCTGGGGCTGCATTCCGTCGGCATGGTGGGCAAGTTTTTTGCGGAGGCCATTGAACACTGTGATCCCAAGCCTGTGGAAGCCATTCGGGCCGTCGGCGCAACAAGGGCGCAGACCGTTCTTTACGGCATTCTGCCGCAGGTCATGCCGCAGCTTGTGGATACGCTTGTGTACAGGTGGGAATACAATTTCCGGGCATCCACCGTCATGGGCATGGTGGGCGCCGGAGGCATAGGCTTCGAGCTTATGGCTTCGCTGCGCATCATGCAGTACCGGGAAGTTTCGGCCATTCTTCTGGTCATTCTCGTCATGGTGACGCTGGTGGACGGCCTCGGTTCAAGAATACGGAGAAAGGTTTCATGAACGGAAAACCCCGTTGTCTGGTCACGTGTCGCATTCATGCCGAGGTTGAGGAGTATCTTGGAAGGTACTGCGAGCTTGACCTGAACCGGAGCGACGAGAGCCTTTCGCATGAAGAGTTCTGCCGGCGCGCGGCCGATGTCGATGCGGCCATGACCTTCATGCCCGACAAGGTGGATGAAAAACTTCTTGCCGGGGCTGCCCGTCTGAAGGTCATAGGGGCGGCTTTGAAGGGCTATGACAATTATGACGTGGAAGCCGCCACCCGTCATGGAGTTTGGCTGACGTACGTACCCGACCTTCTTACCGAACCTACCGCGGAACTGACCATTGCACTCATGCTCGGACTGAGCCGGAACGTGAAGGCCGGTGACAGGCGTGTCCGCAGTGAGTTTCAGGGCTGGCGTCCCGTGCTGTTCGGTACGGGCGTATCGGGTTCCGTGGTGGGCATCATAGGTCTGGGGCGTCTGGGACAGGCCGTGGCCCGGAGACTTCAGGCTTGGAATGCCAGGCTGCTCGGCTTTGACGTTTCGGAAAAGGCGCTGGCTGCGGCCCGTGCGTTCGGGGTGGAGGGCTGTGCACTGAACGAGCTTCTGGAGCGGTCGGACGTTGTTCTTGTGCTGACGCCGCTGACTGCTCAGACCCGGAGCCTGCTGAATGCCGGACGCATAGCGCTCATGAAGAAGGGCGCGTTTCTGGTGAATACCGGGCGAGGATCATGCGTCGATGAGCCCGCCGTGGCGGAAGCGCTGGAGCGGGGGCATCTTGCGGGCTATGCCGCCGATGTTTTCTCATTCGAGGACTGGGCTCTCGAAGGGCGTCCCGAATGCATTTATCCGCCGCTGCTTTCTCCGGCGCTGAATACTCTTTTTACGCCTCATCTCGGCTCTGCCGTGGACAGGGTGAGATCGGCCATTGAAATGACGGCGGCAAGGAACATCGTGGATGTGCTTGAAGGTCGCGTGCCTGCCAATCCGGTAAACCGTGTCGTCGGAAGATAACGTTTCCGCTCCGTGATGCGTCCCCGCCTCGAACGGATTTGAGCGGAGCGGAAACGAGTTCGGACCGCTTTGGGATGGAGTGAATGATTCCGTAAGCGTTCTTGCTGAAATATACGAAAAAGCCGGAGAACCGATGATGCTGTTCTCCGGCTTTTTATGTATTTTTAGAGCGTTACATTTCAACGGCTTCGAATACGGCAACAATGCTGTTTTTTGAGCGCAGCTCGAGCATGGAGCCGTTGATGTTCCATTCATCGGCCCTGGAGAACATGGTGTGCATGGCGCGGGCCTGTTCTTCTCCCCGGGGGCATATGCGCAGGGTGGAGCCGCCGTCGGAGAAGCGTATGGATTCGTCCTTCCGTTTCCAGTTCATGAAGAAGTTGTTGCAGCCGTCGGAACCGGAGGCCTGTCCGTTGTCCCTCAGGATGAGATGAGGCTCCGGCTGCTCGGCAAAGAGCTCCACGGGGGCGCCGTTGAGTTCGCGAAGTCGCCAGTAGGTTTCCATGAGCGGCGCGGAGGCGTAGTTTTCGGTTGAGCACACACCGCCCTTCTGCACCAGAAAGACGTTGGAGGCTTCGAGATGACCGTCCTGAATGCGGCCTTCCAGCACCACGGAGGAATTGCCGTTGGCCTGCAGAATGTGACTGAGCTGGTCATAGCCCTTGCCCGTGGGCTGAATGGGAATGTCCCTCTGGGAGTTGCATTCGGAAAACACGGGTCTGCCGCCCTGTTTTCTCAGTTCTCCTTCGATGAGAAAACCCTTGGACGGCCAGGGAATGTCGGCCTTTTTGAGCACCACGGGCTGGGAGGATAGGCCGTTCAAAAGCAGATTGCCCCCGGCTTCGCGCGCGGCCGTCACGGGCTTGAGCGCTCCGCGCGTGATTTCGATGGTGCGGTTTCTGTCTTTTTCCATCCAGGTGCCCATGTACTGGTTGCGGTCGCCGTCCTGCGTGAGCAGGGCAAGGCCGTCGGACTCGAGGTAGAGGTGCACGGACACGCTTTTGCCGGAACTTTTCAGTGTTCCCTTGTAGCTGGCGGGAGTTTTCAGCGGAGGAAGCTGGTGTTCGCCGGGCATGGTGCGGTAGACCAGAACGTTCGGCGTTCCGGGAATGGAAACGGTTTCGTCGGTCTGCGTGGCAAAGAGCGTTTCGCCGCTGTAGAGAACGGAGGCGGCAAGACGCACCTGCGAGGCCATGGTCTGTTCCAGATAATAGACGCGGAAGGGAATGCTTCCGCCGCCGGAGGAGGGCATGATGGAGGAGGCCACGGGCACGGGAGAATGCAGCGGATAAAGCTGCACGCTGACAATGACTTCCGGCGGCAGCGCCATGCGTTCGCGGTAGAACAGCGTGCCTTCCAGTCTGCCGACCTTGGTACGGCTTTTTTTCCATGTCACGGGAGCGCCGTCGGCATCGGTGAATTCCATGCGTCCCGAACCGGTCTGTTTCAGCACGAGTTTTTGTTCTCGCACCTCACCGCCGGGGCTGTCCATGGTGGCGAGCGTCAGCACGCCGTGTTCCAGCTTCCAGCTCACCCCGGAAAGGGCGGTCTGGCCGGGAAGGCCGAGCGTGCCGTCCTCATCCAGAAAATAGAGCCGCTCCTCGTCGTCCACCCACGCGCCGCTGATGTCTCCCGGAGTGCCGGAAGCGGCGACGCAGGAAATGAGAAGAAGCGAGCAGAAAAAAAAGAGCAGTAGTTTACGCATGCGGGTCCTCAGTTCAGGCCAGGGCCACGAGGTCGTACTCCCTGGTCTCTACGATGTCGGCTTCCACCATGGCGCCGTTTTCCACGCCCGGACCGCTTATGTAGGTCAGGCCGTCCACGTCGGGAGCCTGGAACCATGTGCGGCCGGTGTGAAGACCGGGCCATTCTTCGGAACTTTCATCAACCAGCACTTCCATGCGCTGTCCGGCGTATCCGGCGAGAATTTCCTCGCTGATGCCGCTTTGAAGTTCCATGAGTTCGTCCTTTCTGGCCTCCTTGACGTCGTCATCGATCTGGTCGGGCATGGAGGCCGCCGCGGTGCCGTCTTCGGGCTGAAAGGCGAACACGCCCATATGATGGAAGCGGTTTCTTTCCACAAAATCCATGAGCGTACGGAAATGTTCGTCGTTTTCCCCGGGAAAGCCCACCATCATGGTCGTGCGCAGGGCGGCTTCGGGGAAGAATTCGCGTATGCGGTCCACCGCTTCCTGGGGATTGCCGGAGAAGGGGCGGCCCATACGGCTGAGAATGTCGGGATGGGCATGCTGCAGGGGCATGTCGAAATACGGAACAAAGGGCTTGCCCGCCTCTTTAAGAAAGCGGAGCAGCTCGCGGGTGAGTCCGCCGGGATACAGATAGAGCAGGCGCAGGCGTTCCAGTCCGTCGAGCGTGAGGAGCTTTTCCAGAAGAAAACGCGGATCCCTGCCGAAATCCGTGCCGTAGGCGGTGACGTCCTGCGCCACGAGAATGAGTTCCTTCACCCCGTCGGCGACGAGGGCGGAGGCTTCGGTCACCAGCTTTTCCGCCTCGTCGGAAACGTATTTGCCGCGGATGGAGGGAATGGCGCAGAACGAGCAGTTGTGACGGCACCCTTCGCCTATTTTCAGCCAGGCGTAGGAGGGGCCGGTGCTGAGAAGACGGCCTGCGGCGGCCTGCTCGAGGCCGAGCGCGCGGATGAGCTGTTCGGCCCAGGTGTCGATGTCGTCGGTGTGGAGCCAGAGATCGACTTCCGGCAGTTCGGATTTGAGATCGGCGATGCCGTAGCGTCCGGGCAGGCATCCCGCCACGGCGAGGAAGGGCTTCTTATCCTTCGGCAGGTCGGAGAGATCCTCGATCATCTGGAGGACGGTCTGCACGGATTCCTGCACGGCCGGGGCGATGAAGGCGCAGGTGTTGATGAAGACGAGATCGGCCTGTTCAGGCGTATCCACGGTAAGAACGGGGCCCAGCGAACCCAGCAGACGTTCGGTGTCCACACGGGTTTTCGGGCAGCCAAGACTTTGGGAATAAATACGGAGCATACTACCTTCGAGCAGGCCTGGACTTGTCAACAGGACTGGCCTGAGATATCCCTTTTTGCCATGAAAACAGCCTTTCGGCAAGGAGACCCCCATGACACGCCCCCAGACGCTCATTCTCGCCACCCGCAATCAGGGCAAGGTGAGGGAGCTGCGCGAGCCTCTGGCCCGTTTCGGCTTTGACGTGCAAAGCCTGCCCGATGATTTTCCCGAGGTTGCGGAAACCGGCTCCACTTTTGAAGAGAACGCGCTCATCAAGGCCCGGGCCGTGGCCGATGCGCTCGGTGTTCCCGCCGTGGCCGACGATTCCGGCATAGAGGTGGATGTGCTCGGCGGCGCGCCCGGCGTGTATTCCGCCCGCTACAGTCTGGACTGGCCCGAATTGGAGGGTGAGAGCACGGATCGGCGTAACAACCGCAAACTTCTTGCCTCGCTCGAAGGCGTGCCCGCCGAAAAGCGCACCGCGCGCTTCCGCTGCTGCATGGCCATGGTGTATCCTTCCGCATGGAAGGACGGACCGGCCGATCTTGTGGTGAGCGGCGCGTGGGAAGGGCGCATTGCGTTTGCTCCTTCCGGGAGCAACGGTTTCGGATACGATCCGCTGTTCATCGATCCTGCGAGCGGCCGCACGGGCGCCGAGCTTTCCCGTGAGGAAAAGATGGCGCGAAGCCACCGGGGCAAGGCGTTGGAACGTCTTCTGGAAGAGCTGGAAAAACGCGGCGCATAACGGAGGAGCATCGGTTATTTCTGCCGCGTTCTGCTGTGATATGGGAACCTCATATTTTCATGCCGCCCGGCGGGTGATTCCGCGGGCGGTTTTTTTGTCGAAATGCAGGGGCGTCGAGAGCGGATTCTTACATGCTCCTTTCTCGTGACGGAGAGGCAGTGACGAAGGAAACTTCGTTTTTCCGCGACAAACCCGAAAGGTGAAGCTTTCGGAGGCCCGAAAAAAGTCCCGGTCCGTGTGAACGGAGCCGGGACTTTGATGCCGTATTCGGGATTATCCGGCAATCACGCCTACTTGTTTCTCAGGGGAAAATGAATGTGGGGCGTGTAGGTGTAGCTTTCGGAGAACAGCGGCGAGGTGATGATGAAGTTCGCCGTGGCGCGGTTGTTGGCAATGGGAATGTCATAGACCTGGGCTATGCGCAGAAGGGCCTTCACGTCGGGATCGTGGGGCTGGGCCGTGAGCGGATCGGAGAAGAAGATGATGATGTCGATATGGCCTTCGGCCACCTGCGCGCCTATCTGCTGATCGCCGCCGAGAGGACCGCTGAGGTAGGGCGTGACGGGAAGCCCCGTTTTTTCATTGATGAGGTGGGCCGTGGTGCCGGTGCCGCAGAGAAAATGCCGGGCGAGAATCTGACTGTGTTCCGCGCACCATTCGATGAGGCTTTCCTTCATGTTGTCGTGGGCGATGAGAGCGATGTGCTTGGTGGCATTCACGGTTTTTTCCATGTGTTCCTCACTTTTCCGGCCGGATCGTCCGGCGTACGCTGTAATTTGACTGACCGGCTGATGATAGGCGGTCAGTATGAAGCCTGTATGAAGAAGCAGATGTTCTTTTATGCTGAAAAATGATCGAATCCTGCGGAGTCGGGCTTTTCCCCGTTGAGAGTGATGTGTCCCCGGCGGACTTTGCCGAGAACGAGGGAAGGAGCGGAAAGCTCGCGGGCAAGGTCCGGCCAGAGGCTTTCGGGGCAGGTGCCCGCAAGAGCGTAATCCTCTCCGCCGTCAAAGGCAAAGGCCGGAGCGCTGATGTTGTTTTCCGAGGCGTAGCGGAGAAGTTCCGCATGAAGGTCGTCCGGTCTGAGCACGACATCCGTGCCGAGCCCGGAACGGGGCGAGGAGAGAAGGCGCGGCAGATCTCTGGCCAGACCGTCGGAAACATCCATGAGGCCTATGCGGTCGCCTGCATCGTGCCGAACGGCGAAGCTGGCGACGGCTGCACCGTCCCCCGCCAGCGGCTTTGGGCGAAGATGTCTTCCGCACGCTTCCGGCCAGCGTTTTTTCACCTCTTCGACATCGCCGGGTGCCGCCTGCTCCAGCAGCGTGAGCCCGAGGCGCGCCAGACCTGCGGTACCGACCAGAAAACCGACGTCGCCCTCCCGGGCGACTCCGCGGCGCAGTCCCTGCGGAAGCGTTTCGGGCAGTTCCCCCCAAGCCGTGACGCAGATGTTGAGCAGGGAGGAACGGGTCAGATCGCCGCCGGAAAGAGCCAGGGAAAATTCGTCGCACACGGCCTTCATGCCGCGGCAGAAGTCGGCTATCCATGCTTCGTCCTCGTTTCCCGTGAGGGTGAGGCCCATGGACAGCCCGGAAGGCACGGCGCCGCTTGCGCCCACGTCGCTCACGTTCACCGCCACGGACTTGAAGCCGATGTCGTAAGGCGTGAAGTAGCGGCGGCGAAAATGCGTGTCTTCGGCAAAGATGTCGGTGGTGACGGCCAGCGGACCGCGGGAGCGGACGACGGCGCAGTCGTCGCCCCGACCGAGCAGAAGCGAGGGATGATTCTCGGGAAAAAAGCGGCCTATGAGCGCGAGAATGTCGTCTTCACTGGCGATCTTCATGCCTTTACTCCAGGGTGAGATAGTCGGCGAGTATGATTTTCAGGCCGAATCCGGGGAAGTTCACGCGGTACTTGTCCGGCGGAATTTCCTCCACGATTTTGCCGCGTCCGAACAGGCGGTGACGGCAGAAGCCCAGCTTTTTTCTGACGGGTTTTTCATCCGGGCTCTGTTCCAGCGTGCGTCCGCTTTTCACGGCGTCGCGCACGGCGGCCATGTAGGCGTCGTCGGCGTCTTCGCGGGAGCGGGGAGAGGCGTCGAAATCCCGGTCGCGGGGCGGCCAGTCGTCGTCATCCTTCCGGCGCTTCCTGCCGAATGATTCGTCCGTCTCCTCGCCGTCTTCGTCCCAGTGCCAGGAGCGGCGCTTCGGCGCGCCGAAGCCGGTAAAGGCCGGAGAGGGAGCGGCCTCCCTTATGCGGCGCCTCGTCAGCGCTCCGCCGTAGTTTTCATAGATTTCCTCCAGCGTATCCGTGGGAAGTTCGCGGATGAAGGGACTCGGCGAGGCCGGTTCCTGTCCGCCGGAACTGCGGCTGTAGAGGCTGAGCGGAACGAAGAGATCGAGCGTATCCTTGGCGCGCGTGCACGCCACGTACATGAGGCGCCGTTCTTCCTCGAAGTCTTCGGGGCGCACCAGAGCGTGACGCGAGGGAAAGCGGTCTTCCACGAGATCGATGATGAGCACGGCTGACCATTCCAGACCCTTGGCGGAATGCACGGTGGAAAGCGTGATTTTCTGATCGCCGTCCTCGTCTTCCGGGGCTTCTTCGGGGCTGTCGAGGGAAAGATCGGCGATGAAGAGCTGAAGATCCTCGTAGGAAGAGGCTATGGTGGACATTTCCTCAAGGCCCTGCAGACGGCGGGGCCAGTCGTCGGGGAAGAGCTCTTCCATCTTCGGACGGTAGTGTTCGAGAATGGCGTCGATCACGTCTTCGGGACGCGGTTTTCTTACGCGCAGATCGGCGATGAGGTCCATGTTTTCGAGAAAATCCGGCCAGCGGGAGCAGGCCTTTCTGAGGGCTGCCTCATCGTCTCCGCAGGCCAGGGAGAAGAGCTTGCGGGAGGTCTTCGGACCTATGCCGCGGGAGAGCGCGGCAATGCGGTCGAAGGAGGGCAGATCGAGCGGATTGTTCACCAGTCGCGCAAAGGCCATCACGTCCTTCACGTGGGCGGCTTCGGCGTAGCGCAGGCCGCCGTACTTGCGGAAGCCTATGCCGCGCTTGTTGAGTTCCAGCTCCACGTTGTAGGACTGATAGCCCGACCGGAAGAGCACGGCGATTTCCCGTGCCGGAACCGCGGAGAGCAGTTCTTCCACGCGCCTTGCCACAATCTGCGCCTGCGTTTTGTCGCTGAGAGGGCGGTACAGGGTGACGGCGGTTTCGGAAGGCACGGGACGGCGGGAGAAAAGATGCTTGTGATAGCCTTCGGTGGTGTTGGCGAGCAGACTGTTGGCGATGTCGAGCACGGGCTGCACGGAACGGTAGTTCTCTTCGAGCCGTATGATGCGCGTATTGCGGAACAGTTTGGGAAAATCGAGAATATTGTGCACCGTGGCGCCCCGGAAGGCGTAGATGGACTGCGCGTCGTCGCCCACGGCCATGATGTTGCCTTCTTCTCCGGCCAGCATGCGCACGAGTCTGGCCTGCACCTTGTTGGTGTCCTGATATTCGTCCACCATGATCTGGCTGAAGCGCAGTTTCTGCGCCTGAAGAATATCGGGCTTGTCGATGAAGAGCTGCTCGAGTTCGAAGAGCAGATCGTCGTAGTCCATGAGGGCGTGTTCGCGTTTGTATTTGCGGTAGGCTTCGCCGAGCTCCACGAGGTCCGAGGCGTGGGGCAGCAGGTGCTGCGCTTCGCGGCGGAGCACTTCCTCAAGTTCCATTTCCTTGTTGCGCGCCTTGCTGAGCAGGCCGAGCACGGCCTGGGTGCGGGGAAAGCTTCTGTCGCCCTTGCCTATTTTCAGATTTTCCTTGCAGGTCTGGATGGCGGCGTTGCTGTCGGCCGTGTCCATGACGGAGAGCGTGCCGCCCGTCCAGTCCGGGCTGAAGCGGCGCAGTATGGAAAAGGCGAAGCTGTGAAAGGTGCCGCCCTGCACGCCGAGAAGCTGATGATCCAGAAGATTCGCGGCACGGTGCAGCATTTCCTGCGAAGCCTTGCGCGTGAAGGTGAGCAGCAGCATGGAGTGCGGATCGATGCCGTGTCCGGCAAGCCACGCCAGACGGTACACGATGGTGCGGGTCTTGCCGGAACCTGCGCCCGCAATGACCAGCATGGGGCCTGCGGGCGCGGTGACGGCCTCTTTCTGGGCCTCGTTGAGAATGGAAAGATCGAGCATGGAATCAGTCTGTCAGGGGACCGTCGTTTTCATCGGCGGAGGGAAGAGTGTCGCGGGGATCGCCGGCTTCGCGCAGACGCTTCCAGAGTTCGTCGATGCCGAGCCGAGTGACCGCGGAAACCACGACGGGCTTTTGTCCGCCGAGTATTTTTTCCCAGGTTTTCTGCTGTGCGGAGCGTTCCCGGAGCGTGCACTTGTCGGCCTTGGTGAGCACGGCGATGACCGGAAGGTTCCGCGACTTTGCAAAGTCGGCCATCATGCGGTCGGACTGCTGCGTGGGAATGCGGCAGTCGATGAGCAGGGCAAGGGCGCGCAGGGTTTCGGTTTCCTCAAGATATTTCTGAATGAGGGCCGCCCAGTTGCGTCTTTCCTCATGACCGCGCCGTGCATAGCCGTAGCCGGGCAGATCGGTGAGACAGAAGCCGTCGGGCCTGACCAGAAAAAGATTGACCGAGCGGGTCTTTCCCGGTTCGGAGCTGACCTTGGCCAGCTTTTTTCTGCGGGCAAGAGCGTTGATGAGCGAGGATTTGCCCACGTTGGAGCGGCCGGCAAGCGCAATCTGCGGCATGTCGTGCGAGGCGTCTTCCAGCTGTTCGAGGGTGTACAGGGTGGCCAGAAGTTCCAGCACGGGTTCGGAACATGTATTTTTTTCGGTGGATGGGTCGGTCATGGCGCTCCTCCCGAGTTGACAAAGTGAGCCTCTATCGGACAATATATCTTGCTTTGCGGAAAAAGCCGAGATTAGCCTGCTCCGGCAGAAAAGGCAAATATTCCGCAGAGGCTCCCGCAGCGCGGGGAATTTTTCCTCCGTTCAGGAGAACGAAGCCGCCCCATGTCGGCCGCTTCGGATTTTATGAAAAAATATCATATTTTTGCCTGGAGGCATCATGTATTCCACTACTGACTTTCGCCGCGGCCTGAAGATCGAGATCGACGGCACTCCTTACGAAATCGTTGAATTCCAGCATTTCAAGCCCGGCAAGGGCGGCGCCTTCGTCCGCTACAAGACCAAGGACCTCAAGACCGGTCGCGTGGTTGAGAACACCTGCAATGCCGGTTCCAAGTTCGAGAGCGTGCAGCTCATCACCAACGAGATGCAGTACCTCTACAACGATGGCGACAACTACTACTTCATGGACATGACCTCCTACGAGCAGATCGCCGTCCCGGCCGACTTCATCGGCGACAACTCCAAGTGGCTGCGCGAGAACGACAACGCCCAGCTGCTCTACGCCGACACCGAGCTGCTCGGCGTGAACCCGCCCATGTTCATCGAGGCTGAGGTCGTCGAGACCGTCCCGGGCGCCAAGGGCAACACCGTCCAGGGTGCCACCAAGCCGGCCACCATCGACACCGGCGCGGTCGTTCAGGTCCCCATGTACCTCAACGAGGGCGAGCGCATCAAGGTCGACACCCGCACCGGCGAGTTCGTCCAGCGCCTCTAATCGCTCTCATCCAGTGCACGTCCGTCGCGCGGCCCGCATGAGGCCGCGCGCTTACCACGTAAAGGAGTGGGCATGTCGCAAGAGATCACCATCGCCGGCATCGGCATCGCGCCCGAGGTGCTGACCGCCATCGTTTCCCGCGCCGTCGAGGAGGTCGAGGGCATCGCGTCCGTGGGCGTGAAGGACCTCGCCACCAACCTCGTCTCCATGTTCTCCACCAAGTCCGTGCCCATGGGCGAGGACGTCGAGGCCGAGGTGGTCGACGACAAGCTTCGCCTGACCGTGCACCTCACGGTCTTCTTCGGCTATCCGTTCAAGCCCCTGGCCGAGGCCGTGCGCGTCGCCGTCGCCAATGCCATCGACGCCCAGGTCGGCGTTGAGGTCGAGTGCGTGAACATCTGCATCGACAGCCTCGTCTTCCCCAAGGAGTAGCGCGTGGCAAGTCTCAAAGTCAATCGTGGGCGCACGCTCGCCCGCAGCCAGGCGCTGCAGATCCTGTTCCAGTCCGAGATGCGAAAGGTCTCCGTCGAGGACGTCCTGGCAGGTGATTACACCCTGTCCAAGGGTCCGCTGGCACCGTACGCCATCGAGATCGCGCGCGGCGTTTCCGCCAACCGCGACCGTATCGACTCCGCGCTTCGCGCCGTCTCCGCGAACTGGACCCTCGAGCGCATGCCCGGCGCCGATCGCAACCTGCTTCGCGCGGCCGTCTACGAGCTGTACTTCCAGGTCGCCGACACGCTCGACGCAGCCGTCGTCATCAACGAGGCCGTCGAGATCGCCAAGGCCTATGGTACCGATGAGTCCGCCGGCTTTGTTAACGGCGTGCTCGGTCGCATCGTGCGCGATCGTCACCTGC
>ERZ779866.3099-NODE-3099-length-13928-cov-3.155410_pt1 | contig 13928 bp, 11 predicted proteins | sample MGYA00511248_ERZ779866 | MGnify/ENA primary metagenome ERZ779866 (study PRJEB29588, sample SAMEA2155758) | human gut metagenome | biome: human gut; feature: human-associated habitat; material: faeces | place: Denmark | collected 2008/2010 ... | reverse complement strand
ATGGGGTTTGCATCCAATCTCAATCTTTTTTCCTGCGATACGGTATTTTCATGGGCGAAAGACCACATCGGAGGAACCTGGTATAAACTCATTGTCGCAGCAGTATTTGTTATGATTGTAGGCGTGATACTGGCATGGTTTTTAAATACGAGACTGGGACTTTCCATCCGTGCGACCGGTGATAACCCGGATATGGTAAGGGCATCAAGTATCAATACCGGACTTATGATCACGATCGGTCTTTGTGTGGCAAATGCCATGACAGGACTCTCCGGCGGACTGCTTGCACAGTATCAGAAATCCTGCGATATCAATCTTGGAACAGGAATGGTGACGATCGCTCTTGCGAGCCTGATCAACAAGGCCCGCCGTGCGTTCCGCATAGATTTTCAGCTGATCGAACCCCATGAAGCCAGCTGAATTCTGAATGGCTACCAGACAGCGATACAGCGCATCCTGCTTTTCCTTCAGGGAAGAATCCCGCTCAAGCGAGGTCATGGAGTCCCTGATAATGGCCTGCTGCTGACGCACCGCTGTACGGAACATATCCAGATCATCCTCGTTCCGATCCGCCCCGGCGGCCTGAAGAGGCTCTGCTCCCCGAGCGGAAAGATTCTCCGACGCCCCCCGCAGACTCGGCGGCAGAGCGATGGCTCCCCCGGCCACGGCCTGCTGCAGCTGCGCCAGCAGCTCTCCGGCGTCAAAGGGCGAGGCCGTGCCCGCCGTAGGGTCAATGGAGCCGATCAGGGCATCCATGACATCCACTACAACAAGCAGAAGATCAACCAGTTCATGCGTCACAGCAAGCTCACCCTGCCGCGCGCGGTTGAGCAGCGTCTCCGCCTCATGGGTGAGCCCGTTAAGTTCCTTGTAGTCGATAATGCCGCTGTTGCCCTTCAGATTATGAAAATACCGGAACAGGTCGTTGACAAGCTCCTTGTTCTCTCCGGGATTCTTTTCCAGTTCCAGCAGGCCGCTGTTAAGATTTTCGGTATTCTCCCGCGCTTCATCGATAAAATCTTTCAAATGCCCTTCTCCGAAAGAGGTCAGCGTGACTGTCCCCTTGCGCGGCAGCGATTCTATCCAGTCTGCCGTACTCATGGCGTTGCGTGCGGAACGCGGCGAATCTGGCGCGGATACGGACTCGCCGGAAGCGGACTCCTGCCCCTCAGTTTTTTCAGACACGGGCAGGGCGGAAACTTCAGGAGAGGACCGTACGGGTTCAGGTGACGGCTGGGAGGCGGACTGTCCGGACATGAGCGCATCAATCTGCGCGATGATATGCTCAATGGGCACGTCACCTTCAGAATTGGTAGCCTCCAGATTATCAATCATTTGACGCAGGGCATCGGTGGAGGCCAGGATGACATCCATGATTTCGGGAGTCACGACCATGGTGCCCTTGCGCAGCTCATCCAGAATATTCTCCGAACGATGCGCCAGCAGATTGATGCGGTTCAGGCCGAGAAAGCCGGAAGCTCCCTTGAGGGAATGCATGGGCCGAAAAATTTCATTCAGCAGATTGAGATTGTCCGGCGCCTTTTCCAGCTCAAGCAGATTGGGCTCGATGGTTTCCAGGTGTTCCTTGGATTCGATGATAAAATCCGCGATAAGTTCCGGATCGAGAAAATCCTGGCTCATACATCTCACCTTTCGCGCCGGCCCGAGGCGATGCGCGAGTTGTAAAATAACAAAACACGACGTCAGTTACCGTTGCTCTTTCCGCAGTCCAGGCAAGACATGCGGCGGAAAACGCAATGTTCCGCATTCCTGACGATCGGATAAACAACAAACTGGAACATTATGTCGAACGATGCAATCCAGTTCTGAACACATCTCGATAACACGCTTATCGGTCAACCGAGCAGCATCTTTATATTGCGAACCATTTTCTCCGGTTGTGCGGGCTTGACCATATACAGATTGGCCCCCAGTTGAATGCCTTTCTGGATGTCACGCTCCTCACCTTCCGTGGACAGGATGATGATGGGAATATCCTTATAGATATCCTGCTCGCGCACTTGTGCGATAAAGGTAAAACCGTCCATGCGCGGCATATTGATATCGGACAGGATAAGATCTACCGATTCCATGGCGTAAAGCTTTTCCAGCCCGTCCAGCCCATCTTCCGCAGTCGTGACCTTGAAGCCTTCCGCCTTGAGAATAAAGGCGACAAGATTACGCACTGTCTTGGAGTCATCGACAATAAGAATATGTTTGCTCATGGCTATATCCTAGCCCTCCAACAGTTTGGCGACCAAGCGCTCGACCGATAAAATTCCCAGAAGTTTTTCATCCGTTTCCAGCAGCCCGGAAAGAAGTTCCGCGCTGGAACCAAGGTGCAGTTCCGCATTCCAGTTGAACTTGTCCTGCTTCGCCTTGTGTATGGTATGCAGCCGGGAAACAAGCAGCCCCAGCTTCATGCCCCGCGCCTCACAGATAATGATCAGGCCATGCTCGTCGGGAAGCTCGCCGCCCTGCAGCGTCAGCAGATCCACCATATTGATGACCGGCAGAATGCTGCCACGCAAATTGACCACTCCAGGCAGGAATGACGGTGCCTGCGGCAGTCGGTGCAGAGCGGTATAGTGGATGACTTCCAGCACGGAATCAATGGGCACGACAAAGACATCCCGGCCCACATAGAATCCCACCGTCGTCACAGTCTCAAGCGAACGCAGCCTGTCATCAACCGACTCCCATTCTGCCTCGCTGTCCATGGTCAGTCTTTTCACGGAAAGAGGAACGGCAGGCTCACCCTCCGTTTCCCCTTGCAGGCTGGTGTCCGTCAGAATTTCAGCATCATGGAAAATTTCAGTGAGACTCTCCTCCTGATGAATGGGGGATTCCGAAGAAAGAGTTCCAGCTTCTCCCGAGAGGGGGAGATGTTCTGACGCAGCACTTTCTGTCACACAGGGAACGGACTGCGGCTGAACAGAACTCTGCTCTGATCCGCCGGAAGGAGCGGAAGCTCTGATCGTCAGTACGCTTTTTCCCTCCACTCTGGGCAGAGATGCCATGTCCCGCAGATCGGCCGGGTCGTCCACACCCAGATATTTGCGCAGAAACTGGCGTTCCGCCGGAGAAATCTCCCGCTGTTCGCCCCCGTGTGCGCTCGACAGAGAAAAATCCTGTTCCTGAAAATATTCCATGGGGGACTTCACTGCCATAGGGCGGCCACCTCCTCGGCCAACTCTGCATATCCTATCGCGCCCCGGCTGTGAGGGTCGATATCGTAAATTACCTTGCCCTGTGCGCTGGCTTCACGAAAGCGCGTATCCATGCTGATCACGGAGGAAAACATGGATGTCCCCAGTTTGCGCGTCAGCATATCCAGAACCTGAGTACAGGCTCTGGCACGCCGATCATACATGGTGGCAAAGGCTCTGTAACGAATGGGCGAGGGAAGAGCCTGATTCAGCGTGCGGACGGTGTCAAACAGCAGCATCAGCCCGTGCAGGGCCAGGAAATCCGTCTGAATTGGGATAATGAGCAGATCGGATGCAACCAGGGCATTCGCCATAATCAGCCCCATATGGGGCGGACAGTCCAGCAGAACATAATCGTATTTCTCGCGCAGGCAGACAAGAGCCCGCTTGAGAATCAAGCCTTTGCCCTTTCTGTCTTTAAGGTCGCCCTCAAGCTCGGAGAGCCGTATACTGCCCGGCCCGAAATCGCAGATCTGACCTTCCTGGCGGGTAATGATACGCTTCCAGACATCTTCCCAGCCATCCTCGGCCTGAAAAAGCTCGAACATGGTAGGTGTCGCTTCATCGGGATAAAAACGCATATGCACCGACGCGCAGATATGCGGATCAAGGTCCAGCAGAAGCACCTTTTCACCCCGACGAGCCAGGGCCGCTCCCAGGGACAGTGTCGTGGTGGTCTTGCCCACCCCCCCCTTCTGGTTTGCAATGGCAAGAACTTTGGCCTGCATGGTTAAACCTGTTTCCGGTAGACAATGGAACCCGCGTAGTGTTCAGGTTTGAACGCGCGGCTGATATTATGCAGCGACTCGGAATGCCCGATGAGCAGATATCCTCCGGGCAGCAGATTGTCATAAAAGGCGTTGATTACGCTGCGTTTCATCTCGTCATCAAAATAGATGATGACATTACGGCAAAAAACGATATGCGAACGTTCCACCTTGGCAAGCTGCATTTTATCACTGAGGTTAATCTGCCCGAATGTCACAAGCTTCTGCAGGGAAGGAGCTATCCGGTACAGATTTCCCTCCCGGGTAAAGTATTTCGCCAGCATATCCGGCGGTGTGGTACGGATGGCGTAGTCATTATACAGCCCTCTGCGCGCCGAAGCCAGCATGGCCAGAGACAGATCGTTGGCAGTAATTCTGATATCCCAGCTTGAAAGCTCCTGTCGGAGTACCTCATTCAGGATTATCGCCAAAGTGTAGGGTTCTTCTCCAGAAGAACAGCCTGCTGACCAGATGCGCAACTTGCGTTGTCCTCTGGCCCGCAGCTCTCCTATAAGCGGCACCAGAACCTTGTCGCGAAAAACATTCAGCTGCGGCCCGTTGCGGAAAAAGCTCGTCTCGTTCGTGGTCATGCTCTCGAACAGCTTGTTCATTTCCGCTGCACGGTTGGCGTCATAGCGCAGATAATTGTAATATTCCCCGAAGCTCCGCAGTCCAAGTTCACGCAGGCGCGAAGAAAGCCGGTTTTCTACCAGATATTTGCGATTTTCTGCAATAAATATGCCGCTCTGCTGGTACAGAAAATCCCTCAGTTGAATAAACTCCGTATCCGATACACGCACATCGCGCTGCCGCAGCGAGGAAAAGCCGGGAGCCGCCGGTCCGGCCGACACCGGCGCACCGAACACGGGCTTTGACGGAAGGTTCTGCGATGCGGGCGGACGACCGGCGAAAGATGAAGTCCTGATTCCGCCACCTGACTCCGTGCGGCAAACGGGATCACGGGGCGGAAACAGAGGTTTGCCCGGACTCCCCGAACCAGCCGTCCCCTGGCCAGACGTCTCCCGACGCGGAAATAAAGGTGTGGAGGTATCCCGGGGAGGAAAAAGCGGCGCCCTGGCTTCGCGCGGGGGAAACAACGGCGAACGGGAGGTTCCCCGCTCTTCCGTCCCGTTCTCCCGCCGGGGGAACAGAGGTTCCCGGTTTTCTCGAGGAGGAAACAGGGGCGCGCGCGGAGGTGTCGCCGGCGTACCGACGGAGGAAGCTGGATCCCGCCGGGGAAAAACGGGTTTCTGCTCAGGATTCACGGCGAAGGAGCGCAATATCCCCGATGTGCCGGAAGCCGCCGCGCCATCATCCTTTTCTCCGGGCCGATTTGAAACAATCGGATCACGGGAAGGAAACAGGAGCTTTCTGTCTTTGCCTGCTCCCGAATTTCCATCGCCGTTACCGGAAGGAGAATTTCCAAACAGGGTACTCATGCCTGCGACTCCTCTTCCCCACGGATGCGATCAATGGCCTCGGCTGCAGCCGCCTGCACCTCGGGGGATTCATATGACATGAAGCCGAGCAGAGCCTGAAATGCCATGTCGCCGCCAATCTGGCCGAGAGCTTCGGCAATCTTGAGCTGCACCAGAAGATTCGAATGTTCCATCATGGTGACCAGCTCCGGCACAGCCGAAGATACACGGTTCCGCCCCAGAGCCTCTACCGCGCGCACACGAACCCAGTCATCGGGATCATGCAGCGCCTCCAGCAGAAGAGATTCTCCTCCTTCCTCCCCGTATGTCCCCAGAAGCTCCACCGCCAACTGGCGGACATCGCGGCTTTCATCACGCAGGCAGAATTCCAGGGCGGCAAGCTTTTCCGGAGAGGGCGGCCAGCCGTAGCCGATGGCCTCAAGCCCGACTCTGCGCACTTCCGTCACCGGATCCTGAACCGCCCTGGCAAGCTGTTCGGCAAAAAGCCCGGCATTGACGTATCCCATGGTATAAACGGCCATACGCCGCAAATCAGGATCCTCATCCTCAGCATGAGCCACAATGGCCCTGACGGTATCCTCATCCTCAAGCGCCAGACAGGCGGAAAGAGCGGCTTCCTTCACTGCCGGATCCGGATGATGGAGAAGCGCGAGCATGCGCGGAGCCGATTCTCTATGGCGCATGTTATTGCCGAGGAATTCAAGCGCCGACCTGAGCACCTGGGCATCTTCCGCAGTATCCATGTGATTGTTGAAAAACGGAATGTCACGATCATCGCCGCAGCGGGCCAGAATTTCCATGGCCCGCTGACGCTCCTCGGCAGGCAGGGCATCAAAATGGCGTTTCAAAGCATATTTGCCGGCCCGCCCCTCGATGTGTCCGCACGCGTCCACCGCCATGCGGCAGACGAGTTCATTCCTGTCCAGCAGAGCCTCTTCCAGAGCCTCATTATATCCGATGCCCACAATGCACTGGAAGGCATGCTGAAGAAGCTCCTGCTGCCTGACAGGATCCGTTCTCTCGACCAGCCTGAATACGGCTCTTGTCGCGGTGGGATTCACGCCCGTGAAAGCCAGCCCCTGCAGAACCACTTTCACGGTGTCCTCATCCTCGTCATCCAGCGCCGCCAGCATGTAGGCCTGCAGCTTGTCCAGCTGCTTCGCGCCGAGCAGACTCAGGGAATTCGGCCCCAGAATCCGGATGATGGCCTTAAGCGCCTTGATGCGCAGGGGGCCGCTGGATTTGTCGAGATAGGAAAGCAGCATGGGAGCGCTCTTGACGCTGTTGATCTCCCCCAGTGCGTCCAGCACGGTAGAGGCGACCAGCGGCGAACATCTGTCCAGAGCGTGCACCAGAACATCCACGCAGGAACCATCCTTGATTTTCGCCAGAGCTTCCATCACGGCGTACTGAACCCATTCCTCATCATCCAGCGCCTGCCGCAGGCTTTCCACAGCCTCCGGGCGGCGCAGCTCGCCAAGACTCACCGCCGCCTGATAACGCACATTGACTTCCGAATCGTGCAGAAGCACGTCGCACAACGGGGCAAGAGCCATGGAACTGTCGGAAGACCCCAGAATATCCGCAATGAAAATACGGATGTCGGGATCCTGATCATACAGGAGTCTGGTCAGTGTCGCCAAATCGTCCACCCCAATCTCGCGCAGAACATCCATGGCGATATTGCGTACCACGGCATCCTGAGACCGCAGCAGCGGGATGACGGCCCGCACCGCCGCGGCACCGCGAATCTGACGCAATGCCCGTTCGGACGCCTCCTGCACGCCCACGCTGCTGTTTGCAAAGTGCTCCACCAGCAGCGGGACGGCGCTCTCCAGACGCAAGTCTCCGGCATCAAAGGCCGCCTGCCTTGCCAGAGAGGCATTTTCACTGGCAAGCCGTTTCAGGACGTCCTGTTCTTTCTGCGCATCAACGTCACTCATAAGAAGCTCTCCTGACGGGAGGCATGCGCCTCAGCGATATAAAGCGTCCTGAATACTGGCTGCGAGGGAATCCACGCCGACGACCTCGTCGGCCAGACCCGCGTCGACCACGGCCTTCGGCATACCATATACCACGCAGCTGGCCTCGTTCTGGGCGATGAGATATCCACCCTTTTCCTTAAGAATTCTTGAACCCTCCACGCCGTCGCTGCCCATGCCGGTCATGGTGACGCCGACGACCCTGCGGCCCATGCTGTTCCCCGCGCTTTCCATCAGCACGTTGACCGAAGGCTTGTACAGCGCGTCGGCAGGCTCACTCACCACGTCAATGAAGGGCAGCGGACCGTGCATGTCCAGACGGAGATGCCTGCCTCCGGGGCATACATACGCGAGCCCCGGGCCGATTTTGTCCCCACCCCGGGCCTCGGAAACATGAATCTTGCAGACGTTGTCCAGACGCCGTGCAAAAGCTTCGGTAAATGTGGCGGGCATATGCTGCGCAATCAGGATGCAGGCGGGAAAATCCGCCGGGAGTGCGGAAAGAACCTTCTGCACGGCGGGCGGTCCTCCCGTGGAAACCCCGATGGCCACAATATCACGCTTCGGGCGTCCCACCCGCGCTGCGGAGGGCAAGACATGCTCCATGGGGGAAGCTCCCCCGAGCGAATGGGCAGGAAAACGGAACTGCTCGCGAACGCCGGAGGGAGAAGAAACGGCATTCCTGCTCAGGGAAAACGAAGGGCGGGGTCTGAAGCCGGAGGCAGCCGGAACTTCCACCCGCGACCGTGACTCGACACGGGGAGAAGCCAGAGGCCGCATGAAGCGGCCGCGCCGCGCCACGGCCTTTATCTTGCCGTGCAGTTCCCGCCGCAGGAAGTCAAGGGAATAGCCGCCTTCCTGATATTTTGGAATGAAGTCGAGCGCCCCCGCTTCCAGCGCGCGGAGCGTGGGCTCCGCTCCTTCAACAGACAGCGAGCTGACGATCAGCACCGGCTTGGGGTTCGTCTTCATCAGACGTTCCAGCATGCCGATTCCATCCAGTCGGGGCATTTCCAGATCGAGCGTCACCAGATCGGGGTTCAGCTCCTCCACTTTGCGCAGCCCCTCTTCGCCGTCTCCGGCCTGCCCGATGACCTTGATCTCGGGATCTTCCTCAAGCATCCGGGTCAACGCGCTGCGCATAAACGCGGAATCATCAACAATCAGGACTTTGATCAAAACCAAGTTCTCCCTGCAATCTCAACGAATACGAGACGGTCCGCCGTCAAACCGGGCATTTCGCAGTCTTCCGCACAAAATCATATCAAACATATTTTTTTTACCTGATCGTTCCCGCTTTGACAAGCAAACGCCCGGCACAGCCCCCTGAAATCCCGCGCGGTTAAAAAAATATGCCTTTTCTTTCCGAATCCCCCCTTCAGGGCTTGCCAAACAAGATTTGATTATGTATATCCCATCTTCGTCATCGGGATGTGGCTCAGTTTGGCTAGAGCGCAGCGTTCGGGACGCTGAGGCCGGAGGTTCAAATCCTCTCATCCCGACCAGTGAAATCACAACCACCCGTTATGCGGGTGGTTTGTTTCGGCCCTATAAAGGCTTACTACCGGCCAGCGCCTGAATGACGCTGGCTTTCATTTTATTCAAGCCAAGTGCCGTTGTCACCCCGGCTTACCCCCTGAAGTGGCGGCATACTCACGGGGTGTCAGTTTGTCTTGCATGGCATCATGCCTTTCCTGTTGCTGGATATACTTTTTGACAGTGGCCTCGCTCAAGCCCACGGTGCCTGCATAGCCCCCCCCCTGCCCAAAATTCTCTGTTGCCGAACTTATATTGTCAGATTGGCATGCTTATCAAAAATCATCAGAGAGGTTTTCCCTTTCAGATGCCCCATAAAACTCGACACGCTGATTTTGGGCGGGATGCCTACCAGCAGATGTACATGGTCCGGCATCAAATGGCCTTCTAAAATTTCCACGCCTTTGTATCTGCACAAGTCGCGCAGGATTTCTCCTGTACTTGCTCGCAGGTCTGCAAAGATTATCCTTTTCCTGCATTTAGAAGCAAAGACGATGTGATGCTTGCACAACCATTTCGCATGAGCCAGGCTCCGAGCCTTCAATCCCATAAAAAACACCTTTCATTTGATTTGTGCGCTGATCCTGAACAACTTCAGCGTAATGGAAAAGTGTTTTTTGTGTAGAACATTTGTCACCCCCGCATAGCGGGTGGCTGTCTGTTTCGGAAGCTACGCTTCCTCAACAGGCTGAAGCCTTAAACAGGAAAGGCCACATAGTCGCTATGCGGCCTTTCTCCATTAACTCTCCGAAAAAACTTTAAAAAGTCAGATCGAGAATTCCATTTCGCTCAATTCCACTACTGAAATCATTACCATCCTACTGCGAAACTAAATGGAATGCATCTGCTTGACATCACCACGAGGAAGAGTGACCGCGTCACCGTTTTCATCTTCAAAAGTTATCGTATCCGCATCTGGATCAACAACAGGTTTGCTCGTAGCTATATGTACGGCATAATCCTCGGTAACAACAAAGTAGCGTTGCGATCCACATGCCGTGAGAGCCAGAACAACCCCCAGCATACATACAGTCCGGAATATCTTCATAACATCCTCCCCTTGATTTATACGTTATAAAGAAGAAAACTTGGACTTGGAAAAAATTTATCATATTGTTACAAAAAGTCAAAGAAGATTTTGACCAAAATCATGCCGTACTTGCTATAGTTCAATAATTTCTATTTAAAACAGATAAAATTTAAGTTCATACACGACCTGAACTGTAATCCCGACGATCTGTTTTTTGCCTGAAGCCTGAACATCGCAATACGCGAAATCCCGATGCCCAGTCCGGACATCGCTGGTCCTTCGGCAGATACAGCCAGCGGTCCTCCTGCCGGGCCATTGGAACCAGCCAATATGCGCGCTTTTTCCCGAACTTGCCTTTTCATCCCTTCTCCCCCTATTCTTGAGAGCCTTTTCTTCCCATGGGGGTTTTGGACGCGGATCATTTTCATGACCGCAGGGTCAAATCGTTCCGGCTCAAGGGTTCCGCCAATGTTCCCTGCCGAACCTCCCCAAAGGGATGTTCCGAAACCTCAGCCGGAGATATGCCATGCCGAATATTGCAGATCTTAATATTGTCTTCCGGGGAGCGGGAGACGTTGCAAGCGGAGCGGCGCTCCGTCTGTACAATGCGGGCCTGCGCCGCATCATCATGCTGGAAATTCCCCGGCCCATGGCTGTCCGCAGAACGGTGAGCTTTTCGGAGGCGGTGTACGACGGAGAAGTCACGGTAGAGGGCGTCAGGGCGAAGCTCGCCGTATCCTCCACAGATATTCCCGCTCTCTGGAAGGAAGAGGTTCTGCCTGTCCTGGTCGATCCGGAAGGACTTCTCATCCGCAACATGAAGCCGGATGTCGTCATAGAAGCCACCATTGCCAAACGCAACATCGGCGTCAGCATGGCGGACGCGCCACTGGTCATCGGCGTAGGGCCGGGCTTTACCGCCGGAAAAGACGTCCATTGCGTCATTGAAACAAATCGCGGATTCACGATGGGCCGCCTGTACCGTTCCGGATCAGCCGCTCCCAATACGGGAAACCCCGGCATTGTGATGGGTTACAGCGTGGAACGCGTACTGCGCGCCCCCTGTTCCGGACGCTTTGAAACAAATCTGGACATAGGTGATCGCGTTGAGGCAGGGGCATCTGTCGGCACAGTGAACGGGCAGCCCGTGATTTCCCAGATAGGAGGGATTCTGCGCGGCTTGCTGAGAGCGGGGCTGGATGTGGAAAAGGGAGCAAAAATGGGTGATGTGGAACCTCGTGACGATATCGGGTTCAACAGATGCTCTGACAAGGGCATGGCAGTCGGCGGAGCCCTGCTGGAAGCCATCATTGCTTATGCGCTGAACCGGGAACCGAATTGCAGAGAGGCATAGTCCGGAATTTTCCTCACATGGGAAATTCCGAAGGATATGCTTTCCCCGGCAGGTACCCTGAGCATTTCGCCATTGGAGTGCTTCGTGGAGGCGAGCGGGACGAGACTTGCCTCCGCTCTCCCTATCCGCAAAGCGTTTCGCGCTGACGGCCAGGGGCGCCGCCTCAACTCACTTGCAGCGCACATCTGCGGCTTCAGGCGTGAAACTTGCGGGCCGGAACGCAGGGTCCTGGCCGGTAGACACCTTGCAATGGCAAAATGCTCGAAATGCCGCGGCAGACCGCGCATACCGGAGCGATTTCAGGAAACCGCTCACGGAGTCTACAGGAAAAACCATGAGCACACAGGAAAAGACGCAGCCCAAACGGGCATATCATTCCCCCCGGAGGCAGGAACAGGCCCACCACACGCGGGAGCGCATCATTCAGGCGGCTGTCCGCCAGTTGAAGGAAAAAGGTTACGCCAACATGTCCCTTGATTCCATCGCCAGGGAAGCGGGAGTCGCATCCCAGACGGTCTATGCCGTGTGCGGTTCCAAAAAGGGGGCGCTGGCGCGCATTCTTGAAAGTACCGTGGCCGAGCAGAAATACGACAAGATACGGGATTCCATCCCGCAAATGAAGACAGGAGAAGAACGCGTGGCGACCATGGCCCGCTTCCACTCCCTGATGCAGCACAATTCCGCGTCGGGCTTTGAACTCATGCGGGGGGCCGGAGTCATCTCGCCGGAACTGGCCGAGCTGGAAAAAGACAATGACATGATGCTCTATGAAAAAAGCCTGCAGTCCATCCGGCAAATGGCCGCCAGCGGCATGCTCAAAAAGGGGCTTTCCGTGGAAGATGCCACGGACTTGTACTGGGCCTATTCCGCGCCGGGCATCTACCGCAGACTGGTACTCGTCCGGGGCTGGAGCATGGAAAAATACACGGAGCAGATGACCCGCATCTTCAGATTCCTGCTGCTGGACGAGAATGAAAAGGATGGGGGACAGAAGAAAGACAGCGGAACGGAAGAAACCGGGAGAGCGTAACCACCTCCCGGCGCGGGGAGGCGCATTTCCCGAACCGTTCCCGCGGCGAAACTCCGCTTCGCAGCCCTTCACGGGGTATTTCAAGCCATCAGGGAATTTTTGAGGAACATTTGCCGAGAAGAGGGGAAAGGCCGGAGCCTTTCCCCTCTTCATGTCCATACGTCTGCGTCACGCGGGCGGCATGCCGTCCGCATGCCGGGGCTGAACCTAGAACGCGTAGGTGAAGTTCAGTGTGCCGCGGAAGCCGTTGTCATACTTCCCGGTGCGGATACTTTCGTCAAAGTCCGTGATCAGATAGGAAATCAGCAGGTTGGCGGTGAAGTTCTGGTACAGCTTGTAGCTGTTCAGGAAGTCGATGGACCACGCGGAATCGCTGGTGGTCATGTACGTTGCGGGATTGGCGAGATCCCCCATCAGGGCCCTCCGATCGCCGTTGGTGATCCGGTTGGTGTTGTTGGTGCCCTGGAAGTAGGACACGGACAGCGCATGGGTGAGGTCTTCCACAAAGCTGACGTCCTTCACGCCAAGCTGCACGCCCCATGTGCCGGCAGGGTTGCAGTTGTCGATGGTCGCGCCCAGCAGGTCGTTGCCGTCGAAATAGATGCCGGATGCGTCAAAGGCTCCGGCATTGTCCACGGACAGCATGCGTCCGCTCTTCCGGGAGTCCGCGTCATCGCCGGAGGCGTACCAGCCCTTCACAAAGGGAGTGGCGAAGCCGGCCTTCATTTCCGCGCCGAGAGCGGCGTACCAGCCCTTGCGTCCGGCCGCGCCGTCGGCGTCGTTGGCGCTGTAGATGAAGTCGGCGGTGAACTTGAAGGGATCGAACATGGTCAGTTCGCCGCCCAGGCCGACCCAGTACACGGTGGTGCGGGAATCCGCAGAAGCGCCGCCCATCATATCCATGGCAGGAACTGCATTTTGTTTCGTTTCATACTGTCCCGTACTGCTGTTCCACTCCACAGTATCAGCAACAGCTCCATTGCCGTGAAGCCCGATCATGCCCCATGGCGTGATCTTGAAACCGTCACCTGCCACATCCACGCCAATATAGGCGAGATCAACGCTGCTGTGTGCAAAATGTTCGGTATTCCACTTGTTCACTGTCGCAAAAGGCCGAAGCCAGCCGAAACTCACACCGATCATGTCGTTGACAGGGGCATTGACCACCACACCGTCAATAACGGAGTCAAACACCGGAGAACCGAAGGTATAGGACGGCACGGTGAAAGACTGACGGCCCATGCGCACCAGTACATCGGTGGTGGGGAGCACCCAGTCCAGGTAAGCCAGGCGAGCTGTCAGAATACTGCCGTTGCCGCCCGTGCCCCTTGTACCCCATGTATAATACTGGCCGTCACTGTGTTCGGTTTTGGACAGGTTGGCGACCTCAAGCTGCACACGTCCGGACAGGGATTCACTGGCCACCATATCGAAATTGACACGAACACGATGGGCGGCGTTGAAGGTGCCCTCATCGGCGTCCTTGGTGAGAGCGTTTTTGCCGAACAGATTGTCGGCAAAGGTGAAGGAGGTCAACCAGGAGCCGGAGACCTTCATTTCCACGGCGGACGCGCCGCTGGC
>ERZ779866.3092-NODE-3092-length-13957-cov-3.029924_pt1 | contig 13957 bp, 17 predicted proteins | sample MGYA00511248_ERZ779866 | MGnify/ENA primary metagenome ERZ779866 (study PRJEB29588, sample SAMEA2155758) | human gut metagenome | biome: human gut; feature: human-associated habitat; material: faeces | place: Denmark | collected 2008/2010 ... | reverse complement strand
ACAGCGGCATTGTAAACACCGCCGATATGGAGACCATAAAAAAGGCCTTTGATTTTTCGGAAAAACTGATAAAATCAGACCCGAAGCTGGAAAAGGCGGAAAATCTCTGGCTTTTCCAAAGAGTCTCTGCCCTAAGGACAAAAATCGGCTCGGCCCCCCTCAATTAAAGGAGATAACATGTCAAAATTATATATAACCGCCACCCCCATAGGCAATTTGGGTGATATTTCCCAAAGGTGCATCGAAACCCTATCTTCGGTTGATTTCATCGCCTGCGAGGACACAAGAGTCACCTCCAAGCTGCTGTCAAGATATGACATTCACAAGCCCCTCATAAGCTATTACGAGCACAACCGCGCCGAAAAGGGCGAGTACATCGCCTCCCGTATTCTCGGCGGCGAAAGCTGTGCCCTCGTCACCGACGCAGGTACCCCTGCCATATCAGACCCCGGCACAGACCTTGTCAAACTTTGTATGGATAAAGGCATAGCCGTAGTAGCCATTCCGGGTCCCAGCGCCGTCATCTCCGCCCTTTCCATATCGGGTATGGACTGCGGAAGATTCTGTTTTGAGGGATTTCTTTCGGTCAACAACAAAAGCCGCACAGAGCACCTTGAACAGCTCAAAAACGAGAGGCGCACCATGGTGTTCTACGAGGCTCCCCACAAGCTTTTGAGAACCCTCAAAGACTTTGAAAAATATTTCGGCGACAGAGAGATTGCCCTGTGCCGAGAGATAACAAAAATCCACGAAGAAGTATTTAAAACCACTATCTGTAAAGCTTTAAAGCATTACACTGAAAACACCCCCAGAGGAGAGTTTGTACTTATCGTGGCGGGCTGTTCAGAGCCTTCCGAAGAGGACAGCATCGACCCCAAAGAATATGCCCTGAGCCTTATGGAAGAGGGCATGTCGGCAAAAGACGCCGCAAAGGCGGCATCTCTCAAATGCGGCGTCAGCAAGAATCAGCTTTACAGGGAACTTACAAAAGAATAAAACCATTGATTTTGTAAAAGATTTGTGATAATATAAAATCAATAAATCTTATAAAGGAGAACCGCTATGTCATCAGTAGTTGAACGCTTTCTTAACTATGTAAAAATAGAAACGACATCTTTCCACGATGCCGAGTGCTATCCCTCCTCTGCCATGCAGCTCGATTTCGCCAAGTATATGGTGGAAGAACTCAAAGCCATAGGCATTGAAGACGCCGAAATGGATCAGTACGGCTATGTTTTCGGCACCATTCCCGCCACCGTAGAAAACGCTCCCACAATAGGTCTTTTGGCCCATATGGACACTGTTTCCGACATTTCGGGAAAAGATATCAAGCCCTCAATCGTGAAATATGAAGGCGGCGACATCGTCCTTAACAAAGAGCTCGATGTTGTTATGAAGGCTTCAATGTTCCCCAATCTTGAAAAATACATAGGCCAGGATCTCATTGTCACCGACGGCACAACCCTTTTGGGCGCCGACGACAAGGCAGGCATAGCCGAGATATTTGCCCTCGCCGAGAGACTTCTCGCCGATAAATCCATCCCCCACGGCAAAATCCGCATAGGCTTCACACCAGACGAAGAGGTCGGCACAGGCACTCTCCACTTCGATATTCCGAAATTCGGTGCAGACTTTGCATATACAATAGACGGCGGCGCAGTAGGCGGTCTCGATTACGAAAACTTCAACGCAGCCACCGCTAAAGTAACCGTAAACGGAGCTAATATTCACCCCGGCTCTTCCAAGAACAAGATGAAAAATTCCATGCACATAGCCATGGAGTTCGATTCCATGCTTCCCGTCCGCGAAAGACCTGTAAACACCGAAGGCTACGAGGGCTTCTCTCACCTCAACACCATGGAAGGCAATGTCGAAAAGACATCCATGGTCTATATAATCCGCGACCATGACGCCGCAAAGTTTGACAGCAAAAAGGCAAGATTTGAAAAGATCTCCGCCTATCTCAATGAAAAATACGGTGAAGGCACGATAGAGCTTCAGCTCATCGACTCGTACCGCAATATGAAAGAATTCATAGAACCTCATATGCACCTCATCGAAAACGCAAAGGCTGCCTTTACAGAGTGCGGCGTGACGCCGGTAATACATCCCATAAGAGGCGGCACTGACGGCGCTTTCCTATCTTACAACGGTCTTCCCTGTCCCAACCTCTCGACGGGCGGCGAAAACGCCCACGGAAAATATGAGTTCATCTCTGTGCAGTCTCTCGAAAAAATGGTGGATGTTCTCGAAGTCCTCGTTCAGAAATATTCAAAACCGATCTAAAAAACAAAGGCATCGGGAAACCGATGTCTTTTTAAATTTGAAAGGAAACCAAATGATATTATCAGACAAAACCATATCCGAAATGCTGGCAAATGGCGAGCTCTCTATATCGCCGCTCGAAGAAAATCAGATTCAGCCCGCCAGCGTAGACATAAGACTGGGCAACACCTTCAGCGTTGTCGAAGATTCCTCGGGCGGCATAATCGACCTTGAAAAAGAGATAAAGTACAAGACCATAACTGCGGACAGATATCTGCTTCTTCCCGGTCAGTTTGTTCTGGCTACCACTATGGAATATTTCTCCCTTCCCGATGACCTGACCGCCTTTGTGGAGGGTCGCAGCTCTCTGGGCAGAATGGGGCTTTTTATCCAGAATGCAGGCTGGGTAGACCCCGGCTTTGAGGGAGAGATAACCCTCGAGCTCTTTAACGCCAACCGCTGCGCCATAGAGCTTAAAGCAGGCCGCAGAGTAGGTCAGCTTGTCTTTGCCAAGATGGACTGTAAAGCTTTAAAGCCTTACAGCGGAAAATATCAGAAACAGCGCGGAGCCACAGGCTCTAAAGTGTTTCTCGACGGAGATATCAAGTAGATTTTTCGTCATTCTTTCTGTATTCCAAAATATCCCCCGGCTGACAGTCAAGAGCGTCGCACAGTTTTGCCAAAGTTGAGAATCTCACCGCCTTTGCCTTTCCGTTTTTTAAAACAGATAGATTTGCGATGGTTATTCCCACCTTTTGGGCGAGCTGTGTCACGCTCATTTTTCTTTTTGCCAGCATGACATCTATGTTGATTATTATTTCATCTTCCACTTTCCACCTCTATACCGTAAGATCATTTTCGCTCTTTATGTCGGCCGCCTTTTCTGCGAGCTTTGAAACCGAGCCCATAAACACCGACAGGCACACTCCGAAAGCACAGACCGCCGTCGACGCTAAAAATACGCTGGGGTGACTTATATTTAGGATCATATATAAGATGTTTCCTGCCATAAATATTCCGCTGTCCAAAGCCGCAAGTACCGATATATTTTTCAGCATCTTTGCGGTGCAGACCGAAAAACTTCTGCCCTTCTCTATATTCGATGTTATTTTCCAAGCATCGGTAAAGGCTATTGCCAAAGGCAGGGCGGTCAGCCATATGAGCGCAAGCCACGGGCCGTAATAATTTTTAAACTCTCCGCCCATGCTTTGAATTATTTCTTTTCCCAAATACGGAATCACGACTCCGTACAGAAAAATACACGCGGCCGATACAAATACGATCAGCTTTTTAAATGTCTTTGAAACTGCTTTTTCCATTTTATATCCTCCTTTATCTGTCCTTATTATAGCGCATGTATTTCCGTTTGTCAATATATTTTTATCGTAATTCGATAAAAATATAGATATAAAAAGACGCGGCACATACCGCGTCTTCTGCCTTGTTTTATATCTTTGTGAAATCCTGCTGAGAAGCCTCCATGAGCTGTACCAGCATCTCATCTCCGAATTTCTGCCGGAAATCCTCGCTGACAAGACTGTAAACCTCAGGACTTTGCAACACGGCCGAACAGATATCCGCAAAGGCTTTCATGGTGTGGGCGCAGTGGTAGACCCAATCCTTTTTGCCGTCGGCGGGAGCCGGCACTGTTTTAGAAAGATCGGAGCCTATAAACTGAAGGTCGCAGAAATCGCTGTCGCTCAGATTGTGATGGGTTTTAAACTTGAGATCGGGATTAAATCCCCTTACAATACCTGCGTCTATCTGATAGCAGTATACCTTGCCGCACTCCTGAAGTCCCATCTCCTTAAAGGTATCGGCCCAGGCGCATTTGTATATGTTATTTCTCTTTTCACCGTTTTCACCGACATTTTTAGACTCGGAAGGAATTGTGGGATACCACCGTAGGCAAAATAGGAGGCGTAATCCAGCGGATAACCGTCTCTCATGGCTCTCATAGCCATTCTTGCGCCCCTCTGCTCGGCATACTTCTGCGTGGCCTTGATAAAGATATCCTTGCCGCGCTCTCCGTGCTTTTCTGTGAGATGCTTGTAAAAGCTTGCCACTATAAAGGCATGGGTCTTTTCGTTGAACATAATATATCCTCCTTGATTTTGTTTTTATTTTGAAGTATAATTATATCATCAAAGGCTTAAGAAAAGGAGTACATCCATGATAAAGCGTTTAAACGAAATGAAATCCGAGGAAAAATCCAAGCTGGGCGGAAACGGAAACGGCTCTGCCCATGTGACATATCTGCTTACCCAGGATGAAACACAGGGGAAATGCAGAATATGCAATCTTATGACGGTACATCCCGGCACATCGGTCAGCCTGCACACCCATGAAAAGGACTGCGAGATATACTATCTCCTTGAGGGTGAGCTGTTTGTCACCGACAACGGCAAGGAGAGCGTTATGAAAGGCGGAGACATAATGTTTACAGGCATATCTGAAAACCACAGCGCCGAAAACCGCTCCTCCCATGACGCCAAGCTTCTCGCCATCGTTATAAACTAATTTTATTTCATTTATTTAAAAATGTCAACCTGAAAGGAAACACAATGATAGAACTTGCCAAAAAAACTCTCGTCGACGGAGGCTATTCCTGTGTTGTTGTAAAGGACAACAAGGTGCTCCATGCCGTCATGGGCGAGGGCATACACCCCATTATCAAGCTTTATAACGAGCATCCCGAGGACATGAAGGACGCCTATGTAGCCGATAAAATAATAGGCCGTGCCGCCGCCATAGTCTATATTCTGGCCGGCATAAAGGAGATATACTGCCATGTCATAAGCGAGCCGGGAATAGAAATCCTCGAAAAACACGGAATTGCCCATTCTCAGTTCAGAACCGTTCCGAGAATAGACAACCGCACAAAGACAGATATGTGTCCCATGGAAAAGGCTTCTTTCGCCAGCGAAAATGTCGAGGAAGCATACAAAAGCATTCTCTCCTTTATAGAGAGCGTCAGGAAAAAATAACCCAAACCACCCCTTATACATATGATATACAGGGGTGGTTTTTTTGATTTCATTCTTACAGTTTATGACGGTCATAGCCGTCAGCATAGATGGTTTCTGCATAGGTTTTGCGCTGGGATTTGCCGAGGTTAAGCTGAATACCGCGCTCTTGGCCTTTATGGGCTTTATGTCTACGGTGCTCTGCTTTATAACCATGAAACTGGGCTCTCTGCTCTTCGGCGTGGTTTCCAATACTACCTGCGACCTTCTTTCGGCGTCTATATTCTTTTTTCTCTCCTACATGGCCTTAAAACCTCAAAAGGAGAGCAAAAAGCACCTGCATCTTACCCGGTTTTCGGCGGCATTTTTAGGCGGCACCGCCGTGGCTGTCGACGCCTCGATCGCCGCTTTCGGTCTTGCCGCTGACGGCGGAAGCATCATAATACTGCCGCTGCTTTTCGGCATTGCCCATTTTCTCTTTATATCTCTCGGATATTTTCTGGCTTCAAGCCCTGCCGCCGCCTTTATAAGGCGAAAAATTCCGTCGGTATCGGCCATTTTGCTCTCGGCTTTGGGCTGTGCAAGACTTATGTAAATATTGTTGTTTTTCCCTGCAACATATGATATAATAATATCAGACTTGTCAAAGGCCGCTCTTTAAAGCGGCGCAATTTCAAATAATTCGGAGGTATCAATATGAAGGAAAATCTCAAAGAGTACATGATGGAAAAGCTCCATGATCTCATTTCTATTCCCAGCCCCACAGGCTATACAAAGGAAGTCCAGGCATACCTTGTAAATGAGCTTACATCCATGGGCTTTTGCCCCAAGACTCTCCACAAAGGCGGAGTTATATGCGACATCGGAGGCGAGGGCAACGCAATCATGCTGGCTTCTCATGTAGATACTCTCGGCGCTGTCGTAAAGACCGTAAAGAGCAACGGCGCTCTCAGAGTCATCAACATAGGCGGTCTCAACCCCAACAACACAGAGACCGAAACCGTCACCGTTATCACAAGAGACGGTCAGAAATATGAGGGCACATTCCAGATTGAAAATGCCTCTACCCATGTCAACAAAGATGTCAACGCTCCCCGCGCCTTCGACGGCAATGTGGAGGTCGTTCTCGATGAGTTTGTAAAGAGCTGTGCCGATACAAAGGCTCTCGGTATCGATAACGGCGACTTTATCGCTGTAAATCCCCGCTACACAGTGACAAGCAAGGGATTTATCAAGAGCCGTTTCCTCGACGATAAGGCTTCGGCAGCCGTTCTTCTCACCCTTGCCAAGGCTTCCAAGGACGGAGATATCAAGTTTGGCAGAAAGGTATATGTCAACTTTACCGTATATGAAGAGGTCGGCCACGGCGGAGCCGCAGGTATCCCCTCTGATGTCATGGATATGATCGCTGTCGATATGGGCTGTGTAGGCGACGGACTCAACTGCAAGGAAAATCAGGTGTCCATCTGCGCCAAAGACGCAGGCGGCCCCTACAACTACGATCTGACAACCGATCTCGTAAACGCCGCCAAGAAAAACGGCGTAGACTACGCTGTCGACATCTATCAGTTCTACGGCTCCGATGTCAATGTCTCCCTCAAGGCAGGCTATGATATCAGACACGCCCTCATCGGCCCCGGCGTTTATGCCTCCCACGGCTATGAGAGAAGCCATGTAGACGGCCTGAAGAACACATACGCCCTTCTCGCCGCATACCTCGGATAAATGTACAGACCATTTGCCGATAAATACCGCCCCACGGCTTTGGATCAGGTCGTGGGGCAAAAGCACATTCTGGGAAAAGACGGTATCCTGACGAGAATATGTGAAAGCGGAAACATTCCCAATATGATATTTTACGGTCCGTCGGGTACGGGCAAAACCACGGTGGCTCAGATCATAGCAAACAGGACAAACAGAACTCTTCACAAGCTGAACGCCACCAATGCCTCGACAAACGACATAAAAAATATCATTGCCTCTCTCGATACCTTTCTCTCCCCCGGCGGAGTGCTACTGTATCTCGACGAGATACAGTATTTCAACAAAAAACAGCAGCAGTCTCTTTTGGAGTTTACCGAAAGCGGAAAGATAACCCTAATCGCTTCAACTACCGAAAACCCCTATTTCTATGTTTTCAATGCTATACTCAGCCGAAGCACGGTATTTGAATTCAAGCCTGTTGAAAAAGAGGACATAGCTCTGGCTGTCGAAAGGGTTATAAAAGAGGTTCAGTCGGAAACGGACGAGCCCTTCACGGTGGAGGACGGAGTGGTGTCCCATATAGCTTTGGCCAGCGGCGGAGATGTGAGAAAGGCAATAAACACGGTAGAGCTCCTTGTTTCCTCTCTCTCAGGTGACAGAGTTATAAGGCTCAAAGACGCCGAGACCGTCGCTCAGCGCTCCTCCAACAGATATGACCGCGACGGCGATGTCCACTATGACCTGCTCTCTGCCTTTCACAAATCCATAAGAGGCTCCGACCCCGACGCCGCCGTATATTATCTGGCAAGGCTTCTGTCGGCAGGTGATATTCTCTCTCCCGCAAGGCGTCTCTTGTGCATAGCCAACGAGGACATAGGTCTCGCCTATCCAAGGGCGGCGGCAGTTACCAAAGCCTGTGTCGACAGCGCTTTGCAGCTGGGACTGCCCGAAGCACAGCTTCCTCTCGCCCATGCGGCCATTCTTTTGGCCACCGCCCCAAAATCCAACTCGGCGGCCGTGGCTATCGGCAAGGCTCTCAAAGATGTGGAAAACGGAAAGGTATACTCTCCTCCTCCCCACCTCCAGGACGCCCATTACGGCGGAGCCGCAAAGTTAGGCAGAGGACTTACATACAAGTATCCCCACGATTTCCCCAACAGCTACATAGAGCAGCAGTATATGCCCGATGAGCTGAAAAATGTTTCCTACTACTCCTACGGCCGCAACAAGACCGAGCAGGCCGCCAGACAGTATTGGAACAAGATAAAGAATAAAGAGGTGTAGCATGCCCATTTTCAATGCATTCAATGGTATTTTTACCATTATCACCATGATTTTGATAGGCGTTTTGGTGGTAAAAAACAAGCTCATGAATCAGAACACATATAATTTCTGCTCAAAGCTTTTGATGAAATTCTGTGTTCCTGCTCTGCTTTTCTGCAACGCCATTGAAAATGTCACATGGGAGTTCATAAACGATATGGGCATACTTCTTCTCGTGCCCTTTGTCACCCAGATTATAAACTATGTGATCGCCGTGATCTGCTCCCGCCTTTTCCGAATTCCCGAAAAAGAGCGCGGTATTTTTGTGGCGATATTCGCCGTGTCCAACACCATATTCATCGGTCTTCCTGTGACGACGGCCATATACGGTGAATCCACAATACCCTTTGTCACCGCCTGCTTCCTGTCGAATACAGTTTGCTTCTGGAGCCTTATCGTTCCGGGCATAGCCTCTGACGGCGGAAGCGCAAGTGTCAGACTGTCGCAGAAAATGAAGCAGATATTCTCTGCTCCCCTTCTCGCTTTCATCTTCGGCAGTATCTTAAATCTTTCCGGCCTGTCTCTCCCGTCCTTCCTGACGGGTGCTTTGGACTACATGGGCGGCATGGTGACACCTCTTTCGATGCTTCTCATAGCTTTTCTTCTGTGCGATATGGGCAAGAGAGCATTTAAGCTTTCGCGCACGGCGGCTCTCGGCATAGTGGGCCGATATCTAATCGCCCCTGCGGTAATCATAGTATCATGCCTGCTGTTCAAGGTGCCTTCGGACATCGCCAAGGTATTCACTACGGTAGGCGCCATGCCTGTCATGAATCAGGCGGTCATTTTGGCGGGAGCCTACAAGGCCAACGACAAGTGCGTGGCACAGGCTCTGGCCTTCACCTGTGTAATGGGTGTGGCCGTAATACCCGTCATGGTATTTATTCTCGAAAAGATATTTGCGTAAAGGTGGTATAAAAAATGGCAAAACTCTCCCCCTCTATTCTGTCGGCCGACTTTGCCAACCTCCAAAGAGATGTTGAAAAAGTCGTAAAAGCCGGCGCAGACTGGGTGCATGTAGATGTCATGGACGGACATTTTGTGCCCAACATATCCATAGGCGTGCCCGTTGTCTCCTCTTTGAGAAAGGCCACAGACGCCTTTTTGGATGTTCATCTGATGATCTCCGACCCCGAAAAATATGTACCTGCTTTCATCAAGGCGGGCGCCGACCTTGTCAACTTCCACATTGAAGCCGAATGCGACGCCGAGAAGCTGATAAAGGAAATCAAGGCGGCAGGAAAAAAGGCTGCCGTAACCATAAAGCCCGCAACTCCTGCCGAGGCGGTATTCCCCTATCTTCATCTTTTGGACATGGTGCTCGTCATGTCTGTTGAGCCCGGCTTCGGAGGACAGAGCTTTATGCCCGATTCTTTGGACAAGGTAAAGGCTCTGAGAAAAAAGATAGATGCCGAAGGACTGAACTGTGAAATAGAAATCGACGGCGGAATCAACCTTAAAAACGCCGCCGAAGTGGTGGCTGCCGGCTGTGATATACTTGTAGCAGGCTCGGCGGTTTTCGGAGCTGAAAATATAGAGCAGACGGTAAAGGCTTTTAAGGCCATATAAATAATTTTGTTAAAGGGTGATTCTATGGATTGGTGGAACATATCTGTATTCGGAGTTATACCTGTGTTGTCGGTAGCCCTTGTATTCTTCTTTAAAAGAAAATACCTTTGGACTGCCCCGCTTATTTCGGCCGCGTTATCGGTCATTGTAAGTATAGCGGCTATGCCCTCAATTTTAAGCGACAATGAGCATCGGATTATGTTTTTCGGAATCAGCCTCGTTATCCATCTCGCTGTTGTCATAGCTCTGACTTTATTTGCCTATGCCATAGTGTTCTTTAAAAACAAAAATAAATAAAGTCCTAATAAAAAAGGAGAAGCTGTCGCTTCTCCTTTTTTTATTCTGTTTTATATGGTGCTCATGCGCCTTCTGCTCGAAACAAGGGCGCCGTCGCTCATCATCTGAATGTTGTCCAAAACTTTTCCTGTACCGTAGGCTACGCAGGAAATCGCCTCGTCGGCAACTCTTGTAGGTATACCCGTCTTTTCGGCTATCAGCTTGTCAAAGCCATACACAAGGCTTCCGCCGCCTGTCATGACTATGCCGTTTGTCGACACATCGCCCACCAGTTCGGGAGCGGTGCGCTCGAGAACGCTGTGAGTAGCCTCGAGTATCTTTGCGGCGACCTCTTCAAAGGCTTCTCTTATCTCTTCGGAGCTGACCTCAAATGTCTTGGGCAGACCTGTAATTAGACATCTTCCCTTGACTGTGGTCTTTATATCCTCGGGTCTGGGATATACACAGCCTATCTCCATCTTGATCTCTTCTGCCGTTCTCTCGCCAATGAGAACATTGTGCTTCTTTCTGATGTATTTGACTATGGCTTCGTCAAACTTGTCTCCGCCCGTCTTTATCGATGTGGACTCGACTATGCCGCCGAGAGATATAACAGCTATGTCGGCAGTTCCGCCGCCGATATCAACCACCATATTTCCCTCGGGCTTGGAAATATCTATGCCTGCGCCTATTGCCGCTGCAACAGGCTCCTCTATGAGAAATACTCGTTTTGCGCCTGCCTGAAGGCATGCGTCTGTAACAGCTCTCTCCTCAACCTCGGTGATTATGCTGGGAATGCACACCACTACATTGGGCTTTATAAGGCGGAAGCCGAGAACTTTTTTGATAAATTCCTTTATCATCTTTTCGGTCATCACATAGTCGGAAATGACGCCCTCTCTCAAAGGACGCACGGCGACTATGTTCCCGGGAGTTCTGCCCAGCATTTTCTGAGCGTCCTCTCCGACGGCCTTTATCTTGTTTGTATTTACATCTATCGCAACGACAGAGGGCTCGCACAGCTCAATTCCCTTGCCCTTGACATATACCAATATCGAAGCGGTACCGAGATCGATACCAATATCTCTTGCGGACATATCTTTACCTCTTTTCCAAGTCTATATATTTATATTATAACCAATATTTTTTCTTTTTTCAATACTTTTTATTGTTTTTTACAGGCAAATACGGCGCATGACACTCTTTCGGTGCCGCCGATTTTCAAAACCTTCGCCATTTCCGAAACAGTGGCTCCGCTTGTCAGTATATCGTCGACTATGAGCACACTTTTGCCGTCTATTTTGCCCTTTTCACAGCACAGTTCAAAGGCTCCCATGACATTGGCTCTTCTTTGGGCGTCGTCCAGCTTGTACATGCTTTTGGTGTTTCGGGTTTTCCTCACAGTTTTTATAACAGGCTTCCCCGTAAATTTTGAAAGCTCCAGTGCCAAAAGCTCTGCCTGATTGTATCCTCTGCGGAATATTTTATACCAATTCGACGGAACATATGTTATGATGTCGCAGCTCATCTTTTCCAGCACATACTGTCTGTATATGTAAAAGGCAAACGGCTTGGCATAACCCGGCTTGAAATTGAACTTAAATCTGTGAACTGCTTTTCTGACATCGCCTCTATACCATGCCGCCGCTATTTTCTCATCTACAAAGGGTGTCTTTTTCATAACAGGCTGAATCTTGAAAAGTTTTTCCTCTTTAAGGCACTTCTCGCATATCAGCTCTTCATTTTTGACAAGCTCTCTGCATATGGGGCATCTTTTGGGAAACAGAAGATCAGCTATTTTCATAGTAGTACCTGATCCTTGTTTTCAAGGCGCTGTAACGCTTGTTCTTATTGTTAGAGTCCACCATATTTTCCACCACATCTCTGGCTCCCACCAGAATGAGCAATTTTTTCGCCCTTGTGACAGCGGTATACAGTATGCTGCGGTTGCGCAGTCTCTCGGGCATCTCAAAGACGGGAATTATTACGGCGTCATACTCACTGCCCTGAGATTTGTGGACGGTTATGGCGTAGGCGTGTTCAATCTGCCCCAACTGATCAAAGGAATATGCTGCCTCCCTTTCATCAAACACTATCTTCATAACTCCCGATGATTTGTCTATCTCGGTTATTATTCCCGTGTCGCCGTTGAAAATACCCGAACCAACCTCTCCCGTGTCAAGTTTGACCCACAGGATATCATAGTTGTTTTTTATCTGCATGACCCTGTCGCCCGTTCTGAACTCCACCGAACCGAACTTTAGCTCGTTCTTTTTGTTTTTTGAAGGGTTTATCCTCTGCTGCAAAAGCTTATTGAGAGAATATGTACCGCAGCTCATCTGCCTTGTGGGGCATATCACCTGTATTTCCGAAGTGTCAATTCCGAAAGCTTTCGGAATTCTGTCGCACATGAGGGAGACGATATTGTCTGTGGCTCCTTTGGAGCTCTTCACCTCGGCAAAGTAGAAATCGCCTCTGTTAAGGTCGAGATCGGGATATATTCCGCTGTTTATGCAGTGAGCATTTTCGACTATTTTACTGCCCTCTCCCTGCCTGAACACATAGCTGAGCCTTGTAGCATAGACATATCTCGATTCGACTATGTCACTGAAAAACGCTCCCGAGCCCACGGGCGGCAGCTGATCCCTGTCTCCCACAAAGACCACCCTTGTGTGTGGCTTGAGGGCATAGAACACCGACGCCGCCAGTTTCATGTCGACCATAGAGCCCTCGTCTATTATCAGCACATCGGTATCGAGGGGATTTTCGAGATTTCTTTTAAATCTCATAATCCCTTCCTGCTTGGAATATGTGCCCTCCAAAAGCCTGTGTATCGTCTTGGCCTCCATTCCGCACAACTCGGTAACTCTTTTCGCCGCCCTGCCTGTGGGAGCCGCAAGGGTTATCTTCATATTATAATGCTCAAACAGCTTTATAAGGCCCAAAATTGCCGTGGTTTTTCCTGTACCCGGGCCGCCTGTTATTACAGATATCCCGTTTTCAAATGGTGCAGTCATAGCGTTCTTCTGTTCCTCATTTAAAAGTATACTGAGACCGCTTTGCACCTTTTCGCACTGTCTGTCCAAATCTTTCGGTTTTTCCAGCTTCATTTTTGCAAGGCGCGCAACACTTTGAGCTACAAAATTCTCATATGAGTAATAATTTTGCAGGTAGCATATCCTCTTATCGGATATTATCTCCTCCACAACGCTTCCAGTCTCGCACAGCCAATCGAGCTGCTGTTTGACGCTCTCTTCATTTTCGCCGCAAAGTCCCGCCGCTATCTTTATGAGCTTGTTTCTGGGTATAAAGACATGGCCGCTCTGAAGATTGAAGGTCAGTTCATACAGAATAGCCGCCCTAAGTCTTATCGGTGTATCTCCCTCTATACCGAGATCGGCCGCCACACTGTCCGCCCTGTCAAAACTGAGGTCAAACCTCTCTTTGCAGAGCAGATAAGGGTCATCTTTTATTATCTTAACGGCATGCTCCCCGTATTCCTGATAAAGCCCTGCCGCAAACCCCAGCGGCAGCTCGTATTTGAGAAGAAAATCCAGAATCATCTTCATTGTGTTCTGCTGATTGAAGGAATAGGATATGTCCATGGCCTTCTCTCTGCTTATTCCCTTGATTTTCACCAGCTCTTCCGGCTGCGAAGCGATAATATCAAAGGTGTCGGCTCCGAACTCCTCGACTATAAGGCGAGCGGTTTTCGGACCTATGCCCTTTATCGCCCTCGAAGCAAGATACTCATACATGCCGACGGCTTCTTTGGGCAGAGCCCTTTCCAGATACTCCACGGCAAACTGCATTCCGTACTCGGGGTGATTGACATAGTTTCCCCTTGCAGTTAT
>ERZ779866.3085-NODE-3085-length-13988-cov-2.757410_pt1 | contig 13988 bp, 14 predicted proteins | sample MGYA00511248_ERZ779866 | MGnify/ENA primary metagenome ERZ779866 (study PRJEB29588, sample SAMEA2155758) | human gut metagenome | biome: human gut; feature: human-associated habitat; material: faeces | place: Denmark | collected 2008/2010 ... | reverse complement strand
CTTGAAGGTTCCTCCATTTTCCAATAGATTCAGTTCATCCGTGCTGTTTTCGCAGCGCTTTTGAAATAACGACAACCCTGCTCAGGAGAGAGTATGATCGTTAAAGTAGTTATTTTCGTACTGGTTTGCTATGTTCTGTACCGGCTGTTCATGAACGACAGCAAGAAAAAGGCCGAAAAGGAAGCCGAACAGCAGAAAAAGCGCATGGAAGCAGGCGAAATGGTGCAGGATCCCGTTTGCGGAACGTATGTTGACAAGAGCAATTCCATCACGGTCCGCAACGGAGATCAGACGCTGCATTTCTGCAGCTATGAATGCCGTCAGAAGTACATCGACCGCTTCAACGAGCAGCAGAAGCTCAACGGATAATTTTTCTGATGTGCGGAGCAGACTTGAAAACGCTCGATATATCCGCATGTAATTATTAATGATTATGCTGAATCAACCGATGGTTCAGGGGCCCGGAGCCGATGCTTCGGGCTCTTTTTTTGCTTAAAGAAAAAGGCGGGAGAACCTGGTCCCCCGCCCGAGCCGTCCGCCTGCAGGCACGGCGCGTCACATGCGTTCCCTGAAGGCGCAGAAATAGCGCGTCGTGTCTGCGGCCGTATATTTCATGACGGCCGTCGGAGTCCACGGAAGACTTTCGTCCGCTTCAAGCTCTTCTCTGGTCAGAAAGACGATGCATCCGCGGTCCGTCAGATGCCCGCGTACGAAGGAGAGCATTTCCTTCCAGGGCATGAACGCCCGGCTGACGATGAGATCGGCCTTTTTTCCTTCCATGAACTGTTCGGCCCTTCCGCGGAAGACATGCGTGTCCTTCAGCGGATGGCGGGCCAGTACCGTGGAAAGAAAAATGGTGCGCTTGTCGCGCGATTCCACCATCCAGTAGCTTCCGTCGTTCCAGACCATGCGCAGAGGAATGCCGGGCAGTCCGGCGCCGGATCCGAGATCCCAGGTGACGGGAGAATCCGGCAGGTCGGGAAGTATGCGCTCTCTGAGAAAGGCGGCAAGGTGGAAGCTGTCCATAATGAGCTCGTCCAGGGCGTCCCGCCAGTGACGTGCGCCCACAAGATTCATCATTCTGTTCCACTGCATGAGCAGATTAAGATAGCCTGCCAGATCGGAGGACTGTTCCGTGTTCAAGGTGAAGCCCGCCTTGGCGCACAGGGGTGCGAGCAGGGCGGGAGAGCAGTCGTCACGCCTTGCCATCGGTGGCCACCCATTCGTCGAAGCTGTCCTTGATGAAGTTCACGATGGCGGCGTGCTCCTCCTTGCCGGGGCCCTTGATGTCCACGGGCGCGCCGAAGCGTACGTGCACGGGGAGCGAGGGCTTGATCCAGCCCATGTCCTTGATGAGGGAACCTTCACCCCACGCGTCGGTCTTGAGGGCGATGGGAATCACCGGTACCTTGGCCTTGCGGGCCAGCTTCACCCCGAGACTGTTGAAGTCTTCCGTTTTTACTTCGGGCCTGCGGCTGCCCTGCGAGAAGATGATGATGGAACGACCGGCCGAAAGATGCTTCATGCCGCCTTCCAGCACTATGGCCAGATCTTCTCTGGGATTGGTGCGTCCGAGAGCCAGCGGATCGCGGGAGGCGAGCACCGGACCGAGACAGGGATATTCCAGAAGGGATTTCTTCACCACGAAGGTGACGTCCTTTCTCGGCTGAATGATGCAGGGCAGGAAGAAGGTTTCCAGCGTGCTCATGTGGTTGGCCTCGAACACGCATGGCCCCTCGAGATCGAGATTTTCAATGCCTTCTATGACGACGGGCGTGCCTATGCGTTCCATGAGCCTGCCTACCAGAAAGCTGTCGTACACCCAGCGCTCCGCGTTGTAGTTTCCCGCCGAGGCTATGCGTCCCGCACGATACATGATGCCGACGAGGGACAGGTAGAAGCGCAGGGAAGGAAAGGCTCCCGCCGGATGGCCCGGCGAACGGTAATTGCAGGAAAAATGCTGTTCCATACTCAGTCCTATTTCTTTTCTATGGGAGCGGCGCGACGATGACGCCGGTGCCAGGCATTGAGACGCGGTTCGTCCCCCTGATCCTTGCACTGATAGTAGCGACGGGCCACCACGGTTTCGGGCAGATATTCCTGATCCACCCAGGCGCCGGGAAAATTGTGCGGGTACTGATAGTCTCTGCCGTAGCCCCACTGCTTCTGCATCTTGGTCACGGCGTTGCGCAGATGCAGGGGAACGGGCTGCATGCCGTTGTTCTTTATTTCCCGCGTGACGTTGTGATAGGCGGCATAGGTGGAATTGCTCTTCGGGGCCAGCGCCAGATAGACCGTTGTTTCCGCCAGCGGAATATAGCCTTCCGGCATGCCCACGAATTCCACGGCCTGCTGACAGGCGACGGCCATGGGCAGCGCATGGGGGTCGGCAAGGCCCACATCTTCCGATGCCGAGAGAATGAGCCGGCGGCAGATGAAGCGCGGATCCTCGCCGCCTTCCAGAAGACAGGCCAGATAGTAGAGTGCGGCGTCGGGATCGCTGCCGCGTATGGATTTTATCATGGCGGAAGCGAGCTCGTAATGACTGTCGCCGTCCTTGTCGTGCCGGGCCACCATTTCGGGCATGACCTTCTGCACGCCGGCGAGCGTGCGCTGATCCTCCGGGAGCCCGGAAACATATTCCACCAGATTGAGCAGTGTTCTTGCATCGCCGTTGGAAAGGGCGGCCAGAAATTCCAGCACCTCATCGGGAAAGACGGCGCCTGTTTTTTCCGTGCCGCGGCGGGCGAGCGAAAGCAGATCGTCCCTGCCGAGCGGCTTCAGCCTGAGAACGTGGAGACGTGACAGAAGCTGTCTCGTCACGCTGAAGGAAGGGTTTTCCGTCGTGGTGGCGATCATGGTCATTTCGCCGCTTTCCAGAATGGGCAGGAAGAAGTCCTGCTGGGCCTTGGAAAAGCGGTGAAGTTCGTCGAGAACCAGAATTTCCACGCCGGAGAGCTGACGGCGGAGCTGCTGAATTCCCGCTTCGGGCGCGGAGAGACGCAGCATTTTTTTACCCGAGGCACGGGCCAGAAGCAGGGCGAGCGTGGACTTGCCGCATCCGGGAGGGCCGAAAAGCAGAAGGCTCGGCAGATGGGGTGCATCGAGCAGGGCCTGAATCTGGGCCCGCAGGTGCGGCTGACCCACAAAGTGTTCGAGGTCGGCGGGGCGCAGACTTTCCGGCAGCGGACGGTTCATGAGTTTCCTCCGGGATGCTGGCGTTTCCACCAGTGCAGGCCGAGAGCCATCATGGCGGCGGTTTCCCAGCGCAGAACGCGTTCTCCCATGCTCAGGGCCTGAAATCCTGCATCGATGAGTCTCTCCGCCTCTTCGGGCGTGAAGCCTCCTTCAGGTCCGATGACGCAGAGCGTTTTTCCGGGCAGCCCGAGAAAGGCTTCCGACATGAAGTGCTGACCGGGCAGACCGCTTTCCAGAAGAACCTGCTTGTGCTGAAATTCCGAAGAAGCCCGTATGAGTTCCTCCACGCCTCCGGGCAGAGTACGCAGTTCCGGCAGCCAGGGATTCCGGCACTGCTTGGCCCCGGCCACAAGAGAGGCGTGCCAGTTTTCCCTGGCATCCTGCGGAACCGGGAACTGACTGCGTTTCGCCTGCCAGAACCACAGTCCTGCGGCTTCGAGCTCCACGGACTTTTCCAGTATCCAGCCTCTCCTTGCCTCCTTGCCCCAGCCTACGGCCAGCACGACGCCGGACGTAGGGCGCGGATATGTTTTCTTCTGCAGAATCTGGAGGCCGGCGGACTGTCTGCCTATCTGCCGGCAGCGGGCTTCTCTTCCGACGCCGTCGAGCACGAGCACCTCGTCGCCGGGATGCAGCCGGAGAACCCGGCCCATGTGATGCGCTTCCGCGCCGGAAAGTTCCAGTTCTTCCTGCCATTGTTTCGGCGGAAGATAAAACGTGTGCATGGCTGATATTCTCCTGAAATTTTGCCGATCTTCCCTTTATTATACCTGTTCGGCATGGATTTGAAAAGTCCGGCGGAAGGGCTTTTCCCGGAGCAGGGCATGAAAATGTCGTGCGCGGCGGAAAACGTCGAAGCTGTGGTCCGCCGCAGTCGCGGACATCACCCCTTGCACCGAAAAGCATGATTCTTCCCGCGTACGAAGCGAGATCGGAGGAACGGAAGGAGGAGAGGCCTTTTACGGGTCAAGGTGCGTCCGGCGGACATCAGGCGAAGAAATGAAGCCAGAGCAGGGAAAACGGCATGGAGCACAGAAAAGCGGGAAGCATGCTCAGAATGGGGAACTGCATGATGCCGCAGGTGCGCAGGCCCGTGGCAAGCATGATGAATCCGCCGCAGCCGGAAAAATTGTCCAGGAGAAAAGGTGTGGTATATTGCCCGACGAAGCCCGCCGAGAGGAGAACGACGGCCTGCACGAGAAACTGGGGAACGCAGAGAACGCCGATGATGGCGCCGGTGTTGGCTGCTATGAACAGCGCTGTGGGAAAGTCCAGCAGCGCCTTGATGATGAGCAGCGACGGATCCCCGGTAAGACCTTCCTGCATGGCACCGAAGAAGCCCAGTCCGCTGCCGGCAAATACCACAAGAAAAATGGAGAACTGTTCCCGCATGTATTCGAGGGACGCGTCCTGTCTTTTCCCGATGCGGCTGAAGGCCGTGGAAACCTTGTGAGCCACGACCATGATGAGATATTCCAGCCGGAATATCTCCCCTACGAGCGTGCCGAGAAGAAGAGAGCATACCACGGGCGGCAGAGCCTGGGTTTTGCTTATCATGAATACTCCCATGCCGATGTTGATGCAGCCGAAGACGAGCATGAGATGTTTTCGAAACGTTTCTCCAAGCAGTCTGCCGATGTAGCTGCCGATGAGTGCGCCGAAAAGAATGCAGGACGAGTTGATTTCAGGACCGAGCATGTTGTTCTCCTTGTTTTACCGGAAGCGGATTATGCGGATGCACAGGTATTTGTTGACATGGTCTTAGGTACGGCACGCGTACAACGCATGAGACGGGCTCATGCGGAGAAATTCGGTCCAGGGCTGCGCGGATGCGGACGCAGAAGAGCGCACTCATCCATGAGATGGATGAGAAGAGAGGAGGCCGCGCTTGATCGGCTGAATGGTATCCGTTCAGAACGGGAAGACCAGGTCCGCATGCAGACTGCGAGGAGGTCGAGGGGCAAGCATCGTGGAGAAAAAAGCAGCCGGAACGGCCGTACTGAGAAGGTCCGGCAGTCACGAGAAGGGGCAAAAGACCCGGAAATAACGATGGGAATTCCCGACATGGCCTCGAAGGAGGACGGCGCTTACCGTAAAACTTCGGCCTGCATGTCGTCAAGAAATTTTATTTTCCAAAATGCATAAGTTTAATATACTGTAATTACATGATAAATAAAAAATCTTGGAGAGCAGTCTGAAATTTGAAGTATGTTTTTCTTCGAACGCCGAAAGTTTTTGCAGGACACCCCGTCCTCCCCGGAGCATACGGCAAAACGGAGCATCTGCTGCGGAATGTTCCTTTCCGATGCCGGAGGCGAAAGGAAGAATTTCAGGAAACATGAGACAGTCAAGCAGGCGTTATGCTTTGTCGGGACAAGGTGCGGCAGAAAGGGAAAGTGCGGAAATATTTACCGCCGCTGCTTCGGCCGTCAACCGTTGGCGGACGCGGATTTCGGGACAGGACGGGCAGGGAAAGGAGATGCGGGAAAGCTGAAAGGTCAAAATTTTTAGTGACTTAATCCCAAAGAACGTTTATTTTCCCTTCCATTGAAAAGGACCTTTTCCGGTACCGACCGTTTTGACCCCGCAACAACAACTCTGAAAAACGGGAATGGTTCACCCTGTTCCCCTTGAGAGGAAAACCTGATGCAGCACTACTTTGCAGCGTTCTGCCCAGAACATGATGGTCGATTCAGTGTCCTTTTTCCCGATCTTCCCGACGTCGTAACCAGTGGAAACGATATTGACGACGCCATGATCATGGCCAGAAACGTACTGAGGCTTCACCTTGAAAACATCAGCCGTTCGGGCGCACCTCTTCCCCTGCCGTCCTCCTTTGAAGAGGCGCGCACCAAGGCTTTCGAGCTTTATGGGAGGCTGTCGCGCATGCCCGCAGGAGAAGTGTTTTTTCCGCTCATTGCCGCTCCCGATATGGACAGGACACCGATGAACATCTCCCTGTCGCTGCCCCGCAATGCCGTGGTTGCGCTGGACCGCAAGGCCGCTCAGGCCGGAATGACGCTCGAGGGATACATTACGTCGCTGGCGCTGTCATGATGCCTTGAACTGCCGGGCCCCTTTTCGAAGGGGCCTTTTTCTTGGCCGGGGCAGGCTTCCGTTTTTTCCGGTTCTGCGGAAAAGGGAGCAGACTGTTCCGTCGCATGGCGTTCGGAGCGGCGTTTCTCGACGGCTTCCGGGAGCTGCCGCCTTGTTCCATCGTCGCTCCTGCGGGGAACTTCGTTGTTCGGCGGCTGCGGCTTTTCGCAGCGGAAAGGCGGAGGGAAGATTTTGTAATATTCTGGAAAGACTTTTCAACTTGATCTTTTTTGCCGTTGGCGGGAATTTTGAAAGTAAGGGTTCACCACATTCAAGGAGTCCTGTTATGGAACTTTACAACGAAATAAGGAACGCCCTGAAGAGAAGAGGCTGTCCGTGGCTTGAGGAGCATGTCTTCGAGTTCATGGGGCAGCGTCTCCATTTCGATATTCACGATATCGGCCAGAACTATATTCTGAAGATCGTGCATCGTGCTGCGGAACGCTCCGTGCCGGACAAGACCGAGCCGTATATCAGGAAGGATTTTTCTCTCGAGAAAACCGTGGCCAAAAGTGATCTTCGCAGAGGCAGTCTGAAGAAGCGCTGCGAAGCTCTTGCCGACGGCTTTCTGTTCTGGCTGGAAGGCATGTGTTTTACCCCTGCGGCCGTCAAGGAACCCGTGCCGGTGCGCAGCGCCGTCCGTTCCCGTACTCGGAGGTGAGGTCGGCCGTCATCCGTAGAGGATGAGGGAAACCCGGATTAAAAGAATCCCCGGAACGAGGAGTTCCGGGGATTTTTCGTGCTGTTGCCGGAGCTTCTGTTGCGCCATCCGTAGAAGGCGAGCAGAACACAGCCGACGGAAGCGCATGCCGCGCCGATGAGAGCCGTGCTGGCGTATCCGTTGCCTGCATCGATGGAAAGGCCGCCGAAGAAGGCGCCTATGGCGTTTCCTATATTGAATCCTACCTGGGCCAGTGCGGCGCCGAGCATTTCTCCGCCCCGGGCGTTCTGAAGAAGGAGCATCTGCTGAGGTGCGGAGACTCCGAACAGGCAGGCCGTGCACAGGAAAAGAAAACCCAGCGCCGGTACAAGATATTCTCCGGCGGCAAAGAGGGCCAGCAGTCCGGCCGCCATGAGGCCCTGCATGCCCGCCGCGATAGCCGATGAGCTGAAACGCATGGACAGCTTGCCGCTGAGCGTGTTTCCCAGCACCATGCCGGCTCCGGCAAAGGTCATCACCAGGGTCATCTTATCGGGTGCCAGACCGGAAACATCGGTCAGGAAAGGTGAAACATAGCTGTACCAGCAGAACATGCCTCCGTTGCCGAGAACAATGGCAAGAAAGATGATCCACGGCTGAGGACGGCGCAGGAATCGGAACTGCTCGAAAAATCCGGCGGTCTTGAGTCCAGGCAGTCTCGGCACCCAGATCAGCACGCAGATGATGACCGCCACCCCAACGCACGCCACAAGCCCGTAGGCCAGACGCCAGGACAAAAGATGCGTGAGCAGCGTGGAGCACGGCACGCCGCCGAGGTTGGCGATGGTGGCTCCGGCGATGACGATGGAGACGGCAAGGACGGAATAGGCCTTTTCCACAAGCTTGTCGGCAATGATGGCGGCCACGCCGAAGTATGCCCCGTGCGGCAGACCGGCAATGAAGCGGGCTGCTATCATCATGGGAGAACTGGAGGCCAGTGCGGTCATGGCATTGCCGACGATGAACAGCATCATGAGCCCCAGCAGAATACTGCGCAAAGGGCGTGAACGCGCCACGAGCACGGTAAGAGGCGCCCCGACGCATACCCCCAGCGCGTACGCGGAAATAAAATGTCCGGCTTCAGGAATGCTTACCGAAAGACTTCGGGCCACATCCGGCAGAATGGCCATAATGGAGAATTCCGACATGCATACGCCGAGAGTGCCGAGGGAAAGAGCCAGAAGACTTTTAAAAACAGGATAGCTTATTTTCATGACAGATACGTCCGAATGGAAGAGAAAAACGGAAAACCAAAAAGACCGATGGGCGGAGACACCGGTCCGTCAACTCAGAACTCCGCTCCGTTGAGGAATGGAAATCTCCCGGGCCTTCTGTAGTGAAGGTGATGCCGTCCGTCAAGACGGAACTGCGGCCCCGTCAGGGAGAAATATCCGTTGCAGGCAGAACCGGCGGCTGCCGGGCGGGAAGGGAGGCATGCTCCGGCGACGTGCTTTTTTACGCTCTGAAATCATAAAAATCCGCCTTTCGTCCCCCACGGATATTTTATTTTCGGGTCGGAAACCGGCGCCCAGAGGTATCCTTTATGGTCGGCATGCAGATTGGTTTCAGCAATTTCTCTAAGAAATAATGGAGGTTCGGATTTTTTGCGCCGGGAACGGTATTGTTGTCGAAGGCTGGAAGAAGCGGTTGTAAGGGCACGTCGTCAGGTTGCGGCTGCGGCAGACGGAAGAAGCCCGCGGGATGCACGGGCTTCCTCATGTTTTCTACTGCGGGTCGGTCAGTTTCAGATTGATGTCGGTGTATTCGCACGATCCGTCCTGATGGACGACGATGGTGGAGCTGAATCCTCCGATATGTTCAAGAAGACTGGGGTCACTGTCGGGGATTTTAACAGTGACTTTGACATCGCCGTTTTCCTCCCGGTCTATGCTGGTCCAGGAAGCGTAGTGCTCATTGACGATGAGGTGACGGAACGGAGCTCCGCCGCCGCTGGCAAAAAGACCTGAGCCTGCGCCGAAGAACCGGGTCAGCGCCGACTGGCTGCACAGATGCAGCACGGAGTCCGCCTGCCGCCGATTGTTGCGGCATTCGGCAAGAACTTCACGCTCTATGGTGGAAGCAATCGAATCCCTCATGGTGCTCTTCGTGCCTACGCCGATGATGACGGCCGGATTGGTGCCTGTCTGAATATGGGGCTGTACCTTATAGGAAGGAATATCCATGGCCTTCGGATAGGGCATGCTGGCGAATACGCGGTGGGCGTCTGCGCGGAGGGCCTCCATGCCGGACTTGTAGCTCCATGGGGAAAAGCTCACCGTCGGCGGAGCAAAGAAGGTGTCGAGGGTGATGTTTTTCAGTTCGCCGCCGGCAAATCCGGCGATGTCGTCCAGAGACATGACGGAGGTCAGATTGAAACAGCTGTGTCTGGCGCCGGGCAGATCGGGAATATGCAGCTCTTCCGCCACGCCGTTGCAGTATGCCGTTTCCATGGCACCGGCGTCGTCGGAAAACGGGGGCATGTCCGTGCCGAAGCAGCCTTTCCATATCTGCTCCATGGAAAGCTGCCCTTCGGGAAAACGACTGCGGATGTCCCCGAGCTTTTGAAGTGCAAAACCCTGGGCCTGGGAAATTCCGTGCTTCGACAGCATCGTCACCACGGCAATCTTATCTTCAATGCTGCCGACGGAATGCGTGAGCACTCCGTCCGTCGCCAGTGCGGAAAGTTTTCCCACGATGCTCAGCTGCGTTATAAATTTTTCCATTTCCTGCTGTGTGCACTGATGGAAGGTAAGGTTCTTGTAGGCGGAGATGAATTCGTCGTAGACGTCCTTCTTCAGAGCCTCACGAAGGTCGGGGGAAAGAGGACCTGCGGAGGCTTCAAGGGCGTTGCAGGCTTTTTCAAAGGTTACGGAAAATCCGGTATCCGTGGACGCCATGCCGGTAGAGGCATCCATGCCCATGAGAAAAAGATCGCGGGCGAGCTGCTTGTGACTGTGCCTCTGAATCTCGCTCATGGTTGACTTGATGAGTCCCGCCGTCAGAGGGCGCGAACTGTTCAGTTCCTGCTGGAGTCGTCGAGTGGCTATATTGGCAACGTCGCTGCCGTACTCATGGGCTATGGCGCTGATGAACTGCGTCATGGCTCTGTGGTTCGTGGACTTGAACGTGTAATGGCCTACTGCTTTTGCGGAATGGCCGGAGATCTTGACTGTTTTATTGTCGGAGGAGGCAGCATCGGCCGCGGTCAGAAAGGATTGCAGAGAAATGTTGACGGGTGTCGGCATGATTTTTTTTCCTGCTGAAGGGTTAGGCTCGAATCCACTGCGTGAGGCATGCGAGCTGATCTTCGGTCTGCTCGGCCCCGGAGACGGAATCGCCAGTATTTTTGGCACATTCCTTTGCCCAGAACTCTGCAACACGAACGAAGTTGTCCAGGATGGTGAAAAAATCGTCCGAGGACAGGGCGTGGGCATCGACGCATGTCTGCAATGCAATAAATGTGCCGTCCTTGTCGACGGAGAGCGTCATGCCGGCCGTTTTATGAAAAAAGTACTGTCCCTGAAGAAGACGCAGCAGAAGGTTTTCCCGGTTTTCCCGGGGAAGCGGTGCAATGCAGCTGGCGATCAGAAGTTTTTCCGAACCTGGGAAGTAATGAAACAGGATGAGAAAATCATTGACGGCGAGGGAAATCTGATTGTTTCCATCGCGTTCCAAGGCGTCCGGACCGAATTTCTCCAGGAGAAACTCGTTAAAAAGATCAAAAGAGCTTGTCATGAAAATCTCCGTGATATTTATGAGGCGTGTGAGTCATGCTCATCCCGCCCGGCGCGGCAAAAGGGCGATGCCTGCCGGTCGGTATTTTCCGTTGACGGTAAAGCAACCTTTCGATTCAAAAGTGATTTTTTGTCAAGCAATGCGCATGGTCTCACATGCTCGGGCAGGTGTCGAAATTCGGTCAGCTTGGATGAGGGGCGTTAATATTTTATGAACAAGGCGTGATTGTCGCCCGTCTGATAGTCCCGTCTTCCGAAATTTCCTGATAAAAACGAAGATGTTTCCCCAGCGGCGCAAACAGCTGTAAAAAGACGCAGAGGCTTTTGCGTAAAATAACAGGAAAAATAATACGTTGCAATGAAAGACAGCAAAATGGAACTTTCCACCCTTCAAGTTTCACTGGAAGGAAAAGCTTGCTCCTCCTGCGGCCAGCTGCTACTATGGAGTCATCCTTTTTGTTCCGTTAACTCCATCGCTGCCATGATTGTCAAAAATCCCGTAGAATCCATACTTGCACTGGCCGCCAGCGTGTTTGAAGCCTATTCCGTTGTCCTGTTCGAAGCGCCGCGCAACGGACAGGGCGCACAGATTATGGCTGCCTACAGTCAGGGTGATCATATTAATCAGAATGCGGTCATTCAGCCGGGAAAAGGTCTTGCCGGCTGGATACTGCGGAATCGCTCTCCCATCGTCGTAGGCTCCATCGACGAAAATCAGGCGTATCTGGGCTATTACAAAGAAGACTGGGAACCGGAAATCTGTTCATTTCTCGGATGCCCCTTGCCGGACGGAGGCGTGCTCTGCGTGGACAGCTGCCAGAGGCATGCCTTTTCACCTGAGAAGCAGAAACTTGTTGCCGTGTTTGCCGACATGCTCTCCCAGGTGCAGAGCATGGAAAACCGTTCCGACGGCGGCATGTCTGCGAGTTATCTTCACGCGCTTGATCATCTTGTGGAGCTTCGTCAGAACTATCCCGGCTGGAAAAATTATCTGAGCAGGATTTTTCCGGTACTTCTGGAAGCCACGGGGTTCACCTATGCCGCCTTTGCCTCCAGAGTGGAGGGAAGTTCAACCTATATCATGGAAGGCGAGTATCCGCCGCTTCTTCTTGCGGGCAAGGAGAAGAAGGAATTTTCCGTCCATAACGACATCATAGGATGGGTTTTCCGAAACGAGGAGGCCGTGTACAGCGACGGTTTTTCCGGTTCAACGCCTGTTTTCGGCAAAAGAGAGGGCGTTCCGCCCTTCGGCAGTACGGTATGTGTGCCCGTTGCCGTAAACAAGAGCACGTGCGGAGTGCTCTGTCTTGCCATGGAAGAGCCGCGGTCCATTTCTGAAGAACTGAAAATGTTTCTCAGACTTGCCGCGGATGATCTGGCGCGCCTTCTGGAAGTGCTGTCTCTGCGGTACCGTCTCCGCATGGCGGAAAAGAACGCTGCCGGAAACAAATAGGAACGGATATGATGCAGTTTTCTGATCGTGCCCAAAAGCTTTTTTCCATTCTGGATGAAAGCGATGCCCTGTTTATGCGCAACTGGGATCGTCCCCGTGCCGTCAGGCACAAGGGAGAAAGAGATCTCGTCACGAATACCGACCTGGCCGTGGAGGCTCTTCTCAAGGACCGTCTGCAGAATGTCGTGCCCGGAGCAACCTTCATGGCGGAGGAAAGTTCAACTTCGCTGTCCCCGGAAGGAACCTGCTGGATCATCGACCCCGTCGACGGAACAACGAATTTTGCGCATCATTTCGGCGACACGGCCACGTCCGTGGCATTGTGGGAAAACGGGCGTGTGGTTCTCGGAGCGGTATCTGCTCCCGTCAGGGGCGAACGATACGTCGCCGAATACGGAAAAGGCGCGTGGCTGAACGGCAAACGCATCCATGTGAGCAACACGGATTCCTGTGCCGATGCGCTGGTCGCCACCGGCTTTCCGTACAGCGTGCACGAAGATATGGATCAGGTGCTTCGGGACATGCGCATTCTGCTGGATACTACGGTGGGGGTTCGCCGCTGCGGTTCCGCCGCCCTTGATATGTGTTTCGTGGCCTGCGGAAGTTTTGACGCCTATTTCGAAGGCTGGATAAAGCCCTGGGATATTGCAGCCGGATGGCTTCTGGTGGAAGAGGCGGGAGGTATGGTCACCGGCAGGAGCGGAGAACACTACCGCTTCAATACCCCCATTCTTGCCAGCAACGGGGGCGTGCATGCGGAAATGATCCGTCATCTTGCCTCGGAAAATTCCGATCATCCGGCAAGAAACTGACTGTTCTGTCTGGGGAATATCCACCCGGAGCGCACGGCCCATACGAGTTCCGGCGTCAGCATTTCCTGCTGATGCAGTGCGAGGCCTTCAAGTTCGTACTGATCCACGAACATGACGTCGGCCACGCGGGAACTGTCCGGGGAGGGAATGGCAGGACTTGGTCCGGCCAGAAAGAACGACGCGGACAGGCTGATGCCCCGGCTGTCCGTGTAGGGGAGGGAGCCTATGATGCGCATTCTTGTTCCTGCAACGTTCAGCTGTTCGCAAAGCTCCCGTTCGGCGGCGTCGGTCGGAGATTCCCCGGCGAACACGCGGCCGATGACGGAAACATCCCACAGTCCGGCGTAGAGCGGCGCCGAGGAGGCGTGCTTCTGCAGATAGACCTGCCCGCGGGTGTTTTTCAGGCAGACGAGGACGATGCGGCGGAGCAGCCCCAGCCGCGACGCCGTTTTCAGGGGTGTGAGCATAAGCGGCCTTCCGTAGCCGTCCAGAAGTTCGACAAGTTTCTGCAGACGGGGGGCCGGAATATCGTAGGGGGCGTCCGGGATGTTTTTCAGAGGGGGGCGAAAAGGCATTGGCTGATACTCACGAAGAAAAAATACGCTGGCTTGAGCTGGAAGATATGCCGAAAACGGCGGCACTGGAAGCCCTCTGTTTTCCGTCTTTCTGGACGGCGGAACAGTTTGCCGACACGTGGAAGCAGTCCTGGTTCGCAGGTTACGGGCTCTTCAGGGGGGATCGTCTTCTGGGCTACATTACGCTGTCCGTACTGGCGGGAGAGCTGGAGGTTCTGAACATCGCCGTCCGTCCCGAAGAGCGGGGTCGGGGATACTCCCGGCCGCTCATGCGGTTTGCTTTGGAGGATACGCTGAGCGGAGGGCATCTGTCGAGAAGAGGCGAAGATCCGAAAGGCTGGGAAAGCGGCGTTCTGGAAGTGAGAACCGGCAATGCTCCGGCCCGGGCGCTTTATGTCGGACTGGGGTTTGTTCCGGCCG
>ERZ779866.3084-NODE-3084-length-13988-cov-4.218833_pt1 | contig 13988 bp, 15 predicted proteins | sample MGYA00511248_ERZ779866 | MGnify/ENA primary metagenome ERZ779866 (study PRJEB29588, sample SAMEA2155758) | human gut metagenome | biome: human gut; feature: human-associated habitat; material: faeces | place: Denmark | collected 2008/2010 ... | reverse complement strand
ATGGCTCCCAGAATTGCCTGCTGAAGCGGATCTTCATCCAATGTTGGAGAATGCAAGCAGTATTTTTTTCCATAACTCAACCGGCTGACACAGCGCCACAAAGGCCGTTTTTCCCCGTGCTGGGTCCAGATACACCGGCGATAGGCTGTGCCACATTCACCGCAGAACAACAGGCTACTAAGGGCGTATTTCCCGCTATACTTCCTAAGACCGGAGGGAGAGCTTTTCTTTGTTCCACCCTCCTGCGCCCTCCGGCGAGCCATTTCCAATTGAACAGCGTCAAACATTTCCCGGCTGACGATGGCTTCGTGGTGATTGCGAATGAGATACTTGGGAAGTTGCCCAGTATTGGGGATCACCTGCTTACTGATGCAGTCCTTAATAAATGTTTTTTGGAGCAAGGCATCCCCACAGTATTTTTCGTTAGTCAGGATGCTTTTGATGTTGGAGATTATCCATTCCGCCTTCCCAGCTGCGGTGAGGCAGCCTTGGGCCTCCAACTGACCTTTGATGGAGCGGAGGGTACCTCCAGCCAGATACTGTTGGTAAATAAAGCGGATGATTTCTGCCTGTTCCGGCACAATATGAGGTTTCCCGTCCGGCCCCCGCTCATAGCCCAGCAGCTTCTGGTACTGCATAGTGACACGGCCCTCCTTCATGGACTGCCGCTTTCCCCAGCGCACCCGGCTGCTGGTGCTCTCGCTCTCAGCCTGGGCGAAGGCCCCGTGGAGGGTGATCAGGAACTCGCTTTCCGGGTGAATGGAGTTGATATTCTGCTCCTCGAAGATCACTGGGATTCCTAAGTTTCGCAGTTCTCTGGTAAAGTTGAGGGTATCCACTGTGTTCCGGGCGAAGCGGGAGACGGACTTGGCCAGGATCATGTCGATCTTTCCTTGGCGGCACTGGCGGATCATCCGCAAAAATTCCTTCCGTTTATTGGCGGAGGTACCTGTGATGCCCTCATCTGCAAATACACCGGCCATGGTCCAGTTGGGTTCCTTCATGATTTTCTCTGTGTAGTAGGAGAGCTGGTTTTGATAACTGGTGAGCTGTTCCTCGCTGTCGGTGGACACCCGGCAGTATGCGGCGACCCTAAGATTCCGTTTTTTCTCCTGCTCCTGAGGTGTCTCTGTTTTAGCGGGAATTACAATGATCTTTGGAACAGAATCCGTCATTAGGGCGTTCCCCCTTCCACAATCTGATTGTTTTTCAGCAGGATGGAAACTGTCCTGCCGTTGTATGTAATGCGCCGGACACTCTCATGCAGGAGTCCTTGATCCAGGTCATCCATAGGACGGTGTTTTTGAAACAGCCTCTGAAGCCGAGTGGTCTCGTATTCCTCCGGCCCGATGGCGTTCAGCTGGAGTTCTGCCAGGTGGAGGGCCATCTCTCTAGCACGATCCTCGTCCACCGGCGGGGTATTCAGCAGCTCATCCAGCTTCCGGCTGAGCCGGACAACTTCAGCAGGCGGGACATTTTTACAGGGAGGACAGCGGAGCTGTTTCGGGTGGGTGATCAGGTCGTTCAGAATATCCAGCACTTGCCGCTCCACCCATGGGGGCGGAGCACCGCCGCACAGTCGGCGCAGCTCCTTCTGTGCCGGTGTTTTCTGCGGAGGCGCTGTCTGTTTCTTTCGGCGCACTTGTACCGCTTCAAACTGCTCTTGGGAGACCAGAGGCGGATATTCGGACTCGCCGGTATACTTGGGGTTCTCCAGGATGCGGGCAACCATGTTTTTGTTCCATAGCTTTCCCGTGATGTAGGGAATCGTTTGCTTTCGCAAGGTCTCTACCAGGTCGTCATAGGAGGCACCTGATAGATAGGTCTGGTAGATCCAGCGGACTACAGACGCTTCCTGTTCTTGGAGGACGATCTTGCCCCATTGCATTTTATAGCCGAATGGCTGTTTTCGATTAGATCCCATTTACCGCACCGACCGTTCGATGGACTCTGTCAGTTCCAAGCCATTGATGAGCCGGAACCGCAGGCGATTATTGCTCTCTACGATGATCTTTTCAACGAGCTCGCGGAACAGTTCCTCATCGAAGGTATCCAGAAAATCCGGGCTAGACTCCAGTGTTTCCAACAGGAATTGTGTCTGTCGGATGGTCTGGTTTTCCTCGGATTCCAGGAGACGTTCCTTCTCCAGCTTTACGGCTCGGAGCTGTTCCGCCAGCGCGTCGCGTCGGGAGATAAAAATGTCAGGATCCACTAACTCCTGGTGTTTCAACTGAGTCAGTAAGCGATCCTGACGGGTGATATCTGCGATTTGGTTGTTGAGTTCTACAATGTCCGGACTCCAGAGTAATTTGCTGTTTCGAGCAGTCTGGAGATCGGTGGTCAGCTGGACTAGGGGGATGAATCCTTGATTTCGAAGCTTAAAATAGAGCTTGAGAAACGCTTTCGCGATCATTTCTTCAGAAATTTGTTGAACAGGACAGCTTTGAGCGGATTTATCGTGAGTTCTGCAAATCCAGTGAGCAGCGCGGTTGGACTTTTTTCGTTTAAAGATCGAGCCGCAAACTTCACAAGTCATGATGCGGGTAAATGGGTGCAGACGACCAGACTTTGGTGGAATATGAGAACCCTTTGCTTTTAGCAGTTCTTGTACACGGGAAAAGGTATCTGAATCAATAATTGGTGGGTGACTGTCTTCGAAAAAATATTGTGGAAGCGCACCATGATTTTGTTTTTGCTGATAGGGGAGGGTGGAGGTAGTATATCTTTTTTGAAGTAGGGAGTTTCCCGCGTATTTCTCATTGTGAAGAATGTAATGGATTGACCTCGGCTTCCAACGAATCTTATGATCCCTGGTAGGAATTCCACATTTGGTGACTTCAGCTGCGATCTCCTCCATATTGAATCCTTGAAGGTATCGTTGATAGATAAGGCGAATGATTTGGGCCTCATTTTCCTCAATTTGCAGAGTGCCATTACATAATTGATATCCAAAAGGAGCTTTGCAGGTTATGAATTGACCGGCTTGCATGCGATGTCGATAGCTCCATCGCAGTCTTTGAGCAGTTGCTGCACTTTCTTCCTGGTCTATCATTGCAAAGATGGCGGTCAGCAATTCACCAGAGAGCTTAGAGGTGTCGATATTCTGCTCCTCGAAGCAGACGCCGATATCCAGAGCTTTCAATTCCCGGACTGCCTCTAAACACTCTTTTGCGTTTCGGGCAAATCGAGAGGAGGACTTGACGAGTATTTTATCGATACGCCCTCTGCGACAGTCTGCCAAGAGCCTCTGGAAATCTTCTCGTTTCTCGGCGGAGGTACCTGTGATACCCTTATCTGCATAGACGTCCACAAACTCCCACTCTGGATTGCTGGTAATAAGATCTGTATAGTGGGCGTTCTGGACGGCGAAGGAATTCAGCTGGTCCTCTGAGTTGGAGCTCACTCGGGCGTATGCGGCTACCCGGAGCTTCCTGGTCTGTTCTGGAGTGTTGGACGGGATTACAATGATGCGGGGACTGTTTAAGGCCAGAGAACCATCTACTTTTTCCTGTTTGCTCACTGGGCTTTCACCTCTTTTCAGCAACACACAATACCAGCATCCTCTTGAAATATCTATATCCAAAGGATACAAAAATCAGAGAGAAACCATGATGTCTGCGCCGGTTTCGATCTTGAGTCGAGCCGCGATGTTTCGGGCTTCTTTCTGGCTCATCAAGCCGGCTGTCTGAAGTGTACGCAACAGATTTAACATACCAATATAGTTGATATTTCGATTCATAAGAAGTCCTCTATACGATTTTCTATATACTGCTATAACGGTTTACGTATTTGTTCGTGGAAGAGCCTGCCGTTATAATGAAGCTCGACAAGGAAGCTTCCACTCCAAGTTAAATATCTGTACAAATTCATGAAATATAAACTAAAGGAGTTGGACCACATGAATTGGTGGAAACGTCAACCGCTATATACCAAAATATTTATTGGAATTGTTCTGGGTCTGATCATTGGATTTACTGTGGGCGAGCAAGTAGCCTTTATTATGGAACCTATCGGCGATATCTTCCTTCGAATGCTTCAAATGCTGGTGGCACCAGTTATCTTTTTCACGATTGTCAGCGGCATAACCAAAATGGAAGATGCAAAATCCTTAGCTTCCGTAGGGGGACGGCTATTACTTTATTACGCAGTTACCTCTCTTATCGCTGTAATAATTGGTACAGCAATTGGTCTTATTTCACAACCTGGCGCAGGAAGCACAGCTTTTTTGGACGAAAGTGTAGAGGTTGATTCTTCTGATTTTAGCCTCATCGATAATATTGTTTCCTGGGTTCCTACAAATCCATTTCAAGCACTAAACGATGCCAATGTGCTGCAAATTTTATTCTTTGCAATTATTTTAGGTGTCACAATGCTTCTGCTGGGAGAAAAAGTCCGTGGGGTCATTGACCTTTTTGATCAGGGCGCTGAAATCATGCTGAAGGTCACTGATATTGTCATGGGATTTGCACCCTACGGAATTTTGGCCTTAATGTCCGAGCTTGTACATACATTAGATGTCAGCACTTTGGCTGAAGTTATAAAGTTTGTGATTTCGGACTATGCAGCTATGATTGTGATTCTTGTTTTGGTTTATCCGCTTCAGTTTAAACTATTGTCTAAAATACCAGTCATTCCTTTCTATAAGGCGGCCTCTCCCGCTGTTCTTATCGCCGCCAGTACGACTTCTTCGGCTGCAACTCTTCCGGTGTCTCTGAAAATCGCAGATGAAAGCCTGCATATTCCAGAAAAAATCTATGGTTTTGGTTTGACAGTAGGAGCCACAATCAATAGTAATGGTATGGCTGCTTCCATTGGTTTGATTGCTGTCTTTGCCTGTAACTTGTATGGTTTGGAACTCACGATTCCTTTAATGGTTCAGTTTATCGTAGTGGGTCTCCTTTTGTCTATGGGTACTGCTGGAGTAAAGGGGGCTGGTGTTGTTCTTTCCACAGTTTTGCTGGAATCCATGAACTTACCGCTATCGCTGGTCCCTGTGTTGGCGGCCATTTGGCCAGTACTGGACATTGGTCACACCACTGCAAACGTAGTGGGAGATTTGGTTGGAATTAGTATCATTGCAGATCGTGCGGGAGAGATGGATACAGAGCAATTTAAAAGGGACTTTTCTAAATAAGCTTTCTTCCTATTTTTTACTTCCGAAAGGTCTCTGGATGCCTCTAGCATCCAGAGACCTTTCGTATATAAAATAGTTTATCCTTCAAAAATAAATACTTACTTTAGCTCTATTTGACACTACTTCCCGAGCGTGGGGCGGCAACTGACGGACCGTGCTGGCGCACGTCACGGGAATCTCACCCCTCCGAGGATCTCTCCGAGCTGCCCCCATTGCGTGATCCCGATTTCACTCGGGGCTATGGCTGGGCAGGAGTATCATTGTTGCTGACGAGGATCGGGCCGGGCTAGTATTAACTAACCTGGCTGCAATGCGAAACAGCCCGCCACAGGCTGCTTTATGGGCGGATGGGAACCGCTCAGCACCTTGTTTGCCGTCTTTGATGCGGAAATTTCCCGCACAGGTGGTTTTGGCGCATCCCCCAGAGTCGCTGTAGCATCCCCTTCGGGTGCCTCTCGTCAGCGTACGTATCCCGCTGCCGGATATTTACATTTCAAAGTACACGGAGTCAAAAAATGGCCTCTCACTGTGTAGGCAGCGAGAGGCCATTTTTTATGCTAGCCTTTTAAAAATTTTTGTATCCTTTTTAATTTCCTGGATACAACTGATTGATTGCAATGCATCAGTTTAGCAATCTCACTTTGTGTATAGCCCTCAATGACATATAGGGTTAGTAGTTCTAAGTCTGCGTCAGGCAATTTTTTAAGTTTGTTTGCGATAGATGACGAGCTGATTGTTTCAATCCAGGAATATCGTTGAGTGAAATCGTTTTCATCAAATGTAATGGATAGACTTTTGAACTTTTTCATCAATGTAGAGTGCTCAGTATTATTCTCATTGAAATATAGGTCAGGAAGCGGTTGTGTGCGAGTGAAATAGGTTCGTTCGGAACAAAAAGTCTCAAGATCGAATTGGTAAAGCTCTTGAATTGCCTGCTCGCTCATTCCAGCGTTTTTGTATTGATCTAGGAGCTTTTTCCATTCTCTCTCAAATTTTTTCCGTTCTCTTGCATAGTTAAACCCCATACTGGTTCCTCCATATCTTCTGAATTTCAAGTTTCTAAAATTCAGAAGGTGGAGGATCTCGACACCCTACCGTATGTCGAAGAAATCTGAGTGAGTCTCGAATTTTGCGCGCCAGCGCGTATTTGCCAGTGTAGTATACAGCATTAAGAAGTTTGCAGAGAGGAAGCCTGTCAAAATATTTGTCTTGCTGCTCCAGTTTCTTGAACTGGCGATATTCCCTCGTTGTTTTTTGTTCTGCGTTTATATTGCGCGCCGGTAGGCGCAGACACTTCTTAACGCCATGATGAGCATAGGTGCATCATAGCATTTTTAGTTCCGCGTTTGCGGTGGCACTCCACTTGCCGGTTCAACCTCCTTCCTTTTTCTGCTTTATATGGTTGAAATCTAATATAAATTAAGGGTGTCCGTTCTCTGCACATCAAACGGACACCCTTGATCTATCCGATAGGGGAATAAAATATTTTATTAGAATTCTGATCTATTTGGGAAATTGAGCAACCGCTGTGCATTTTCGCCAAGGATAGCCGTTTTCTCACTGTCCTTCAGTGAAAGTTGACAGATTCTCCCAACAGATTCCTGTTGATCACTCCAAGGGCTGTCTGTTCCAAACAGAAAACGTTCTGCCCCAAAAGTACGAATCATTCTTACAAACTGTGTCTCATTCATTAGAGGCAGCTCATCAGAGGTGTAATAGCCGTCGTTCATCGGATTCAGCACGCCAAGAGAATATGAGGTGTCGAAAAAGATAGGAACATCTTGTAATAATTCCTCAGCCTCATCCCATGTGTGCCATCCTCCCATGTGTGCTGCAATCAATGTCAATGGGCCGATCTGCTGCACAACCTGTCGAATCATAGTCGGCGTGACATGCACAATACCCGGAAAACTAGTATCAAAACCGGAATGCGTCAATACAATAAGGCCTAATTCCGCTGCCCGATCTAAGATGCGAAGAGTTTTAATATCATTAAAATCAACGCCCTGATAAACGGGATGTAGTTTAATTCCCTTCATACCAAGTTCTTCGATTTGTGCAAGTTCCTTCCGATAATCTTCGTAATCGGGATGAATACAGCCAAAGGAAAAAATTCCAGTCGTCTCAAAGAGATCATTTATTCGTGCTGCGCGGTCATTAATATGAACGACCTGCCTGGGATTCGTAGCAACCGGAAGAACAACCGAATAATGTACTCCTGCCTGTTTCATTGATTTGATCAAACTTGTGTTAGTGCCGTCTAAATAGGCCCTTGTATGTGCTGTACTTTGCAGTTTTGGAATGGTTGTCACTGCTAGTTTATCTGGAAATGTATGTGTATGAATGTCAATAACCATGCCTATAGAACTCCCTGCGTTTAAAATAGCAAATAACATGCAACTTGATCGTCCTAACATAAAAGAAAAAGCGGCAGCACCCTGCCGCTTTTTCTGTAATATTTAAGAAATGAAATGAGTTGCAGTGCATTCTTCATAAATAGGTTTTTTATACTTGCGCAATCTGTTGCTTGGATACTCTTCAACAGCCATGCCACATTTTGTGCCAGCGTCCGCATGGTTTGCAACCCTTCTTCATCCTCGCGGACATCCTTTGGCGCGAGGCCATGTACCTGGTTCCAGTGTTGGGAGCCCACCACTGTCATATTGTAGATAGTAAAATACTTGTTCAAACGGTCAAATGCTACACTGGTTCCGCCACGGCGGCAGGAAACCACAGCTGCACCTAATTTGCCGGTTTGCCGGTTATCCGCCGCTCGCTGCAAAAGAACAGGCGGTCCAGAAATGCACAGAGTTGCCCGGTCGGGCTTGCATTTTTATTTTACAACTGTCTTTTTTCGGCAAGATATTCCGTAATAGATTGCAATACTTGATCGCCATCAAGCCCATGTACCATGCAGGCCTGCTCCAACGATTCGCCAATGGAAGAAGGGCAGCCTACACAGTGCATTCCGGACCGCATTAGAACATAAGCGATACCCTGATCATAGGCCAGCATATCTCCTATTGTGGTCTGTTTTGTGATTTCCATATAAATTCACCTCTCATTTTCTGTTTCGCATAAACTTTACGCCCTTATTCAACGGTCTTGATGCTATATCCTATCTTTCCTCTACCATTTCATTTAATGGACGGTAGGTATTATGCCAATCCGCATAGGGGACAGACATTTCGCTGGGATAGCCAATTGGAAGCAGACAGACCGGCTTGATATGTTTCGGTAAATCAAAGGCCTTCGCCACCTGCCGGGAATCAAACCCCCGCACCCATACAGAGCCGATCCCCAACTCCCAGGCCTCCAGCATCATGTGCGTGCATACAATACTCACATCCATCTCCCCGGTATCGTAGCCATGCTCTGTTGGGCTTCTCCATACCTTTGTGGTATCTGCGCAGAATAGCAGTACAACGGGAGCGTCATAGGCGAAGTGCGTAAGAGTGCGATTTTTTTGAATAGCCTCTTTGCTTTTCAAAATAAAAATCTTCTGCGGCTGAAAATTGACCGCCGTAGGTGCAAGCTGTCCGGCTTTCAATATCCGATCCATTTTTTCCTGCTCGATGGGGCGATCAGAGAAGGAGCGGACAGAATACCGGTCGGCCGCAAGCTGCAAAAAGTCCATCTCACGGTCCTCCATTATTTGGCCGTGCGAAGCTGGGAGTAGCCGTTCCAGGCAAACAACGCTTCTTCCGCTTCATTCCCGTATACCTGCTCCACATTGCAGATATACAGGTAATGGTCGCCTACCTCGTGGTATTCCTTCAAGCTGCATACGATCGCCACACGGCTATGGACAGGAATTTGGATAGAAGTACCCTCTACGTTCGTCATCGCAATACCGAATTCCGCGGCTTTATCGGTGTCACGGCCCGTCGCGCTGCCGCATCCCATAACAGCGTCTGCAATTTCCGCACCGGGAATAGTCAGAACGACCTTGCGATTATTCCGTACCATTTCCCCACTGTAAGAGGTTTTTGCCATTGCGTAGGCAATCATGTTCGGGTTGAACGAGAGATAGGTCCACCAGGATACTGTTGCTAAATTGGTAGATCCGTCCGGCTTTTCCGTACAGACTACCGATACTGGGTTGGGCGAAGTCAGGCGGGATGCCTGGGGAAGATTGATTTTCTGCATCTTCGTGTCTCCTCACAAATCACCGGATCGAATACCCAAGATCATAGGCCTGCTGGATCTCCGACTTGCCCTGAATATCGCCCACATCCATGTTGCCGCCAGCCAGAACATGGCCGAGGTTCTTCCAGCGCAAGTGCTCCATCAGGTGATCAAAGTAGAGGGTCACATCCTCAAAGCCGTGTCCTTCCGCCGCCATCAGCAGGGCGCAGGACCGACCATGCCCCCGGAGCAGATTCCCGTCCCCTTCTTCCAGGGCGAAGAGGCGGTCGATGGCGGTCCGGATCTGGCCGCTCATATTCCAGTAATAGAGTGGAGTAGCCAGAATGACCACATCGCACTCCTTCACCGCCGGATAGATCTTGCTCATATCGTCCTTCTGAACACAGGGACACTCCCGGCTGCTGTGGCCGCCAAAGCAGCCCTTACAGCCGTGGATATCCATGCGGTCCAGGAAAAACTCCGTCACGGTGTTGCCCGCGCGCTCCGCGCCCTCGGTGAATGCTTTGACCAAAGCGGAGGTATTCCCATTCCGGCGGGGGGTGCCGTTCAAAATCACGATTTTCTTAGCCATCACAAATTCCTCCAAATTCAAATTTTGTCCGCCAGGGCCGCCGCCTGCTTACAGCCGTCCGTTTTCTCGATGTCGCCCACGTTCAGCACGCCGGGGACCAGCACCTCGCCTACCATATGCCATTTCAGCAGGGCGACGGAGCGTTCCACGGGAATGCGTACGCCGTCCAGGACGGACAGATCCTCTTCCTCACAGCAGGCGATCAGGGCACACCCCTTGCCGGCAATTTCCTTGCCCGCCACGCAGAAGGAATACAACTTGTCTATGACCGCCTTGATCTGCGCCGGAATGGAGTACCAGTACACCGGCATGGTAAAGACGACTACATCCGCCTCCATGATGGCCGGAGCGATGGCGTTGAAATCATCGTCAAAGGAGCAGGCTTTGCCAGTCTTGTAGCAGGTCTCGCAGGCATGGCAGCCGCCCACATTCATGGCGGCGGCGTCAAAGCGGGTGACGCTGTGGCCCTTTCCCTCCGCAGCTTTGATGAAGGCCGCCGTCATAGCGAAGCTGTTACCGTTTCTACGCGGACTGCCAGTGATTACTACAATTTTCTTGTTCATAAAGTAACCTCCTCAATGGCTCAGAATTGACTTTTTCTGTGTTTCATATTATAATCATAACGAGAATAAGATAGAAATCAAGTACGCACATTTTAGTGCGATACTACTATCTGTATTAGATACTAACCTTTAGGAGAGTGTAAAATGGATAAGCGTTGTATTTCCAACGAGTGCTTGAGTTCCACTGGCTTCAGCTATACCTTGTCTTTGATCAGCGGGAAATATAAGATGACGATCCTTTATACCCTGATGGAGTTTGGTGTCGTACGATTTAATGAGATGAAAAAATATATTGGTGGGATTTCTTATAAGACTCTCAGCACGACTTTGAAGGAATTAGAGGCAGACCAGTTGATTCACCGTGAGGAGTACCCACAAATTCCGCCTAAAGTAGAATATAGCCTGACGGAACGGGGAAAATCGCTCATTCCAATTTTAGATGGGATGTGTGACTGGGGAGATAAAAACCGGACTCTAGAATAATTACAAATCACACGATTCAGTCGGAGCTGAGCTTTTCAAACAGAAATGCTCCCGTTTTGCTCCCAATTGAAGTATTGACTGGACAAGCGGGCCTCCACAATTTGGGGGCCCGCTTGTCCGTGTATAGGGAAGTAAGGGAGATAGGTTGTGATGCATGAATCAGGTCATTCACCTTCATAGGCCTGGCGGTAAACCTCGATGATCTGCTCCTTAGTAGCTGTACGGGGATTGGTGAGGCTACACACATCCTTCATGGCATTTTCGGCCATGATGGCGAAATCCTCAGGCTTGACGCCGAGTACCTTCAGGTTGGCGGGGATGCCCAGGCGCTGGCTCATACGCTTGACGGCGGCGATGCCCTCCTCGGCGGCGGCGGAGCAGGACATGTTCTCTCCCCGCACCCCCATGGCAATGGCGATCTCCTTGAACCGGGTCATGTTGCCGATGAGGTTGAACTTCATTACGTAGGGCAGCAGAACCGCGTTACAGACGCCATGGGGCAGGTTGTAGTAACCGCCCAGCTGGTGGGCCATGGCGTGGACATAGCCCAGGGAGGCGTTGTTGAAGGCGATGCCCGCCAGGTACTGGGCGTAGGCCATCTTGTCCCGGGCCTTCATGTAGTTGCCGTTAGCCACCGCCTTGGGCAGGTAGTGGGAGATCATCTGGATGGCCATGGTGGCCGCCGCGTCGGTGAGGGGGTTGGCGTTGGTGGACACATAGGCCTCGATGGCGTGGGTGAGGGCATCCATGCCGGTGGCGGCGGTGAGGGAGGGGGGCATACCCTTCATCAGCTCCGGGTCGTTGATGGCGATCTGGGGCGTGATTCTCCAGTCCACAATCGCCATCTTTACCTTGCGCGTGGTGTCGGTGATGATGCAGAAACGGGTGATCTCCGAGGCTGTTCCTGCGGTCGTGTTGACGGCCATCAGCGGCATCAGCGGATTTTTGGATTTGTCGATTCCTTCATACTCGTGAATGGTTCCTCCGTTGGCCGCTACCATGCCGATGCCTTTCGCGCAGTCGTGGGACGAGCCGCCGCCGAGGGAGAGGATGGAGTCACAGCCGTTTTTCTGAAATTCAGCCACGCCCGCGGCCACGTTTTTGTCGGTGGGATTGGGCTCCGCGCCGGAAAAAATCACGGAAAGGCTGAGGGAAACTTATGCGTAAAAAAATTGCAGTTGTCGGCGACAAAGGCAGTGTCCTCGGCTTTAAGTCGGTGGGTTTTGAGGTATTCATGACCACCACACAGCAGGAGACCCGCGAGGTCATGCAGGCGTTGTGCAAAGCCGATTACGGCATCATTTTCATCACCGAGCAGGCGTATCTGCAGGTCCCCGAAATCATCGACGAGTACAAGGAACGTCCGACCCCTGCCATCATTCCGATTCCGGGCAAGGACGGCAACCTTGGCATCGGCATCAAAAATGTCAAGAAAAACGTCGAGAGAGCTGTCGGCGCAGACATCCTCTTCAATGAAGATTAGTGTTTTTGTTTTCCGCCCGGCTGGTTTGCCGGCGGAGATTGATTTAAAAGTAGGTGAAAATATTGAGCCAAGGCAAAATTGTTAAGGTTGCCGGTCCGCTGATCGTTGCAGAAAATATGCGCGACGCCAATATGTCCGACGTCGTTCGTGTAGGCAAGCAGAAGCTCATCGGTGAAATCATTGAGATGAGAGAGGACAGGGCATCCATTCAGGTATATGAAGAAACCGCAGGCATCGGTCCCGGCGACGATGTGGAAACCACCGGCGCACCGATGTCGGTCGAGCTGGCTCCGGGCGTACTGACCAGTATCTTCGACGGTATCCAGCGTCCGCTGACCAAGATTCGCGAAATCGCAGGCAGCAACATCACCCGCGGTGTCGAGGTAACCTCGCTGGACCACGAGAAAAAATGGGACTTCAACGCTACTGCTAAGGTTGGCGACCAGGTTGTCATGGGCGACATCCTGGGTACTGTGCAGGAAACCGCCGTTGTCCTGCACAAAATCATGGTTCCAAAGGGCGCCGAGGGCGAAATCGTTGAGATTACCTCCGGCAGCTTCAACATCACCGAGACCATTGCCAAAATCAAGGACAAGGACGGCGTGGTTCACGATGTATGTATGCTTCAGAAGTGGCCGGTCCGCGTACAGCGTCCGTACACCCAGAAGCTTTCCCCTGACTTCCCAATGATTACCGGTCAGCGTGTCATCGACACCCTGTTCCCAATCGCCAAAGGCGGTACTGCTGCGGTACCGGGTCCGTTCGGCTCCGGTAAGACCGTTGTACAGCACCAGCTGGCAAAATGGTCGGACGTTGACATCGTTGTCTACATCGGCTGCGGCGAACGCGGAAACGAAATGACCGACGTACTCAACGAGTTCCCGGAACTGAAGGACCCAAAATCCGGCGAATCGCTGATGTACCGCACCGTTCTGATTGCAAACACCTCGGATATGCCGGTAGCTGCGCGTGAAGCTTCCATCTACACCGGCATCACCATCGCTGAATACTACCGCGATATGGGCTACTCGGTCGCTATCATGGCAGACTCCACTTCCCGTTGGGCAGAGGCTCTGCGTGAGATGTCCGGTCGTCTGGAGGAAATGCCGGGTGAAGAGGGTTACCCTGCTTACCTGACCTCCCGTCTGGCACAGTTCTATGAGCGCGCCGGTCGTGTCATCTGCGCAGGCTCTGACGGACGTGAAGGCTCTCTGACCGCCATCGGCGCTGTATCCCCTGCGGGCGGCGACAACTCCGACCCGGTCGTACAGGCTACCCAGCGTATCGTAAAGGTATTCTGGGGTCTGGACTCCTCGCTGGCATACAAACGTCATTTCCCAGCCATCAACTGGCTGACCTCCTACTCGCTGTACATGGACCAGATTGGCGAGTGGATGGATAAAAATATCGCAGAGGAATGGTCCTCCCTGCACCACGATGCTATGCTGCTGCTCCAGCAGGAAGCAGAGCTTATAAGGCGGCCTCCGGCTGGTGAGCTGAAGCGGCGGGCCTACGGCGAGAGACAGCAAAATGTCCAGCGCGCACAGCATCTCGGGGTCTGCCTCCTGCCCCCGGAACTCCGCCAGACATACGAGATCGTCTCCC
>ERZ779866.3080-NODE-3080-length-14005-cov-3.346165_pt1 | contig 14005 bp, 13 predicted proteins | sample MGYA00511248_ERZ779866 | MGnify/ENA primary metagenome ERZ779866 (study PRJEB29588, sample SAMEA2155758) | human gut metagenome | biome: human gut; feature: human-associated habitat; material: faeces | place: Denmark | collected 2008/2010 ... | reverse complement strand
TTGAAGTGTTACTTTAAGGTTGGGTACTAAGAGCTAGTTTCTGAAAAGTTTAGGTATTAGCGACGGGGGATATCCTCATTTTTTAGGAGAGAGAAATGGATTTAAAAGGAACTAAAACTGAAAAGAATTTGATGGAAGCTTTTGCTGGTGAATCGCAAGCTCGTAATAAGTATACGTACTATGCAAGTCAAGCCAAGAAGGATGGCTATGTTCAGATCGCCGCTATTTTTGAAGAAACCGCTAAGAATGAGCAAGAACACGCAAAGTTGTGGTTTAAGCTTTTGCACGGCGGTGCTGTTCCCACCACGGAAGTGAATCTTGCTGACGCAGCCGCAGGTGAAAACTTCGAATGGACGAACATGTACGATCGCATGGCCAAGGAAGCTCGTGAAGAAGGTTTCGAAGAAATCGCTTTCCTCTTTGAAGGCGTCGGCGCCATTGAAAAGGAACACGAAGCCCGCTATCTGAAGTTGCTTGAACGCGTCAAGGGCGGCATGGTCTTCACCTCCGAAGGTGACACGATGTGGCAATGCTCCAACTGCGGTCATATCGTTTTCGGCAAGCAAGCTCCGGAAATCTGCCCGGTTTGCAGCCATGCTAAAGCTTACTTCCAACGCAAGGCAGAAAACTACTAATCGTTGTTTAGTCAGCAGTTTTTAGCTTTATAAGCAAAGAGCCCGTTTTGCGGGCTCTTTGCGGCTTTAGTCTAAGTTATTTGTCAGATGCGCAGTGGCAGCAATGAGCCTCAAATCCAATGTCTTCAATGGCTTCTTTGACTTTTTCTTCAGAAACTCCCATTTCATCCCACTTAACCTGACCTTTTTCAAGGCTGACTTCAACCCCTTTGGCGCCAGGCAAAGCGCTGACCGCTTCAGTGACCGCTTTCACACAATTTTGGCAATGCATGCCTTCGACTTTCATGATTGGCATTTGACTCTCCTTTGCATGAGTATTAAAAATCGACTAAGCTGAGAACCATTCTCATTATAAATGATAGGTTACAAAAGAAATTTACACCCTATAGTAACTAGAGGGTATAGATTGAATGGCAATTAAATTCGGAGAAAAAGATGTCAGTTTGCCAATTCGAATTAAAAATTACCGGAATGCACTGTGCGGCATGCTCATCACGCATTGAGCGGGTCGTTTCTAAAATGCCCGAAGTGGCCTCTGTGAGCGTTAGCTTGCCGACTAACCGTGCTCAAGTGAAGTTAAACGACGGCGTGGGGCGTGACAATGGTGTCAAGGCCGTCATTGCGCGTATTGAAAAACTTCATTTCGGTGCGAAATTGGTGGAAAACGAAGATCTCGTCGAGAGTTGGCAAAAAGAAAACGAAGAATCTCGTCAAGCATTAGCGAATCAATATCGGAAACTGACACCGATGGTTATTTTGGCTTTGGTGCTCTTATATGTTTCCATGGGTCATATGATTGGGCTGCCTTTGCCAGATTTCCTTTCGCCCGAACAGTCGTCAGTGGCATTCGCTTTAATTCAGCTGCTGATTGTCTTGCCGATCATGTATCTAGGATCTCACTTTTATAGGGATGGTCTGAGCAATCTTTTCAATGGCTCTCCTAATATGGATAGCTTAGTGGCGGTCGGCACAGGCGCTGCTTTTCTTTATTCATTGTTTTCTACACTTCAGATTCTGCTTGGAGACCCCTCGTATGCAATGAATTTGTACTTCGAGTCCTGTGGTGTTTTGGTCGCGATGATTTCCATTGGTCAATATATGGAAGCGAAATCTAAACGCAAAGCCGGCGATGCCATCGGTTCCTTGATGCGTGTTGTTCCACAAACGGCTAGACGCTATCGTGATGGAAAAAGTGAAGTGGTTCCAATTCATTATTTGGCAGAAGGTGAAACTATTCTGGTTCAACCGGGGGAAAGAATTTCTGCAGACGGTAAGGTGGTAGAAGGCACAAGTGAAGTGGACACATCGCTTTTGACTGGTGAGTCAATTCCTCGCGCGGTCACAGTGGGTAAGCTAGTGATTGCTGGCAGTCTTAATGGCACGCACCCGCTCCTAGTTCAAGTGACTCATCTTGGCAATGACACCGTTTTAGCTCAAATCATCCGTTTGGTTCGTTCTGCTCAAAGTTCTAAGGCGCCCGTGGCCTCCTTAGCGGACCGAGTCAGTTTTTATTTTGTGCCGACCGTCATGGTGTTAGCTGTTTTAACGTTTGTCGCATGGGCACTTTTTTCCGATGAACCCTTGTCGCTCGCGTTTAAAGCCATGATTTCTGTTTTGGTGATTGCATGCCCTTGCGCGATGGGGTTAGCTACTCCGACTTCGATTATGGTGGCGACAGCTAGGGGAGCACAACTTGGCGTTTTGATTAAAGATGCCGTCGCGTTGGAAATGGCAGGAAAAGTCGATGTAATCGCGTTTGATAAGACCGGCACGCTAACAATAGGTGAGCCCAAAGTTCTTGAAACGATTTGCTTTGACGAGTATATACAAGACGAGGTTCACCGTTTAGCGGCAAGCTTGGAGGTTCGCAGTGAACATCCGATTGCAAAAGCTCTGTTAAAGAAAGCCCCTTCGGATCTTTATGAGATTCAGCCGACAGTGATGCCCGGCCTGGGACTGGGGGGTGAATTAAATGGTCAGCCAATTTATTTGGGTAACAGTGCCTTGATGCTTCAAAAGGCAATCGATATTCAAGAGGCGCTTCCGGTTTTGGAAAGATTAAGTAATTCAGCAAAGACTCCTTTGATGCTTGCTGTCGGTGGGCATCTTGCCGCAGTGTTCGCGATCGCCGATACGGTTCGTCCGGAATCCTCTCGCGTCTTAAAAACGCTTCGTAGCATGGGTATCCGCACCTTAATGATTAGCGGTGACAATAAGAAAACGGCGCAAACTATTGCGACAGAGTTAGGAATTGACGAGGTTTACGGTGAAGTCCTTCCTCAAGATAAAGCTCGAATTATTTCGCAATTACAGTCTGAGGGGTTGAAAGTGGCTATGGTCGGTGACGGACTTAACGATGCGCCTGCCTTAGCTCAAGCTGATGTGGGGTTTGCTGTTGCCGAGGGGGTTGATGTCAGCGCTCAAGCGGGAGATATCATTTTGATGAAGCATGGGTTGGAGTCCGTTTTGACAGCCTTGCGCTTGTCGAAGGCCACTATGCGAAATATTTTCGAAAATCTGGGATGGGCTTTTGGCTATAACATTCTTGGCATTCCAGTTGCGATGGGGGCTTTATACATCCTATTTGGTGGACCAATGCTTTCGCCGATGATCGGCGGAACCGCTATGGCGCTTTCGTCTACATCTGTCGTTTTAAACGCGTTAAGGTTACGTTTTTTTAGGTAAGGACGTAAGTGCTTATAAAGTAGTGTAAAAAATAGCAGATAACAAGAATAGCCAAGCCCCTAAGCAACAACATGATGATTGCGAACATTTTTCCAATGCCTTCCATCAATGTTTCGGGGCTGGCGCTGTCTTTTTTGTCTTTGGATTGAGTGTGCTTTTCTGTCATTAATTTCCCTCAATGCGATTTTAGTCCTCTGGCGCATTGGTAAGCAAAACGGGTCACGATGATTGTGACCCGTTTGACTATAAGCCGTTGTTTTTAGAAAACTAGCATTTACTTAATTAATTTTGCTTCCATTACATCCAATTTAAGTGAAGTAAAGTCTTTGTCAACTTCAGCGGTAATTTCCATCAAGGCGTCCTTTTGGACATGAGACCAGTTTTGATCATCATCCAGTTCGACAACGACTTTTTCTCCCTTTGTGTCCGTAAATTCAAATTTTTCTTTGCTCAACTGCGCAGTGAAACGACCGTCTAATCGAATGACTTGATCATCTTTCGCATTTTTCTTCAAGTCTGCAACAGATTGCATTTTTTGCAGGTCGAATCCTTGGGGAGCCCCTGGGTTAGTCGGCTGACCAAAACCGCTTGGACCGGCAGCAATGGCAGAAAGCGGTAATGCGAGGGCACATAAAGCGGCAGCAATCGAAACTTTCTTCAACATGTTAAATCTCCTTAATGAAGTCATTGAATTATCTTTGACTTGCAGTTTAAGCCCTAAAACTTAGTTGAAAAATAGGACAAACTTAGCGCCTGCTAAGTTTGTAAATAAATGTAATGCCAATGATGTTATTGTTTACGGTCAGAAGTCGCTTTGCTCAAAGTAAGTGTCAATAATCAAGCTTTTCTCTCTAAGAACAGGGTCTTTCCCATTTTCCGCACACCATTCCGAAAAAGTTGATCGGCAGCCGTGCATTGTTCCGTGTCCGCAGTATCGCTTAATAAATATACGAGGGTTTTCTTTTGAAATATGGCCTACGCCAGATTCACCAAGGAATACAAGCATCTTTGATCTGTCTCTTTTTCGCAAAATGGTCATGGCTTGTCTAGACAGGGGGACACGGTGAGGATAATCCTTGCCTTCTTTTCGTCTCTCTGGCGGTATTACCCAAACTTTTGTCCTAAAATCAACTTCATTCCATGTCATTTAGCAAATTCATTGACGCGAGTCGCAGTCAATGCGCCGAAAAGAATTGCCTGAGTTGAAACGTTCGAAACAAGGGCGTCGTATCGCTCTTTAAATAATTTTCTCAGCTCGCTAAAACTCTGGGCGTCGTGATGCCTGACTCGTTTGACTTTTGAGGTTAGAGCGAGGAAAAAACTAGATTGCCTCGCCAGATTTCTGGGTTCGGTTGTTTGTATAAGCCCATAACGATAGCGAGATTGAAAACGGCTCAATCCGTCCACTTAACCGAGGCGCGGTTTCTGATTTTCTTTCCAAATTGGTTCTAAAACACTAATAATATCGTCTCGTGTAATATCAGTCAGAATATGATGCCGATCACCGGAATGACATAGGTCTTCCCATTGTGAACGGCTTTTCGTCTTTCGTCTAGTTTTCTTTACGCACATCAAGCGGATCAATACCGTTTTCAATCATTGTCCGACATTCGGCAGCTTTCGTTTTCGCTACATTCAGAGGGATCAAGTTAACATCGCCGATTGATATGACACGGCGTTTCCTGGCAATCATGTAAACAATAACGCAGGTTTGTTTAGTTTTTCTTCTTATATAGAGGCAGTTATCAATTATTTGGAATTCATTTTGAAGGCTATCAAGAAATTTTTTGTTTACGTGCAGCATTTTTAAACCCTCAAAAGACTTTGGTATATAAATTGGAATAAAAATGATGGCGTAATTTGACAGGTTTTGTCATCGTTTTGTCGTTGGTGTTTCCAATGGCAAAAAATTTCTTTTTATTTTTCAATGAATTGTCGTGGTTTTGACGGGGTTTGTCGTGAATTTGTCGAGTTTGGTATGGCGGAAAGGGTGGGATTCGAACCCACGAACGCTTGCGCGTCGGCAGTTTTCAAGACTGCTGCATTCAACCACTCTGCCACCTTTCCGTGAGGGAGTCGCTATTTTAGCTGAAAGTTGTAATGGGATCAATAACCATAAGGCCAAAAAAAATCGACTTTCGGATACTTAATTTATCGCTTGTTAACTTTTATATTGGGAGTGATTGATTTATCAATAGGATAGGAGGACGTTATGAGCTTCACATTTGAGAAGGAATACGGCTTATTGATTGGTGGAGAATGGGTAAAAGCTGAAAATGGGGAGACCTTTGCAACATATAACCCGGCCACGAATGAGTTGTTGAGCACATGCGCGAATGCGTCGGCAGCCGATGTTGATAAGGCAGTTCGTGCCGCTCAGGAAGCTTTTGACAGTTGGTCACGCACTAGCCCGCAAGAGCGTGCCTCGCTTTTGTTGAAAGCTGCTGATGTTATCGAAGCTCATGCCGCTCATTTAGCCGAGATTGAAACGCGCGATAATGGTAAGCCTCTGCGTGAGACAACGCTGGTTGACGTTCCGCTTTCGGCAGATCATTTCCGTTATTTTGCAGGCTGCTTGCGTTCTGACGAGGGGGCGGCGGTGATGATTGACGACAACACGCTCTCGCTCGTTTTGCATGAGCCAATTGGCGTGGTTGGTCAAATCATTCCTTGGAACTTCCCGCTTTTGATGGCTGCTTGGAAAATCGCACCCGCATTGGCGGCAGGAAATACACTAGTGATCAAGCCGTCTTCAACGACGCCGCTTTCCATTTTGTACCTCGGTCAATTGCTCAATGAGATTTTCCCTGCTGGTGTTATCAATATCGTTACCGGTCGAGGAGCTCAAAGCGGACAGGCAATGCTTGATCACCCGGGGTTTGCAAAATTAGCGTTTACCGGTTCCACCGAAGTTGGCTACAGTGTGGCCAAGGCGGCTGCTAACCGCTTGATCCCGGCAACACTTGAATTGGGTGGCAAATCAGCCAATATTTATTTCAATGATTGTCAGATGGACAAAGCGTTGGAAGGCGCTCAAATTGGCATTCTCTTCAACCAAGGGCAAGTCTGTTGTGCAGGCTCTCGAATTTTTGTTCAAGAAGGCATTTACGATGAGTTTATTGAAAAACTCGCCCGAGCTTTCGAGACGGTTCGAGTTGGGGATCCGATGGACATGCAAACTCAAATGGGTTCGCAAATTAATCGAAAGCAGCTTGATAAAATCTTGGATTATGTTTCAATCGGACAGGCAGAAGGCGCTCGTGTTCTGACAGGTGGGAGGGCTGCTGTTGTTCCCAGTTTCGAGGGCGGAGCTTTTATGCAACCCACTTTGTTGGTTGATGTTACAAACGACATGCGAGTTGCTCAAGAAGAAATTTTTGGACCGGTGGCAGTTGTTATCAAATTTAAGACTGAGCAAGACGTTATTGAAATGGCAAATGCCAGCGAGTATGGCTTGGGCGGTGCGGTTTGGACTCGCGATATCAACCGGGCGTTGAGAGTTGCCAGAGCCATTCGCACAGGTCGGATGTGGGTCAACACATATAACGAACTGCCCGCGCACACCCCCTTTGGTGGCTATAAGAAGTCGGGAATCGGGCGCGAGACGCACAAAATGATGCTTGCTCACTATAGCCAAACGAAGAATATTTATATTTCTTTGTCAGAATCGAAACGGGGTTTCTTCTAACTTAGACCGATAGTGGCAATGCCAGTGCACCGGCTCCAACATTGCCACTAATTTGTTTTTGACATTTTTTTGCATTTTCCCGTTTGAAACTACGGTATGATTGACGTGTTTCTTTTATGGAGATCAAACCATGGTTCATGAAATCGATAGTAAAGATGTTCAGCAAGCGATTGCCAACAATCCGCTTTTCCTTGTTAGCTTTGGTGCAGAGTGGTGCATTGATTGCCGTCGTGCGGAGCCTTTTTATAAGAAGTTCTCCGAAGAGTATTCCGACGTTTTCTTTGCCAAGGTGAATGTCGGGGATCGTGATGGGGAGTTGCGCCAGCAATTGCGTGAGCAGTATCAATTCGGTCATATTCCCACGATGATTTTCTATAAAAACGGTCAGGAAGTGGATCGCATTGTTGAGGTTCAAACCCCCAGCGAACTGAAAGCTTTCATTGAAAAGTGCAAAGCGTAAAACCTGGCGAAAAAAAATATTAAAAAAAGCTTGAAAAAGCTTTTTTGAGCAGTATAATTTCACCTTCGTCAACATCACCTAGGAAGGGTGGCAGAGTGGTTGAATGTACCGCCCTGGAAAGGCGGCATACGGTTATCCGTATCGAGGGTTCGAATCCCTCCCCTTCCGCCAGGATTCCAGTCCCAAGAGTATTTAGCTCTTGGGATTTTTTGTATCTCTAGTTTTTAGTTATTAATGTACATATGTTCAGTTGTTGTTATGTGCTATTTAGGGGATGTTGTGAATGATCATTTCATCGAATAGGACTTGATATGCGTTTCATTCATTCGCAATTATCCGCTTGGGGACTAACTCCTGAAATTTTTGGCTTTCTTTGCGCTTTGGTTCTGTTTTGTTTATTGATTTGTGTTTTACTATTTCACGCGTTATCTGAAAAAAGAAAAGCAGAAGATTTTGTGAACAACTTAAAGTTGCAGCAGGGTAGTGAATCTGTGGCGGAACTTCGTCAAAGTGTCGGGGAGGAAATTCATAAAGCCAATGTCCAGTTGCGAATGGAGCTGACCGATGGGCTTTCAAAGTGGTCTGAAACTCAGTCGAACCAAATGGCACGCTTTGCGGAAATAGTCCGCCAAATGAATGCTCAAGCAACCGATAGCGCTGCGCAAACTCGCTCCGAAGCAACCGCTACGATGATTCAAATGAGCCAGGCGATTAACACGGAACTTTCTGGCATTCGTGACACATTAAACCGCCAGCTACAAACGCTTCAAAACAATAATGATCGAAAGCTTGAACTCATGCGTCAAACCGTCGAGTCTAAATTAGAAACAACGTTGGAAACTCGTTTGACTGAAAGCTTTAAGCAAGTTGCCAGTCAACTTAAGGAAGTTGAAGCTGGGTTGGGTGAAATGCGCGCTTTAGCCGGTGAGGTTGGAGAATTAAAGCGAGTCCTCTCCAATGTCAAAAGTCGCGGCACGTTTGGAGAAGTTCAGCTGGGGGCCATTCTCGAAGACATCTTACCAGGGCATTATGAGAGCAATGTGGTCACGCGTCCTCATTCCAACGAACGTGTTGAATTTGCAATTCGTTTGCCGGGAGAGGGTAAAAATCAGAAAGTGCTGATGCCGATTGACGCAAAATTTCCTGTAGAGGACTTTTTGAAGTTGCAGCAAGCGCAGGAAAAAGGCGATGTGGCAGAGGCGGAAAAGGCAGCGAAGGCGCTCGAAGCGCGGTTAAAGTTGGAAGCTAAAAAAATACACGATAAATATATTGAGGTGCCTTACACCACTGAATTCGCTATTTTGTTTTTACCAAGCGAATCGTTGTATGCGGAATGTATCCGACGTGCAGGCGTGATTGAGGAGCTGCAGAACAAATATCGAATCACAGTGGCGGGACCAACAGTGTTGGCCGCGCTCTTAAACAGTCTTCAAATGGGTTTTAGAACACTGGCGATTCAGGAGCGAAGCGCCGAAGTTTGGTCTGTTTTGGGTAATGTCAAAATGGAATTCGCACGATTCACCGAAGCATTGGAGGTGATGGATAAGCGTGTGGATACTGTAAAATCGGCGATTCAGAGTGTTAAAACCAGAACAACCCAGATGGGTAAGAAATTGAAGGACGTGGAAGCGTTGCCAGGATCGGGTTTTGCCGAAAGCAATGCTAATCAAGCTTCAGTTCGGGAGGATTCAGAGTGAAAAAAATAATGCAAATCGGCATCATGATCGCCTTGGGCATCATGATTATCTGCTTTGTCGTGCAGTTTGTTGTGGCCCTTTTGAAGCTTTAGTTCTCCAGACATTGGCTTAAGACTTCTATTGTCTTAAGCCAATCGTTTAACGTAATTCATAATTAGCTGCTTTTTCCAGTCTCAAAGCAATTTCAAGGAGATGGGCGTCTTGATGTCGCTCTTGTCCAATCATCAGACTGACCGGTCTGTGGTTGTCTGTTTCTCCGATCGGCAGCGCGATGCTGGGGGCGCGGCCTATTGCCCACCAAGGAACGAAGCTTGTTGTCGCAATCGCGTCGACATGTTGTTCATTTAAAACTTTTCTTATGGCCTCTGTGCAATTGGTTGTGCTTTCCTGAAGAGCTTGTCGATAGTCGGAATTGTTTATATCAGGATTAAACTTAAGGGCATCCACCAATCGATCGATACCAAAAGGATGTTGAGGAAGGCGCATTTCGTAAAAGCGAACCAACTCTTTGAAAGTACTTGGAGTGTTTCCGTTTCCAAATTGAGATAAAAAGCGATCGAAGTCGTTTTGAATTTCCACTGAGCTGATCATTTTGTAATGGGTTTTAACTTCACTGTAGGGTACCTCAACGAATTCAATGCGCTTTGATTTGGCTTTATCGATAAAGTGTTGAAGAACGGCTTTAGCTTGGCTGTCAAGTACGTAAGGAGTGCCGGTTAGCAGAGCGATTCTCAGTGGAACGTTGTCTTGACTTTGGATAGAGTCAAGATGTTCAATCGGGCACTCAAGTGTTGCTTCATCGTTCAGGTCTTCACCTCTCATGGCCTCAATCAACCGGGCTGCCTCTTTAAGATTGCAGGCTAATGCGCCCGGCGTGTCTAGTGAGTGAGAAATCGGAATGATCCCGTGTCGAGAGATTAATCCGACGGATGGTTTGATTCCGACAACGCCGCAGGCCATCGCCGGAATCATAATGCTGCCATGAGTTTCTGTTCCAACAGCGGCATGACAAAGCCCCGCCGCGACTGCAATCGCCGAGCCAGAGCTTGAGCCACCCGGACTTAAACAAGGATCTATGGGATTGACCCCTTGTCCGCCTAATTCAGAATAACCAGGAGGCAATTGAGTACTCACAAAGCCGGCAAGTTCACTCATTGTCGTTTTACCGAACGGCGTTGCGCCGGCAATTCGCAAGTTTCTGATACAGGTCGCGTCCTTGGCTTTAAGAGCCTTGAGAGCATAGCTGCCGGCGGTTGTCCTCAGTCCGTCAACGCAGATGTTATCCTTAACGAGCACCGCCCATTGAGTATTTGAGGCAAATTCCCGCCATTGACTGATTGCATGAAGTTGGTAATTGAGTTCTCTGATGCGTTCATTGATTAAGTGAGCAGTAAGTTTTGGTCCTCTGTAACGCTTATCCATTGCAAACCTCTCCTGGCAAAGATGCTCTCAGTTTCGCATCTTAGTTACAAAGAGGCAATCAGTTAATGTCCGTATTTTTTCCTAAATTCATCAATTGAGAGAACCGTAATTCCCAGTTTGGCGGCTTTTGTTTTGACTTTTAATACTTTTTTATCTTTGCTAAGCAAAAGGCAGGGGGAGGCGAGCGTGGCTAAGGCAAAAAATTTATCATCGTCTTGATCTTTGCAATAACGCCGAGTCGGCAGGTCACCATTGACGATCACCGTTTCTTCGATCCAGTTTTTGATAATCGCGGACTGTTTTTCGGTGCTGAGATTGAATTGCGCTCTGGAAATAACATCCACTAACTCTTTGAGTGTTTCTCGATGACCGATGGATTGCCAAGCACCGGTATTGAGCAGTTCATCAAAAAAAACCACTGAGGGATCATTAAAGACCCAACGATCCAACACTATGTTGGTGTCAAAGAGAATGGTGCGCTTAAGTGTTGAAAGCGCCCGCGGCGGGGCGCTTTGCAGCAATTGATCACAAAGAGAAGAGATGGCGTTTCGCATTAAAAGATCAGGTCTGAAACAGCCTGGGCCTCTTTGAGGAGCTCGTCGCGGTTTTTATCGATATGAGCTTTGACTTCAGGCGTGAGCGGCATATTCGAAATGATCTGATAGCGCCCTTCGCCTGGGCAGAAACAGGGGAAGCCGAACATGAGGCCGCGCGGAATGCCGTAGCTGCCGTCGGAAGGGACCGCCATGGTGCAACAGCGTCCTTCACTTCCCAAAATCCAATCGCGCATATGGTCAAGCGCAGCGCTTGCTGCCGAAGCGGCTGACGACGCGCTTTAATGATTTGACCGCCGCGAGTCGCCACATTTTGTATAAATTCGTTTTGCCATTGAGGGTCTAATTGATTGTCGACCCGTTTTCCACGATACCGGGCAAAACGAATGTCGGGATACATGCTATTGCTGTGGTTGCCCCAAACAATCACTTGTTCAATGCCGCTCACAGGCAAACCCAAGTGCTCGGCGAGTCTCGCTGTCGCCCGGTTTTGGTCGAGCCTCATCATGGCGGAGAAACATTCCGGGGCTAGGTCTGGGGCGTTACGCATGGCAATGAATGCATTGGTGTTGCATGGATTGCCGACGACCAAAATTCGCGCATCGCGTGAGGCACACTCATTCAGTGCGCGACCTTGACGACGAAAAATTTCGCCGTTCGCTCGGAGCAAGTCGGCTCGATCCATCCCTTCCTTGCGTGGTTGCGCTCCGATTAAAAAAACGCATTGCGCTCCATCAAAAAGATCTTTTTCATCAGTATGCGCCGACATGTCCGCCAATAGCGGGAAGGCGCAATCGGCAAGTTCCATCATGACGCCTTTGAGCCTGAGACGACTTTGATCAGTGTCTCGGCTTAAAAGCCTGAGTTCAACCGGCTGGTTGGGTCCGAACAAGTCACCGGCAGCAATACGAAACAAAATAGAGTAACCGATTGCGCCGCTTGGACCGGTAACTGCAACACGAATGGGACGATTCATAAGATACCTCTACCTCAACGCGAATTGACCTCATTATAAAAACTAATCGATTAAAGGTTGAATTGACTTTGATTTGGCCTAAGGAAAGATTCTGATACGCATTTCTCAAAACAAACGAGGCCTTTCGTTTAAAATCATCAAAAATTGTGAGTGAGTCGTGTATGAAGAATTTCAAGAAACTGTTTTTGCTAGGAATGTTGCTACCTGTGTCGATGTTGGCCATGGGTGCTTCAACTCCGGAAGATCTCGGGTGGGAGGCGGGAGTTGTTGCGCCTAGTCCTTTAAAGTCAAAATACGCGACACCTCTTTTCCAAACAATTGAAGAAGCCGAACAAGCTAAAGCGCTTGCAGACGAAGAACTTGATCGTGTGAAAAAATTGCGTGAGGGTCAGCATTATCTTTGCAATCAAAAGATTTTGGTAAACAGCTGCATTAACAAGGCAGAGAAGGTGTTAAAGGATCGCGAGCGGTTTGCTGAACAGTTAAAGCGCACGGCGGACCATCAAATCCGTCAAATTAAGATCAATAATCAGCAGAAAAAAGCAGATCCAGAACCCCCTCAACCCACTCGTCGTGGCGAGGTGAAAACTGTGAAGGAGGCTTCAATGCCGACGAAGCGAGGGGTTGTGAGCGAGCCGAATGTGACTCGTCAAGATCAGGAGGCCGCCAACGTTGAAGCGTTTACCAATAAACAGTCCGAGCAAGAACTACGAAAAGAGCAGTTGCAGCGAGAGGCCAAGGCTCGCCAAGAGCGTCGAGAGGCCCGTCAAGCTCGTTATGAAGCCGATCGTAAAAAACGTGAAGCGGCCCAAGAGCGCCAGGGCAAGGACGAGGACTCTTTTCTTCCGTTTTTCTAAAGATGATGTCCGAATCGCTTAAAGATTCTGTTCGCCGCATTTTTGCCCCGAATGGTGCGCTTTGTAGCCGGATCCCTGATTTCAAGCGCCGTGATAGTCAAGAAGCGTTCGCTTTGGCGGTATCAGAGGCTATTGACTCTCGTTCCACCGTGGTTGTGGAAGCGGGCACTGGCACGGGTAAAACCTTTGCTTACTTGGTTCCAGCCCTGGTTTCGGGGTCAAAGACGATTATTTCGACAGCTAGTAAAACGCTTCAGGATCAACTTTTCACTAAAGATCTCGCCAAGCTTTGCTCGGCTTTGGGGATGAGCGCCGATGTGGCGGTTTTAAAGGGCCGAAGCAATTACATTTGCAAATATCGGCTAGAGAAGTTATTGGCTCAAGGCCTTTTGCCCGAAAGGGACAGTTTTCAGCGCTTGAAGAAAATTATTGATTATTCACGAATCAGTCAAAACGGGGATCGCAACGAAGTCTCCGGCGTGCCGGAAAACGATCCGCTCTGGCCGTGGGTGACAAGCACAAAAGAAAATTGTTTGGCGGGGAAATGTCCCCACTTTGACGATTGTTTTTTAACTCGAGCGCGTCGCAGGGCGCAAGAAGCGGATTTCGTGATCGTCAATCATCATCTGTTTTTAGCCGATTTAAGCCTTAAAGACGACACGATGGCTTCGCTTTTACCTCAGGCGGAGTTGGTGATTTTTGATGAAGCGCATAAATTGCATGACATTGGGATTGATTATTTTTCCGATTCCTTCAGCCTTTGGGAAATTCAAAGCTTTATAGAGGAAGGTCGGCTTGTTGGCAAAGCACACGCGCCCGGTTCGGTGAATTGGGATGATTGTTTCATGTCGATTCGTCAGTCTCTTTTGCGGCTACATCAAACCCTTCATCACCGGTTGGATATTGAATACGATACCGAAAAAGAAATTGCCGGGATTGCCGATTTCGCGGAGGTGATTAAAGAGCCCTTTTCGGACCTTGTTGACGAATTAGACGCGATCTCCACGGTGTTTAGCCAATTAAAAGATGCC
>ERZ779866.3074-NODE-3074-length-14014-cov-4.366072_pt1 | contig 14014 bp, 15 predicted proteins | sample MGYA00511248_ERZ779866 | MGnify/ENA primary metagenome ERZ779866 (study PRJEB29588, sample SAMEA2155758) | human gut metagenome | biome: human gut; feature: human-associated habitat; material: faeces | place: Denmark | collected 2008/2010 ... | reverse complement strand
GCGAAACACTGGAAGTCAAATATAAGGACAAGTCAATCGCCGACGTGCTGGATATGACGGTTGACGAAGCGCATAAGTTCTTCGATGCCATTCCGTCCATCCGCAACCGTTTGGAACTGTTGCAAAAAGTGGGACTGGGTTATATTCATCTCGGTCAGCAGGCGACAACCCTTTCCGGCGGTGAAGCTCAGCGCATTCGCTTAGCCAGTCAGATCGGATCCGGTTTAACCGGAGTGATGTACGTACTCGATGAACCGTCGATCGGTTTACATCAGCGAGATAACGACCGTTTGATCGAAACGTTGAAGCGGTTGCGGGATTTGGGTAATTCCGTCATTGTGGTTGAACACGATGAAGACACGATCCGTGAGGCAGACTTTGTGGTGGATATGGGACCAAAGGCCGGGGAAGAAGGCGGAGAAGTCATCGCCAGCGGCACACCGCAGGAAATAACCCGAAATCCCAATTCGTTGACGGGGCAATACCTGAGCGGCAAGAAAAACATGCTGCCTTCGGGAAAGCCAAAACGCAAAACCGATAAAGTACTCAAAGTCATCGGAGCCAAGGGACACAATCTGAAAAATGTCAGCCTGGAGATCCCGGTGGGGCTGATCACTGTTGTAAGCGGCGTGTCGGGTTCGGGGAAGTCTACCTTGATTAACGACACGCTTTATCGGGCAATGGCGCAAAAACTGTACCGTGCAAGCGCTGTTCCGGAAGCTTTTGAGCGACTCGAAGGTGTTGAATATTTCGACAAGGTCATCAATGTTGATCAAAGTCCTATCGGTCGTTCTCCGAGATCCAATCCCGCCACTTACACGGGACTATTTACGCCCATTCGGGATTTGTTCGCGCAAACACCGACCGCAAGAGAAAGAGGTTATGACGCGGGGCGCTTCAGCTTTAACGTCAAGGGCGGACGCTGTGAAGCGTGTCAGGGCGAAGGCTTTATCAAGGTGGAAATGAATTTCCTGCCCGATATGTATGTTCCCTGCGAGCATTGTCACGGTCAGCGCTATAACCGTGAAACATTGGAAGTTTTGTATCGGGGGCTCAACATTGCTGAGGTTTTGAATTTAACAGTGGATGAAGCCAGAAAAATATTTTCTGCTCACCCGGTGATCAGCCGCAAGCTGGAAACCCTGGCCGATGTCGGTTTGGGTTACGTTAAACTCGGTCAAAGCGCACTGACTTTATCCGGCGGCGAAGCTCAACGCATGAAACTTGCGCTTGAGTTATCCAGAAAAGACACTTCAAAAACTCTTTATATTTTGGACGAACCGACAACCGGTCTGCACTTTGAAGATGTCAAAATGCTCGTGGAAGTGGTGAAAAAACTCAGAGATGCCGGCAATACGGTTGTCATTATCGAACACAACCTGGATGTGATTGCCTCGGCTGATTGGGTAGTGGATATGGGACCGGACGGAGGAGAAGCGGGCGGAGAGATTATCGCTTGCGGCACGCCCGCTCAGATTATTAAAAACAAAAAGAGTGTGACGGGTCAATACTTGAAAAAACACCTTGATGCCATCAAAGGAAACAGACAGTGAAAGTTGTTCTTTACGGGCAAAGCGGCCAGGTCGGTGAAGCGATATTGAAGAAAATCAAAAATGATTTTGAGTGGCAGCTGCCCGCTCGAACTTCACCCGAAGGCGACTTTTCCTGCCCTGAGAAGCTTGCAGCTTTTCTTTTTCAGGAAAAACCTGATGCGGTTGTCAATGCGGCGGCTTTTACTGCGGTTGATGAGGCATCTCGCCGGTTTGATGAAGCGCTGACAATTAATGCAACGGCCCCCGGCATTATCGCCCGAACCTGCTCGCAAATCGGAGCATACTTCATTCACTTAAGCACGGACTATGTATTTGACGGCAAGGGTGATTCTCCTTGGAGAGAATCCGATAAAACAAGTCCTGCGAATGCCTATGGTCTCACCAAGCTTCGGGGAGAAGAAAGGGTTTTAGCTCAAGCGCCGGACTCCCTCATTTTGCGCTTATCGTGGCTTCACGCGACCAATCATAGTAATTTCATCACGGCTTTTTGTCGGCGTCTTCAAACTCAGTCCGTTGTATCTGTGGTCGATGACCAGTTCGGCAGTCCCACTGCCGCTGACGACGTGGCCGATGTCATTGGGAAAATTCTGTTTTTAAAACAAGAGGGGATTGTATTAAGCGGGATTTATCACTTTGCCAATAGTGGGTTTTGTTCGCGTTTTGAATGCGCAGAGGAGATTTTAAGACAGTTGCAATCTGCCGGCATTTCCTGGACGTTTGATAAAACTCTCAAAAGGGCAAAAACGACGGACTTCCCCGCCATGGATCCGAGACCATTGAATTGTCGTTTGGATACTCAAAAACTCAGCCACGCAATAAAAATCGCACCCCGTACCTGGCAAGAGGCACTGGGTGCGACATTGCGTCAATATTTTTAACTTTGAGAGCAGTTTTTCTGGAATGCCCATGAGTGGCGGCACATATCCTCGAGACCGTATTGAGCCTTCCAACCTAAGAGTTCATAAGCACGCTGGGGATTGGCCCAGTTGCTGGCCACATCACCCGGGCGGCGGGCAACGATCTTATAAGGAATCGGTTTTCCGCAGGCTTTCTCGTAGGCATGAATGATGTCAAGCACTGAGTAGCCGACACCGGTACCGAGGTTAATGGCGATCCATCCGCGGTGCGTGAGACTGTATTGGGCGGCGTTGACATGGCCCTTGGCAAGATCAACCACGTGGATGTAATCGCGTACTCCTGTGCCGTCGGGCGTATCGTAGTCATTGCCAAAGACTCGAACCGCTTCTAATTGGCCTGCTGCAACCCGCGCGACATAGGGCAGGAGGTTATTGGGAATGCCTCGAGGATTTTCACCAATCAGACCACTTTCGTGTGCGCCGATCGGGTTAAAGTAACGAAGGCAGACTGCGGACCACTCAGGATCACTCACACATAAATCGGAGAGAATTTCTTCAACTTGTAATTTAGTCCGACCATAGGGGTTGGTGACCGACAAGGGATGATTTTCATCCAACGGTAAATACTGAGGCGTGCCGTAAACCGTTGCGCTTGATGAAAAAATGATGCGTTTGATATTTAAATCGCGCATGGCACGCAAAAGCGTCAGTGTGCCGGTGATATTGTTGTCGTAATACTCCAGCGGCTTTTCGACGGATTCTCCAACTGCTTTGAGCCCCGCAAAATGCACAACCGCCTCGATATCGTATTTTTTGAGAACGGCGCGCATACGGTCGTAGTCTCGAATATCACCCTCTTCAAATGGCAGGCGTTTGCCGAGAATTTTCTCAAGCTGATCCAAAACAGCTGCGTCGCTATTGCAGAAGTTGTCATAAATGACGACTTCGTGGCCGCTTTTAGTCATTTCTACCGCGGTGTGAGAGCCGATAAAACCGGCACCGCCCGTTAATATAATTCTCATGAGAAGACACCTTGTCAGTTCAAATTTTCCTCAATCATACTGCAATCCCGAAAAAACAAAGTAAGATAACTCGAATAACAGGAAATGCTCGCTATGATCGGTCGAATTTTCATCAGTTCGTTTGTCATTTTAACAATGGGTTTCTCTCAAACCGTTTTGAGCGCGGTTTCGGGAGAATCTCTTTCTGCTGAGCATCCCAAAGTTGCCCTGGTTCTCTCGGGAGGCGGCGCCAGAGGCTTCTCGCACGTCGGGGTAATCAAGGTACTCGAAGAATTGGGCGTGAAAGTGGATATTGTCACCGGAACCAGCATGGGCGCGATGGTGGGCGGCGGTTATGCCTCAGGTTATTCGGTTGAGCAGATGCAAGAGATCATTTTGGGAGTGGACTGGAATGAGATGTTCGCTCTGAGACCTGACAGAAGTGAAATCAACTGGAGGCGGCGTCAAGATGATTTTAAAGGGTTGGGCAGCGGAGAAATCGGTTTTTCTGATGGAAAAGCGCTTTTCCCGGACTCTGTTGTGCCAGCGCAGCACTTGGAAATTTTCTTGCGTTCGATCACCAAACACGTCAGTTCTGTCACCGATCTTTCCCGTCTGCCGATTCCTTTTGCGGCAGTCGCCACTGACTTGGATAACGGCGAAGCAGTGGTGATGCAAAAAGACGTGAGTCTGGCAGATGCAATGCGCGCCTCGATGTCGGTTCCGGGAGCCTTTTCCCCGTTTCCCTTTAAAAAGCATGTGTTGGTTGACGGGGGATTATCACAAAACCTACCGGTTGAACAAGCCCGAGCGATGGGAGCGGACATTATCATCGCTGTCAATGCCGGCACTCCTTTGGGCAAGTCCAAGGATATTCATTCCGTAGCGGGGGTGATGGGGCAGATGATCGGAATTTTGACCGAAAGAAATGTGGAACACTCCAAGTCGCTCCTCACTGACAGGGATATTTTGATCACCACGGATTTAGAGGGGTTAAATTCGGGCGATTTTACGAAAGCTGCAGAGATTATCGAGGCCGGTGAAAAAAGTGCCCGCACTCATATGGCTGAATTAAGACGGCTTGCCGTGCCCCGCTCGAGCTTTTTGGCTTGGAACAGCGCAAGGGAAGCGTCGGTTGTGCCTCCGCAATCACGTCAAATCTCAGAGGTACGGGTTGAGGGACTAAAGACAGTCAACCCGAAGAGTGTGATTAGAAGCACGGATTTGGATTTGTCACAGCCTGTGACAGAAGAGCAAATTGCTCAAGCCAGCGCAAAAATTTGGGCAACGGATGACTTTACGCTGGTGCCTTATGTGTTTGAGCCCGGCCCGAACGGAACTCAGACATTGGTTTGGCGTCCCCTTGAAAAGCCTTGGGGATATAACACGATTCGAGTGGGTGGAAAGGTTTCCACAGACTTTAATCAGGAACATACTTTTGATTTCCTTGTCGCTCACACGATGGGGTGGCTTAACTCTTGGGGAGGCGAGTGGAGAAACGAGGCTCAGATCGGAAAAGACAGTTATTTTTCCACGAGTTTTTACCAGCCGTTGGGTGCTGCCAGTCCGGTTTTTGTGATGCCGGAGATTCGCTACGAGAGCCAGCGTTACGATTGGTATAACGGCTCGAGCCATCCGGAGGCGACTCTGAAAAATAAGACCCTTGAGGGTTCATTATCCCTAGGCTTGGAATTGGATAACTCGGCTGTGCTGACCGTTGGTGCCGGTTATATCTCTGCGCAAAGCAAAGTGGCAGTGGGTCATGTTGACGGCTATGAAAGTATGGATGACAACGCGAGCTTTGTGGAAATGACTTTCCGTTATGACACGCTCGACAATATCAACTTTCCTACAAAGGGCTTTTATTTGGATGCTCAGGCCAGGCGCTATGGGAACATGAAAAATTCTGCTGAACCTGAACTCACCGACTATTATCTGGAAACGCTCTTTCCCTGGGATTGGGGACAGGGTTGGGTGAGTATCTTGTCTGCAAAAGCGGGTTCCTCAACGATTCCCGGTCGCTATCCGTTGGGCGGACTTTTCAATATGTCCGGTGCTTACTACGGACGCTACAGCGGCTCAGACATGTTCCTCGGTCGTTTAATGCTTCAGAAGCGTTTGCAGACAACTGATATCTTCGGTTTCCCGGTGTATTTGGGGGCAAGTTATGAAATGGGTCGGGTTCAGGAAGATGAATGGCCTGATTACTTCAGCAGCAATGATTTGGGTGAATGGAAAAACGCGATGAGCGCCTATGTGGCGATTGATTCGCTCTTCGGACCTCTGTATTTTGCTTTAGGTCACACGAGTGATGGGGACTCTGCAATTTATTTCTTCTGGGGACGCCCGCTTCAATAAGAAAACATCAGGCGACAGATTACTCTCTGCCGCCTGAGAAGTTTTAACGGTGATCGACGCTCAGTCCAATGGCTTTGGTTGACAAAGAGACTTCCCGCACAAAATAGATTGTTGAAATCAGCAAAAAGCAAATTGACAGAATCAGGAAACTGAGTTTCAGAAAATCCAAATCAAGCATGAAAAGGCATTCCAAAATGCCCGCTAGCACCTGAAGACCGCTGAAAGTAGCAGAAAGCACCACCGTTAAAATCGATTTTCTCAAAAGAGAGGCTCGCTCGAAAATAAAGTCGATTTCCTTATTGAGATCGGGATTCTCTCTCGGTGCGATGGAGTTTCTTTCTCTTAAAAGCTGACGCACGCGGTTGGTTGAGTGGTTATAGCGAGCCGTCATCGCCAATAAGAGCAACCCGACGCCGGAAATCAATGTCACCGGAGGCAGAGATGTGGCGAGCATCTGATGATATTCAACCATGATCCTCTCCTTAGTGGTGAACGCTCAAACCGAGCGCTTTCATCGAGGTGCTGACTTCCTTGGCAAAAATCAGCGTTGAAAAAACGACCATCAGGATCGCCACCAGAAGCAAAATGGATTTCAGGACTGTAAGGCTGTCACCCAGTGCGATTTCAAAAATGCTCATCAACACCAAAAGTGCACTGAACATCCCCGAGAGCACAATCAGTAAGATGGCTTTGCGCAAAAGGCGCACGCGTAAAAAAATCAATTCAATCGCATGGTCAAGATCAGCGTCTTTACGAGGTTTGATGGCATCGCTTTCGCGCAGAAGCTGACGCAAACGGTCAGTCGAGTGGTTGTAGCGGTTGGTCATCGACACCAGTAAAAGCCCGACACCTGAAATCAGGGTAATCGGTGTGAGGGCTGCTTGCAAAACAGTGCCGTATTCAATCATGGCAAATAAAAAGTCAGCTAAAAAGAAAGTCGCCAATGATAGACCTTTTTAGCCGACTTGGGAAGGCGTATTAAACAAAAAAGTTTAATTACGTCAATTGGTTAAGAGGCAGAAGGTTCTTTCAAAAATTCGATGAGTTCCGGGTGAACAATTCGTTTGTAGTCTTCGGTTTTAATGATGATCGAATGATCCAAGAGCCCCGCGTTAAAAGCCAGTTCATCGTAGCGTTCATAAAGGCTTGGGTCAGCCACCAGTTTTAAATCGGGATGAAAACTCACAGGCGGTACAGCGCCAAACACGCAGCCCGTTAATTCAGTCACTTCATCGGGACTTGCGAGCGAAGCTCGGCGGCCGCCGAGGGCAACAGCGAGCTTGGATAAATCGGCTTGCTTATCGGCAGGAAGGATGGCTAACGCATAAAGCTTGACGCCGTTTCCCTTCACATGACAGACGAGTGCTTTGGCGCCTTGACCCAATTGAGTGCCGCGAATTTCAGCTACCGATTGGCTGGATTTGCCGGCAGCAGGGTGCTCAAGCACACGGAAGTGAGCCTCACCTTTTTCAAACAGGTCTATCAATTTGTCTAAAACGTTTTCAACCATGGCAATCTCTAATGTAAGAAAGTTTTCTCATCATAGCGCAGCTCAAAAAGATGTGTGAAAATATCCATCGGCGGTTTTTAGAGGTTTCAGTGATGCCAGGTTTTGTTTCCTATAAAAATCATTTTCTGATTGCGGCGCCCAACATGAAAGATCCGACTTTTGAGGGTACCGTGGTCTACATTTGCGAGCATACAAAAAGCGGCGCAATGGGCATTGTCATCAATCGATCCATCAGGCTGAGCGTGGATTCGCTTTTAAAGCGAATCGGGATAGAAAACAAAAATCCTGCGCTTGAGGAAGCTTATCTCTACGACGGCGGTCCTGTTCAGGTTGAAAGAGGGTTCGTATTGCATAGTGCTAACAGGAAATACAATTCCACCATGCAGATCACCGACAGTATTTACCTTTCGACTTCCCGTGATGTATTGGAAGCTGTAGGGGAGGGAAAGGACGCTCCGGAGAAGTTTTTGGTATCGCTCGGTTATTCAGGTTGGAGCGAGGGACAGTTGGAAGCAGAGTTGGCGGTAAGCGGTTGGCTGATTGCGCCGGCCGATGAAAGCATTATTTTTGATACGCCGGATCAAGAGCGTTATGAAAAGGCTTTGAAATTGTTGGGAATAGACTCAAGCACACTGGAGGCTTGGGGAGAGGACGCGGGACACGCATGACAGAAGGTGTAATTATCGGTTTTGATTTTGGGTTGAAACGTCTGGGGGCGGCAGTCGGCAATACACTGACCCGATCGGCTTCTCCCTTACGTATCATTGATTCGCGTACCAATCAGAGTCGTTGGGAAGGTATAAACGCAGTTATTAAAGAGTGGGCTCCCGTGGCTTTTGTTGTAGGAATTCCTCGTCATCCGGACGGAGCTGCCCATGAAATGACCGAGCGCTGTGAACGCTTTGCCAGGCAATTGGAAGGGCGTTTTCATTTACCGGTTTATCGGGTTGATGAGCGATACTCCTCAGCGGTTGTTGACAGCGATGCTGACTTTATAGATGATGAAGCGGCGTGTATCATCCTTCAGCACTTTTTTGATGAAAATAACTTAACTAGATTATGAATAAGATTGTCGGCGCCGCTCGATTTGTTTCAGCGCTTTTTTATGCACTCGCCTGTATTTTGTTGGTTCTGTTTTATCTGCAATGGGTAAAACCGGAAAAGAAAAAAGACATCATCCGGTCCTGGGCCAGAACTTTCATTAACATCGTCGGCATGCGGTTTGATGTGCAGGGCGAGGTCTATGACCGCTATTGCCTTATTGTGGCCAACCACATCTCTTTTATCGATATCTTTGCCTTAAATGCGATGAAGCCCGGGCGCTTCATTGCCAAAAGTGAGATTGCAGGATGGCCTGTTTTTGGTCGAATTGCCAAAGGTGTGGATACGCTTTTTATTGAGCGCAAAAATCGCCGCTCCATTATTTCTGTCAATGAGCAGATCAGCGCCGCCTTAATGAAAGGTCAGACGATTATGCTTTTTCCGGAAGGCAGAACCAGTATCGGCGTCTCACTGCTGCCGCTCAAGGCGAATTTGATAGAACCTGCGGTTCTCTCCGGAACGCCTGTGCTGCCCGTGGCGATCTGTTATACGGAAAACGGCGAAAAAACCACCAAGGCTTCTTACGCCAATATTTCAATCTTTAAGTGCCTTTGGACGATTTGCAGCACGCCCGGTCTGGCAGTGACTCTGAAAGTTCAGCCTGTGATTGACGTGGATGGGAAAACGCGTCATGAAGTGGCAGCAGAAGCTTCAGCCGTGATGAGCCGCGCTATGGGCGTGCCCGATCCCATGCTGGGCGAGGTCAATTTACACCATCACTGCGATGCAGTCGGTGCGGAAAAGGCCTCTTAAGCGAAAGGATCACAATACTGCGGAGCTTTTACCTGGTAAATTTTTCGGCTCGGCAATTCAATGGCGCTGAGTGACCCGCCCCAGACGCAACCGGTGTCCAGGGCGATGACGTGTTCCTTAAGAACCAGCCCCAGTGTCGACCAGTGTCCGAACACAATATTGTCTTCTTTCGTTTTCCGAACGGGGCACTCAAACCAGGGCATTAAATGATCGGGCGTCTTTCCCGGGGCGTCTTTGACTTTGTAGTCAGGGATGCCTTTTTTATCAACGAAACGGATACGAGTGAAGCCGTTCAAAATGGCACGCATACGAGCAGAACCTCGCAGATCATTACTCCAAAGATCTTTGCCGTACATTTCCTGCAAATAATCTTTCCAATGATTGCTTCTGAGGTGTTCCTGCACTTCTGAGGCCAAGGTGCGAGCCTTTTTCAGTGACCAGGCCGGATCAATGGCGGCATGCACAAAGGTGTAATCATTCCAGTCTAAAAGTAAATATTGATGACGAACCCAGTCGATCAAATCGCAGGCATCGGGAGCGTTCAGAATCTCGTCGATTGTGTCGCGGCGGTTGACTTTGCCGGCACCGGCCGCCGTGGCCAGAAGGTGCATTTCGTGATTGCCCAGAATAAGCTTCGCCCGTTCGCCGAAAGAGCGCACCCTACGCAATGTTTCCAACGAGGCCGGTCCCCGGTTGATAACGTCTCCGATGAAAATCAGCGGACTGTCCTCTGGAATTTGTGCCAGGAGTTTTTCCAGAGTGGGTAAACATCCGTGAACATCACCGATAGCTGTTACATTTTGTTTAGTTTGCATAGGAGTTAATCCTGAAAGCGAGACGGAGCGAAGTTGATATTCGATATACTTAGCGCATTCGCATTTTATTACTAGAGCGGGAAATTATGAAAGACGTTCGCAAAGTGGTGTTCCCGGTGGCGGGTCTCGGTACTCGTTTTTTACCGGCCACGAAAGCTATGCCCAAAGAAATGCTTCCGGTCGTGGATAAGCCTTTGATTCAATATGCCGTTGAAGAAGCCTATGCGGCAGGCATCACAGAAATGATTTTCATCACCGGCCGTTACAAACGGGCAATTGAGGATCATTTTGACAAGGCCCCGATGCTCGAAAGAGAGTTGATCGAAAAGGGTAAGAACGAATTGCTGCAGACGGTTCGCTCCATTGCGCCGATCGGTGTGACTTTTGTTTATATCCGCCAGCCTGAACCGTTGGGATTGGGACACGCGGTGCTGTGCGCTCAGCCCGTGGTAGGCGATGAACCTTTTGCCGTGATGCTGGCCGATGACTTGATCGACGCTCAGCAGCCTGCCATCGGTCTGCTCATTGAGGCTCGCCGGCAATTGGGCGGCGGCAATATTTTGGCTGTTCAGGATGTGCCCAAGGCCGATACTAAGAAGTACGGTATTGTGGGTGTTGAAGACAGCTTGGCAGCTACGAGCCGCGTGCATGAAATGATTGAAAAACCGGATCCCGATCACGCTCCGTCCACCTTGGCGGTCATTGGCCGTTATGTGCTTGAACCGGAAATTTTTGAACGTTTGAAGAAGGTTCAAAAGGGAGTGGGTGGCGAAATTCAGCTCACTGACGCTATCGCCAACCAATTGGATTTGGGCTGCACGTATTCGCACCGCTTTGACGGTATCCGCTATGACTGCGGCTCCAAGCAAGGTTTCCTGGATGCCACCGTCCGTTTCGCCCGTAAAGCCGGTTACTCAATTTAATTATCTTTGAGAAAAAAAGGCCTCCCGAGAAAATCTCTCCGGAGGCCACCTTTTATTGGGAAAGGTTACCAATGGTTGGGTTTTGAGGGATCTGTTGACTATTATTCGTCAAAGATCTCCTGCAGAGTCTTGGCATCTTTAGCCAATTCGGGATTTTCACTCAAAGCAACGATCAATTTCAGACGTGCCTTGGCGGCTAAAATTTCACCGCCCATGATGGCACCGCGTTTGCGGCTGTCAGTGACGGATCCCGGATAGCCGTAGACGTCCAAAACACGGCCGCCCGGTGTGCGGGTTGAAATCACCACGACAATGCCCTTGGCGGTAGCGTCACTGATGGCATCTTCCATCTTCGGCGGAATGTTGCCGCGACCGAAGCCTTCAACAACGATACCCTTGCAACCTTGAGCAACAGCGAAGTCGATATATTCGCGGTCAGAACCAGTCATCGCTTTAATCAAGTCAACACGGGCAGTCAGTGCCTTCGGATTAAAGTGGCGATGTTCAACAGGAGTGCGGCGATACACCAAGCGGTCGGCTTCCACATAACCGATCGGACCCCACCAGGGAGAAGCAAAAGTTGCACAGTTAGCTGAGTGCGTCTTCATGACTTCGCCTGCGGCGTGCAAAAGGTTATTTAAGCAGACCATCACGCCCTTGTCGCGGGAGGAGCAATCGGCAGCGGCTTGAACGGCACAATAAATGTTGGCCGGACCATCGGGGCTGACGTCTCCTGCGCCACGCATGGCGGCGGTCAATACAATCGGCTTATCCGATTGATGGGTGATGTCGAGGAAGTAGGAAGTTTCTTCGAGCGTGTCCGTTCCGTGTGTGACCACAACCCCTGCGACATCGTCTTGAGCGAGGAGTTCTTCGGCGCGCTGGTGAAGCTTGAACATGATTTCAGGAGTCATGTTGGGGGAAGCCACATTACAAATCTGCTCGACTTCGACATCTGCGACTTTGTCGAGTCCGGGGACGGCAGCGACCAAGTCTTCGCCAGTGCAGGCGGGCACCAACCCACCGATCTTTTCATCCATCTTCATGGCGATGGTGCCGCCGGTGGCGAGCACCACGACTTTTTTCTTAGAACAACAAGTCATTTGAAACTCCTTTTAGACTGTGTGTTTGTCAACGATAGCTTGGGCTTGCGGAAGACGATCGGCAAGGATCAAAACTCCTTCCTTCAGAATATCAGCATAGCGCCGAGCGTCGCTAAGTGAAAGGGAGGGCAAGACAACTTCCTGGATGCTTGAGCGCGGAACAAAGAGGCTCATGCAGGCGGTCAAGCCTGGGATTTGACCGACGCCGCCCATAATTTTGTGGATTTCATCCCCCATAAAGGTGATGCCGCCCAACTCTTGGCTGGCAAATTCATTGATAGCTGCAGAGATGCGGCACTTTTCAATAGCAGTGGTTGCCTGAGCAAGCTCACGACCGAACTCTTCAATACGATGCCCATTTCTTCCGTGAGTTTTCTCATTGCGTTTTCGCTGCGAGCCAACAACAGAGAAGACAAAAACACTGTCTCAGGAAGAAATCCGCAACGGTCCCATTCGTTTGATGAAATCCTCACGCAAGTGTTTCATTCGAGATCAGGAAATCCGACTCAATGACAAAGAGTGGAGACTGTTGGAAATTTTGATGAAAGATCCTGGCGCCGTTATTCCTCATGAAAAATTGTTGGGGGCCGTCTGGGGGGCTGAGTTTAGCGGTGAGGTACAGTATCTTCGAGTGAGTTTTGCCCGTATTCGTAAGAAATTTGAGGATATCGGTTTTGACGGCAGTGTGATTTCTGCCTATTCGGGGGTCGGGTACATTCTCAGAGATTTGCGCGACGAAGACGCAGACGGCTTTTGACATAAATTGTGCGGTCGGAGTTTTGACCCCGACCGCACAATGCTCAGTGGTAGGACTCTACCTTGAGGATTCTTTCAGCATTGGCGACGCGTTCTGCCGTGGGTGCGGAAATATCTGTCAGGTCATACTTCAACCCCAATTCCTGCCACTTATACATTCCGAATGAATGGTACGGCAGGACTTCCACGCGACGGACATTGTGAAGAGTGGCGATGAAGTCTGACAGTTGCTGCAGGGCTGCATCGTCATCGGTGTGTTGGGGCACGAGCACATGACGAATCCATACATCCTTGCCGATCTCATCTAAATAGCGGGCGCAATCGAGGATGGTTGCGTTGCTTTGTTTGGTAAGTTCGCGGTGTTTGGTCTCATCAATATGCTTGAGATCCAGCATGATCAAATCCGTGTATTGCATCAACTCACGGAACTTACTGAAAAAAGGTTCTTTTCGGGTAAAAGGCCAGCCGGACGTATCGATCGTGGTGTGGATGCCTTCGGCTTTAGCCATCTTGAAAAATTCAAGCATGAAGTCTATCTGCAGCAGGGGTTCACCTCCGCTTACAGTAATGCCGCCGTCATCTCCCCAGTAGGTTTTATAACGCAGAGCGAAATCCAAAATTTCACGGGCACTTTTTTGCTCACCGATCCCCAGTTTCCAGGTATCGGGATTGTGGCAATATTGACAGCGCATTTTGCAGCCCTGTAAAAACAGCACAAAACGCACCCCCGGTCCGTCAACCGAGCCGAATGTTTCGTAAGAGTGGACAAAAGCCGGAGTCATAAAAGAGCCTTAAAAAAAGAACACGCCACGGATTCGCCCGAGCGAATCCGAAGGCGTGCACCGTCAGTCAATTACATGGTCTTGTGGCAGGTACGCGAAATCACGTCAAGCTGTTGTTCACGGGTCAAGTCAATGAATTTCACTGCATAACCCGAGACACGGATCGTGAAGTTTGCGTATTCCGGTTTTTCCGGATGCTCCATCGCATCGATCAACTTTTCGGTACCGAAAATGTTGACGTTGAGGTGGTGAGCGCCGCGTGCGAAATAACCGTCCATGACGCGAACCAAATTGCTGATGCGTTCTTCAAGCGAATGGCCGAGCGCGTCGGGGCTGATGGTTTGCGTGTTGGAGATGCCGTCTAAGGCATACTCATAGGGGAGTTTCGCCACGGAATTGAGTGAAGCCAGGAGCCCCGTCTGTTCAGCACCATAGCTCGGGTTGGCACCCGGCGAGAGCGGTTCACCGGCTTTGCGGCGATCGGGCAACGACCCGGTGGCCT
>ERZ779866.3064-NODE-3064-length-14048-cov-2.332881_pt1 | contig 14048 bp, 12 predicted proteins | sample MGYA00511248_ERZ779866 | MGnify/ENA primary metagenome ERZ779866 (study PRJEB29588, sample SAMEA2155758) | human gut metagenome | biome: human gut; feature: human-associated habitat; material: faeces | place: Denmark | collected 2008/2010 ... | reverse complement strand
TTGTAAACTCCTTAGGCAAAGCATTCGGAATAACACATACCCCTCTTTTTCTATCCAAAAATGATCTTTGATATTGCGACACACAAATAATTTTGTGTGCCAACTTTTGCATCAGAGTTGCCAAAATCTTATAAAAAGCCCCCTTAACGAAAGCGTTTTCATGATAATGATATATTACTTTTTTCCCCATCATGCGCCCTGCCAATGCAGGACCTACCGGAAGCAATGTGTTAATATAAAATACGGTCTGTTTTTGAAATAAATAACGAAAAGCTATAAGAAAAGTATATAACTGAACACCCAAATACCGAGACATAGTTATTACCGGATTAGCAGAAAAATGATAACCATACGACACTCTTTTCAAATTTGCATGTCCGGGAAGCTCATCCAAAACTCCACCCTTTGAGGTTATCAAATCTACTCTATACCCTTTATCCAGTATTCCCTGTAATACCATCTTCAGCACTTTAGGGCTGCCGCTATAATCATTGAAAAGGTGAAAACAAACAATATGTTTCATTATTTGAATATTCTATGTAGGTTTAACAACTTCTCCAATATTTCTTCGTTTAATAACTTTTGCGGGCACTCCACCGATTATTGAATAAGGAGGAATTTCACCTCTTACAACGGCTCCAGCAGCAATAATACAGCCGTCTCCTATATTTGTGCCATCAAGAATCGTAACTTTTGACCCAATCCAACAGTCTCTACCAATCTTTATTCCCTTACGATTAACGCCCTGTAATCGAATAGGAATATTGCAATTTGAAAAATTGTGATTTTCGGAATGGATTGATACATAGTTCCCGAATATAGTATTTGCACCTATTTCGACACCACCGGCACAACCGATAAATCCATGAGTTCCAAGTCCAACATTATCACTGACAGTCAATCCTTTACCGATATATTTCAATGTCCCTGAACATTCTATAGTTGTATATTTGCCTATGGATACATTTGTTCCGAAAGAGATTCCATCTGTAGATAGCGCATCTATATAACAATAACGATCTACGCTTAAATTATGCATCGTTTTAATTAGCCTTTGACATTTGATGGTTGAAGTATAATGGATAAAAACTCTATATATTCTGCGAAGTTTCCACATTCCACACAGAAACATCAATCCCCTGTTTAGAAAAAAACTCAAAAGATAATTTAAAGGTATTCGAGGGTCTAATTCAAATTTCTCTCCTTTTATCCAAGAAACGATTTTATTGATTATATTTCTTAACATCGCAAAGTAATTTGTTTATAAGTTCTGACCAAATGTGAAAGCATCTATATAATCGATTATTTAAAATGGCTTTATCACGATTCAGATAGAAATCAACAACTATTAACAAATAAGATAAATACAATAAATCAATGTTTTCAATATTGAGAAATTTGCTCTTGATTATTTGATATTGTTTATAAATTTCTTCTGTATCAGCATTTTTATTATAAAGTAGATCTTGTGTAAAGAAATGGAAATAGTCACATAGGCGAGGATAACTTTTGTTAAAATACTCCAAATCAAAAACAAACAATTGTCTTTTAACTATAAAGCTATTCCATGCAGTTAAGTCTCCATGATATGCACAAAACTCATTAAACTTATATCGGTAATAGTAAATCGTATCTATACCTCGTTTAAAACACTCTTTTAATTCTCTATCATTTAGAAATTTTAAATTTACAACTAACCTTTCAAGTGATTTTGCATAGTCGGAATCTTCAAAAGGAATGTATAGTACTGTTTTAGCATTAAAATTCTGGATAAACTCAAATAATTCAGGACTAGACCTGTTAGCTATTGTTATTTTACCATTACGTTCCGTTGTCTGAACAAAGGCATAAATATTGCAAAATTTCAGTTTATCGCAATAAAGCGAAAAAGGCACATTACAAATTCCTTTCTCATGTAGATAAACTAAACTATTCCTTTCTTTTTCAAATAGTTTTCTTATATAATCTTTATCTGAAAGCTTGCAGTATCCAAGAATCTTACCGTTATTGACAACCATTAAAGTCATTTTTTGATGTTTTCCAGGTGAACCACAAAATATACCGTATTCACAACCATTCTGTTGAAATATGTCATCAATAGCTTCACAAAATTGATCTGAAAATGTTAATGATACTATTTTTGCATGAGCAAGATTCAAGATGCGAGGAAAGTGCTTTATTATATTGAATGTTTTTACTACAATCTTACCTTTGATTGATGACGGCTGGAAAAGAGAGAGGAACAATTTGTGATTTTCTAATGGAATAAACCATCGTTGACCTACGGTATTATTTAGTTCAACATATTTTTTTTCTCCAGACAGAGAAAAAATCTTATTGAATGTGGAAATATCAAAGTTTATCATATGTCATTGCTTTCTATCTCATTGAACAGTTTCTCCATAAACAAGCCCTTGGTTTCCCAATTAAAAACATCCTTTATACGTTGACGAGCAGATATTCCCAGTTTTTCACGTTTTGACTGACTATTTATTAATAAAGAAATTGCTACTCCCATTTCTTTCTCCATTGTTTTAGGATCAGAAACATTTATTTGAACAGCTGTCTCTGGAGTTGTTTCAACTGCCATACCTGTCCAATTTAAACAAACAACAGGTAGTCCCATTGCCATAGCTTCCATCAATGCCCAAGTACCACCTTCTTTTAAACTTGGAAAGATAAAAATATCAGATTTTACAATTAAATCTAATGCTTTTTCTCGTGGAAGAGTAGATATGATATTTACACGATTCTCACAACCTTCTTTTTTGATTGTTTCCAAAATCAATTCTTTATCAGGACCTGAACCAAGAAGGGTCAATTGCCAAGGCTTTGAAGTGGAGATATGTTTTAGAGATTTTATCACCAAAGGAATATTTTTAATTGAGATGAATCTAGCACTTATAACCATATTTATGATCTCTGACTCATATAGAGTCTTCTCTCGTCGAAAAACACTTTCTTCCATTGCTGTTTCAAGCAATACTCTCGTTTTTTTCTTGGTAAAAAAAGGCATAATTGCTTTAGTATTTGGAGTACGAGCAAGAATAACTTTTGCTTTGCATGCAGGAAGTAATATCAATGGATTTATAATAGTAGAATAATTGAGAATATATCGGAACATCTGCACGATTCTCTGCTTGAATGGTAACACACCGATAAATGAGAACGGCACACATTCTCCACCTCCCATTGGCCCCCAAATAAACTTAGGGCTTAAGATAGGTAAGAATGTAGGCATCCACATACTACCAAAAGTCAAATGTAAGATATAATCGATATGTTCTTCTTTTATAATCCGCTTTGCCACATTTATAATCCCTATCTGCCAACAAAAATTATAGAAATACAAACCTTTATCTTTATTTTTTAGTTTTTTGATATAAGTTGGAGTGTCATAATAGTGAAATATGATATTACTAATAAGATTCCCGGGTAAGTGCTGTTCAATGACTTCCTGATTATTAGCTCGAGTTATAACATGTACTCTATTACGTTTCCCCAATTGTAACACCCAATTCCAACCTACAGCAGGTTCAGATCCTTTCAATGGCTCACAGGAATAAGCCGATACTATAATAGTTCTCATGTAAAAATAGTTTTATAATGGCAGTCCATTGGCATCCAAACAAATATTCATTGCACGTGCTGTTCTTTGCGCCTTTCGTAAAAGGATTTGATGTGTTACATCCCTCACTACTTCATCTAATGTCTTATCAACATTTATGATTACCGCATTTTGGTATCTCTGAGCAATTTTTCGATATTCAACTATCTGTCTTGAAATTTCATCCAATGATAATTCTTTTTTACGCTCGTACAATATCTCTGGTGTACCATCCAAAATAAATATAATATCAGGATTCGGGATAGACCAACTAAATGCCTTAGGAAGCCACTTTGGAAATGAATATCGATATCGCTTCATATCAACAAAGTAGTCATAATAGTATCTGTCAAAAACGACAAGCTGCTTTTGAATACACTTTTTTCTGACTAATAAATTATATCCCAAAATATAATCTACATTATAATAAAAATAACGAATTAACGATTTGATAAGTCCGTTGGGCTTTTTCCCATGTGGATTTGGATTGTCAGACGATTCAGGTACCGGATTTAGGGGATTAAGCATTCCTGGATTTTTTAATATGTGTGGACGGAAATACATTCGGGAAATACCATAGAAAGCCCCCCAACATGTCTCGTTTATTCTTTCGAATATAGAACTTTTACCACCTCCATCCGGAGACAAAAGCGCAGCGCAAATACCAACGGGATATTTAATTCTGAACCACTTTCGTTTGGATTCTGCTAAATGAAAACGTAATTTATATATACCCCATGAATTCTTGCGAGATAGAGTCTGTAATTTTTTCCATAATATAGGTTGTATAGCTTTTAATCTTATAGCATCTCCTCTCTCCACATAATTATTGATTTGATCTGCAGTTGTAATGTCAAAAAAATTTTTGAGATAAGAAAAACATCCTTCCTTATCACCCGTCATTGCTTTTTGAATGGCACTGAAATGTTCCTTATCAAAATCATTTTTGAAAATACGCCTCATTAATAGAAAAACATACTCCATTCGATAGCTTGGAACAGTAAAACGTCCGTATTTTCGAGTTTCCACCTGCATATCTTTATATGATATAAGTAATGGCGTATGTTTTACGCTAAAATCAGTAAAAAAGTCCAATTGAAGCCTAAATCGACCTTCTGGCTCAATTGGGGATAACATGTATGCGCATTTTTGATAACCATGCCAAATCTTTTGAACGATTATGAGATTGATTCCTTTTGCAATGTTAGGGATAATGGTATCAAGCCTATTAAAATCTTCAGGAGTAATGGACATATCCAAATCAGACGGAAGTTTGTAAGGAACTTCATCGTATTTATTCATTACAATATAAGGATGCCTGAACTCCTTATCCATAATATTGAACATTTTCGTTAATAATGATTCTATACTATTCATAGAGTTTATAATTTATTGTTTTGAACTCATCCTCTCTAAGGCTTGATTCTCGAAATATTTTATGGCTGCAAAAATCATAAACATTAACCATGTGTAATATACACTACCCACACTAAATGTGGCTAAGAACAAGAAAAACAAGGTTTCCATTGAGCATAGTTTTCTAATACAACATTTAAAAACAAAAACAAGTGATGCGATATATGACAGCAACCCAAAACTAGTAATATCTCCGATATATCTGCTTTCTGAAAACACTCTGTCAATAAAATTAGAATTGTGGTTGACAATACTACCTTGTCCAATCCAAGTATCTAATGAAAAAAAATCCATTCTGAGTGTGTTTATAAAAGGCATAATTCGTACTGCTCCGCTACCCTCCTTTTTCTTTAATGTTTCTGCAACATCATCAGAGAAAAAACTATTTAATACATTTTGTATTCTATGAACCTGGCTATTATCTATTTCAACATTCATTATTAATATAAAAATAATCAAACCTAATAGGAAAAAAACAATATTGCGATTGAAAAAATATAAAAATATCAGCAAAATACCTATCATTGCTGTAGCAGATCCCATAGCTATCATGGAAAGAAAAAACAATATACTACAATAAGGTAGTTCTTTAATTGCACTGTTAAATGTCAACTTTTGACCTTGAGCAATTTCTGTTAACTTCAATATTCCCCAGTACATCACAGTCAGTATCCTTGCAGCGTGAGATGGTTCAATCGCCAATCCATTAGGTTTAAATACTCCAGCCATTGTTACCGATGCATAATAATTCAAAAAAGGGACTTGTCGTATGCCTGATAAAAATAATATATGTTGTATTATAAATATGATACCGTAAGATATTGTTAGTATAACAAGTAATCGCTTAAGAAAAGGAAGTGTTATACTACCATCATATATAATGCCATTCACACAAATAAACATGAGTATATACATGGCTCGATAACCTATTCTGTCCCATGCGACTAAAGAAGAAGCTAATAATGCACAAACTATCATTATCAGTAAGTTTATTATACCATAGAAAATGGAATTAGTTATATTATTAAAATATCCCCAAAACAGACTCAATAATGGAGCAAAAGACATCGCTACCACTTTTACAGGACTTACAGAAAATCCTTCGATTGGTACAATCTGTACGGCCATCAATGTAATATATATGCAGAATACGGCCTGTTTGATAGATACTGATGAATTGTCTTTACCTATTTGATGCCACATATTAGGAACTGCAAGCGTTTAAAAATATAATGTATCTTTTTCGATAAATACAAAAGAATCATTTGTGAATGAGAATAACTAGAATAGTTAGTCAGATAATACCAACGACTTTTCCAATAAATATCATGACGTTTTACAAAAGAACCTTTTCGAGATGGAATATGAGCATGTACAGCTGTAACATCATTGAAATAATACATCTTCATTCCCATATCCTTTACTTGCTTTCCTAAAATTACTTCTTCACAATAAAGAAACACATTCTCATCAAAATATCCTATTTTTTCAATAAAATCCATTCTCACTAAGATACAGCTACCCATAAGTATGTCACAATATTGATTTTGAGCATCAAGTATCAGGTGTTTCTTTGATAATTTCCTCCATATACTTTGAAATGGCCATAGCAATTCTTCGTAATAGGTTGTAAATCTTTTAGGACTTTGACGCATACCATCAGGACTAATAATATTTGAGCCACAAACAGCAACTTCTCGCTTTTCGTTCATTATGAACAAAAGACTATCTACATAATTATGTTGTGGAAACTCCATATCAGGATTAGCTATAAGGGCATACTCGTAATTGCGAGAACTTGCATAGCGTAACCCAATGTTGTTACCAGCGTTGTATCCGAGATTTTCAGATGCTTGGATAAATGTACAGCTTTGTTCTTGACATAACCGTTTGACTTCGTTACAATCATCATCTTGTGAACAGTTATCCACAATGATGATTTCCAACTCAATACCTTGCTGTCGTTTTAAATATGAAATGCATTTACGACAATCAAACGATGAATTGTAATTGAGAAGTATTACAGGTACTCTCATTTTTTTTGTATTTTGTTTGGAATTAACGATTCAACAAATGTGATATATACGTTATTTTTGACTACGTACAACAAAGAGATATGACTATACACCAATGTAAGGACAAAGCCCAAAGAAAAACCTATCCAATCTTGTTTCACAGTTTTTGATATAAAATAATAAATCAATAATATAGGCATAAAGGAAAGGAGATGCTTTACCATATTTGCAAAAAATTCAACATCGTAATATTTCTGTTTTACAAAATAAAGAGCTGTAGTCATTACTGCTAATTCACTGATGAACCAAACAATTGAAGATCCAACGCTTTCAAGTTTAGAAACGAGCAACACATTCAACAAGATACTACATGTCGCACCTATAACAGAATTGATGAATACTTGCCTATCGGACCGACTTGGCATCAAAATTTGTACGATAAGTATTTGTTCCAATCCAACAATCAACATTAACGGCATTACAATTCTCATGGGAAGAATAGCCCCTTCATATCCATTCCCAGCAACTAAATACACCAACTCGTTTGCATAAAATTCTGAAAAGAATATACAAGGAAATACAAATGCAAAAAGTAAATTGAACGAACTTTGCAACATCCGCTTGATATCCTCTTGCTGTTCAGATTCCATCAATGAACTGATGCGAGGCATCATCACAAGGGTAAATGAAGAATACAAAGCTAATATGATGTTTTCTATTTTAGTAGCTGTAGTATAATATCCAACTTGTGTATCACCACAAACTATTCCCAAGTACACAGTATTGAAAGTCGTATATAGAGAGGTAAGAATTAGTTGGGAGCCCAAAAATATCAATGGCTTTACATAACATTTAATTGATGATAATGGTTGGAATGAAAATTTGACAAACTGCTTACCATAATTCCAATTGATTATTCCATTAGCGATAATCATTGCAGAGTATATCAAGAAATAAATGATATAATCATCACTTTCACTGACAAATAAGAATATCGATATGACATAAATCAAACGAACACATAGTGTTCTTATAGTGATATACTTAAACTCTTCCAAACCACGGAAAAGCCATTCTACGGCAAATGTTCCAAAAAAAATTTGTGTTGCACCTATATAAAGTAATTTCCTATATTGGGTGAAATTTGGAATAGTCTCTATCAACAGGAAATAAATGGCTAATGCAATCGATGTGAATATAGCGTTTAGGGTAAATAACCGAGAGAAAGTTTGATTTAATTTAAGTTTGTCTCCATTGCATTTCGCAATTTCCCGAACGCCAAGAGATGTAATTCCTAACATACTGAAAAGGCAAAAATACTGTACGATGCTCTGTACATAATTGCATATACCTATATTCGTTACCCCGAGTACACGTGCCACATATGGGTAAGTGATAAATTGGAATATATACAGCGAAGTGGTTAGAAAACCGCTATATAGTATGTTTTTTTTCAGTTCCATTTTGCCCAATTCCAATCAAAAGCCTACGATTTATCTTTCTTTATACATCTCCTTGTAATATTTCTCATACTCACCGGAAGTGATGTTATCTATCCATTCCTGATTATCGAGATACCAACGGACTGTTTTCTCAATGCCTTCCTCGAATTGCAAGCTGGGTTCCCAACCGAGTTCATTTTTCAGTTTGGTGCTGTCTATGGCATAACGCAAATCGTGTCCTTTGCGGTCGGTAACGTAGGTAATCAGGTCTAAAGAATAACCTTCGGGATTTCCTAACAGACGATCGACCGTTTTGATGATGACTTTGATAATGTCAATATTTTTCCATTCGTTAAATCCTCCGATATTGTAAGTATCGGCTATCTTGCCTTTATGGAAAATCATATCGATGGCTCGAGCATGGTCTTCGACGTAAAGCCAATCCCGGACATTCTCGCCTTTGCCATATACCGGTAACGGTTTACGGTGACGGATATTATTGATAAACAGAGGTATCAGTTTTTCGGGGAACTGGTATGGCCCATAATTGTTGCTGCAATTGGTAACGATGGTCGGCATACCGTAGGTATCGTGAAATGCCCGCACAAAATGGTCGCTCGATGCTTTCGATGCTGAATAGGGACTGTGCGGATTGTATTTCGTATCTTCATAAAAGAAATCTTTGCCATAGGCAAGATGGTGTTCTATGGAGGATGCTGTCGTTGTGAACGGAGGTTTTATCCCTTCGGGATGTGTGAGTTCCAAAGCTCCATATACTTCATCGGTAGAGATATGATAAAAGCGTTTTCCGGCATAGCCTTCGGGTAAAGATTCCCAGTATTCTTTTGCTGCCTGCAACAGGCTCAATGTACCCATAACATTGGTGCGGGCAAAGGTGAAAGGGTCTTTAATGCTACGATCTACGTGACTTTCTGCTGCCAAATGGATAATGCCATCTGCTTCGTACTGTTTCACCAACTCCTGCATTCCGGGAAAATCGCATATATCGGCTTTTACAAAAGTATAGTTCGGCTTGTCTTCTATATCTTTGAGATTCGCCAGATTTCCGGCGTATGTCAGTTTATCGAGATTGATAATGTGGTAATCGGGATATTTATTGACAAACAAGCGAACGACATGCGATCCTATAAATCCGGCGCCTCCGGTAATGATGATATTGCGTTTAAATGTTTTTTTCATATTATTTCTATTTATTTTTTTGTCTAAATTTTGATAAAGAATAAAATAACTCCCATATTATCAAAGGAACAACGATACCAACAATTGTATAAATTATCCACATCCAACTATTCATATCCTGCAAAACCGGGAACAAAGAAAGATCAGTAATTGGCAGTCCCTTTAACCTTATAAATATATAGCTTACCAGTTTAAAGGACAAAAAGTGGAACGTAAGAATGTATAATGTCTTATTACCGATATAATTGAACAATGTCATTACTTTGTTGTACTGAAATATTTTTGTTAACTGTATTAATCCAATTGTCCCAGACAATGCAATTATAAAATACAAGCAGGACATGGTTTGCGATGAAAACATCGACAGATTAAAAAAAACAGATGCAATCACAGGCACAAAAAGCAGCAGTGGCCATAAGCACTCAAAATAGCGACTCTGCCTCAACTCCGCTTTATTGTAGAGATACCCACTTAAAAAAAATGCCAATGCAAGGAATGTTTGTGAACCAAACTGATTGGGAAGTCTAAACGGGAACAAATGTTCTACCGAAGCTATCAATAAGGATCCAATTACCCCCCCCAATATATTAATATATGTTAACATATTACTTTTACGAAGTAAACCCAAAAATAAAATGCTGCCAATAGAAGCCCATGTGAGTGAGATTAAAAACCAATATCCTCCAAGCAACTGCTCACTACCAGTCATGGTAAATACTCGTACTATCCTAATTATCGTTTCCTGCAGGCTGTATTTTGTTTCATAAATATGCAGATAAGTAAACAAGTTATGTAACAATAGAAAAATCAGAGACCATTTTACAAAAGGGAAATAATAACCTTTCAGTTTCTTAATTATTCCATTTTTTACATCCGTCAGATATTTGTCATTCAATAAGATGCCACTAATAAAAAAGAAACAAGGCATGTGGAACATATAGATAAAGCGCCCCATCCAATCAGGACATCCGCTATGTCCTATGACCATCAGCATAATGCAAATTCCCTTTGCAATATCTAAAGACAATTCTCTTTTCGTTTCTATTTTTTGTGTCATCACTTTAATTAATATTATCAATACATTGTCTCAGAGACTCAGTCCAATAGGGTATACTGATTCCAAATGTTTCTTTTATTTTCGTCTTGTCAAGTACCGAATAAGAGGGACGAATCACCGGACTGGGAAATTCATCACTATGGCATGGCTGTATATCGCACTCAGTATTGCCAGTATATTCGGCAATCATTTTCGCAAAATCAAACCATGAACAGACACCTTCGTTCGAATAATGATAAATACCGTACTTTCCTTCAAACTTGCGATTCTCGATTATATCAAAAATTACCTTTGCTAAATCATAAGCATAGGTTGGTGTCCCCACTTGATCAAATACTACTTTCAACTGTGGTTTGGTTGCCGTAAAATTGAGCATTGTTTTCAAAAAATTTTTCCCGAATTCGCTATACAGCCAAGCTGTACGAATAATAATGTAATGGCAGCCAGAACCAATGACAGCCTGCTCACCGTGAAGTTTTGTAATACCATAAACTCCTGTCGGATTTACAGGTTCGTCTTCTGTACATGGAGTGTTGTTCTTTGTACCCCCAAACACATAATCGGTCGAAACATGAATAAGCAAACCATTGTTTTTTCGTATGGCAACTGCCAAATTTTCTACAGCTTTTGCATTTAAAATTTCTGCAAATTCCCGGTCATTTTCAGCCTTATCGACATTTGTATAAGCAGCACAGTTAATGACGACATTGATATTATTGTTTCTTATCGTTTTTTCTACTGCTAAAGCATCAGTAATATCGAGTTCAGTAACATCGGTAAAAATATAGTTATCAGTACTGTTTTGAGCTACGACCCGCATTTCATTTCCGAGTTGCCCGTTTGCGCCTGTTACTAATATATTCATCATCAATATAATTTTTCGTTATAGTCGAACAACCATGACGCATCTTGCAAACGACAATGATGCCGGTCTTTTTCCGAGAGTATTACTTTATCGGACGGTATTTTCCAATCTATCCCTAAATCAGGATCATCCCATGCCAAAGCTCCCTCGCTCTGCGGTGCGTAAAATGCGTCGCATTTATACTGGAATATGACTTCATCGCTTAGGACGCTGAATCCGTGTGCAAATCCGCGCGGGATAAAGAATTGCCGGTGGTTTTCTCCGGAAAGTTCTACGGCTATATGTTTGCCGAATGTGGGAGAACCTTTACGAATATCGACGGCGACATCCAAAACAGCGCCCTTGATCACTCGCACCAGTTTGCTTTGGGTATATGGCGGTTTCTGGAAATGCAATCCGCGCAAAACTCCGTAAGAGGATTTCGACTCATTATCTTGGACGAAAACGGTTTTACACACTTTTTCTTCAAATTCGCGCAGAGAGAATGATTCGAAAAAATATCCCCGTTCATCGCTGAAAATTCGCGGTTCTATGATAACCACTCCGTCTATGTCCGTTTTTATTACTTCCATTATTCCAATCCCAACTCATTAATGACTTTCAGCAAATATTGCCCGTATTGATTTTTAAGCATCGGTTGCGCCAAATCACGCATTTTATCGGCAGTGATCCAACCTTTGCGAAGAGCTATGCCTTCGAGGCAGGCGACTTTCAGCCCTTGTCGCTTCTCAATGACTTCGACAAAGGTTGAAGCTTCACTTAATGAATCGTGCGTACCTGTGTCTAACCAGGCAAATCCACGTCCTAATGTCTGCACTTTTAATTCTCGATCATTCAGAAAAGCCTGATTTACCGTAGTAATTTCCAGTTCTCCTCTTGCCGAAGGCTTTATATTTTTGGCAATATCGACTACACGATTAGGATAAAAATAGAGTCCTACAACTGCGTAGTTGGATTTAGGCTTTTCCGGTTTCTCTTCGATCGACATACAATTACCGTCTTTGTCAAACTCTGCAACGCCATACCGCTCAGGATCGGCGACCCAATAACCGAAAACCGTAGCTTTCTTGTCTTCGTCTGCCGTACGTACAGCGTCTTGCAACATTCGGGTAAAACTTTGTCCATAAAAGATATTATCTCCGAGAACCAGACAAACCGAATCGTCTCCTATGAATTTTTCACCGATAATAAAGGCCTGAGCCAGACCGTCCGGACTGGGCTGTTCGGCATATTCGAAATGTACTCCGTAATCAGAACCGTCTCCTAACAATCTCTTGAATCCGGGCAGATCGACCGGAGTAGATATTACCAAAATATCCCGGATTCCTGCCAACATCAACACCGATATAGGATAATAAATCATCGGTTTGTCATAAATCGGGAGAAGCTGCTTACTCACTCCCTTAGTGATCGGATACAACCTTGTGCCCGAACCGCCTGCTAATACAATACCTTTCATTTTTAATATAGTTGCAATAATATGGCGTACGAAAGTCTAATTTTCTTCAGAATAACCTTTGCCATATCCATAATTATAACCGTATCTGTACCCATACCGATATCCATAATGGCCATATGCTTCGGATGTGCCGTTCAGGATAACAGCCATGTTTTTATATCTTTGATCTGTATAAAACTCTTCTATTTCATAAAGCATGCTGCGATCTAATAAGCCTGACCGGATAATAAACAGTGTCATATCCGATAATTTATTGATAATAGAAGCATCTGCAACTATCTCTACCGGAGGACAATCGATAAAGATGCAGTCATATTCGGTCTTTAATGTACTCAACATCTGTTCTAAGCGCAGATCAAATAACAGCTCGGTCGGATTTGGAGGTATCGTGCCTACCGGTATTACATCTAAACCCGGATAAACCTGGCCTTTGACTATAATTTCAGAAAAATTTTCTACTTGCCCGCTCAAATAATTTGAAATTCCTATTCGGGGAGAATCGACATACGAGCTTAAAGAGGCTTTTCTCATATCGAGGTCAATAACCAATATCTTTTTACCTTTAATTGCAAGACTTTTTGCCAGATTCATGGTAATAAAAGTCTTTCCGCTACCCGGATTTGCAGACGTAACCATGATAACCCGGGATTGTCCTTCTTTACCCAACATGAACTCAAGATTGGTGCGTACAACTCTAAATGCTTCGTTGACAAGATTTCGGCTTTTTTCTTTAACTACAATCGTATGTGTTTCCGGTAATTTCTTTTTCCGGAATATCGAGCCCTGTTTGTCCTGATGATATGCCAACGGTATTTCTCCGACAAAAGGAATTGTCATATTTTCTAAATCTTTACGTCCCCTGACTTTTGTATTCATATTCTCTGCAATGAATATGACTATTGCAGGCATCAACAGACCTGCTACAAAGGCAACCAGCAAGATATTCTTTTTCAGCGGGGCTGTAGGTAACATGCTTCCTCCCGCCGG
>ERZ779866.3063-NODE-3063-length-14050-cov-6.995141_pt1 | contig 14050 bp, 15 predicted proteins | sample MGYA00511248_ERZ779866 | MGnify/ENA primary metagenome ERZ779866 (study PRJEB29588, sample SAMEA2155758) | human gut metagenome | biome: human gut; feature: human-associated habitat; material: faeces | place: Denmark | collected 2008/2010 ... | reverse complement strand
AAGCCTTGCGTAGCAAGGGTTTCCCTGCATAGCTCCCTGGCCGCGCCGTAGGCGCGGACAGGGCGCCATGGGAGGAACCCCCGCCGTACAAAGCTTTATGGGGATTTGGGAGCGCATCGCAACATCCCATTGAAGCCGGCCAGGGTGCGGCTCCCTGGCCCCAAGGGATTTCCCGCCGGCTTTTCCCATGCATCCAGCTATGGGTTTATGTTTGGCTTTGGGGCCATGCCCCTTCTGAAAGTATTTTTTGCAGCATCTCTAAAAACCGTCCCCCGGGTTTGGTAAAAACCTGGTATTTTTTCCATGCCAAGCTTACGCCCGCATCCAGCAAGGGGGAAAAGGGGCGAAACACCAAAGGGCTCCCTGGGTATTCCGGCACCAAATGGGCCAAGCACAAAGCGCAGCCTACGCCTCGCTGCACCAGCAAAGACGCATTGAAAATCAGGTTGTACGTGGCCACGATCTGCGGGCTCCGACGATTTGCGCCCAGCCATCCGGAAAGCCCGTCCTGCACCATGGCTTGGCGGGAGACGAGAAGCGGCAACCCTTCCAGATCTTCCGGGCAAATCGCCTCTTTTGCCGCCAGGGGGTGATCCCTTGGCATCAGCAACCCCCAAACATCCTTATACGGCAGCTTGAGATAATCGTATTTTTTTAGCTCCACCGGCTCGATAACCAGGCCGAAATCCAATAGGCCGTTGTCCAAACGTTCCAATACATCCTGGGCATTGCCGCTGTATAGATGCACACGAATATGGGGATAGCGCTTGCATAGCCGCTGCACGGTCTGCGCAATCAGCTCCATGCCAAAGGTTTCTCCGCCCCCGATATGCAGATCCCCCGCCACCAGTTCCCCGGAAGCTTCTACCTCCATGCGGGCCTTTTCCAGCAGTTCCACCAGTTCCTCCGCCCGCCGCCGTAATATCATCCCTTCCTCCGTCAGGGTAACCTTGCGGCTGCCTCGAATCAGCAGCTGCTTGCCAAGCTCCGCTTCCAGCGCCTTCATCTCCCTGGATAGGGGCGGTTGGCTCATATGCAGCGCCTCCGCAGCCCGGGTGATGCTTTCCTCCCGGGCCACTGCCAAAAAATATTCCAGCCGGCGTATGTCCATCATCCATTCCTCCAATCCATTACGGCCCCCCCGTAAAATTGACAATCGACGCTTTTTCCCGGGTCCCTCGGCCCCCATGCAACCAAGACCCCAGGCCGATCGAAGCCAATTGAGGTCGCCGCCCCGCCCCCAAGGGGCGCGATAAACGACAATCTCATTATATTTCCTTATTGCCATACCTTTCAAGTATGGTTTTTAATATTATATATGTATTTGATATTATTTTCCCTGTCCTATAAGATAAAAACAGAAAGGACGTGACGCTTTGGAACTGGTTAAAAGCACCATGCGAGAAACCCTCTTGGATGCTGGTTGCGAAAAAGAAGCCGCAGATTCGCTTGCGGCCCTGCTGGAGGCAGGGTTGCAGGAGGAGGCCTACCAAGCCCTTTTGTCCCACCGGAAAGCCTTGCTTACAGCGATACACGCTGGGCAAAAAAAGTTGGCATGTCTGGACTATCTGCTCTATTGCTTGCGAAACGGTCAGGAGGTGGCCCATCCATGGTAAAACCCTTGGTTATGCTTCTGTTATGTTTGCTTCCCTTCAGCATGGGAGCTTGCGCAGCCCCCGGCGATCCAGAGGCTCCCTCCCTTGCTATGGTCCCTACCCCCGCTTCCGGCGCTCCAACAGCCGCCCCTTCTGCAATGCCCCAACCATCGGCGGCAGCGCCGGTTCAAATTCAAATCCAGGTGGGCGATACCAGCCTATCCGCTACCCTGGCGGACAACTCCTCCGCACAGGCCTTTGCCGATCTATTAGCCCAAGGCCCTATTGCCGTAGAGATGGCAGACTACGGCGGCTTTGAAAAGGTAGGGGCCCTGCCGGAGGCCCTGGTGCAAAACAACGAGGCCATAACCACCCAGCCGGGCGATTTGATCCTATACCAGGGCCAGCAAGTGGTGATCTACTATGGGGAAAACAGCTATTCCCTCACCCGCCTTGGCAGGATAGACGGCATATCGCAGCAAGACCTTATGGCGTTGCTGGGACCGGCGGATGTGCGCGTTACCTTTTCTTTCGACTAACCTGTAGCCGTTTCCTTTTGGAGACCTCCGCCATCTTAAAGGCCGGCATCCAGGTGATCCCTACGGGGACCCATGTAAACCAACCATGAAAAAGGAGACCCCACCCATGCAAGAAACCTTATCTATGACCGCCAGCTGGGATAAAACCTTTCCCAAGAGCGAAACGGCGGCCCACGAAAAGATCACCTTCCATAATCGCTATGGTATTCCATTGGCAGCCGACCTATATCGTCCCAAAGGGGCGGATGGAACACTGCCCGCCATTGCGGTATGCGGCCCCTTTGGGGCTGTGAAGGAGCAGGCTTCCGGCCTATACGCCCAAACGTTGGCGGAACGAGGCTTTTTAACCATTGCCTTCGATCCCTCCTATACCGGCGAAAGCGGCGGCGAACCCCGTTATGTGGCCTCCCCGGATATCAATACCGAGGACTTCTGCGCAGCTGTGGACTGCCTTTGCGTGCGGCCGGACGTAGACCCGGAGCGAATTGGGATCCTGGGCATTTGCGGCTGGGGAGGCATGGCACTGAACGCTGCCGCCATGGATACCCGCATTAAGGCTACCGTGACTTCCACCATGTACGACATGTCCCGGGTCAACGCCAAAGGCTATTTTGACAGCGAGGATAGCGAGCAGGCCCGCTATGAAAAACGCAAGGCCATGTGCAACCAGCGGACCATGGACTATCGAAACGGCAGCTATGCCTTGGCAGGCGGGTTGCCGGACGCCCTCCCTGAGGACGCGCCTGCTTTCCTAAAAGATTATTACGATTATTATAAAACCGCCCGGGGGTACCATCCCCGCTCCCTCAATTCCAATGGCGGGTGGAACATAACCTCCGCCTTGTCTTTTCTCAACATGCCGATCCTTCAATACAGCCGCGAGATCCGCTCCGCAGTATTGATGGTGCATGGGGAGAAAGCCCATTCTTGCTACTTTACCAGGGACGCCTTCGCCCAGCTGACAGGGGATAACAAGGAGTTGCTGCTGATCCCCGGCGCCAGCCACACCGATCTATACGACCGAACCGATGTGATCCCCTTTGCGCGGATCGCAGCCTTTTTCGCCCAATATCTGCATTAAAGGAGGCGCCTTATGGACAAGATTGTACAAACCGCCGGGCGGGACGCCCTGGGCGGGTTTGCCCCGGCGTTTGCCCGCTACAACGATGACATCCTATTCGGGGAAAATTGGAACGATCCGAGCATTGGCCGCAAGCTGCGCTGTATCGTCACCGTAGTCGCCCTGATAAGCGCGGGCATCACCGATTCCTCCCTGCAATACCATCTGGAAAATGCCAAGCGGGCCGGCGTGACCCAGGCGGAAATCGCCGGCATCATCACCCACACGGCTTTCTATGCGGGATGGCCCAAGGCCTGGGCCGCCTTTCCCCTGGCCAAGAAGGTATGGGCTTCTCCAGGGGAGGCAGCCGACCCCATGGCTGCCCACGCCGCCCAAATGTGCTTCCCCATTGGTCAGCCCAACGATGCCTATGCCCAATATTTCTCCGGGCAAAGCTATTTAGCCCCCATATCTACCGGGCAAATTCCTATTTTTAATGTAACCTTTGCCCCTGGCTGCCGGAACAATTGGCATATCCACCACGCTGCCCAGGGCGGCGGCCAGATCCTGCTATGCGTAGCAGGCCAAGGCTACTATCAGGAATGGGGAAACGCCGTGCGAAAATTGCAGCCGGGAGATTGCGTGAATATTCCCGCCGGGGTCAAGCATTGGCATGGCGCCGGCCCGGAAGGTTGGTTCAGTCATCTGGCGATAGAGGTGCCTGGACAGGATACAAAAACCCAATGGTGTGAGCCGGTTTGCCCAGAGGATCATGAATAATAGAAAGGAAATTGAAAAAAACGCCATAGAAAGGGGCGGTGGTTGCCTATGCCACCGCCCCTAAGCCGGATTGGTTTTGGGGCGTCGCTCCTGAATTCCCAACGGATGTACAAAATGCCACCGCACCGTTTAGGGCGGCGGCACTGCAAACCATCGGTCGCGTCCGGCCCCCATTCGCCTTGGCGCTGGGTTGGCCGGCCCGAGAAGGGCCTCGCCCTTTCCACGCCCGTCCGCCTTGCGCCGACGAAATGGATCTGCGCCCGGGAAGCGGGCCGATTTGCGGCAGCTGCGCCAAAAAAAGGGCGACGCTGCATTCCCCCGCCATGCCCCTGCCGCTGTCCCAACGTGCCCCCTTCTGGGCGATGGTTGCCTATACGTCCTCTGTTGAAAAGCCCTTTGGGAGGGCCCAAAGGCCGGCTTCAGACGGCTTTAATGGCACAAAGCGAAGGGGGCGCAGGGCTGTTTGCTGCGCTTTCCCGGCCACGTCAAAGGACGAGGCGCCATGGAAAACTCCCAGAAGCGGTTCTTCGCTTATTCGCCAGCCTGCCCTCGCCCTGTTTGCCACCGCTTTAATATGCCCTAACCTCCAAGGCGCCTTAGAAAAACAGCGAAATGGCGCAATAGACCAGCAGCAGAGCCAAGAGGGTGTTGACCAATTTGGCGTGCTGGGAAAACAGCCGCTTAAAAATCGCCCCAAAGCCGGACCAGAGCAGGGTGAACCCGAACCCGATGAAAGCCAGCAGCAAGGCGAAACCAACAAGAGGCAATATCTGGCCGCTATAAACGGGCAGGATATAGGCTTCCATGGACATGATGCAATAAATATAGATCTTTGGATTGACAAACTGCAAAAGCAAACCCTGAAAAAAGCCATCCCGCGCATGGCCCTCCAGCACGCCGTCGCTACGGAAGGTCTCCCAGGCTAGGTAAAGCATATACGCCGCGCCGATCAGCAGCATGGGGGTCTTAAGCTTGGGAATCCAGGTGGAAAGGAGGTTGCAAAAGGCCGTACAGGCCAGCATTACAATGGTAAACCCTGCCAGGATGCCGAAATTGAAGGGCAGGGTCCCCCGGAACCCCTTGCGGCTGCCGTTGGACATGGAGAGGATATTGTTCGGGCCGGGGGTTATTGCGGTGACGATGGCATAGGTTAAAAACGAAAACCAGCTGAACATGATTGACCTTCCTTCCAAGCTGTGATATGATACTGGATGTTTCTTCCGATATTTCGGAAATCTATTATAGTATACAATTCATCCAATATATTGTCAATCGGGGGGCGCAAAATGGACATTACCGCCATGATTGCCGCCAATACCAGGCGGATCCGGGAACAAAAGAAGTTGACCCTGGAGGCAGCGGCCAGCCTTACAGGTGTATCCAGGAGTATGCTGGCGCAGATCGAGAAGGGGGAGGTCAATCCGACCATTTCCGTGCTGTGGAAAATCGCCAACGGGTATAAGGTCTCCTTCACCTCCCTGGCGGAAAATCGGGGGGCGCCTGTCCGCGTGGTGCGGGGCAGCGAGCTGCAGCCCCTGCTGGAGGATGCCGGCCGGTATCAGAATTATCCCATATTCCCCTTTGACGAGGGGAAGCTGTTTGAAACCTACCGGATCGTCATTCAGCCGGGGGGGAGCCTGGCCGCCCAGCCCCATCTTTCGGGAGCGGAGGAATATATTACGGTATTTGCCGGCCAGGCGGAGATCCAGGTGGCGGAAGCGGCGTTTCAGCTTTCCAAGGGGGACGCCATCCGCTTTTGTGCGGACGTCTCCCACGCCTATCGGAATTTGGGGCCGGATCCGGTGGAACTGAGCATGTTGATCTATTATAACAGCTGATGGTTTGCCATGCCGACGGCAGGAAAACAGCCTGGGGCCATTGCCGCGCCCGCCCCGGGCGTTAACCCCAAACAAAGCAGGGCGGTAACGTTCCCCTTGCGCGGCAGGAAGGGCTGCCGCAAGACGCTTGCGCTTCCACCCAACTCCCTCTGGCGGCCTCGCCAACCATACGCGCCTTCCCAGCCAAAAAGCCCCTTTTCCACCCATTGGAAAGGGGCTTTGTCCTGGATTGATAGACGGGAATCGACGACGATCTTGAAGGGATTTATAATAAGGGCGCGATTACAGCCCGGAAATAAGCGTCCAGCTCTGCCGGCGTCTCTTTCATTCCGCCTTTCACCCACCATAATACCATTTCCACGAAGCTGCCGGATATGTGATTGATTAAAAAGTCCCTGGGAATGCCGGGAATGGCCGCCGGTTTTCCCCGGCCAAGCTGCAAACATACCAAAGCGTTCAGGCTGTCCTTGAAATAACGCAGGAAGATTTCGTTGCTTTCGCAGGACAGCAGGGCCAAAATCGTTCTGTCGTTTTGCTGTAAGTGCTGCAAGAGATGGCAAAAAACGGACTCCGGAGCCCTTTCGTTTGAATATAGCCCGTGGGTATGGGCATTGTCCATGGCGCTGTTGACGACATGCCCAAACAGCTCGGCGCATAACGCTTTTAACAGCGCATCCTTGGTGTCAAAATGGGCGTAGAATGTCGTGCGCCCCACGTTGGCGGCGTCGATGATCTCTTGTACGGTGATCCGGTTGTAAGCCTTTTCGGATAATAACGAACGAAAGGCGGAAAAAATCGCCTCCCGCGTTTTTTGTTGCCGCCTGTCCATGGATGCTCCTTCCGTACAAATCCCCGCGCTTGTTCGCTAAAGAACAAGCAGGGGATTTTATCTATTGCCTTTGCAAAGGGACTTCCCTACAATAATAACCGAACAAACTGTTCGCTAACAAATTGATTGTACGGGAACCCCGGTCCTTTGTCAAGGGCGTCAGGCGCGAACCGAAACGCAGGGAGGGCGTATGCAAAAGCGCGTGGTGGATTTCTTGTCTGGGATACCCATGACCATTGTGGCGGGGATCTTTTTGCTGTTGGACTTGCTGCCCTCCTTGGCCGGAGCCGGGGCCTTTTCGTTCCCCTTCCAGCCGGCATGGGTCACGGTGGCCATCAGCGGGATACCGTTGTTGTATTTGGCCCTGTGGCGGCTGTTCCATCATACCGGCGTCCGCCGGATCTCCTCTGCGCTTTTGATCAGCATGGCCATGTTTGCTGCCATCGCCATCGGCGACCTGTTTGCGGCGGGAGAAGTGGCCTTTATTATGGCCATCGGCGCCATTTTGGAAGAAAGGACCACCAAGCGGGCCAAAAAGGGGCTGAAAACGCTGATGACCCTGGCGCCGGTCCAAGGGCGCCGCCTGCAAAACGGGCGGGAGGAACGGATTCCGGTCCAGGAGATCCGGGAGGGGGATATGCTGCGGGTCCTGCCGGGGGAAGCCATTCCGGTGGACGGACGGATCCTGGCGGGGGAAACCTCCGTGGACCAGGCCATTATGACCGGGGAATCCCTTCCGGTGGACAAGGGGAAGGGCGATATGGTATTCTGCGGCACCATCAACCGTTTTGGGGCCATCGACATCCAAGCCACCAAGGTGGGGGCGGACAGCTCTTTGCAGCGGCTCATCCGCATGGTACAGGAGGCGGAGCAAAAGCAGGCGCCCATGCAGCGCATAGCGGATCGCTGGGCCAGCTGGCTGGTGCCTGTCGCCCTTTTGATCGCCCTGGTGGCATATCTGTGGACCCATAATCCCGTTACCGGGGTGACGGTGCTGGTGGTTTTCTGTCCCTGCGCCCTTGTTTTAGCGACGCCGACCGCCATTATGGCTGCCATAGGCCAGGCTGCCCAGCATGGCGTGATCATAAAATCCGGAGAAGCGCTGGAGGCCATGGGCAAGGTGGATACCATTGCCTTTGACAAGACCGGCACCCTTACCTACGGCCGTTTGGCGGTATGCGATGTGCTCCCCTTCGGCAAGGGCCTGGATGAGAAGGCCCTGCTCGCCATGGCGGCCTCCGCCGAGGCGAAAAGCGAACACCCCTTGGGGAAAGCCATCGTCGCCCGGGCCGAAGCCCTGGGGCTCGCGTTGGCCCCATGCGCCGGCTTTCGGATGGCGGCGGGAAAGGGGATTTACGGGGAGGTCGACGGAAAGGGTTTGCTGTGCGGCAATGCGGCATTCCTGCTGGAAAACCAAGTGCCTCTTGACGATGGCTGCCGCAGGCGATTGGAGCAGCTGCAGGCCCAGGGGAAAGCAACGGTTCTGGTGGCGAAGGCCGGGGTGTGCGTAGGGGTGATCGCCCTATCGGATGTGCTGCGGCCTGAGGCGGGAGATATGGTGGCCCAGCTTTCCGCCATGCGCACCAGCGCCCTGCTCCTTACCGGGGATAACCAGGCGGCGGCCGCCTATTTTGCCAGGCAAGCGGGCATTCGCCAGGTGTGTGCGGGGCTGCTGCCGGAGGAAAAGGTGGCGTGCATACAAAGCCTCCAGCAAAAGGGCCACATCGTATGTATGATCGGCGATGGGGTCAACGACGCCCCCGCCTTAAAAACAGCGGATGTAAGCGTCGCGATGGGAAGCATGGGCAGCGATATCGCGGTGGATGCCGCAGACATCGCCCTGATGCAGGACGATCTCTCCAGGCTTCCCTATCTAAAGCGCCTCTCCAACGCTACGGTAACCACCATCAAATGCAGCATCGCCTTGTCCATGTGCATCAACTTTGCCGCCATCCTGCTTTCCCTATTCGGGATGCTCACCCCAACCACCGGCGCATTGGTCCACAACGCAGGCTCCTGCTTCGTGGTGCTGATCGCCGCCCTGCTATACGATCGAAAATTTCTATAATTTGGTTTCGCCGGCCTTTGCCCGCTGGGAGGGGCCTTGCGCCATCCGCCTCCGACACGCCGATTTCTTCCATGCGCCTTGCGCTGGGGATCCCGCGCATTTCCCTGCGGGGGTGCTGATACGCTTTCCTCTCGGTTGCGTTTCAAGCCCGCCGGACCTGGCGCCAATAGCAAAATAGACGAAACCATGCTCGTTCAGCCGCATGGCCCCTGGCCCCCAAGGGTAAAACGCACGGCCGTTTCTTTTCTGAAACGGCCGTGCTCCACATTTTTTCGATTGTATCCGGCCCTCGCAAGGGACGCCTGGGGGCAAGCGGAAAGCCGACTATGCTCCCCCCTGCCAGGCGGACAACGCAAGCGTGCGCCCCAGGGCGTCCCGGTTTTCCGTTGTGACCGTCACCAGGCGCACCTGGGGATGGTTGGCGATCCGGGCGTACAGGGGGGTATCCGCTCGCTGGAGCACCCCCAGGATGGGCACCTCCCCGTCCAGGGCCTGGAATACCGCCCTGCAAAAGCCTTGGGCATCCTGCTCATGGGGTCCAATTTCGTCCATCACCAGCAATCCGGCGTCTCCCCCCGCCGCCAGGGCGGCGCAGCCCAGCCGGTCAAACCGGGCGGCCAGAGCGGGGCTGATGGGATCCCCGCAGCAAAACAGCAGGTTTTCCTCCGCAGGGGCCTCCTCCCTGCCCGCTTGCAGCAGGTGGACGCTATACCGGCCCGGCCGCACGCCGGTTGTTTTCAGGGTGAAAAAGCCCCCCATAGGGCCTTGGTATTGGGCCAGCAGGGCCTTTACCAGGGTGGTTTTGCCAACGCCCTTTTCCCCGGTCAAAAACAGATGCCGCGCCATGCTAAAAATCCTCCAGCCCCCGCAAAAGGGTCACCTCCAGGCTTTCCCCCGCCGGGCAAACCTCCCGCCCCAGCTCCGTGACGTACACCGCGCCCGCCCCCAGGGAATCCGCCATGCTGCCGCCCCGCCAGGGCTTTTGCTTTACCAGATACCCATCCTGGCTGGCCTGCACGTCCATCATGCACAGGATCTCCATGTCCTTTGGGGCCTGGATGGGCGCTGTTAGGGCGCCCCGGATGGTCTGCCGGCGGGGCATGGGCTTGTGGAGCAGCCGGTGAACCATGGCCCGCACGCACCAATCCATTCCGTAGAGCACCGCCATGGGCGGGCCGGGCAGGTTGATCACCGGCTTATTTTGTATGAGGGCCACGCACATGGGCTTCCCCGGCGCGGCGGCCACCCAGTGGAACAGGACGGCCCCACGCTCTTCCAGCAGCCGGGCGTTATAGTCCTCCGCCCCCTTGGAGGAGCCCCCGTTAAGCAGCACCACGTCCGCCGCCTGCAGGGCCCGCTCCAGGGCCTCGGCCAGGGCTTCGGGCTGGTCCGGCACAATGGGATAGCACAGGGGCTCCGCCCCCATTTCCGTCAGCATGGCCTGGGCCAGGACGCTGTTGCTATCGATGTTTTGCCCACGGCCCACCGGCGCGCCCAGGGGCACCAGCTCGCTGCCCGTGGGAAGAAAGGCCACCCGGGGTTTCCGATAAACCTCCACCTGGGCGATGCCCCCCAGGGCCAGACAGGCCAGGTCAAAGGGCCTGAGCTGCCGGTGCTTCCTGGCTACCAGCTCCCCCGCCCGGATGACGCTGCCCCTGGGCCGGATATTGTCGCCGGGCCGCACCTGCAGCTCCTCCAGGAAGGTCAGCCGCCCTTTTTCGGATATTTTTACCCGCTCAATGGGGATCACCGCGTCAAAGCGGTCGTCAAAGTCGTCGCCGGTATCCGCCCGGCAAAAGTCCTCCCCCAGCTTCCAGCCGGCGGGATCCGGCATTCCCTGCTGAAAGCGGCCGGCGCATACCGCTATCCCGTCCATGGCGGATGCCCTGGCCACGGGGATGGTCACCCGGGCATACTGGTCCCGGGGCAATACCCGCCCCAACGCCGCTTGCACGGGGATGGTTTCGGTTTCGTATACGGGCTCCCAGCGCTGGAACAGCGCCTCGCACACCTGGGCCCGGGTGGGTAAGGATGCCATGGCCATGCCTCCCTTCTATCTGTTTGCAGGCGTTTTGCCTATGCTTCCGGAAGCCGCGCCCTTACGTCCCACAGGATGCGGCCGTAACAGGCGTCGCTGGTTTCGGTAAGCATCCCTTCCCCGTCGATATGGGCCTGGAGCCAGGCAAGGATGCGCGCCTGATTCTCTGCCGTCCGCTCCTCCGGGGGCAGGACGCGCTCCAGCAGCATGGCTGCGTAATCTCCGCTAGGCGCAATTCGCCGTTCCTCCAGCTGCCGGTCATAGGAGGTTTCCGGCAGATACCCCCGGAGCAGCAACAGGTTGAACAGGGAATAAAACCAGCGCCCGCCCCAGGGGGACGACGCCGGCAAATGGAACAGCTCCCGTTGGAGCTGCTGGCAGATGGAATTGCGATGATATAAATGGGTGATGTTGCAGCAGTAGGCCCGGCTCATGGCCATTACCTTGTCCAGCCCCGCCTGGCCGTGTATGGCGGGGGTCAGGGAGCTGAACACCAGGTCAAAGGCCCCTATGAGCCCTTCCGCCTCCACGTCCAGCGCCTGAAAATCCTGCGCACGCAAGGCCAGATTGTTTACCCCCTCCCGCCGGGCGTATTCCATGCCATAGTGGATCATCCTGGGGGAAAGGTCAAAGCCCGTGACAAAGCCCACCCGCCGGGCAAAAGCCACCGCAAAGCGCCCCGGGCCGCAGCCGATATCCGCCACCTGGAAATCCGGCTGCAACAGCCCCCGTCCCTCCAGATAGGCCACGGCGCTGCGCACCCGCGCTTCCCCTTTGCGCTTCTCCCGGCGCTCCTTTTCCCAGGCCTCCGCCCGCTGGTCCCACTTGCGCGCCGAATGGTCCGGCCGGCTCGCCGGCTGGGATTCCTGCATGGCGACAAAGCGCGCCAGATCCTCCGATAAGCCCCATCGGGCCTGTTCCCGCTCCATAAAGCGCCTCTCCTTACGCCGGCGATACCGCCGCGCCCTTTACCGGCAAGCATATGGTCCGCTTTTTCCCATAGCGGTCGGAAATGGTGGCTACGTCGATTTCAATGCCATAGACCGTCTGCAAGTTCGCCGGCGTGATCACCGCCTCCGGCGTCCCAAAGGCCGCCCCCCGGCCCTGGCCCATCAGCAGCACCTTGGTGCCGATGGAGGCGGGATGCTCCGGACTATGGGTGGACATGACCACGCAATAACCCTTTTTTGCCAGCTCCACCACCACCTCCATGAGCAGCTGATGGTTGGCATAGTCCAAATTGGCCGCAGGCTCATCCAGCACGAAGATCTTGGCCGCCTGGCATATGGCCCGGGCAATCAAAATCAGCTGCCGCTGGCCGCCGCTCAGGGCGGTATATTTCTGGTTGGCCAGATGGGCTGCATTCAGCTTTTCCAGGGCTGCAAAGGCGGCTTCCCGGTCGGCGGCCTTGGGGGCCTCAAAGGGGGAAAACCGGGCCGCCCGGCCCATGGTCACCACATCCAGCACGCTATAGGCATAGATCGGGGTATGATATTGGGGAATATAGGCGATCTCCTTTGCCAGATCCCGGGGGGAATAGGTTCGTAGATCCTTCCCCTCCAGCCGGATGGAGCCCCCGGAAATGGGCAGGATCCCCAGCAGCAGCCGAAACAGGGTGGTTTTCCCGCACCCGTTGGGCCCCACCAGGCATAGGATATCCCCGGGCTCCGCATAACAGCTCACCCCCTTGACCACATCGCTGCCATGGTAGCCGCCTCGGACCTGTTTCATTTCCAATAGCATATCAATCCCGCTCCTTCCGCTTGATGATCAAATATACGAAAAACGGCGCCCCCATGATGCTGGTAACCACCCCTAAGGGCAATTCCAGGGAAAGGACCGACCGGGCAATGTCGTCCATCAGCACCAGATAGGCCGCCCCCAGCATGGCGCTGGCAGGGATCAGCCGGTTGTAATCCACCCCCACCAGCGCCCGGGCCATATGGGGGATCATCAGGCCCACCCAGCCGATTAGCCCGCCCAGGCACACCGCCGCAGCGCTGAGCAGGGTGGACGCAACGATAAAGACCAGCCGGTACCGGCGCACATGGATGCCCAGGGTGCGGGCTTCCTCCTCCTCCAGGGTGAGCAGGTTCAGCCGCCAGCGCAGCAGCAGGATGATGGCAAGCCCCAGGGCCATAGGGACTGCGCTCCATCGGAAGGAGGCCATATCCGCCTTGGTAAGGCTGCCCATGAGCCAGAAGGTGATCTGCTGCAACACGTCGTTGGGGTCGGAAACATACTTGATCATGGTGACCCCCGCGTTGCACAGGGCCATGACCATGGAGCCGGTAAGCACCAGGCTGAGGATCTGGGAATGGGCGGACTTGCGGCTGATGAGATAGGAAAAGGCCACTGCCGCCACCCCGCCGGTGAAGGCCGAAAGCTGAATCAGCCAATTGGCCGCCCCATTGAGGATGGCAAATGCCGCCCCCAGGCTGGCCCCGGAGGATACCCCCAGGATATCCGGCGAAACCAAAGGGTTTCGAAACATCCCTTGGTAGGTGGCCCCCGCCACCGACAGGGAGGCGCCGATAAATACCGCGGCAAGAATGCGGGGCAGGCGGATGTTCCAAAAGATGATGGCCGCCTGGGGACGAAGCTCCCCCTGGTAGCCAAACCGGCTCAAAAATGCCTTGACCACCTCCGCCGGCGTCAGCGGAAAATACCCGATCCAAAAGGACAACAGCACGGCCGCTACCAATACCAGGCTCAAGCCCGCAAGGATCAGCCGGTAATAACGGCGCCGAAAGCGGGCGGCCTCTCTGGGCAAGGTCTCCATGCCGGTTCCTCCAAATTCTTCTCTTGACAGAATAAAAAAATTATGATACGTTCTCTCATGTAACCGATATTCTCGAAAAAGCGAATCGCTTTTATGAGTATATCGATAGTATGGCATATCCCGAACCAATTGTCAATTTTAGTTTTTCTATATTGGATTAGAACTGGCCAACAGGGACGGCAGCCCGCCATGGGCAGCGTCCCCACGGCTGTTCTATAAAGCCCGGCCAGGCTACAAGCAAACCAACCCACAAACCATGCAAGGAAAGAGGTGTAACCTGTACATGCGAAGAAATAAAAAAGGGCTAGCGTTGATCCTTGCGCTGCTGTTGCTGCTTTCGGTGCTGTTATCCGGCTGCGCCCAGCAAAGCGCCGCGCCGGCGGCTTCCAGCGAGCCCGCATCCGCCCAGGAGGCGCCCATGGAGGAAGCGGCCCAGGAGGCGGCCGCCCAGCCGGAGGACGCTGCGCCCCAGGAGCGGGAGATCACGGACATGGCCGGCCGCAGCATGACGGTGCCGGCGG
>ERZ779866.3053-NODE-3053-length-14087-cov-2.814923_pt1 | contig 14087 bp, 13 predicted proteins | sample MGYA00511248_ERZ779866 | MGnify/ENA primary metagenome ERZ779866 (study PRJEB29588, sample SAMEA2155758) | human gut metagenome | biome: human gut; feature: human-associated habitat; material: faeces | place: Denmark | collected 2008/2010 ... | reverse complement strand
CCCTACCAAGTAGGATGCTACAGATCTGTAAATTGCGTATATAGCCTACCATATATCTCTACTGTATTTATATTTGCAGGCTGGGTAGCATTTTTCCCGGACACATCTTTCCGGATAGCAGAAATTTTAATCTCGATTTACTGCCTGTAGGTGGTAAAACTTTGTTGTTAGCATTTCCCTATGCGAAGAGGTTTCCCCTTCTCGCATAGGGTTTTGCTTTTAAAGAGCCAGAGATACAGACACATTGTGTCTGTATCTTTTTTATACATCCTAACTGGGAGTCCTACCGATTAACGCTACCTAGTGTGGAAGTGGTACGCGGTACAAGCCAAAGACAAATGATTCTGATTACATAGAAAAAATTAGACAGATTGCGAGAGCAAAAGTGAATAAGGGGATGTGACTATATTGTTCTCATTTATTTGCCGTGCATGTCCCTTTTTTCCTGTTCTATGTCAAAAAATACGAATTTCCAAGGTCATGATTTCCAGCAAAGTAGAGCAAAAAACTTGCACCTACCGAATCAGGTTGGCGGAGATATATGAAATTTATATACACAAAACATCTGAAGAAATACTTTTTGTTTCTAAAATATACATACATTCACGATATTCTTGCCGCATCTCGAAGGGACCAGAGGAGAAAATTGTTCTGTTTTATACTGGATAAATTTATCTAGCAAGAGAAAGCTCGAAAAAATATTTCCTTAATTAGATTTTGGGCAGAACGGCCGTTCCTTTGGCATAACGGTTGCTTGTTAATAAGGGCATCAAAGCGAGAACGTGTATATCTGCCTTTTACGGGGGTATGTCGATATGTCTTACAAATATATCCAAGTGGAGCGTCATGAAGAAGCTGCGGTAATCAGGCTGGACCGCCCCAAAGCCCATAATGCTTTGTGTACCGCGCTAAATCTTGAGTTAGAAGAGGCACTGTACACGCTGGAGGGAGAGGAACAGATCAGAGCCCTCATTCTCACAGGAGGAGATACTTGCTTTGCCGCTGGCGCCGATGTAAAGGAACTAGTAGGTAAAGATCCAACTGGGGCCAGGCGTATGGCGGAGATAGGCCAGAGAATCAATGTGTCCTTGGAACATTTCCCTGTGCCAGTCATTGCGGCGGTAAATGGTCCGGCTCTTGGAGGCGGGTTTGAGATGATTCTGGCGTGTGATTTCCGGATTCTGGCCACCAACGCCATTCTGGGGCTGCCAGAAGTAACTCTGGGAATTCTCCCGGGAGCTGGTGGAACGCAGCGGCTGACTAGGCTGATTGGTCTGGCAAAGAGCAAGGAATTAGTGTTGCTTGGGACGGCGATCTCGGCCAAAACGGCCGACCAGTACGGCTTAGCTACCAAACTGGTGCAGCCAGAGCATGTGATGGATGAGGCCATGGCGCTGGCCAAGAAGCTCTCCGCTAGTCCTGCCTCCTCCTTAATGCTGGCCAAACAAGCCATGGCTTATGGAGAAGCATATGGCCCCCAGGCTGGCCGGGAATTTGAGAACATCCTTTTTGGACAGTCCTTTTCCAGTCAAGACCAGTTAGAGGGTATAACCGCGCTACTGGAGAAGCGCACACCGAAATTCTGCCATATCCGATAGATACCGTTTTCAATTGAGAAAGGAGTAAAAGCAGTCATGAAAAAGGTGATTCAAGCCGGCGAAATATGTGGCTACATCCCTGATGGCGCCACCCTCTTTTTCACGGGCATCACGATGGGGAATGTTCCAGAAGAGAGCATCGTGGAGATCGAAAAATCTTTTTTGGAGACAGGCCATCCCAGAGATCTGACCCTCTATACTGCCTCTGCCATGGGGGATCGAAATACTCGTGGCCTCAACCATATCAGTTATCCCGGGCTTCTCAAACGGGTGGTGGCCGGCCATTTGGTCAACTGCGGCGACAACATGGTGCGCCTGTGCCGTGAGGAGAAAGCCGAAGTCTACAACTTCCCTCAGGGTGTGCTATCCACCATGCCCCGCTATATCGCCGCTAAAAAGCCAGGCGTAATCACTAAGGTGGGGCTAAAGACTATGATGGACCCACGGTATGATGGCGGAAAGATGAACAAAACCGCTAAAGAAGACCTAGTGGAGTTGGTAAATCTGTGTGGCGAGGAGTGGTTACTTTACAAATGCCCAAAAGTGGATGTAGCCATCATTCGGGGTACTGTGGCCGATGAGAGGGGTAATATCTCCATCTATAAAGAGGGCTATCAACTGGACCAGTTGGCACTGGCCCAAGCGGCAAAGGCCAGCGGCGGGGTAGTCATCTGTCAAGTAGAGAATATTGTCCGGGCCGGTACCATCAAGCCAAAGGAGGTCAAGGTACCTGGTGTACTAGTGGACTATGTTTATGTGGGAAAGCCAGAATACCACTGGCAGACCAGCGCCACCTTCTATAATCCCGTCTTTAGTGGAGAAATTTCTGTCCCCATGGAGAGCATTCCTCCCGAACGCCTAAGTGTCCGGAAGGTCATTGTCCGCCGGGCAGCCATGGAGCTGTGCCCAGGGGACATCGTTAACCTAGGCGTCGGCACCCCTGAGAGCATCTCTTCTGTTGCGGCGGAAGAAGGTGTAGACGGCCTCTTTACCCTTACAACCGAGGCCGGAGGCATTGGCGGCATCCCTGCTGTGGGACATGATTTCGGCTGTTGCTGGAATGCGGATGCTACTGTTGATATGAGTGCCCAATTCGATATGTATGACGGTGGCTGTCTGGACTATGGCGCCTTAGGATTCCTTCAGTGCGATCCCACAGGAGTGGTTAATGCCAGTATGCGCAACGGCGACAGCATTGGTGTGGGAGGCTTCATGAATGTGGCCGGCGGAGCCAAACGGATCGTTTTTACTGCTACTTTTACTGGTGGCGTTGCCAAACAGGATAAACCAGAGTTCGATCTGAGCGGCGGCAAGCTGGTCATCACTAAGGAAGGTAACCTAAAGCGTTTTGTTAAGCAAGTGGAGCAGTTCACCTTCAACGGACAGGAGACCCTAAGCCGCGGCAAATTGGTTACCTTTATTACCGAGCGCTGTGTCTTCCGCCTGACCACTGAGGGACTGGTACTTACTGAGATTGCCCCAGGTGTTGATTTACAAAAGGATATTCTGGCCCTGATGGAGTTTACTCCCATTATCAGCCCAGACCTGAAGCTCATGGACTCCGGTCTCTTTCAAGAAAAGTGGGGTGGTCTAAAAGCCATCATGGACAAAAAGCAGGCCGTCAAAAACCCATAAGCTCTTAGGCGTGACATGAGGGAGACTTGTATGGAACTATCTTACAAATCCTTTTTAGATTTTCGCATTGGAGACCGGAATATCCAATCAAAAACCATTACAGAGACGGATGTTGTACTTTTCTCTGGTTTAACTGGAGACTTTAACCCCATCCATTTAGACGAGGAGTACGCCAAAACCACCCATTTTGGCACACGGCTGGTCCAGGGAATGCTGGTGGCCAGCTTGGTAGGAGCGGCAGCGGCACCGTTGTGTGGAAATGCCTGTATCAATATGGGACAGTCCTTTACACTACCAGCGCCGGCCAGAATCGGTGATACGCTCACCGCCGTCGTGGAGATAGCAGAAAAACACCCAGAGAGTCATGAGCTTCTGCTCTCCCTCACGGTCACTCGCCAGGACGGAAAGACCGTACTCAAAGGTACCAATACCGTTCGGATTATGGATAGAAAAAAGGAGAGAGATAGGTTGTGAATGCCATTGAAATCAATGAAATGCTAGACAAGGAGATTAACCCAAAGCTGCTAGAGCACCAGGGTTGGGTGGAACTAGCGAGAATGCCAGATGAGCATACCATTTCTATCCGGTTTCGGGGAGCATGTAATGGCTGCGGTGCCGTTCGGGAGACACTGAATGACTTTGTGGTACCAGCCATTCTCCAGGCAGCCCCAGAGATCACCTCCGTCGAGGTGGAAGATGGGGTTTCCCAGGAACTCTATGAGATGGCAGTAGCCATGCTTAGCGAACGCTGAATCAGGGATCAGACGTGGTACGCCTGAGAGAAGCAGGCACCGCGATCCAATTAACATCATGTAGAGGAGCGAAAAAGAAAATGACCCACTTACTGCTGACCGACGAACAGCGCGATCTCCAGTCCTTTGCCAAAGAATTTGCCGAAAAAGAGCTGGCCCCTGTGGTCAAGGAATGCGACCTTAAAGGCGAGTTTCCCATGGAAGTTTTCCAGAAATTCCGTGATGTGGGCTTTAACACCATGTTCCTCCCTGAGAATTATGGAGGCCAGGGCCTGGGTGCTATGGAGATGGTTCTAGTCTATGAGGAGTTTGCCAAGGTGGATGCTGGCTTTATCTGTAGCGCCAGTACAGGTGAGTTCGGCATTGAACCCATTCTGATAGCCGGTACTGAAGAGCAGAAGCAATACTATATGGATTTCATCCTAAACGGCGGTTTGGGTGCTTTTGCCCTCACTGAACCAAATGCAGGCTCCGATGCCTCTGCCACCAAGACCACTGCAGTTCGGGATGGAGACGACTATATCATTAACGGCCGCAAGTGTTTCATCACCAGCGGTCCCATTGCCGATGTATATAGCGTCTTTGCCTCTACTGACCCTTCCAAAGGCGCCAAGGGTATCAGTTGCTTTATTGTAGAGCGAAGCCGCCCCGGTGTGTCGGTGGGCAAGGACGAGGACAAGATGGGTATGCGTCTCTCCTGCACCTCTGATGTCCTGTTTGAGGACGTGCGCATCCCAGCTAAAAACTTAGTGGGCACTGAGGGCACCGGCTTCGGCCTAGCCATGAAATGTCTAGACCGCAGTCGCGGTGTCAACTCCTATGGCGCTCTTGGCATCGCTCAGCGGGCCCTGGACGAGGCAGTGGCTTATGCTAAGCAGCGCAAAACCTTTGGTAAACCCATTATTGCCCATCAAGGTGTCCAGTTCATGCTGGCCGATATGGAGATTGACGTGACCACTGCCCGGGCCCTTCTATGGCAGTGCGCAACACTGGTAGATCGGGGTATCTTTGACACCAGGCTGGGCTCAGTGACCAAGACCTTCCTCAGCGATATGGTGATGCGGGTGACCACCAACGCTGTACAGGTCCTGGGCGGTTATGGCTACAGCCGCGAGTATCCTGTGGAAAAGCTCATGCGTGATGCCAAGCTGTGGTCCATCTTCGAAGGCACAAATCAGATCCAGCGCATGGTCATCGCCGGCACTCTTGCCCGCTGACCACCACATTACAAGGGTACAAGGAAAGGAAGCGTGCTGCCAATGAGCCTGAAAGAAAAGCTCACAGGAAGGCGCCTATTCATCTGCGCTATGGGGATGTTTTTCTATGCTTCTGGGGTGGCCTTTACCAAGAACTGTAACCTGGGCATCTCCCCTATTGTCAGTGTGGCTTATGCCCTCTCCCTCATTCTCCCTGTCTCCTTAGGCTGGTGTACCAGCCTTTGTAACGTAGTCTTTATTATCATCCAAAAAGCATTGCTCAAGAGAGAGTACACGCCTGCCATCATGGTTGCACAAATCCTTATGAGTATTATTTTTTCCCTGGCAATTGACGGAACAGCGTTGCTCTGGAGTTTTGTGCAGCCCGCTGGCTTCTTCTACCCCTTACGGATACTGATTTTCATCTTCGGCTGCGCCGTACTTGGCCTGGGTGTTTTCCTGATTGTACAGGCGGACTTTGTAGTGCTGCCGGCAGAAGGCGTAGTCAACGCTGTGACCAAGTGCTCTAAAATCAAGTTCGGCACAGTGAAGATACTTTTCGACGGCACCATGGTCTTGACCACAGCCATCCTTACTTTGGCATTTCTCCATGAACTCAAGGGGATCCGGGAAGGAACAATTCTAGCTGTGCTCCTTATCGGTACCTTTGTCAAGGCCATCGCCCGGGCCATTGGCCCTGGAGTTGGGACTTTTCTTAAACAGGAGACCCACCAAAAGGTGTGAAAATTATGCCTCCATTGAAATTCTTTAGAAAGGTTGTGTATGCAGTATGGTTGAAATGAAAAACATCCCGTTCCCTATTCCTACCTTTGATCTGACTGGCAAGGTAGCCATCATTACCGGCAGCACCAAAGGCTTGGGCGAAGGCATGGCGATTGTGCTGGCCGCCTACGGTGCAAAGGTGGTCGTTAACAGCCGAAGTCAGGCAGATTGCGATCAAGTAGCTGCCAATATCAATAATATGGGTGGTACCGCCATCGGCATCAAAGCCGATGTTCGGGTAAAGGAGGAAATCGATGACCTAGTGGCCAAGACCGTACAGCATTTCGGCAAGGTAGATATCATGGTCAACAATGCCGGTATTGGCATTACAAAGCGAGTTACTGAAATGACAGTAGAAGAGTGGGACGAAGTAGTGGATACCGATCTCCGGGGCGTTTTCTTGGGAGCCGCCGCCGCGGCTAAAGTCATGATCGCCCAAGGCATCCAGGGCCGTATCATCAACATCTCTTCTGCTGGCGGCTTAGTAGGCACCAAAAATATCGCCGCCTACTGCGCCTCCAAGGCTGGCGTCATCAGCCTCTCCAAGACCATGGCCATGGAATTTGGTAAATATGGCATCACCGCCAACGCAGTCTGTCCGGGCTATATCCCCACCGCAATCAACACCAAACCCTTGGAGATTCCCAGAGTCCGTGAGCAAATTATCAACAAGACTGCTCTAAAGCGGCTAGGACGCATCGATGAGCTGGCTGCGGTAGTCCTTTTCCTGGCCTCAGATGCCTCCAGTATTATCACTGGCGCCTACATTGCCGCTGACATGGGCACTACCTGTAACTAAAACAACGCGTCCTTCCACCACTTGCAACAGTCCGGCAGGGGCCATTTTTCCCAAGGCTGCAATCAACTATGCAATTTTTAAAATTTAGGAGGAAACAATTATGGGACTGGGTACATACAAGCAATTTGAAAAACGTCTGTTTGCTATGAAACCAAATATTTATATTGGCAAAGAGTGCGTGGGTCGAGACGATCCCCGTATGGCTGCTGGCTTCTATTGCATGAAGCAGACCTTTGACTGCCTCTATGATGAACGCTACCGTGATGTCTGCACCGCTACCTCTCACCTCACTGGCGAGACCATCAACCGCTTTACCCACATTCATCAAAGCGTGGATGACCTGCTTAAGAAACAGGAGATGACTCGCCTCTTGTCCCACCGAGTAGGCGGTTGTATCCAGCGCTGTATGGGCATTGACGCCATGAATGCCCTCTCCGTAGTCACCTATGAGATGGACCAGGCCTGTGGCACTCACTTCTACAGCAACTTCATTGAGTATATGAAATATGTCCAGGCAAACGACATTGTGGCCAACAACGCCCAAACTGATGTCAAAGGGGAGCGTCTGAAGCGTCCTTTTGAGCAGAGCAATCCCGATATGTATCTTAGAATCGTAGAGACTGATGTCGATGGCATTGGCATGGATGGTAAGCCCTGCAAAGGCATCATTGTACGCGGCGCCAAGTCATGCAACTCCGCAGCACCCTATGTGGATGAAATTATTGCCTGCCCAACCAAGTTCATGACCAAAAATGATAACGCTTACGCCGTCGCTTTCGCCCTGCCTGCAGACTGGCCTGGCATCAAGATCTGCGCCCTGCCTGGTCTGCGTCATAAGCGTCATCACATCGATGCCCCTATTGCCCATGTAGGCGATGTGGAATCTCTGACCATCTTCGACAACGTTTTTGTGCCCAATGAACGCGTCTTCATGAACGGCCTCGCCTATCCTGAAACCACCCCTTATGCCGGCTTCCTGGCCATCATGTTCGCCCACTTCCACCGCCACTCCTACACCGGCTGCAAACCAGCCGCCTCGGAGTGTCTGGCCAGCTCTGCTGCCCTGGTAGCTGAGTACAACGGTATTGAAAAAACCGGCCACGCTCAGGATAAGATCTGCCACATCATCGGTATCGCTGAACTAGTGTATGCCGCAGGCGTCGCTGCCGCCTACCGGGCTGAGAAAGCTCCATCTGGCACTATGGTCCCTGATGAGATTCTCACCAATGCCGGACGCAAGCTGGCCGGCGAGGAGATTTACAGTGAGGCCAAGATTTTGGCCGACCTGGCCGGCGGTTTAATCGCCACCCTGCCCTTGGAGGAGAATTTCTACAACGAGGAAGTGGGCGAATTGCTCAGCTCCTATATCATGCGTGACCCTTCTATTCCCGCTGAAAACATTCATCGCTGTTTCCGCATGATTGAGGATCAAATTGTCAGTGACTTCGGCGCCGGCCAGTTGGTTGCCGGCCTCCACGGCGGAGGTTCTCCTCAGATGGAAACCATCGCCATGATGGGCGGTTATGACTTGGAGGAGCTCAAGGGCCTGGCCAAGTACTTGGCTGGCATCGAGCCCGAGATTCCCATTTACCGCCGTAAAACTGTTACCCCACGCCGTCTGCTGGAAAAGTTCAAAAAGGCGAAGTAAACTCCCTTCTTGTCCGTTGCCTTCCCCCAGCCCATATTCATGAAGAAGAATGGAGGTTAGGAATCCATGTCAAGTGAGGTCATCAGTCTGATCGGCATTCTGATCGGCGTCTGTGGATTGATCTATCTCTGCTATAGAGGACTTCCCCCAATGTTCGTGGCCCCGCTGTGCGCTGTGGTGGTTCTGCTCATTTCTCAGCAGCCTGTAGTTACTGGCATTACTGAAACCTATGCTGGCGGTTTTGCTGGATTTCTGCAGAAGTATTTCCTGATCCTATTCCTAGGTGCCATTTTCGGCGCTATTATGGGTGACTCTGGTGCAGCCAAGTCTATCGCCAGAAAGATCACCCGACTAGCTAAACGTTGCCACGGCTTTGAAAAGCTGGCTGCAGTATGGAGTATTATTATCGTGGCCATTGTGCTGGTGGTGGGCGGCGTAAGCGTCTTCGTTGCCATGTTCACTATCGTGGCTATTTCCAAGGAGCTTTATCAAGAGCTAGATGTGCCTTGGAGACTCTATGGCTGTCAGATTCTGGGCGCCGGCTGTATCGCTTTAACCCATTTCCCCGGTTCTCCCAGCGTCAACAATATTATTGCATCTACTTACCTGGGCACCACGCTTACTGCAGCCCCCATCCTCAGCATCTGCGCCATCATCTGCTCCTTCACGCTAGGCAGTCTCTACATTGTCTGGGAGCTGAACGGTGCAAAAAAGAAGGGGGAGGGTTTTCTGCCCACTGGCGCCGAGATCGCCAAGACCATCCACAAGGATGATGATTTCCAGGAGATGAGTCTAATCATGGCGCTCCTCCCCTGCATCGTTCTCTTCATTCTGCTCAATGTCTTTGACACCGGCGCTGTGGCCGCCTCGTTTGTGGCTATCGTCTTGGCTCTCATCCTGTTTCACAAGCGGTTGGGCGGCCCACTAGATATGGTCGAAACTTGCCGTACCGGTGCCATGCAGGCCATCAATTCCAGTGTGACTGCCTCCATGGTAGTAGGCTTCGGCACCGTCATTGCCAGCGTCCCCGGCTATGCCTTCGTCCTCAGCGGCCTCACCGAAATTCCTGGTCCACCCACCATTCAGATCATCGTCGCGGTAAATATCGCTGCCGGCATCACTGGGTCCTCCTCTGGTGGTCTGACCATCGCCATGGATTCCTTGAGCGAGTATTTCCTCTCTACCGGCCTCAATCCTCAGGTGATCCACCGTCTTGCGGTCATCTCTTCCGGCGGTTTGGATTCTCTGCCTCACAACGGTACCATCGTTAACGAGTTGGGCGTTTGCAAGCTGACCCATAAGGAGGGCTATCGCCCCATGGGCGTCTGCTCTGTCATCATTCCACTTATTACCGTATTTATCTGTGCTGGTCTAGCCCAACTTGGTATCTGTTGACCCCGCCCACTTGGCTTTATAGGAAACGTTTGTGATCATTGACGTGGTAACGGCTCTGGTCATACGGGCAAGCGGTTTATGAAAATCATAAGGGCGTCCGGGGGACCGCGTTCCTTTCCCGGACAGCCCTTATGATATAATAAAATATTTACACCAAAATCAAAACAAATAAGAGGGCAATGTAGGCATTTTGAGACTCAATCCAGTCAAATATTCGTTTTAAGTATGCGTCCGGTAGCGGAGATATCAATCTATGGCTTTGAGAAGGAGTTCTGTTGGGATATGAAGACTTTCGAGATGGATCTTCAGGCGGAGTCTACATTCTGTGGAGAGGTGCGTCGGTGGGCTGAAGCCCATCCGCAACAAACCGCAGTAGTCTCAGAAGGCCAGCGGCTTACTTATCAGGAGCTTAACCGTCGCTCCTCTGTTTTAGCGGCATATCTGCTGGAGCAGGGAATTCATCGCGAGGATATTGTGGGGATTGCCACCGGCCGCAGCGCAGAAACTGTAGTGGCCATCCTGGGCATATGGAAAGCAGGTGCCGCCTATGTCTACCTCAACGCCTCTATGACAGAGGATGTGAACAACCATATATTGAAAGACTGCCGTTGCCCGCTGGTGCTGAATCACGCACGGATGGAGCAGGCCATGGAAACGCCAGACCCCGGATATCTGGACTTCTCAGCACCAGACAGTCTGGCTCTGGTAGTCTACACCTCCGGCTCCACTGCTGCTCCCAAAGGGGTGATGCTGGAGCATAGGGCAGTATATCAAATGGCCATAAACCAGGCGTTCATGGCGGTAAGACCGGAGGATCACTACTGCATATTCGCTAGTTTCTCCTTCGTAGCATCGGTATCTGATCTGGTAGGCAGTCTTATAGGAGGCGCTACTTGCTACATCATTGGAGAGGCGTACCGGCGGGACATCCATAAGCTAGAGCAATATCTACTAGATGAGGAAATTACCATCTGTTTTCTACCACCACACATGGCAATCAAGTTGACTGGTGAGACTCCACCAGGGCTGTCCCTGCGACTTTTGCTGGTAGGGAGCGACTGTGTCCATAACCTGCACTCTGACCAGTTCCGCATCCTCCACGTCTATGGGGCCACTGAGGCTGGGTCGCTGATTGCCCATTACCCGATCACAGAGAAACGGTCCAGTTACCCCGTGGGTAAGCTCAATCCCAGTCTGCGCGGCTATATAGTTGACGAAGCGGGAAAGCTGGTGCCCAAGGGGGAGGCCGGTGAGCTCTGGCTCTCAGGCCCTCAAATTTCGAGAGGCTATGTTGGTCTGCGGGAATCGACCGCAGCTACCTACGCCCTGAATCCCTTCACCCAGGAGGAGGGCTACCAGAGAGTGCTCAAAACGGCCGATATTGTCTGTGAGGATGAACATGGCGACTTAATCTATGTAGCCAGGAAGGGCCGCATGTATAAGATCAGGGGATTCCGGGTGGAGTCTAGGGCAGTAGAACAGACATTGCTTCAGTATCCAGGGCTTACTGAAGCCGTAGTGCTGGCTTTCCCTGACTCTGGAGGGACTAACATTTTATGCGGGTACTACACTGCAACAACGGCCATCGGGCCAAAGGAGCTCAAAGCCTATCTCCGGGAGCGGCTGCCGTATTACATGGTACCTACCTGCATGTTTCAGCTAGAGCAATTTCCGATTAACGTCAACAACAAGATAGACCGGAAACAGCTCAGACCACCGGCAGAACTGGACGATCATAAATATCTTGAACAAGCTTATTAAGAATACTCAAGGGCATACCCCCTTTTCTACCGGTCTATCCGGTAGAGGAGGGGGTATATCCTTGAGGGACCGCGGTTTCAAATTGCATTGATACAGGCAGTTTGATATAATAGGAGAAAACCGGCACCGCATTTGAGGCTTTGCGTTCGGCGTAACTGTGTGAGTGATTGCACCTGCCCTGGACAGGAGGGACAACATGACAAATGGAACACCGGGAGACTACGTGGATTTTTTACCTCTGGCAGAGCGCTGGGGGGTGGAAGTCTTTCTGCACATTATAGACTATGTTCAGAACGCCACCATGATCATCAATCCCCAGGGCACTATCATTTACATCAATGAGGAATACACCAAAATTCTGGGAGTTTCCCGGGAAAAAGCCCTAGGGGTCAACCTCCGCCGGCTTGAACCAGATTCAGTAGCTTTGAAGGTGCTAGATGACCGACAGCCTATCATCTTACAGCCTGACTATCTCCACTCCTTAGGCATACATGCGATTGGAAAATCCGTTCCCCTATATGGAAGAGATGGGACCTTTCTGGGTGTGGCGGCCATCTTTAATGACGTGACAAAGATAATTGAGCTTAGCAATGAGCTGGAGCGAGCCAGGGCCATGAACCAATATTTGGCCCAGCAAATCAGTCCGCCTTTGTCCCATCCGTTCGAAGAATACATCTGTGCAGACCGAGAGATGCGGCGAATCTTGTCCATGGCGGCCAAAGCGGCCAAGACTAACTGCACAATTTTGATCCAAGGGGAAAGCGGCGTAGGCAAGGGAGTGCTCGCCAAGGCGATTCATCGGGCCAGTAATCGAGCGGAACAGCCGCTTATCAGTATTAATTGCGCCGCCATTCCAGAAAATTTGTTGGAGAGTGAGTTATTTGGCTATGAGGCTGGCGCTTTTACCGGCGCTCAAAAAGGCGGCAAACTGGGAAAGTTCGAGTTAGCGGATAAGGGCACCATCTTTTTGGACGAGATTGGAGATATGAGTGCCAGCGCCCAAGCTAAGCTGCTACGGGTCCTACAGGAGCGAGAGTTGGAACGGATAGGTGGTATATCAAGCATCCCGATTGACATCAGAGTCATCGCTGCCACCAATCAAAGCCTCAAGGATCTGGTTCAAGATGGGAAGTTCCGCCAGGATTTGTACTATCGCCTGAGTGTGATCCCAATTACCATTCCCCCCCTGCGGGAGCGCCGAGATGATATCCTACCCCAAGCCCGCTATTTTCTAAATAAAATGGTCTCCCCAGGGCATGAAATCACCCTTTCCAACATGGCCGTCATGACTTTGCTCAAATACGATTGGCCCGGTAATGTGCGTGAACTGCAGAACGTGTTAGAGTACGCTAGAGTCATCTGCTCCAACAATATTATTGAATATAAAGATCTGCCAGACACTTTACGGCAGGGGCACCTGCCGGGACCAGAATCCCCTGCAGGGCCTGTGCTGGATTTGAAGAGTGCACTGGCTTTGTTGGAGAAGGACTATATCACAGAGGCACTGCGTCTAGAGAATGGGAACCGGTCTAGAGCGATCCAGCGGCTTGGGATATCTCGGAAAGCCTTCTATGACAAACTCAAGAGATATCAAATTGAGGACGAACTACTATAAAATAGTGTCTGCCCTATTTGGCAGTTCTCTGCCGGGAAATTATATGGTTTGAGCATATTAATTCTTCGTAAAATTTTCAGCAGATTGAGGATGCAACATGCAGAAAAGGAAATGGCAAACATCGGCCCCGTCTTTGAACCGCGCAATTACACAGAGACTCTGTATAATAATGTGGCAGCGATGATGCCACTATTTCTGTGCAGGATTAAGTGCGGTAATATAATTTCATTATACGGCAGAATTACGGCGGGACGTGGATGAAATATGGAATCCCTTCACGTCAGACTTTCAAAACTTCTCGATTTTAACGTGCGCTGTAAAGGACATCTTTCTCCTTTATTGTCTTCAGCAGTCCTGCTGTCTGCGCCGGTTCGATGGGTGTACGGTAAGAAAATCGGCGGCGGCTTTTGGGCGCCGCCGTCAAATTTCTGGTCCATCCAACTTCTACTCCAGCCTGACCGGTCGATCTGGGATGATGTACTCGGCCTTCGTCTTGGTCTCTGAAAGCATTTTAACTGATTACCGCCTGGCACCCTCCTCCAGAAAATTATCCGTGGCCCGGTAGAGCTTGTGAGCTACTCCACAAAAAAGAGCTAAGCCCTAGAGATCAGGCTGGACCAGAGGGCGGAAGGGCTCCAAGATATAGATGGTTTCATTCATTTTAATCTTTCTATATTGTATACTGAAAAGGGGGACTCAAATGGGAAAAATTGATGGCCGCTCCAAACCCCTGGGTTCAAATTTTGTCAGTAAACTGGGGGCAGCCCGAAAACATTTCCTATTCTAGAACGCTATTGGGGGAGGTAGAAAAAGCCGAAACAATTTGGGATGTTAGGCTCTCCGCCTCTGACATCCGAATTGTTTCGGCTTTTGGTACGGCTGAAGGGGTTCGAACCCCCGCACTC
>ERZ779866.3051-NODE-3051-length-14102-cov-5.504307_pt1 | contig 14102 bp, 20 predicted proteins | sample MGYA00511248_ERZ779866 | MGnify/ENA primary metagenome ERZ779866 (study PRJEB29588, sample SAMEA2155758) | human gut metagenome | biome: human gut; feature: human-associated habitat; material: faeces | place: Denmark | collected 2008/2010 ... | reverse complement strand
GCAGTTGAAACCAGTGTGTCCACTTGCGGGAGGACACCTTGGTCTTCACACAGCCGTAGCTGAACCCGCGCTCCTCGACAGCATAGCCGTCACCGACATACACACCCACATGGCCATCGGAACGAAGAGCAACGCCCGGGATCTCCGGCAGCGTGTCAATCGTTCCCCAAGCACAGCCCTTGTTCTTGGCATAGGTAAACATGCCGTTGGCGGACTTGTCCGGGCAGCCATTGCCGCCATATTTGCTGGAAAAGGTCTTGTCGGTGCCGATAGCTTCCCTGACGCCAATGCCGCCGCTGGTCCAGTTGTAACCCTTGATCAGACCCACGCAGTCAGCACAGATCTTCTTGTTGGCAATGTCCTGCTTGTAGCGGGCAGTACGGCTATCCTTGTAGTGGGACGGGTACTGCTTTACCTTGCGGGAGCGCAGGGACTCGCTGCACTTGTAGACTACCGTGCCGTACCAGTACGGCTGACCCAGCATGGACAGGCAGAAGGCAACGAAGTGGTCACTGGTATAAGGGGTATTGATTCGATCAGACATAGGATATACCTCCAAATGAAAGAGCGGCAGTTTTGCTCTGCCACTCAAAATTGTTATGATGTTGTATGAACAGAAAAAGTGATTAACATTGAGAAGATTGACATTGTCTCCGTTTGGCCGTATAATACTGGCGTAAATCATCGGAGGACAGTTCACCGTAGTGTCGAGGATCGTAAGCGTTTACGCTTGCAGGCCGTCTGTCAGATAAGATGTCGAGTGAGCTCGGTTATTACAGCAATGTAGTAACCGAGCTTCTTTTGTAAGAGGTGCATATGGAAATCAACATCTGTATAATCCTTCCGCTCACAGGTCCACCTGGATTGATGCGAAGTTTGATTCAAAGCATAAACAGAACATTTCGGAGGATATAATGAACGGTTCAGAAGTATATGCAAAGACAGCGCCTGTGAAGCTGTTCTTTATGATTGCCATCCCAGGAGCAATCAGCATGATTGCATCTTCCCTATGGGGGCTGTTTGATGGAATCTTTGTTGGAAACCTGCTCGGTGAACAGGCTTTCGCCGCGCTCAACCTTGCATTTCCTTTGGTGCTGATCAACTTCTCGCTGGCAGACCTGATCGGCGTCGGTTCGGCGGTCAACCTCTCTATCTCGCTTGGACAGGAAGACTATGATAATGCCAACAACTAGTCCCCTTGCGTGTAAAATAGCCTGTGCTTGTCAAATCCCGCCTTATGAAACTGGTGGTCCACATTGGTAGTCAGTACGAAATAATCTTTATCCTGCACCAAAGACAACAGTTCTTGATAAACCGGCTTCGGGGCATCCAGATAACGATTGCAGAAAATGTATCGACTCCAATAAGCCCAATGTTCTTCCAGCGTAGTGCCGGTTTTTTCCGCAAGGGTGTTGAGCGGGTTGAAGCCCGCGTTCACCATTTGCAAAAGGTCCTCTCCCGTCAGCTTGCCGGCTGCGCTGATCTGAGAAAACGCAAGGGAAAGGCTCTGGAATTTGTCCTTGTTGCCAAGCGCGATGTCCCCAAGACGGTCCATGGCCGTATTGGCATTTTCAGCGTCCATGCCAAAGGAAAGCATGGTCTGCGCTGCGCTGGCCAGATCCTCCATGCCAAAGGGTGTCTTGGCTGCTTTTTCCCGAAGCTGCGCGACATACTCCACGCCCTTTGCCTCGTCCCCAAGCATGACGGAAAAGTTGGTTTGGTATGCTTCCATCTGCGCGTTGTATTTGATGGCGGCGGTTGTTACCCGCCCCAGCCCTTGCGCCAGCTTGGCAAAGGCAAACGCGCCAACCAGCTTCCCGCCCAGATCTGCCAGCCCGGAGGTTAAGTTTTTGGATGAAAAAATATCCTTTGCCTGCGTTCCGAGCTTCTCAAGGTCGCTCTTTGCAAGTTTTGACCCCTTCTCAATCCCTGATCTGTCGATTTCCGTATCAAAGATCAGCGTTCCGTCAACCGGCATCCTCATCGCCTCCCATCCTGCGAATGATCTCCGACGGGTCCTTTCCCTCTTCCAGCGCGCGGGTGATTTCCTGTCGCATGGCTTCTTCCCTTGCGCTTGCAGGCTCCCTTAGCGCCACAGCCTGCTGTGCCCGCTCGGCCCTGATACGCGCTTCCCCCTTGAGTTTGGATGTATCCATTCCGCGAAGCGCAATTCGCTTTTCCAGCGGCGTGTCCTCACCAAGCAGACGAAGAAGCACGAGAAACTTGTACCAGTGCAGGAACGGGATTTCCGTCAGGTCCATGCCATAAGCCATCAGAAAAGATGCGTAGATCGCATCGGCGTCCTGCTCAAAGTCCATCATGCGCGGCTGCCCTGACGGCTCCCTGCACTCCCCGAAGGCAAAACCGATGAACTTTTCAAGCCCTCCAGGCACATCCTGCCCCCGGAAAAACCACTGTTTCAGCAAATAGAGCCGGTCGCGTTCCCGTATGTCCTCATCCCTGAGCACGCGCAGGCACTTGAGCACCGTGCGAAAATCCGCATCTACCTCATAGCTCTGTCCGTTTTCACCGAAAACAGCTTCAGGCCAGGCCTTCCGGGGAATGTGCGACAGAGAAAACTCATGCATACGCCTCTTCCAGCGCCTGTGCACAGGCCTCAACCGCGCCCTGCGCGATCTCCGTCAGCATGTGGTAGGAAAAAGCAAGGCCGGGCCTGTCGCAACCGCTCAGCTTTCGGGTAGCGCCCTTGCCAAGAATGCCGTCGATCATCCTCTGCAGGTCGCCGGCCGCTTCCAGCGCGCCATCTACGCCGGAAATATTCCTGCCTTCGTATTTGCGTTTGGCGTCCTGAACCATGTGCAGGATCTCAACGTCGCTTTTCTGAAGCTGGAAGATATGCCCGTTGATCTTGAGCTTCACGGGCTCGGGCACTCTGATGGTCATTTCTTTCATTGGTTTAGCTCCTCCTAAGTTTCACAGACGGCGCGCCATGCAGCAAGAACACATGGCGCGCCGTCGTCCGTCATGCCTCCGAATCGGGAGTAAACGTCTTGGTGGACGTGTTGAACGTACCTTTTTCGAGATCCCCGATTTGGCGCAAGGTGCAGCTTGCAGTCACAACGCTTGCGGCCTCGTTGGTCTCGTCGCCGGGCTCGCACGCAACGCGATAGCGCCGCGCGGGATAGGCGCCTGCTTCAGCCTCGGCCAGCAGATCCACGCGGTAGTAATAAAACTCCGCGTCCGTGCCCGTGAGCTGGTCGTCTGCCACCCGCTGCAACGCCTTGACGGCGTCATCGTCCACGATGTCGTCATAGTTGAGTGCGAAGCTGTTGTCATAGCCCGTGATGGTGGGCGATCCGTTCTTTTCATTGATGTAGGCGTCCGTGGTCGTCTTGGGAGAAGGCGAGCGGTTCAGGCTCTTGATGCCCACGCCAAGCAGATAGATGTCCTCGGTTTCGGGCGCAGCCACCACGCCCAGATAATGCGCGGTCTCCCACGCCATGCGCTTTTTGGCCATAATCTTTTTCCTCCATTCATTTTTGGGGTATGCAAAAGCCGCTCCGGCGGTACGCGGGCGGCTTGACTTTTCCATGCGGCTGTGATATTGTAACGGTGCAGAGGGTTGAACCTTTACCTCTGCTGTTTAGCGGTCACGATCTTGCTCATCGTGGCCGTTTCTTTTTTTGTTCATCAGCCATCCGATGTACGTTGCCATGGCAGCGGCCAGCAGGATGTTGAGTACCTCAAAAAGCATTTGCAACACAGGCTTCACCTCCTTCCCTTTCAGGATCTTGGTGAACCCTCTGCACCGGCGCGGTTGCCCGCGCATCCGTATCATACCCGCATTATCCGCAGGCTGTCAAGCTCATACAGCCTGCACATAGTTGATTTCAAGGCTGAACTGGAACACGGCGGTATCGCCGTCGGTTTCCAGCATGTACGGGCTCTGGCTGACGGTCACGCTCTGGAACTGCGTGCGGGCGTCTCCCTCCGGCAGGTCGCGGCGAAGGTTGCGCCGCCACACCTCCCGCTCGAATGTATCCAGCAGCTCCTGCGCCTCCATGCGCTCGCCGTGGGTCTTTACCCCGTGGCGGAGACGGAACATCGCATAGGCGGTTACATCCCGCGTGCCGTCCACATAGACGGTTACGCTGTCCTCCGGCAGGTCGGTCAGGCTCATGTCGCCGTCCTCCAGAAGGTCCGGCGTTACGCGCTGCGCACCCTCGACGCCTTTAAACCCAGCCAACCACGCGATCACCTGATTCATCACTGCGTTCATCTTGCACCCGACCTTATCCGCGCTTCGCGTAGTATAGCGTTAGCGCCTCCATTTTTCTTCATGGCCTCAAACCAGTGATGCGTCTGAATACCGCGATGGTGGAAGTGCTTTCCTTCGTACTGGATGCGTGCGTAGGGCGTGTACTGTCTTATCATCGTCCCACCTTTAGCGGCATATGGCACATCTGCAAGAACCTGCGTATCCTGCGGTGTGTATTTCCGCATGCGCCTGATGGCGCTTTGCGCGATATACAGTTGCACCGGATGCCCGCGCCCGATTCCACGTTCCCTTAGGAGTTCAGCAGAACTCTTCATGCTGATTCTCATACGCATTCCACCCTTCTGTGCTTGAGGTGGGGCTTGTTTCGGTTGTCCGCAATGGCCTGTATCTGCGCAAGGCCCGGCCAGTCGCGCCGAAGCTGCTTAAGCGTGTATTCCTCCGTCAGCTCCGGCCCGTCGCCCACCAGCAGGTAGTCGCCCGGCTGCATCAGCTCGCCGGGGTCGGTATCGGGCAGCACGGTCACGCTCAGCGACTGCGCCACCTTCACCACGCCGGACGAATCGACCGTCCTTTCAGTATGCCACCGCGCCATCACAGCCGGCACCACGATGCGCTCGAACACGTCGTCCTTCGTCACAGGGTCCACCGTCTTATGGTAGATCGTTACGGTATCCGTGAAATACCGTCGGTACCCGTGCATACTCACCCTGCCACCCCCGCATACAGCAGCGGCGTTTTCCCGTCCGCGGCTTTCAGCCCCCACAGCAGGTCAATCACCACGCCGTTGAGCGAGGAATCGCGCTGCGGGGCCGTTTCCTGCACGTAGGACACACTCATTCCGTCGTTGGTGAAGGAGGCCATGCGCGCGTCCTCTGCCTCGTAGCTCTCCGCCCGGTGGATCAGCTCGAATACCGCCGCCTTTACCTCCTGCGGTACCTGCTCAAGGTCCCGCACCCGTCCGTGCGTAAGCCGGTCAATGCGTCCGCATGCCGCCGCGCACAGCCGCGTGAAGGTGGGTTCATCCGCCGCGCCACCCATGGTCTGGTATTCTTCGTAGGTCAGGTACACGCCGTCCGCCCCCGTTTCCCGGCCCCGGAAGGCCGCTTTACCACGTTCGCACGACCGCCTCCGGTGTTCGCACTGTGCGGTCTGTAGGCTTGGTTGCCGCTCGCTATGGCACAGGCAGCCGCATCCACGCTCTCACGCAGATCGGCCGCCTTCACGCCGGGAGGAGGACGGCGCCCATCCTCCTCCGGGTACACTCTGCCAACCGTCCTCATCTCATCACCTCCGTCAGGTCGTGGCGGCGTGCAGGTAGATGCCGGCCAGCTTGTTCTCGTACACATCGGCCAGACCGTAGCTTCGGTAGAAGAACATCCAACCGTCGCTGGTCTGGTTCTGCTCGGGCGTGATGATCTTGTTGACCACGTGCTTGTTGAACTGGATCACCGCCGGCTTGTGGATCACCATGAAGTTGATGTTCTTGCCGCCGGAGGCCTTGGCATAGCCGCCGGCGGTTTCATCGGAACCGGGTTCATCATCGCCGGTATGGTCAATTCCGTCCTTAAGGTCGATGGCGGTATAGAACCGGCTCTGGGGCACCTTGGTCACGGCGGCGAAGCTGTCCATCACGGCCTTGCTCTTGGTGGTGTCGATGTTCTGCACCAGGTTGTACAGCGTGGGGGTGATGAACAGATACCGTTCGGTGGTGGGCACCTCGTCCTCGTCCATCTTGTTCTGGCTGGCGATCAGGGCCGCAAGCACGGCTGCCGCGTCGGACAGGTCTGCTCCTGCGGTGGTGCTGATGCCGCTCACGCTCGCATAGGTAGCAAAGCGGAAGGCGTCCTGTTCGGGGGCTGCCTTGGTGCGGATGAACTCGCCGGAAAGCTGGCCAAAGGCCACGCCTGCGGTCTCCTCGTCGTCCATGGCGTCCACGGTGAAGCGGCGGCCACGGTCGTAGTTGAACTTGACCGTTTCGTGGGTCAGGGTCACGCTGCCCTGCGCATAGCCGCTGTTGCGGCTGTAATCGCCCAGGCCGTCCATGCTGATCTTGGGAATCACGATCTCGTTGGCATTGGTGCCCATGCGCACCGTGGCGCCGTTCATGTCAAGCATGCTGGTCACGCTGGCGTTCTGGTATACCTCGTCCAGCAGGCTGGTGTACTTCTTGAAAGGGGTGATGTTGTTCGGCATATCGTTATCCTCCGTTTCTTACTTTTTCGGCGGCAGTCCCATGATGGCGCGGGCGTCGTCGGACGAAACGCCGCCGATGCCGCCCATGTCCGGCTTGCCTCCGGGGTTCATGCTTGCAAAATAGTCCTTGTCGCGCGTCAGCCCGTCGAAGATGGCCGCGTCGCCCTTTCCTTCGTTGGCCTTGTCGGCCAGCGCCTTTTCAAACTCGCCGAGAACGCCCTGCCGCACGAAGTCGTGCACGAACTTGCGGTCGCCCACGACGGCGTTGAAGCGGCTTTCCAGCGCGGCGCGCGCCTGTGCGGCCTTCTCCGCTTCCTGCCGCTGTGCTTCCGCCTGTTTGTAGCGGTCGATCTCGGCCTGCAGCTTGTCCGCGTCGGCTTTTGCGGCTTCCAGGGTGCCGATGGTGGTCTTTGCCTCGTCCAGCTCGTTTTGCAGGGCGGTCAGCTTCGTAGCGTCGGCCCCGGCAGCGCCCTTGGTGCGCTCGATGTCCGCGCCGTGCAGGTCCATGATCGCCTTCACCTGTTCGTCAGTCGCTTCGGGAAAGGTCTTTCTTACGTCGTCTCTGGTCATAATATCCTCCTGTCGCCTTACGGTTTTTTTACGCGGTGCCCTTCCGCCCCGGCTTGATAGTTTTACGGCGTTCCGGCCCATTTGTGTTGCTTCGCACGGTCCGCCCTTTGGGCGGCCCGCGCTGTGCAGGTAACGTGCTTGGTCGCCGCTCGCTTTCTTTGAGGGTCCCTTCCCTCAAAGCTCTCGCTGTGGCATAAACCTTGCATTCTCCGTTTCAGGTATGCAAAAGCCGCGCCCCGTGTTGGGTGCGCGGCCTTTCCAACGTATTCAAAAAACCGCCAAAGGGCGGTTTAGGTGTTTCTGGCGAGCCATGCAAGAAGATTTGCGCATTTTGTTCCGGCTTCGTTTTCTCCGTTGCCCGAAGCATTGATCCCGAACGTCTGCAAATGGTTCTGCAAATCATCGATCAGCTTCAAAAGCATATCGTCTGAAAGATCGCTGAACGGATCAACGTCCGAAACACTTTGAATGAACTGTGCCTGGTCTTTGGAAAATGGAATTCTCATTGCTCTCCCTGCTCCTTTAAGAGCTTTCTTGCAATCTTGCTGTGTGTTGGCCATACAGATACTGTGGCACCCGTATCTGGATTAACAGCGACAGTAGCGTGCTCACCGATGTATTGTCTGCTTCGCCGACCATATTCATCAGTTTTGGCGGTTCAGTCCAGAATGATGATGTCCTCGACCTCGGTTTCATCGAAGGATTCTCCCCAGTTTGCTTCTTTGTGCTCTAAAACATCAATCTCGGCAATTTCCGGGTCGCAATCCAGTGCGCGGGAAAACCCGCTGCAATACCCTTCAACCGGCTTCCTTCCGTCCTTGAAGGTAATTCTTACGCGATGCCCCCGCGCATCATCTGCCTTGATTTCAAATTCGCTATATGGCACCATCATCATCCCTCCTAAACGGAACCGCGTGATCTCCTGTTCTTCCGTAGTGTATTTTTACCCATGTCGTTTCATAGGTTCCCCCTTCGCGGTTTACAGTATACCCAATTTTCTCATGAAAATCAACTTCTTCCGTTATCTTGTCAAGGTCTTTTCCTGAAACGATTACTTTCCCCGTTCCAGCATACTTATCTACCAGCTCCTGCAATCGTTCTATCGGCACGGTAATCACGCTGCGACCCTCTATATATCCCTTGTCGCCGGCCATATGCCGCGCCTGTTTCTCGCGGTTGATCTTCTTTGTAATCTTCCCGCTTTGAATATCCGCCCGTGCCTGTTCGAAGGCGTGCTTCTTTCGGGTGGCAAGCAGCTCCTCCGCCGTCCGCACCCTATGGAATCCGCTCACGGTCATCTTATCCGTCCGCACTTCCAGCCCCGCGTCTTTGCTGATGCGGTCGTACCGCTTCCGCAGGTCATTGATGCGCTGCTGGCACTGCCTGCGCAGCACGTCGTCCCCGGCGGCCTTGGCGGCAATGGCAACGTCCTTTTCCCTGCGGATGGCGGTTTCAATCCGCCGCTGCTCCTGCGTCCACTGGTATCGGCTTTGGGTCTTTCCGTCAATGGTGACCTGCTCCAGGCTGCTTTTGCGGTACTCGGCCAGCTCCTCCTCCGTGTACGCCGGTTCGCTGATGCCCAGCACGATCGGCTCGGCCACATGGCTGCAATTCCATATCCCTTTTGCAATGGGCCGCCGCAGGGTCTGATTCAGCCGTTCAAATTCTTCAAGGCTGAATTGCCGCCCCTGATACGGCAGATGATCCTCCGCGCACAGCATGTGGGCGCTGATCTCCACACCGTCGGCCCCAAACGCCTTGCCAGCTTCGTCGCGCGTGCGCTGCATCAGCGCCCGGAAGCCGTCCAACACGTTCTGGCGCGCCGCCGTGTCCAGCCTGCGGGTCAGGCCGCTCGCATACCGCACCTTGCGCGTGTTGTCTATCACGCACAGGCCGTCCCACGCCGCGCCGCGAAGCACGCTTCGGATGGCGCTCTGGTAGCTCTCCGTGCCCAGCTGCACGGCGCTCACCGCACGGTCCACAAGCCCCTGATAGGACGCGCTGCTTACCGTGGTGTTGCTCAGGTTCACCATGGCGCGGGCCGTTTCGATGTACTGCGCGGCGGCCATGGCTTCGGCAATTTCGTTGCGCAGGTAAGGCTCGGCATTCATAAGGCCGTCGTAGGGCTTCATGGCCGCGTCCGCCGCCTGTCGCAGCAGCTTTTCCAGCTCTTTCAGGCTTTTCCCGGTTTCCGACGCGAGCTTCCGTTTTAGCTTTTCCATGTCCGCGCCAATATCCCGCAGGCGCTCGAGCCGGTACAGGTCGGTGGGGGAGACGCGCCCGATGGCCCGGATGCGCTCGCCGATGATTTCAAGGTATTCCTCGTTCAGCGCCTCATAGCGGCGTATGAAGATCTTAGCCGCACGTTCCGCCGCATCCAATGCTTACACGTCCCCCCCTTTCCGCATACAAAAACAGAACCGCAGGCGAGTGCGATTCCGTTGACATTTCCATCTGTTCATGCTATGCTTAACGCGGCAGAGGTTCATCGACACTTGCCTTTGCCTTACAGATCAGCGATCACGGTTGCCGCCGTGATCGTTTCTTTTTGTCGTAAAGTACCACCATAGCAGCGTCGCGACAGCGGCGGACGCAATGGCGGTCAGTATATCAAAAAGCATCTGTTGCATAGGCCTCACCTCCTTCCCGCCCGGGTTGGTGGTGTGAACCTTCTGCCGCGGCAACGAGCCATGCCTGTTGCCCGCTTATTTTACCATGAACCCAAACGTCAGGCAACTGCCCGCTTACGAAACGGTTTCTCCGAACGCCATCGGGTCCGGCTGTTGCGCTTTTGCCTGCTGCACCTCCATCCTCGCCTCGTCCATCGTTCCTCCCATCACCCACTGGGTCAGCCGCTCGCCCGTGATCAGCCCGCGGCTTTGCAGTTCGCTCATCTGTGCGAAGGTCTGCTGGCTGCTTTCCAGCAGGCTCATGTCCCAGTCAAAGGCCGCTTCCCACTGTCCCCGCGCCCCCGCGGGGGAAAGCCCGAAGCGCTCGGCCAGCACGTCGGCGGCATACAGCGCGTCCCGCACGGCTGTCTCGATCTCCCGCCGCATCAGACTGACAAGGCTGTAGGTGTCATACATCGCCGCCCGCACCTCGTCGCGGTTGGCGTAATTCATCTGCTGACGCTCGGTCAGGATCCCCTGCGACAGTCCGCATGCCTTCTCCACGCGGCGGTACAGGCTTTGCAGCCGCCCTTCAAACTCGCTTTGACGGATGGCCGGGGCGAAGTGCTGCCACTGCTGCCCCTCGCCGATGGCTCCATAGCTCACAGGAACGAATGGCGTTTCGTCGTCCTGCACGGTGCGGCGCACGTCCTGTATGGACAAGTCGTCGAGATTGCGCCACAGCGTCGCATCAAGCCCCAGCATGGGTCGCGCCAGTTTGAACTCGCGGCGGTACCATTTCAGGTGCTCGCAAAGCTCGGCGATCTCCGTTTCCGCCCCCCAGGTCACGGGCACGCCGTAGTCGCTTTCATCGCCGCGGTTGTCGCGTGGGCACCTGATCCACGCCAGCAGCAGCCGGTCCGTGCCGGAAATGCTGATCTCCTCGTCAATGCCCGCCCACTGCGAAACCGTGTCCATAGGTACCGGCATTCCCGATTCACTCACCACCCGCTGCCGGATGACCTGCAAGTCTCCGTCCAGCCGGTAGTCCATCAGGCGGTAGTAGCGGCGGCTGTTCACCTGCGCCTGATCTGCCAGCACCGTAGCGGCCGTGATGCGCTCTCCCTGCCGCGCGCTCACTGCCACGCGGGACTGATCCACCGCAGTGACCACGATTTCCCCGCCTGTCACCATCGGCACCAGCACCTTGCCGCCCTTGCCCCAGGCCTGCGCCACGATGCCGGGCATCTTCCGCCAGAGGGTGTTTGCCACACTGGTCAGCAGCTCCGCGCGCTGGCCGTTGCCCTCCACGGCCAGCGTGCTTTCGCCCAGCGTCAGTGACGACAGCCGCCCGGCGATCACCGCCGTGATGTTTTCGCCCGTCGCGTCCTCATACCGCTGCACAAACGCGTCCACCGGCTCGGCTGCCTTGCGCGGTCTTAAGCCAAACAGCCGCTGCACCCATTCGATCAGTCTTGCAAGCATGTCATCTGTCCTTTCTCAGCCATACGCGGTTGAGCGCATAGCGCACTGCGTCAATGGCGTGGTTGTCGCGGTCGGGGTAGCTCTCCGTGAACGACCCGTTTTTCAGCTTCACGAATTCGTACTGCGCGAATTCTTTCGCCGTCTCCGGCGCGCGCGCCGGATCGATCACGATGCGCGCCCGCATCCTGAGCCACCGGATGCCCGTTTCGACGCTTCCGCGCCCTTTCATTGCGCCCACGACAGAGCGCGGCCCCTCGCTTCGCAGCTCCGCCAGCGGCTTTTCGCTCGCACTGTCGCAAATGATCTCCGTGGACGCGGTCACGTCCCTGCGCTCCATCAGCAGGCGGGCAAATTCCCGGTCTGTGGTGCGAAAGCGCCGCAGCTCGTCCACCACATACACCGTCAGGCTCGCCGGGTCATAGCTCACGCGTACCCAGTGGGTGGGGTCGGGGTAATATCCAAAGTCCAGTCCGTCGTAAAACGCGCCCATGCGGCTGATTTCCCCCTCCGGGATGGGGCGCAGTTCGAGGTTTTCGAACACTTGCCCGCCCGTGCCGGTGACCTCGCCCAGGTACATGTGGCGATAGGCCCGCTCGTTGGTCCTGCGCATGATATCCGCTTTCGACAGAAAGCTCGCGCCAAGCCACCTGGGCGGGATGTCCAGATAGCTGCTTTTGTGCGAAAATCTCCCCTCGTGGATGCACAGCGCCTCCTCGTTGACCCAGTTGGCGATGCTTTCCGGCGGGTTGTACGTGTAAAAGGTCACGGCTTCGTCACCGCGCACGGCACTTGCCGTGATGGTGTTCACCGCGCCCATGCCGTCAAACTCCGCCAGTTCCTCAAACCACAAAAATTTGAAGCTGCCGCGTGACACCTTGATGCCCTTGCTCTTTTGCGGATCGTCCGCGCCAATGAACAGAATCCGCTGCCCCGTGGGCCTGTAGCTCAGTTCCATCGGGCTCAAGCGCCGCGCCCACAGGTGATCCACCCCCAGACGGTCTATCGCCCAGCACAGCTGCTCGTACACGCTCTGCCGCAGCGTCTTGGCAACCCTGCGCACCACCAGCGCGTTGGCCTGCGGGTCTTTCATCATGCCCAGCACAATCTCGATGCTCACAAAGCTGCTCTTTCCACTCCCGCGCCCGCCGTATAGCCAGTATTCGGCGTGCCCGCCGCGTCGGATGTCGGTGTGCACAGGTGCGAATACCGGGGCAAGAAGTTCACTCATGCGTATCTGCTTCACTGCGTCAGGTCCTCCACAATCTGCACCGCAGCCTCCTCTGCCGCGCCGGCGTCGCTTTTTTCCATGTCGGCAATCAGTCTGAGGGTTTCCATCACCACTTTTACCTCATAGGCCTTTTGCCCGCTTTCCAGCAGGGTGTCCATGCGCTTATCCAGATACTGTGTCGCCTTGGCGCGGATGCGGGCGGCGGCGGACAGGCGGTCGGCTTCGGCGGCGGCGATGGCCTGGGCGGATTTTTGCGTGCATTTGCGTGCGGTTTGCGTGCATCGTTCAGCACGTTCAAACGCCCATTTCTCGCGCTTTGCGCGCGCCTGAAGGGTGTTTGCACTCACCCCATATTTTTCAGCAAGCTTTCGCGTACTTATCCCCGTGCTGATATACTCATTTCTGATCTTCGCCCAGTCAACGCCCATCCATGTTCACCACCTCCCGTGATTTTTTGTATAAGAAAGAGCGCGGTGCCTTCGCACTGCGCCCCACCGGCCTGTTCCGTTTTTCACGATGCCATTTTAACACAAAACCATCGAAAAAAAGTATCAAATTTCGCCATTCCTGATCTGGTGCAACAGCCAGTAGAATTCCCGCCGCGCCCGGAAAAAGGCGTTGCGGTTTGCGGTGGGCAGTATGGTGGGATCCATGTAGAGATACCCGATGCCGTGGCAACAGTTGAGAATCAGTGCGTGATAGAAGCCGCCGCCTCCTGCAAGTTCCGCTGCGCGCTCGATCATGGCACAGTCGGCCAGCAGCCTCTCGCGACGTTCCACAGCTCGGGTCACGGGATCAGAAATATCAGAACCGTGCGGCATACCCGTCAGTATCGGGGAGGACACGCCAGCCAGTGCGGCGGCTCTGGATTTTTTCTCCCCGTATTGCCGGCAGAAGGCGCGCAGCTCCGCATAGGCGTACCGGCTGATGGTGTGGGGAATGGACGGGGGAGTGGGTCTCATGAACATGCCTCCTTGTCTAACCTGGCAGGGTATTGGTCCCGGAGCCTGGCGACGTTACTTCTGAACACTTCGTAACCCACCCACTCTGGATTTTCAAATATCCTCATAGCGTGCAACACCAACGCTTCCAGATCACGCTCCTGTTTCGTATGCAGCCAGGGCATGTTGTTGGACACCCATTCCAACAACAATTTGTAGAGGATCTCTTCACCAGAACGCCGAATCAAATTCTCCATCAGCATTTTCCATTCCGAAATGTCAATGTCACCAGCATTTGTCTGAATACCAGTACGGTATCCCATTTTTCTGTCACGACCTGTTCCAGATATGACATAGCTCCGCTCTGTTCTGAAATGACAGCGCAGGTCCTCAAAGGTGATCGGTTCAATCGTCCCGTTCATCTTGCTCACCTCGCAATGCAAGTGTAGGTCATGTGCGGCGCGTCAAACTCCACGCCGAAGGACCCGTTTTCGCCCTGGCGCTGCTTGGCTACCCGCACCACGATGTACTGATATCCCTCCCGCGCCTCGATGGCCCCGCGCGTGTCGGTGTCATACGAGGGAATGCTGCGGTCGCTGCCGCTCGTGGGATGATGCAGAAAGATCACGATGTCCGCGTCCTGCTCGATGTTGCCCGATTCGCGCAGGTCGCTCAGGTCTGGCATCACCGGCGCACGCTCGCCGCCGGCGCTTACCGTCTGCCGCCCCACCTGCGCCATGGCCACCACCGGCACCTGCAAATCCAGGGCGATGTCCTTGAGGGCGCGGCTCACATGGCCCACGGCCTCGTAGCGCTTTTGCAGGCGCGCGCTGGTG